>Ga0136641_1000624_pt1 | contig 15086 bp, 16 predicted proteins | sample EliLak1302023Y_FD_115312 | JGI IMG/M metagenome (GOLD analysis project Ga0136641, IMG submission 115312) | Freshwater microbial communities from Elizabeth Lake, Yosemite National Park, California, USA - 13020-23Y | ecosystem: Environmental > Aquatic > Freshwater > Lake ...
CCCGAAGGTACTGCTGGTGTAATGCGAGCTGTTATTGAACACGGACTTGATCGTGGACAACTTCCGGTAAAAGTTTGGTACTCAGGTCAATTTTTCCGAGCAGAACGCCCGCAAGCTGGGCGTTATCGTCAGTTCTATCAGGTGGGAATCGAAGCAATCGGACTTGATGATCCTGCAATTGATGCAGAGGTAATTGCCATAGCTGATGCTGGTTTTAAAGCAATCGGGCTTAGCAAGTATCGATTAGAAATTACATCACTTGGAGATTCACAATCACGGGCAGCCCACCGCGTTGATCTAGTCAAATTTATTGCGACCCTGTCGTTAGATGAGGCGACTGCTGCACGTGCATTAATTAATCCGCTGCGCTTGTTTGATGATAAGCGAGAAGAAATGCGCAAAGCGATGGCGGATGCACCATTACTTATCAACTACCTAAATGACGATTCACGCCAGCAATTTGAACAAGTTCAGAAATATTTAGATGCACTAGGTATTACATATGTTGTTAATCCTCGAATGGTGCGAGGTTTGGATTACTACACGGGCACGACATTTGAATTCGTTCATGAATTACTAGGCGCGCAATCGGGCATTGGCGGCGGCGGACGGTATGACGGCTTAATGGAACAACTGGGTGGTCAATCCCTCTCCGGCATCGGCTTCGGACTAGGCGTCGATCGTGCGTTGTTAGCAGCAGAGGCTGAAGGTGTTATTGGAAGTGATGCATTTGTTTCAGATCTCTTCATTATTCCGTTGGGGGATGTAGCAAAGGTCAAAGCCCTCACCATTGCCGCACATTTGCGCGCGCAAGGTAAAACGGTTGAAATCGCATTTGGTGATCGAGCCCTGAAGGGTGCGATGAAGGGTGCCGATAAGAGTGGTGCTACACATGTGATTGTTCTTGGAGAATCAGAGATTTCTAGTGGAACGGTGGAATTGAAAGAGATGAAATCGGGTCAGACATTGTCAGTTAAGATTGAGTCATTGCTCGATGCTCTCTAAATCGGAAAAATTGGACTAATTAATGTTGCGCACACATGAAGCAGGATCACTTCGTAAATCCCATGCGGGTCAGACAGTCACCCTTGCAGGTTGGGTATCTCGTCGTCGCGATCATGGTGGTGTGGCATTTATCGACCTTCGTGACGCTTCAGGGTCAGTTCAAGTAGTTATTCGCGACGAAAAAGTTGCAGGTTCATTACGCGCAGAGTGGTGTTTGCTCATTACCGGTGAAGTTGTTGCTCGCCCGGATGGAAATCAGAACACAAATATTGCGACAGGTGAAATTGAAATTATGGGAGACACAGTTGTTGTCTTATCAGAATCTGCACCATTGCCGTTTCCAGTTGATAGCGGTGATGACACAGAAATCAATGAAGAAGTTCGTCTGCGCTATCGCTACCTCGACCTACGTCGTGAAAAGCCCGCTCACAATCTGCGCTTGCGTTCAAAGGTGACATCAACTATTCGTCGTGTGATGGAAGAGGAAACCTTTCTCGAGATCGAGACGCCATATTTGACCAGATCAACACCAGAAGGTGCTCGTGACTTTTTAGTTCCAGTTCGTTTGCAACCAGGCAGTTGGTATGCGCTGCCTCAATCACCACAGCTCTTTAAGCAGCTACTTATGGTCGCGGGCATGGAAAAGTATTACCAAATTGCTCGGTGTTTCCGCGATGAGGATTTCCGCGCAGATCGCCAACCTGAATTTACGCAGTTGGATATTGAGATGTCCTTTATTGATCAAGAAGACATCTTGGCTGTGGCAGAAAAGATTGTTGCCCGTGTTTGGAAAGAGAGTGTTAACTACGACATTCCGCTACCTTTAAAGCGCATGACGTATGCAGATGCGATGACAAATTATGGATCTGATAAACCAGATCTTCGTTTCGATAACCAATTAGTTGATCTCACAGCATTCTTCGCAGATACTGAATTTAGAGTTTTCCAAGCAGCATATGTGGGTGCAGTAGTTATGCCTGGAGGAGCATCATCTGCTCGTCGTGAATTGGATGCATGGCAGGACTGGGCAAAAGCACGTGGCGCTAAGGGTCTTGCATACATTCTGGTCAACGAAGATGGCACTTTGGGTGGACCAGTCTCAAAGAATCTTTCTGAAAAAGAAACCGCAGGTGTAGTTAAAGCAGCCGGTGCTAATTCGGGAGATGCAATTTTCTTTGCAGCAGGTGAGCGCACCGCGTCGCTGAATCTATTGGGCGCAGTACGCTTAGAAATCGGTAAGCGATGTGGGTTAATCCCTGATGGCAAGTGGGAATTCTTGTGGGTTGTAGATGCACCAATGTTTGAGCCAACAGATAACGGTGGCTGGACAGCTGTTCACCATCCATTTACCGGTCCAAAGCCAGAGTTTGCAGCAACATTTAAGTCTGATCCAGCTTCTGCGCTTGCCTACGCATATGACATTGTGCTGAATGGAACTGAATTAGGTGGCGGATCGATTCGTATTCACGATCGCACTATTCAAAAAGATGTTTTCTCTGTAATCGGTTTGAGTGATGAAGAAGCAAACAGCAAGTTTGGTTTCCTATTGGAGGCATTTAACTACGGCCCACCTCCACATGGTGGAATCGCACTTGGTCTTGATCGCGTGTGTGCATTGCTGACTGGCTCTGACTCGATTCGCGAAGTTATCGCATTCCCCAAGACTGCTAGCGGTGGAGATCCTTTGACTGGCGCTCCTACTCCTATTACTCCAGCACAACGTAAAGAGAGCGGAATCGACTGGGTTCCACAAGCTCCGACTACTAAATCACCTCAAGAAAGTTAAGGGTCAGGTAGGCTGACGGTATGGGTCCAGGCGGAATTGCAACAATAATTGCAGCATCATCACTTGCTGTGATTGCGATAGCTATCGCATATGTAGTGATCCGAGTCGGGCGCTTAGTTGATGAGGCAAGCAAATCCTTGAAGGTTCTAACGGATGAGACTGCTCCACTTATCGATGAGGTTCATACAACGGTAACCCTTGTTAATGGTCCACTTCATAGCATCAATCGAGTAACTAAGAATATTGAAGATTTGTCTGACAAGGTAAATGAGGCAACAACAGGTTTTATGAATAAGAATGGTTCTGCAGTTAAAGTGGCTGGTGCGCTTTTGTCTGCAGCTCAAATGAGCAAGGGCCGCTCAAAGAAGAAGAAGGCGGAGTGATCTTAGCTAGTGGAATCCGCCGAGATCCGTTCGCGCTGGCTGCGCTTCTTTGAATCAGATAATCGTCAGGGGTTAACTCACACGGTTGTGCCTTCAGCATCTTTGATTGCTGACGATCCAAATCTCTTATTAGTAAATGCCGGAATGGTGCCATTCAAGCCATTCTTTCTCGGTGAGGTAACACCACCATATGTACGGGCAACTTCTGTTCAAAAGTGCGTTCGCACCCTTGATATCGATGAAGTTGGAAAAACAACGCGTCATGCGTCATTCTTCCAGATGTGCGGCAATTTTTCCTTTGGCGACTACTTCAAGGAGGGTGCAATCGCACTTGCTTGGGAACTATTAACTCGCCCGATAGCAGATGGCGGGTATGGATTCCCAGAAGAGAAACTGTGGGTCACTGTTTACCTAGATGATGATGAAGCGGCAGATATTTGGCACAAACAAATCGGAGTTCCTAAGGAACGAATCCAACGCCGTGACATGGCGGATAATTTTTGGTCAATGGGAGTTCCAGGACCTTGTGGACCATGTTCTGAAATTTATTACGATCGAGGTCCCGCATATGGCGCAGAAGGTGGTCCAATTGCAGATGAAAACAGATACCTTGAAATTTGGAATCTTGTTTTTATGCAAAATGAGCGCGGCGCAGGTGGCGGTAAAGATAGTTATCCAATTCTGGGCGAATTACCAGCAAAGAGTATTGATACAGGTCTTGGTCTAGAGCGCACAGCAGCGTTGTTACAGGGTGTTGAAAATATTTACGAGATCGATACAACTATTAAGATCCTTAATCGTGCCTCTGAATTAACAGGCGTGAAGTACGGGTCATCTGAAAAGTCTGACGTAGCTTTGCGAGTGATTGCAGACCATGCACGTACATCGGCGATGCTGATCGGTGACGGTGTTACGCCTGGAAATGAAGGTCGTGGTTACGTTCTGCGTCGTATGATGCGTAGAACTATTCGCAATATGCGCCTTCTAGGATCGATGGATCCGATTATGTCTGAATTAACTATTTCGGCAATAGGTGCGATGGGACCTCAGTATCCAGAGTTAGTTGCCGATCAGAAGCGCATTTTGTCAGTCAGTGTCTCTGAGGAAGAAAGTTTCTTGCAAACTTTAAAGAGTGGTACACAAATTTTTGATCTCGCATCTGTGGCATTGAAAAAGAGCAAGGCAACGGTTTTGCCTGGTGATGAAGTCTTCAAACTTCATGACACTTATGGATTCCCATTTGATTTGACACTCGAGATGGCGCGCGAAGAGGGTTTAGAAGTTGATGAAGATGGCTTCCGTCGCTTGATGAAAGAGCAGAAGGACCGAGCAAAGGCAGATGCTAAGGCAAAGAAATCAGGTCACACAGATGTTTCTGTCTACAAGGCCATTGCCGATAAGAGTGGCAAAAGTGAATTCATTGGATACTCGCATCTAAGTTCTGAATCTAAGTTAACAGGAATTGTTGTTGATGGCGTTGGGGTACATAGTGCAGCAGAAGGTGATGATGTAGACATCGTTTTGAATCGAACACCATTTTATGCCGAAGGTGGCGGCCAGTTGGCCGATGGTGGTCGCATCACCTTGAGCAATGGGGCCATTGTTGAAATCGAAGATGTTCAGTCACCGGTGCCGGGATTATCCGTTCACCGCGGTCGAGTACTTAGTGGTTCGATTGAAGTCGGTAGTGATGCACTTGCTGAAATCGATATCGAACGCCGCCACGCGATTTCTAGAGCTCACACTGCAACTCATATGGTTCACAAAGCTTTTCGTGAAATTTTAGGTGAAACAGCAACGCAGGCTGGATCTGAAAATTCACCAGGTCGATTCCGATTTGATTTTCCGGCCACAGGATCTGTCCCTGTGAGTGTTTTAAATGATGTCGAATCTCGCGTTAATACATTATTACTAGATAACCTGGAAGTCACCGCTGAAAGCATGAGCCAAGCTAAAGCAAAGGAACTTGGTGCTATGGCGCTGTTTGGCGAAAAGTATGGTGACGTTGTTCGAGTTGTAAGCGTAGGAGATTGGGCTCGTGAGCTTTGCGGCGGTACACACGTTGCACGCTCTGGGCAATTAGGCGTTATCAAATTACTGAGCGAGTCTTCAATCGGAGCCGGTGTACGTCGCGTTGAGGCACTTGTTGGGGTCGATGCCTACAAATTCTTAGCGCGTGAACATATCTTGCTTAATTCGTTAACAGATTTGATCAAGGGAGCTCGCACAGAAGAGTTACCAGAAAGAATTTCAGATTTGCTCAATAAAATGAAGGAAATTGAGAAGGAGTTAGCAGCTGTTCGATCGGCGCAGGCACTTTCTCAAGTAGGAGATTTAGCTAAATCAGCTACGGTCATTAATGGCATTTCCTACATTTCTTCGGTGATGGCCGATGGGGTCTCAGGTGATGATCTACGAAAGATTGCGATTGATCTTCGGACTCGTGAAGTTAAATCTGTGGTTGCTCTGATCAGTACCAATGAGGGTAAGCCTGTTTTGGTAGTGGCAATAAGTGAAGAAGCGCGAACGAGTGGCGTAAAAGCAGGTGCGTTGGTGAAGATTGGTTCAACAGTTCTTGGTGGCGGAGGCGGAGGCAAAGATGATTTCGCACAGGGTGGCGGGACAGATTCAGCTAAGGCATTAGAGGCTTTGACGGCTATTTCAAACGCTCTCATTGGTTAAATGATGGAGCGCGGCCGCCGTATCGCGTTTGATTATGGGGATGTGCGTATTGGTGTCGCAGTAAGTGATGCAGATTCGATTCTTTCTTCTCCACTTATAACTTTAAAGGCCGCAGATAAGAGCCTCCTAAAGCAAATTTCGCAAATCCTCTCTGAGGTAGAACCGGTAGCGATTTATGTTGGACGGCCTGCTTTGCTAAGTGGCAATGACGGTGCTGCAAGTGATAAAGCTTTGCAGTTTGTTGCATTACTAGCGACGATTACGCAAATTTCTATCGAAATGATTGATGAACGAATGAGCACGGTTAGTGCGGCTAGAAAATTGCGAGAAGCAGGCCGTAATTCAAAGGAATCAAAGAATGCGATCGACATGGCAGCAGCGGTGGCTATTTTGGATTTTGCCCTAGAGATAGAAAAACGTAAATGAGAAAACGAGTTGTAACTGGATGTGTGCTGTTGCTCATCATCGGAGCATATTTGGTAGCGCGTTCTGGACCTACGGTTGCACCGGACTTTCCAACAAACACAATGATCTCGGATCAATCAGAAGTTGTCGTAGATATCGCTGAAGGGTCTTCGGGCTCTTCTATTGCTCAGTTACTTTTTGAGAAGGGGATTATCAAATCCTCGGAAGCATTCTTTAGGGTTGCTGTAGGCGATAAGCGGTCTGAAACCATTGCACCTGGTAATCATCGAATATCTCAGAATATTTCGGCACGTCAAGCACTCGAGCAATTACTGGATCCAAGCCGTATTCCTAATCTGATCAAAATTTATGAGGGCGGTTGGAAGAGTGAAGTTGTCACCTCACTTGTAAAATATGGATATTCAGCATCTGAAATTTCTAAGGCGTTTGCGAATGCACGCTTACCTCAGGGTTTTAGCCAAGTCGAAGGTCTACTTTTCCCCGCTCAATATAGTTTTGCAAAAGGGACATCTGCAGTTTCGGCGGTGCAGTCGATGATTGATCGGTTTACATCAGATCCAATCGCACAACAGTTATTACTTGGAACGAAGGATTTTAGTGCTCAAAAATTATTGATTATTGCTTCAATAGTTCAAGCAGAAGGTGATGAAAAAGATTTCACAAAGGTTTCCCGGGTGATACGTAACCGTTTAGCAATCGGAATGCCGTTGCAAATGGATTCGACAGTGCATTTCATCAAGAAGGTCCGTGGTCAAATTTTCTTGAGTACCCAGTCAACGCTGATAAATTCTGACTACAACACTTATAGAAAATATGGCTTGCCTCCCGGACCGATCGGAAATCCGGGCGTGGCAGCGTTGACCGCGGCCCTACAACCAGAGGTCGGAGATTGGCTGTACTTCATTACAGTTGCACCTGGAGATACTAGATTTACAAAATCTCCTGAGGAATTTAATTCATGGAAAGTGCTGTACGAAAAGAACCGAAAGGCAGGTGCGTTTAAATGATTTCAGCGGGCGTACTAGGTTCACCAATCGCTCACTCCCTGAGTCCTCTCCTGCATAAAACTATGTATGAGGTTTTGGGTATTGATGCCAGTTATGAGGCTTACGAAGTTACTTCAGGTCAGTTGAAAGAGTTTTTAGATAACGATGGATCTTCTTTGAATTGCTTGTCTTTGACGATGCCCTTGAAGGAAGAAGCTCTAGCAATCGCGACCTCTTTATCAGATATTTCCCGTCAAATTAAGAGCGGTAATACGTTACATAAAATCAACGGAGCATGGAATCTAACAAGCACTGATGTCGAGGGATTCACACACGCATTGAGATTCAATGAACAAGATGCGAAAGGAAATATATTGATCCTCGGCGCAGGTGCAACAGCACGAGCTGTGATGGCAGCCTGTGAAGTCGTTAGCGACACTGTGACCGTAGTCAATCGAAATCCCGAAAGAGAACAAGCGATGAGGGATGCAGCGCCAACGGTAGAAATACAATTCGTCCCATGGAGCAGTGTGATCAATTTCCAAAAATTCGATTTAGTGGTTAATACAACTCCGGGGGAGACCGCGACTACATTCATCGACCACATCAAATCTGCGAGTTCAGTACTCTTTGAAGTTCTCTACAATCCGTGGCCAACTCAGCTACTCTCGCATTGGCGAAAAGTCGGTGGTTTTGGAATTGACGGCTTAGATCTGTTGATCCATCAGGCGATTTCACAAGCTGAAATCTTTACCTCCTCTACGATTGATCGGGAATCCATCGCAAATATTCTTCGTACGGTTGGTACAAAGAAGCTTTCTTAATCCACAGGCACATTTTTCTAGTTGATTGCCATGTAACTTGGAGACGTGGATCTACCTCTGCTACTTCTTGCCGCACCAATCTGCATTGCCGATTTGAACTCTTTGATTATCCCTAATATCTATACGAAGATGCTTGTGTATATGACTTTCATTCATTTTATTTTTTTTGGATTTGGTTCATTTCACAACGCAATAGTTTCTATGGCACTTTTGATCTCTCTTTTGATCCTGGGCACAGGAATGGGAGACATCAAGCTGCTTGGGCTGATTGTGGCGACACACACTTACAACGTGTTTGAATTTACTAGTGTGATTTTCATGTTTGCAGTCGTTCACATAGTGGTACTCGTGGGATTTCATCGGGGGATTCCGTCGAAAATCCCCTTAGCACCAAGCATTTTTGCAGGGCTTATAACTTATTTGGCAACGAGATAGCACCGTTATCTGCAACAATATGCACATGCGTTGGCTAACAGCTGGTGAGTCTCATGGACAGGCATTAAGTGCCATTGTGGAAGGAATCCCAGCTTCTGTTTCAATTACAACAGCAGATATAGATTTTCATTTACAACGCAGACGCTTGGGTGTCGGCCGAGGCGCACGTCAAAATTTTGAGGCTGACAAGGTGACAATTCTTGGAGGCGTTCGTCTCGGTTTAACACAGGGCGGACCCATTTCCATTCAAGTCGGTAATTCAGAATGGCCAAAATGGGAAAAGGTTATGTCAGCTGATCCTGTGCCAGAAGAAGAAATTAAGGATCTGGGTCGCAACGCTCCTTTAACTCGCCCCCGTCCCGGACACGCAGATTTAGTAGGAATGCAAAAATATGATTTGGATGATGCCAGGGCGATTTTAGAGCGGGCGAGTGCGCGTGAAACTGCAGCTCGCGTCGCACTAGGAGCAGTTGCTCGTAACTTTTTGCAGCAGACAGTCGGAATAACGATTCTTAGTCACGTACTTTCTATTGGTTCAGTTCGAGTGGCAGACGACGCTCCTTTGCCAACCGCCGGAGATATGACAGTTATTGATGCAGATCCAGTTCGTTGCGCTGATAAAGAAACTAGCGCGCAGATGATTACAGAAATCGAAAATGCACATCGTGACGGTGACACCTTAGGTGGAGTTGTAGAAGTTTTAGCGTTCAACATGCCGCCAGGTTTGGGTTCTCATGTTCATTGGGATAGACGCCTTGATTCGAAACTGGCTGGGGCGGTTATGGGAATCCAGGCTATTAAAGGTGTTGAAATCGGAGATGGGTTTAGAACAGCAACTCGTCGAGGATCTGTAGCTCACGATGAAATTGAGAAAGATTCTTCTGGAAAGATTGTTCGTCGTACTGATCGCGCAGGCGGTACAGAAGGCGGTATGTCCAACGGTGAAATTCTACGCGTCCGTGCTGCAATGAAACCAATATCAACAGTACCTAAGGCGCTAGATACGATCGATGTAGCAACAGGTGAAGCCGCAAAGGCCATTAATCAGAGATCAGATGTGTGCGCTGTCCCTGCGGCTGGAGTTGTTGCTGAAGCAATGGTTGCGCTCGTCTTGGCTGAAGTTGTACTTGAAAAATTTGGTGGAGATTCGGTGACTGAAACTCGTCGTAATTTTGAGTCCTACATCGCCAATCTGAACTTCAAGTAATAACGAAGCCATGACACGCATTGTTTTAATTGGTGCACCAGGTAGCGGTAAGAGCACAGTGGGTGTAGCTCTAGCGGCACATCTTCAATGGCCATTTGTTGACACAGATTCATTGATTGAAATGAAAGAGTCAAAAAAGATCACAGACCTTTTCGTGGATAACGGCGAAGCGTATTTCCGGAAAGTTGAGTTTGAGACATTAGAGGAAGTTTTGCGAGAATCCTCAGCTGTGATCAGCCTTGGAGGAGGTGCTCCTATTTCGCTTCCCGCGCAAGAAGCTTTAGTGTCATCACAATCAACGATTGTCTTCTTGGATGTTTCGCTTGCGACCGCTGCACCACGGGTTGGTTTTAATCGCGATCGGCCATTACTTCTTGGAAATCCACGCGCACAATGGCAAGCACTATCTGATCAAAGACGGCCCATATACGAGAAACTCGCGACACAATCAATTAAAGTTGATGACATGACAGTGGATGAAATTATAGCGATTATTGAATCGAACTTGCCATGACATCAATTTCAGTAAATGCAGAACACAGCTATCCCGTGAATTTGACAAGTAATTGGTGTTTAGAACTTGCACATATGTGTGAAGGTCGTTCGCGAATTGCCGTGATTGTTTCAACAAATTTTTCTCCTGATTTAACTGGGTTAAAAGATTTGGATTCTGAACTTCATGTTTTCCAAGTGCCAGATGGTGAAGAGGCAAAAAATATTGAAACTCTCAACAAGGTGTGGAATTGGCTTGGTGCAGCTGGATTTACTCGCTCAGATTTAATAGTCGGAGTTGGTGGGGGAGCAATCACGGATTTAGCAGGTTTTGTAGCGGCTTCATGGTTGCGAGGCGTGGACTGGATTGCAGTGCCGACTTCACTTGCTGGCATGGTTGATGCCTCAGTGGGCGGCAAAACCGGAATTAATTCTGATTATGGAAAGAATTTAATTGGCGCTTTTCACTCACCTACAGCGGTTCTCATTGATTCGAGCTTTTTGGAGACATTATCTGATCGTGATTTCTCGGCAGGTATGGCCGAAGTGATCAAGTGCGGTTTTATTGCTGATCCGGAAATTCTTACGTTAGCTGCTCAACACTCAGTCACTTCTTTGCGTATCAATTCTAAAGTCTTAACAGATTTGATTCACAGAGCTGTTAGCGTTAAAGCGCAGGTCGTCTCGGCAGATTTCAAAGAAAGTTTTGCTCGCGAAGCACTCAATTATGGTCACACGCTTGGTCACGCCATCGAAATCTATGCAAAATATCAAATGCGCCATGGTGAAGCCGTCGCGATTGGACTCGTATATGCGGCGGAATTAGCTGTAGCTCGCGGGCTCATTACCGCCGCAGAGCGTGATCTTCATCGAACAATTTTGTCCTCATATAATTTACCGACGACCTTTGACCGACAAGCATGGCAAAAACTTGCACAGTTATTGGCTTTAGACAAAAAAGCCCGTGGGACCACAATCCGATTTGTGGCTCTCAGTGGTATCGGTTCCACTACTCGCCTTGAAGATTTAACCTCCGCCGAACTAGATGCAGCCTATGAGAGAATTGCATCATGAAGTTACTCATAATTAATGGTCCTAATTTATCGCGGTTAGATATCCGAGATTCATCTATTTACGGAGATCTGAATTATTCCGAGCTAAAGTCCATGATTGAGATTGCAGCTAGTCAACATGGCTTCGAAGCAGATGTTCGTCAAAGCGATGACGAGGCGACAATAATTGGCTGGCTGCACCAAGCAGCTGATGAGAAATTACCAGTGATCATCAATCCAGCGGCATTTACTCATTACTCATACGCTATTCGCGATGCAGCGGAGCTTGTGAAATCACCTCTGATTGAAGTTCATCTTTCAAATCCGCTATCCCGAGAAGAGTTCAGGCATACCTCTGTTATCTCTGGTGTAGCCAATGGAACTATTGGTGGTTTTGGCCCAAATTCCTATGTTTTGGCCATCATTGCTATGCAAAATCTAGTAGCCAAGTAACAAAGCACCCCTTTGGAGCGGGTATCCTTACCCCTTCAAATACTTTTTAAATAAACCAAATCGATAAAGAGCGGGTGGATTAGCTGTGGCATCAACAAATGATCTAAAAAATGGAATGACACTTGATATCGAAGGTCAACTGTGGACAGTTGTTGAATTCCAACACGTAAAGCCAGGTAAAGGCCCAGCTTTTGTTCGTACCAAGCTGAAATCTGTTCTAAGCGGCAAGGTTGTTGACCGCACCTACAACGCTGGTGTCAAGATTGATATCGCGATCCTCGAAAAGCGTGAAATGCAGTACCTCTACAAGGAGGGTGATGATTTCGTCTTTATGGATACGAAAACATACGACCAGATGACAATCAGTGCTGCAACAGTTGGAGACGCTGCTAATTACATGTTGGAAAATACTGAAGCAATTGTTGCCGTCAACGAAGGCAATCCTTTGTACATTGAACTCGCAGCATCAGTGCCTCTCAAAATAACTTATACAGAGCCTGGAATTCAGGGAGATCGTTCTTCTGGTGGCACTAAGCCGGCTACTGTCGAAACTGGAATTGAAATTCAGGTTCCACTTTTCATTAAGCAAGATGAAGTTGTATTGGTTGACACACGTGACGGGTCATACCAGGGTCGCGCTAACTAGTGTCTGCTCGAAGTAAGGCTCGTAAGCAAGCTTTAGATTTGCTCTACGAAACGGATATCCGGGGCACTGATATAGTGGCAACTCTGCTTGAACGTGATGTCCCTGCAGACGGCCCTGATGCGCGTCCCATTCGTGAATATACGCGTGAGCTTGTCAACGGTGTATCGGATAATCGTCGCAAAATAGATGAGTTGATAACAACCTATGCGCAAGGCTGGGACATGGATCGTTTGCCGGCCGTTGATCGTAATATTTTGCGTCTGGGCATATATGAAATTCTGTGGTCGACAGCAGTACCTACGAGTGTTGCGATTGATGAGGCGTTGGATTTAGCCAAGGAGCTTTCAAGTGATGATTCCTCAAAGTATATTCACGGCGTGCTCGGGCGTATAGCTAGCATCAAGGACACTATTTCAATCTAGGGAATTGGTATTCGGCAATAACCTTTTCAATCTTCTCTGTCGTTAAACCGGTGAAGACTTGGAAGTTTTGCATATCGTGTGAACGAAGAGAGATAACCTCACCGTTCCAATCTCCTCGCATTCGAGCAATGTTTCTTAGAACCTCAGTAATTTTCTGTGCCACAGGGTCTGAGGTAGTGAGGATCTTCCGAAGATCAATGCTGATACGTTGTTCGTGCATAAAATTTTGAGGTGGTTCAAATAGTTCAGAAATTGGCACGCCATACAATTGTGCAATCATGATCAATTTACTGGCACTGACTGAGCGATCTCCTCGTTCATAGGACCCCAGTGCGATTGCAGAAATCTGACCGTGGGAAAGATTTGCTGCCTGGCTAAGAGTCAGGTGTCGAGACTCCCGAATCAGGCGCATGCGTACTGTGAGTGTTTCTAGTTGTGTCTGAGCGTGAATGGTTTCCATATTCGGACACTATTGGCTCTGCGACATTGAGAGATTTTGATATCCACAGGCGCTCGAGGTCGGTGCTAGTATCTGCCCTGCATCCTTTAACGACCCATCCTGAGAGGTGGGAAAGGAGATTTAAATGAGCGTAGCCCTGTCCGCACAAGACATTACACGTGCGTTGACCCGCATTTCCCACGAGATCCTTGAGAAGAATCAAGGTTCATCCACCATAGTTTTATTAGGAATTCCTACTAGGGGAGCGCACCTATCCACGCGCATCTCATCGATTATTACCTCGATCGAAGGCACAGAAGTGCCCACTGGCACCTTGGACATCACTTTGTTTAGAGATGATCTCAGACTGCGACCACCGCGAGCAATCATGCCGACCAAGATTCCGACATCGGGAATCGAAGGCAGGGATGTGATTTTGGTAGATGATGTTTTGTTTTCCGGAAGAACCATCAGAGCTGCGCTAGATGCGCTGGGAGAAATTGGGCGCCCCCGCACTGTGCAGTTAGCTGCTCTAGTCGATCGTGGTCACCGTGAACTTCCGATTAAGGCTGATTTTATTGGTAAGAACTTGCCTACTTCAAAAAATCAATCGGTCAAAGTTCTACTTAGTGAGATTGATGGTCGGGATGAAGTAACGATTGAAGAGGAGGCAGAGTAATGAAACATCTTCTCTCCATTGCAGACCTCAATAAGTCTGAGGCTATTTCTATTCTAGATACAGCTACTGAGTTAGCTCGTGTCAGTGATGGTGCGGTGAAGAAACTGCCAACGTTGCGAGGTCGAACAATAGTGAACCTATTTGCTGAAGATTCAACTCGCACTCGAATTTCCTTTGAAGCCGCAGCGAAGCGACTATCAGCAGATGTGATCAACTTTTCTGCGAAAGGCTCAAGTTTGAGCAAGGGCGAATCCCTCAAAGACACTGCAATGACACTTCAGGCAATGGGAGCAGATGCAGTTGTCATTCGCCATCCTGCATCAGGTGCTGCGCAGCGATTGGCCGACTCTGAATGGATGTCGGGGAGCGTTGTGAACGCCGGTGATGGAACACATGAGCATCCGAGCCAAGCATTGCTTGACGCATTTACTATTCGCAAGCATCTAGGAATGGGCGGAAGTGATTTAGCTGGTCTTAATGTTGCGATTGTTGGAGATATTTTGCACTCTCGGGTTGCTCGCTCCAATGTGTTACTGCTTTCGATGCTAGGAGCAAAGGTCACTTTAGTTGCACCGCCTACATTGTTGCCGGTAGGGATCCAGAATTGGTCAGCAACGGTTTCTTATGATTTTGATGCAGTGATTCCGTATGTTGATGTTGTAATGATGCTGCGCGTGCAACAGGAAAGAATGTCTGATTTATTCTTCCCTAACTCCAGAGAGTATTCCCGATACTTCGGGTTAAATCGAGAACGCATGGCAGGTATGAAGTCAGGGGCAATTGTCATGCATCCAGGCCCTATGAATCGTGGGTTAGAGATCTCAGCTGAGGTAGCCGATAGCGCGCGCTCGGTAATTACTGAACAGGTAACAAATGGTGTCAGTGTTCGAATGGCAATTTTGTACGTTCTGCTTGCTGGTGGAGCCTTAGAAGTTGGGAGCAACTAGATGACTACAGCTGATTTCTTGATCAAAGGTGCTTCCTTACCTGATGGAAAGAAAGCAGATATTTCTCTCTCTAATGGTCTCATCGCATCAGTTGGTCCTGCCTTTACAGGTGAGGCTCTTACCGTGATTGACGCAATAGATTGCGTTGTGTTTCGTTTACTTGTTGACCTTCATACCCATCTTCGTGAACCGGGAAGAGAAGACGCAGAGACTGTTTTAAGC
>Ga0136641_1000625_pt1 | contig 15062 bp, 11 predicted proteins | sample EliLak1302023Y_FD_115312 | JGI IMG/M metagenome (GOLD analysis project Ga0136641, IMG submission 115312) | Freshwater microbial communities from Elizabeth Lake, Yosemite National Park, California, USA - 13020-23Y | ecosystem: Environmental > Aquatic > Freshwater > Lake ...
CCAGTAATTGATGCTTTAGGAATAGAAGTGATGTTTGCGGCTATGGCAGACAACGCTGAAGTCTGTGCGTTCCACATTGCTGAATCAAAAGTTGCGCCAGATGTTCCAGCAGAGATTCGGCGATATGCAACGCCTAAATAATTGACTAGATCGTTTCTGGCATAGACCGTTGAAGCCGCCCAATCTGCAATGACGTTAGAAGTCAGGGATGATTGAGCTAGACCTGCACTTGCGATCTTTACATCTGTAACGCTTGCATCGGTTGGGGTTCTTGTATCGCTTAGGCGTGAGTCAGTTGTTATTACTGCAGTACCTGCAATTTTCGATGGACTCAACGTTGTTGCAATTTTGGCATCTGTTACTGAAGCATCAGTTGGAATACGAGTATTTGTTAGGCGTGAGTCAGTTGTGATAACTGCAGTTCCAGAAACCTGACTAGGAGTAATACTTAAAGCGGTTTGATCTATTCCTAATTGCGCTGAAGTTGAAGTTCCAGAATTTGTAATTGGTGCAGTTACAGAAATTACGCCCGATGAACCCGTAGGTCCTTGAGGTACTCCAAAGTTTAAGATTGCGCCTACTGCGCTACCTGAATTACTTACAGTGGCACTAGCGCCTGGAGACAACGTAGTTGTTGTACCGATAGTAATGGTTGCAGCAGTATCAGCAGGTTCATCTGTATCAAGCCAAAGAATGTCTGTTGCACTTGGCGCTGATGTTTGGGCGACAATTCCAGTTACACCAGTAGCGCCTGTCGCTCCAATAGGTCCTGTAGGCCCTGTAAGCCCCGTAGGGCCAGTTACGGTGGAATTGGCACCTGTAATACCAGTTGCTCCCGTAGGTCCTGTAAGACCAGTGTTACCTGTTGGGCCTTGTGGACCTGTTGCTCCCGTTAAACCAATGCTGCCTGTAGCACCTATTGGTCCAGTAATACCTTGCGCACCAGTAGGACCAGTGCTTCCAGTAGGACCAGTACTTCCAGTAGGACCAGTACTTCCAGTGGCTCCCGTAGGTCCTGTGGGACCCGTTACACCGACTTGACCAGCAATGGCAAAGTTCCAGTTGTTGTGTGAACCACTGCCAGCTATTAGATCTACAGTAAGGATTAAAGTTCCGCCACCAATGTAGTTGGCGTAGCCTTCCATCCAGTAAGTAGGGGTATCGCTGTGAATAGCGCGGATGCGCTGACCTGTAAGAAATGCGCCAGAGTTACTGCCAGTTAAACTAAAAGTTTTTAATCCAGTACCAATGGTTATGGTTGACGTGGAGGTTACTCCAGAGTATCCAACACCTGTTGGCCCTGTTGTACCTGTAATGCTATTACCTTGTGGACCTGTAACACCAATGGAACCAGTGGGTCCTTGAGGACCAATGACACCAAGTTCAATGGTTACAGTTTCTAGGTAGTTAACATCCATTGTGGTACGTGCAACTGGGATTTCAACAACCGTAGCTGCATTATCCATAGAGTAAGTTTCAATGGCCACTAAACAGTCACCTGCGCTATTACGGCAAACCCGCCAGTAAGTAGTGTGGTCTTAACACCATCTGGGGATGTAATGTCTAAATCATAAATGTAGTTTCCAGGGGGCAAAGCAGCAGAATCTGTAGCAGATAACGTAATGGTAAATTTTCCATCAATCGTTCCTACAACAATGCGACCATTTGCGCTAGATAGTTCTACAATCACAGAAGCAGAGGTTACGGCTTGGCGTACCTGCATTTTGGCAGAGTAACCAGTTACGTTAACGTAAGAGTTATTAACTTTCCAAGCAGGGGAAGTATTAAAAGTGTCACCCTGAATGAGACTAAAGTTGAAACGCCCAGGTTGCACTATGCCTCCGTAATGTTAGGACCGTAGCCACCTGCAATAAGGCTGGTACGTTCTTCTTCTGTAATTGGATAAATGTGTCCACCTTGGTAGAAGCGCACCGCAGCTTCAAGTTCTTCAATGCCAGGGGAACGGTAATGTGAGTAAGTACCGTCGCTATTAAGCAATACGGTATCTGCTCGGTTAATTCGGTAACGCCAAAATAAGCGTCCACCGCCAGCAGGACCTTCTTCAACGGTAGGTGGGGTGAAGTAGTAAGCCACTGCTGTCCTTTCAAAAATTATAAGGGTAGTGCAGTCCCCGCCCGTTATATGACGGGGACTACACCATGCTTGCCTAAATTAGGAAGCGTTGATCGAGCTGGTGGATTCGATACGGTAAAGCGCAGCTTCACGGTAACGCTTCCAACCAAGTACGCCGTACCATCCGATTGGACGGAAGCGCATCAACTTGTCAACAACTGGGCCAATGATTACATGTGGCTCTTCCGCTACTGCCTCAGCAAGAGCCTGCTGGCCTGCAAGGATTGTGCGGAACACGCGAGTGCTTGAGCTACCATCAGTTGCCTGGTATAGACGTGGTGATTCAACGAACATAGCACCTTCGTATGTACCGATAGATCCTGGCCATAGTTGACCTGCACCTGAATCGTTGTATACGTGTGCTTCGCGCCATCCACCTGCACCAGTCTCAGCACGAAGATCGTGTGAAACTTCAGGGTGGATACCACACCAGTATAGTTCGCCCATACGTGGGACAGCCTTGCCAGCACGAAGCTTGGCTACTGCCTTACGTACGTCTGCTGACTTAAGGGTGTTAGTTGAACCAACGCCAGTTGTACCTGTTGGTACAGTGCCAGTTGAGTTAGCTGAGAAGATTACGTTAGTTCCACCGCGTAGTTCGGTCTGAGCTAGATCATCTAGGGAATCAGCCATGTTGAACGCGATAATGTTAGCAATAGCTGGATCAACGTCAGAAAGCGAGAATAGTTCAAGCTTACGAGTTGCCAGTGCAGCATTACCGTATTCGTTTAGGGTGACTGATACAGATGTGGTATTGCCAAGGGCAACTGCATCTGGATCTGTGGTTTCAGTCAGTGCTGAGGTAACCTTAGACATGTCGCTGTAAAGCTGGAACACGACTGAGGAACCTGGCATTGCCTGTTGCGCTGGGCGCTTGTCTGCTACGTCGCGGATCAGTGGGATCGCACGAAGCGCAAACTCTACATAGCGGTCATAGGCTGCTTGGACCAGGTTGGTACCAAGCGAGCCAGTGCTAGTATCTGTATATGCGTTAGCCATTTATTTCCCCTCCTTGGGGATTAGGGTTTGTTGTAGTTGCTGTTAACGACCTGTGGACATACCAAAGATCAGTTGATCCAACTCTTCTTTGCTATTTGTTGCGGCTAGACGAGAACCTAAGTCCTCATCACGACCTGCAGTTGTAGCAGTTGAAGTGGAATCCTGAATACGGCGAGCCGATTCGGGAGCCACAATGTCGTCTGATTGCTCGTTGGTTTGAAATCCAAATACATCTGAGTATTCGTCAAGCCATAAAGCAACCTTTTCGGGTGTATCCGCATCTGCTGGGATGAACGCAGCAATCTTTGGATTAACACCCTTGGTTTCCAACACGTCTTTAACGGTTCGGGTGCGACTTTCTGATCTTAATGATGCCAGTTCATCTTTTAGTTTTCCTGCTTCACGTTCAGCACGTTTAAGTGCCTTGCGTAAGTTAGCAGGACCATTGGCTTCTTCGGTATCGAAGTCATCATCATCTTCGTATTCTTCGTATTGGTTGGCCATAGCAGCCACTCCCTTTCTTGTTAGGTTAGTCGTGAACCACAATGCAGACAGGGGAATCTACATTGGCTTTCACTGCTGGACTTTGGTACGCGCACATGGGCCAGTCGATCTGTGCGGAGTGGATGTGTGCGGAATCGAACCGCGTCCCGTATCTGTCCGTCATGCGGATTTTAGATTCGGTCTAACCTGTCACACCCTTGGGACTAGAACTGTCCCGACTTATTTTCCTTTAATGAACCAGCAGATAATCCAGACTGTCCACTAAAGGTTGAGGTTTCCATTTCCCCAAGTTTTTGACGTTTACGCTTTGCGGAAGCAAGGCCACCAAACACATCTTGTTCTGCAGTTGCTTGGTCGTAATTGTCACCATAAATTTGACCAAGTTGCTGTGCGGTTGGAAGTATGGAAGCAATAGAACTAAAACCTTGTTCTGCACCAACGCCACTGCCAACTCCAGCAATAGATTGTTGTGCTAATGCTTCAGAACTACCTTGGCTGTATGACAAACCTTGACGAGCAGCCGCTGCACCAAACTCAACGGCTTTGGCTTGTTTTTCAATAAGAGGTAAAGCTTTGTCTGGATCTAAAGCATGAGCAATCATGTCACCAGTAGATAATCCGTACATGTCTTGTAATGCCTGGGTGTAGTAAGGATCAGCATTTTTAATTGCACCAGAAGCGGCATTAACACGTTGTTTCAAAACTGTAGGTGAAGTATCATTTTCAATGAACTTTTTAAAGTCATCTTGGCTATCATAAAACCCTTTAGGCAAACCTGAAGATTCAAGAATAGCTCTATAGGAACGTTCGGTTGCTAAGTATTCTGCAGGGCTAAGAACTGGAAGTCCTGCTTTGCGGCGAACTTCATTGCCAGCAAAACGCTGTTTGTATTCTGAAGTATCTTGTAGCATTAAAGCAATGGTGTTAGAATTAAAACCTTGTTGTACAAAACCAGTAATAGTAGAAGCCAATGAACCAAGCCCTAAATTTTCAAATGTTTTTTGAAGATTTGCAATAGCATCATTTTGTGTTGTTGTTAAATCTTCAGCCATTAACTTACCAATCCAAAACTAGAAAGAACAGAACGTGCTGTAGAATCTAAAGAATCTCTAGCATTTTTAGTTTGATTCCAACGTGGGTCTTTACGCAATTCAGTTTCAAATTGCCATAAAGGTTGCAATGCTGGCTTAGAATCTTGAGTTAAATTAGTTAAAGCTTTGTTAATGTTTGGATCACTAAGTTTAATATCTGCTGGATTTAATTCAAGAATGTTAGCCATGCTATTTACATAAGGTGAAGCAATTTGTTGGACTGTAGCTCCAGCATCAATTTGACTGGCAAATGCACCGTATTTTGATTTAGCAATTTCTTTAATGTCATTATTGCTTTCTTCTAAAGTTTTTTTACCAGAAAGAACATTTTGCGCTTGAGTGCTATACCAATCATCATTGTAAGACACACCCATGTTGTAAGCATAATTTTTTAATTTATCAATAGTCTGTGATGCTTCTCCACCAGTACCTGAAATGCGACCAGTATCAACAATATGAGTGCGAAGTAAACCAGTATCAATACCCTTACCCCATGAAGAAAAAGAAGTTTGATTGGCTAAATCTGTAACTTGTTTATCTGTTAAAGAAATACCCATAGAAGTAGCAGTTTGTTTAATTTGTGCAGACAAATCTTTAATTGATTGATCCCAAGTTTTAGGATTAGTTAATCGTGCAGTTTCTGCTTCACGCCAAGATTGTGCATGTCCTTGGTACCAATTACTATTTTGAAATTCTGTAGAAAATCGTTGAGGTGTCCATTTTTCTGCAACAGCTTTATCAAAAAGAGTTTTAAGACCTGGATCACTATTTACAAGCGCAGCTTGTACTCCATACGCCGCAGCAAAATCTATTGGTTTTGAAACAGTTGGTGGTGTTTTAGCCATTAGAATCCACCTCCTGTAGGGCCACGAAGAGCACTTGTCATGGCATCAAAGTAAGTTGTTGCCTTTTGATAATTAGCAAATTCTGGGTGCATTTGTGATTCAGTAGTAGCAAACTGTGATTCATCAACACCACCGCTAGAAACATATGTAGAAGAAGAACTGTTTTTACCAGAACTAGTTGTAGTTCTTGTAACAGTAGGATTCTTTTTTTCTTCACCATTAAGGTGTTTTAAAAAAGTTGCAAGTTCTTCATTAGTTGCAGCACGACCAATAGCTGCTTGAAAAGCAGAAGTCGCTAAACCTTGTACTTGCTGCATGTTAAATTGTTTTATGCTTTTAGAAGTTTGACTTGTAGTTCCACCAGTTTTGTTAATGTCATTAGTGGCATCAGCAATACCAAAACTTTTAACAGCATCAGCATAAGCTTTATCGTATGCAATTTTATCACTATAACCACGGTATGTTTCTCTGCGACTTTCAGGATCCATTACCCAAGGAACATTGTTTCCACCAAAAGGGTTATTGGTTGCTGACAAAGTTCCAGCATTAAAATAAAATTCACTATTAGCCCAAGGGTTTGTACTTGTGTTTGCACCAACACTTGAACTTCCAGTGGTAGTAGTGGTTATTGGTGTATATGACATCTAATTCAACCTTCTAAAAACGCCGTTAATAATAGTTGTAAGGCGAGGTTCATCCTGTGACAACTGAGTTAAGTACGCATCCCAGTTATCATTTTCTTGGGTTAACGTCACCTTGGTATTTAATCCTTTTATTTGATCTTTAGTTTCTTGATGTTTTTTATAGTCATTAAGTAAACCAGAAACTAAATTAGATTGTTTTGTATTTGGAACCATGTTATTGGAAAACAAATATTGTAAATCATCAATGGCTTTTTTAGCAACATTTCTTTTTTCAGGTGATTGAAAATCATCAGCCCAAATTGGATTGGCTAAAGCAAAGTCAGATTTGTATGCAGCCCAATTTGCATTTTCAGCATCAATTGCTTTTTTATTTCCACCAGCAGCAGCAACAGTAGCATCATGGATAGCTTTATCCTGGAAGTAAGCATTATTTCCAGTAGCACTATAAATAGCATCTAAAAATTGTTGAGGGTTTCTTTTAGTGCGTAAATGCAATTTCATAATTTCATCATAAATTGCTTGTTTATCTCCACCACCACTAGTGGATTGTGGAATAAGAAACGCTGCACCTACAGCACGATCAGATGAAATAAGTGCATTATTACTTTCTAACCAGTTGGCAACTTCATTAGTGTAAGGCATATTAGCGCCTTTAATGGTTCCCTCTGAACGTGCAACAGTATAGGAAATTGCACCATCACCATGCTTAATTAAAAACTCATGCAAAGCCGTAGGGTAGTCACCTTTTTCTTTAACAAGTTTGTAGAACTCATCTCTTAGACCAAGTTCTTCTTGTGTAACTTGTGGAGACAAAGGAGATACTGCAGAAAGCACAGCTTTAATAAGCATGATACTTGTTGCATTATTTTTGATACGATCCAAAAATGCTTGTTTTTCAGCAGGAGATGAGTCAGGTCTAGGAACTTGACCAGAGTATGAAGCCGAAGCAATGGATGACAACATTGCATTTTGGAATGAAGCATCTCCATCACGGATAATTACAGCTTTAACCAAATTACGCAATGGTGAAGACGGTATCATTTCATCAATAATTCCTCTGCCAAATGCTTTATCACCAATAATAAATTTCATTTGACGTGACCATTCAGGATGCAAAGAAGCAATGGTGTTAGCCGATAAAGCCATAATTGGTGAAACGCCAGGCATGTTCATTTCAGGAAGTACGGTTTTTAATGATTCCATATTTCCACGAACTGTAACTGGAAGTCCAGCTTGTACTGGCAATCCAATAGCAGCAGCACCAGAAATAGCCGCAGCACCAAGTTCACCAACACCAGGGAACATTAAATAACGATTGCCTTGGTCATCTTTTTGCACAAAACCAGGATCATTTAATCCTTGTTCAATTAACTGGTAAGCACGTAGCGCCTGAGGATTATCTGCAACAAGTTTAATGTAACGCTTGGTTGCCTGTTCTTGAGCAAAATAGAATGGTAAGTAGTTTTGTGCTAATACAGAAAATTGTGTACGCAATGCTACGTTGTGAATCTGTGGAAGCATAGCGTGGGTTGCGCGGGTCATAGCCAAACGCAAACCAGTTTCTTCACTAATCATTCCAGCATCAATCATTGGCTGGTATAGTGTCATTGCTTGCTTTGTATGTTGAAAAAATAATGGTTGACGCGAAAGATTACCAACAATGGGATCAATTACTTTTTTGAAACCAGTTTGAATAATGCGTTGCATAACATTGTTACCAATGTAAGGTTCAAGTTCTGGGCCAATAACTGCTTTAGGTTTTGCCGCTGAATCAATACCTACAACATCAGTAACCATTGGCTTTTGGCGATCGGCTATCATGTTTAAGAAATTGTCATGGAAGGTTCCATCAGTACCAGTAAGAGTATTACGCAAATCATCTACGCGATGAAAAGCAAATGTCTGTGGTGCTTGATCTTTATAGCGAGAAAGAACTGAACGTTCTCCTGCGTATACATCTTCAGCAGGACTTAACTTTTCACCAAAACTATTTGGTTTTGAAAGATCGTGCTGTACACCACGAATACGAGCTTCTTCTTTAACTTGAGCAAGTTTCCATGCTTCATCTTGGCTAAAACCATTATTTAAACTTTCACGAACATCTGCAGCAATAGACTGAGCTGCTTTATTTTGGGAAGCCTTTTGTAAATTAGAAGTCCAGTGAATATCAAAGTGATCGTCATGTGCAGTGTAATGACTGTACTTGCCGTCAGGTGCTTCAGTCATTGCGCGTTTAACACGTTGACCAGTAAGATCCATTAGTTGACGTTGACGTTCTGTAAACTCAGATTCAATACCATGACCTGACAAAGTAGCACCTGTAGCCATGTGACCATTAGTAGCAAATGTAATGCGAGCCGCTAAATCAAAATCTTCTGGATCAGCAATTTTTGTAAGTGTGCGAGCAATAGTAGAACGAACAGGTTTGCCAGGAATGTCACCAGCAACATCGCTAAGAAGTTTTCCTGCGGTGTAATCAAAATCGTTTCCAGAAAGAGCAAGTGCTGTATTAGCCAAAACATGTTGATCTTCGCCAGGAATCAATTTGTAATTCATCTTAGCGGCAGCGCCAGCAATCTTTGACTTAGCCATATTAAGACCGCCAAAACGAATCATCGAAGGCACAAGTTCAGCAGCAGCAATCCGCAAACCAAAACCACCAGTTAACAAATCCAATGGCTTAAAAATACTGTTAGTCCAGTTACGAGCAGTAAAGTCATCTACTTCGCCATAGAGTTTACCAGCATGTCCCATGCTACGCATGGCAAGTTTAATTTGTCCAAAATCAGGGTAAGCCCATTTGCCAGATTGATGAGTATAAAGGGCAGAAGCATTAGATCCAGATGCTGTAGTAACAATAGATGCTTCATCACCAAGAGCAAAGCCGTGACCATAAACTCCAGAACCAATAGTTCCTTCACCGTGCATACCAATTTGTTCTAACAAATCTGATACAAGATGTGAGTCATTTGGAAGGTCAGCAGCCTTGAACATTTCATGCAAACCAGAAAGATAAATGCTCCTCTTAGTTGCTATATCAGGAGCATCAGCAAATGCACCAGCAATGTTTCGGGCAGATCTATCTCCCAAAGAAGAACGCATAACGAGATAAATTCCCCGTAAAGCACCAACATCATTTGGGTTAAATGTGGTAGTAGAAAGATTAAGAGTATCTTGGTCAATTACATAAGATTTGTAACCAGAAAATGTGCGGGTTTTTTTTGCTAAAGCTGAAGCCCATTTTTCACCGCTAAATGGATTAAATGCAACAGGCATAATAAATTTAGCAGAACCTTCACCATCTTTGGCAAGGCGAGGAATGATAAAATTAGCAGCGTTACGATATTCAAACGCAGCATCATCTAGTTTGTCCCAACCAGGCTGACGTAATTTATCTGAAACACTAGATAGTGCGGCACGTGCTACAGAACGTGATGGTACAAATGGTGAACCAGATACAGCAAACTTAGTCATTAAATCATTTTCAAAGAATGTACGCAAAAAGATATTATGTACTTCATCTGCGCCTTTTGCTGCACCAATTTCAGAAGCAAGACCTTCAAGTTCTGGATACTTGGCTAAAACATCGCCAGTACTCATGCCAGCAAGTTCTTCAAGTGAGCGGTTATATTGACGGCCAGCACCAAAAGTTTTATCAGCAATATTACCAGACTTTGTTGTTTGATATAAAGCATCAACTTGGTCAGCACTGTACATGCGAAGGCTATTGCGTTCTAGGAAAGTTTGTGCACCAGTAGAACGGGCAATTAGCGGAACAAATTTACCGCTATTTCCAACCCACTCACCAGTTTTAACAACTTTAGAAAGAGTTCCAAGTTTCATCAATGGATCTGCTGTAAGATCAAAAGCAGCATCAACACCACCAGAAATTAACTTACCAGCACCAGAATCTGTATTTTGAATTTGAAGCATATGTGCAAAGTCACGGCCAGCCGAAACTTTGTAGTTTTCATTTTCAGAATCTGCAACAGAATTTTTGAATTCATCAAGGTTGCCACCAATTTTACGCAAACCCGTAGCGGCAAGTTCTGCTCCAAGCACAGCTCCCATAGGTCCACCAACAAGTGTACCTATAGTTCCACCACCTGCAACAGCAAGAGTACCTAAAGTTCCCCAAATAATACCATGGCGGGAATACAAAGAATGAATATATTTGTAGTCACGTTGAACTTCTTTAAGAGGTTTTCCTAAAGCTTCAAGATTGGTTGCTGCACCATGCAGAACACCATCCCACCAATGATTTTGTACTGGATTTTCTGCGGCATAATCTTGTGCAGCTTGTTGTGTTGAAGACATAGTAGCACCATGTACAAGAACAGGTGCGGTAGTTAAAGGATTTGGGGAACGAAGAACATCTGTTGCTAAACCTGGAGAGTTTTGCAAATGTGGATTATTATTGAGCGCTTCGTTATAGGCCCATGAAGGATCTACAGTCAATTAAAAAGCTCCGTTTATACGTTGCGCTAAAAATTTCAAAGCTGGGGAAGAGTTACTATTTTGCGCTAAAGCATGAATGTAATCTCTAGTGTTTTGATAATTAGAAACATCTGGATTTTGTAAACCTAAAGAAGCCATACCTGGACCCACACCAGCATCTGCTCCAGAAGTAACAGGAATACCATCACCAATAGAAGGTGCATGTAAAGGTACGATGGGGGCAGGCGCTGGCATTGCACCAGAAGCAGCCATAGGCGCTGCTTGCTGTGTAGCCATTAAAGCCTGCCCCTCACCATACGGAAGACCAGATACGTACTGTGCTGCTTGTGTGTCTGCTGGTCCACCATCGGTACGTTGCGACAATGCGCCTGGGCCTGAAACTGGCGCTGGGTTTGCTGGGGCTTGATACCCACCTTTTCCTGCCATGATTCTACCGCCTTTTTAATTAAACCGAATGACTTTACTTGCAGACCAGAACACAGTTCTGGACGATTGTTTACTTACTTAAGTACACCTTTACCAGGCTTTGCAACAGTGGAAACATTAGTGCCTGTGCCTTTGCTTCCTGCTGGCTTTGCGCTGTACATTGTCTTGCTTGCACCAGGCTTGGCTGGGCTTGGTGTTCCACTCTTGCGTGGTGGCACCATCTTTGCTTTTCCTGCTGAACCTTGGTTCGCTGGTTTCTTACTGATTCCGAAAGCCATAGTTGTTTCTCCTTTTATCCTGCTGGCATCATTCTTGTAACACTAGAGGCTAGTGTTGGATTTCCCCTGCCGTTAAGACCAGCAAGGAGATATTGAATTGGAGGCCTTCCGCCTACCCCTACCTGACCAGGAGCTACACCCCTAGGTGAACCTGTCAGTGGATTGATTCCAGAAACACCACCACCCGCAGCAGCGGCCGCTTGTTCTGGAGAGCCAGGGACTGCAGGCTGCGATCCAGGTGCGGGCGGTGGTGGCTCTGGGGCGAATACTGAGCCAACTATTGATTCAATAGAGTCACCCTTTAGGCGACCATCAATAATTGCTGCTAGTTTTCCAATAAACTGTGATGGGTCTTGCCCACTTTGCACCAATACTGGTAGCGATTGGGCTAAACCAGAGACTGCAGCGAGTAGCGAATCACGCATTTTCTCTACTTCAATCTTCTGTTCTTCCATGGTTACGTTGATTTCCCATGGCATTTGACGGCGCAGGAAGTCGCGTGAGATCAACTGATCTCCACGTGCCTGTAATCCAAAGACTAAAGCTTGGTTAGGGTTAAGCCCAGCCATCAAACCATAGGTAACATCTACTACGTATTCGCCTGCAATGTCTTTAGATGGGGTATATTCTATTTCAAATGGTGAACCTGCATCCATGCCACGTACAGTTTTACGTACATTAGCAAATATCTTTTCATCAACCTCAAAGCAAAGTGCTAATACATGGGTTAATGTTTGAGCAAATACGGTCTGTGCTGTCTTAACTTGGGTATCAAATCCACCCATAAGGGCTTCAACGCCACGTCCTGTAACAATAGAACCTGACATGTTACCTAAGCGACCTTGTGGGTAACGCCCACCAACACGTAATTCTTGGTCTAATGCTGCTGATTCTTGGAATAAACCAGGAGGAACATTAAGGTCTACGCGACGAATTTTCTCTGGGGAAGCAGAACGGATAGTGGCATCAGGGCCAATCTCCATTACGTTCACATCTGCAGGCAATGCGTATGGTGCCTGTACGGACTTCTGTGCAGCTTCTAGGCTTAGGGTAGCGAAGCGTGAACGCGCTACTTGTACCCACAGAATATCATCGAACTGACCACGAAGTTCTGTATCTGAGTCAAGTCCTGGGCGTACAGCCATAACAGCCATAATTTTACCAATAGGATTTGGGGTAGTGGCTAGAACATAGTTGTTACGCTCTGGCAAAAACAACATAGTCATGTCTTTGTCGTGGTAACGGTACATGTCCATGCGAGATAAATCATTAGTGGTATTGTAACGACCACGAATTACGGACTCATGTTCTGGAAACTCGCGTACTAAGTCAGATACAGTTTTAGTGTAACGCTTAGTGTAGGAAACTAAACGACCAAAACGGTCAAAGTCTGGGTATGCTCCAATGGGATCATCCACATGGATAATTGGAGTCTTACGTTCATAATCTATTTCAACCAAAATTGGCATAATGCCAAAGGTTAAATAACGATCTGCACCTGTAAACATCTGAGTCTGTAAACGTGACTGGTCACGGTAACCTGATGCAATCATGGTGCGTTTGTCAGATTTCTGACGTGCACGATCTGATACTGAGTTTGTGGCACTGCAGTTAAATGAAGGAAGCGGGGCTATAACTTCTGCAACGTCACGTGCTGCAATGTCAATAAAGTTAGCAACCATAGGCTTAGGGTAGTCATCTGGGAATAATCCAGGAAATACTTTGTTAATATTTCCCTTACGTACCTCAAGTACGTCAGACCAACGAGAGTCCCGTTCCCGCGCTTTTTCGCGCAGTTGCTTGACACGCGCAGCGATTTGCTGAATGTCAGCCATTTAGTAACCTCCCGCAGCTAGTTGCTGCTGTAATCTTGAATACTCTTCTAGGTCCACTGTCATACGCTTTGCTAGATCTCTAGGAGTAGCAAAAGGATTACGAACCCAAGTATTACCATGTGACCCCATCTGGTTCACATAATCACGCAACTGGGTTTCTACAAACCACAGTGCCATAGGACCGTCTTGTTTATTTTTAGTTCCAGGTGCCCATGTAATTAGTTGCTCAATAAGCGCTTTAACACCCTCGTTATCTGTACGAGGCAATTCAATAAGGCTGGATCCCTTGATGTACTTTCCTGCCTGGTCCAACTGACCAAACAGGGGTCCAAGGGAAGCAACACCATACTCCAAATCCATTTTATTAGCACCCGTGTAATGGCTAATAAGTCTAATACCGCGAGAAGCTAAAAATTGATTGATCTGTTCGTCTTGGGTTAAGAACAACTGAAAAGCGTTCTTTTCAATAACCCATGCTTGTGGGCTATACTTTTCAGTCCACGTCATAATAAGTTCACGAATACGTTGCGGTGTGGGTGCGGGCATACGTGACGCATCAAGTAAATACCGTTTTTTTGTCGTTCTATCAGCCGACACCACAACACCGAACGTGTCACCAGACATAGCGGGATCTAAGCCGCATACTGTATAGAAACCATTAGTTTCTTTCGGGTGACCTGCGGCACCAGCGATCAGCTGTCCGCAAGCTCTCATACCATTAACAGACCCGCGTACTGCTTCGGGGGAAAACACCGATTCAGCTTGTACGTCTTGCTGCTGGTAAACCATTGCCCAAGTCTTAGGGTCTAAGAGTCCTCGTCGTTGTCGGAGTCTAGTTCCATCCCACCTAGGAAAAAAGCCATCTTGGTCAGGGTCAACTGGATCATTAGCCCAAGGGCGGTCTGAACGCGGCCAAAGAGTGACCCATTTAGATGGATCATTATCAAACTCCAAAACGGCTGGCATTGCTAGATAGGTCCATGGGGATGAACCGTCAGGGTAGCGATCTTCGTTACGAATCTCGCGATATAAATCTACAGGATCTACACGGGTACCTACAACCAGGATTTTTCCTGTCGGACCAACACGGGTAAGAACTTCTTGTTGAATCCATCTAATCTGTTTTTCGTATTCACCAGCGTTAGCAAGGGTAACCGTATCGTCCAAGATAATGAGGTCTGCGCGGGCACCGTAAATCTGTCCACCAATACCAAGAGCCTGTAACGTAGGATCTTTTTCCCCTGAGTCTCGCTCAAGGTAAATAGCATCAGCAGTCCACTTGTCCGATGTAGCCTTGAAACCATCAGCAGGCGCATAGCGCCTTTGTAGCTCGGCATAAGACGGACTTGTAAGCCTTTGCTTGACCGCATATAAAAACTCCTTAGCCATTTCCCGTGTCTTGGAAACAACCTTAATACGGATGTTAGGGTCTGTACAAATACGGTAGGTAATGTAGTCAATTGAAACCGTCATAGACTTGGCGTGTTCAGGTGGCATGTTGACTAATACGTACTGTGGCAATCCTGCCTCGTACGTCATTGATTCATGTACCCAACGTGGAGGCCGATTTTCAATTAAGTCAATTACGTTGAGCTGATGGTCAAAGGTTACCGAGTTCAAATACTTGGATCTAAATTCCTCGAAGGTAATCTCTTTGTCTTCATCAGAGATATGGCCCTTACGCTGCTGTACGGCCCGCATGAGTTTAACAGCGCGATTAAATTCAGGGTCAGACTGGATGTAATAGTAATACGTCTTCTCGGACTTATTAACTCCAGCACAAGCATCTGCTACCGAGAAACCATCCTGAAGCAGGGAAAGTAATCTTTCCTTGGCTTGGTCAGCAGTC
>Ga0136641_1000626_pt1 | contig 15057 bp, 12 predicted proteins | sample EliLak1302023Y_FD_115312 | JGI IMG/M metagenome (GOLD analysis project Ga0136641, IMG submission 115312) | Freshwater microbial communities from Elizabeth Lake, Yosemite National Park, California, USA - 13020-23Y | ecosystem: Environmental > Aquatic > Freshwater > Lake ...
ACTACCTGCGGCTGCGGCTCCTCGTTCTCCGCCTAAGCAGGCGTCCGCTTTTCAGACCACCGCGCCTGCTCAGGCGCGGTAAATCGCCCCCAAAATTCGCGCACCACGCGCACCCGTCACGGCTGCCACGCTGGCAGGCTTTGCGTGCAGGGCTTGCTGCGCCAGCCAAGCGAATGCCAGTGCCTCGACATCAGAAGGTGCGACACCCCAGTCCTGCGTCGTACTGACCTTTATGCCGGGCAGCAAAGCCTTCAGACGTTGCATCAAAAATGCATTGCGTGCACCGCCACCGCACACTAGCAAGCGCCGGTAGTTGCCAACTGCATGGGATAAGGCCTGCGCGCAGGCCCAGGCCGTCAGTTCCGTTAAGGTGGCTTGGACATCTACGGGCGCTGACACCGGAAACGCCGCCAAATGCTGCCCAAGCCAGGCCGCATTGAACAGATCCCGCCCCGTACTCTTGGGCGGCGCTTGCCGGAAAAAGGCCTCATGCTGCATGGCACCGAGCAAGCCAGTGTCGACCTGTCCTTGCGCCGCCCATTGCCCTTGGTCGTCGTAGGCCGCGCCAGTGTGGCGCTCGCACCAAGCATCCATCAATGCGTTGCCGGGGCCGCAATCAAAGCCTAGCAAACCGGCTCCATCAGAAGTTGCCGCACCCGCTGGCAAAAGCGTCAGGTTGGAAATCCCCCCAATATTGAGCACCGCCCGGGACTCCTGCGCATCGCCGAAAACAGCCAAATGAAAGGGCGGCACCAGCGGCGCACCTTGACCACCAGCGGCCAGGTCGCGGCTACGAAAGTCGGCCACCACGGTGATGCCGCAACGCTCTGCCAGCAAGGCCGCTTGGTTGAGTTGCACGGTGTAGCCTATGCCATCAAAAGCCTGCGGTTGGTGGCGCACGGTTTGGCCATGTGCGCCCATCGCCTGCACCTGCGCGGCCTGCTTACCAGCGCTAACCAGCAATTGCCCGACCACGTCTGCATACAGGCCGACCAAAGCATTGGCCGCGAGCGCCGCGCGGTGCAGTTCGTCCGGCCCCGCACTGTTGAGGGCTAAAAATTCCTTCCGCAACGCGGGGGGCATGGGTAGGTGCGCAGACGCCAGAACCTGAGGCTGGGCGGAAGCCTCGCCAAGCTCGGCCAAAACGCCATCGACGCCGTCGAGCGAAGTGCCCGACATCAATCCTATATAAAGGCCGGGCATTGCGCTACGGCCACGCGCCTTACTGAACGCTGCCGACGTGCACCTGGGCGGCGGCCAGCAATTGCTGACGCGCCAGGTCTGCCACCCGGTCAAAGGCAGGGCGCAATGCCGCAGTGACGGGCGCGGCCTCGGCCTGGCGCGCAATAGTCATGGGGTCTTTGTGTGCGCCATTGACGCGGAATTCAAAATGCAAATGGGGTCCAGTGGCCCAGCCGGTGGCTCCGACCAAACCCACGTTGTCGCTTTGCTGCACACGCTGGCCGCTGCGCACGTTGATACGGCTCAGGTGCGCATACACCGTGGTGGTATTGCCGCCGTGCTTGACGATGACCACATTGCCGTAGCCGCCTTGCACGCCGGCAAAATCCACCACGCCATCGGCCACGGTGCGCACCGGTGTGCCGGTGACGGCGCCGTAATCCACACCCAGATGCGCGCGCCAGGTTTGCAAAATAGGATGAAAACGCATCGCAAAACCGCTGGTAATGCGTGAAAACGCGACTGGCGACGCCAAAAACGCGCGGCGCAAACTCTCGCCGCGCATGTTGTAGTAGGCGCCCTTGAGCGGGTTTTTGCCGTTTTGGGCAGTTTGCAGTGATTCAAACCACAAGGCCTGGTAGGACTTACCGGCGTTAACAAATTCCGTGCTCAGCACCCGGCCGGAGCGCAAGGGTTCGCCGTCACCCTCCAGCGTTTCATACACCACCACAAAGCGGTCACCCTTGCGCAAGGCGCGGTGGAAATCAATATCGCCCGAGAAAATCTCGGCCATTTGCACCGCCACGCCATCCGGAATACGCGCATCGTCGGTGGCAGCGAACAAAGAAGTTTGGATGGTGCCGCTGGCCATACGGGTGCTGGCCTTCAAGGGCAGCGTTTCCAGTGTCGATTTCAATGCACCGGCAGCGCCGCGCACTGTCAAGCGATTGAAAGTGCCATCTTCTTCGGGGCTCCAGCGGGCGGTCAGCGATACCAAGTGGCCGCGCTCGTCGAGCTCGGCTTGCACGTTGCGACCGGCGCGGCCCAGCAAGTTTTTCTGTGTATTGCGGTCCGCACGCAAAAAGGCCGATGCCGCCGGATCGCTCACGCCAAGTCTGCGCAACAGGCTGTCCGCGGTATCGGTGCTGCGGCTTATATCGCTGCGGTACAAGCGCATGGCCTGCGCTGCCAGCAAGTCACGCTGGGGCTCGATTGACAAGGGCTCGACAACTTCAACCACGGTGCGCACCGGCATCTCAGATGGCTCAGGTGCCAAAGAGACCAGCGCATAACTACCCCCTGTCGCGCCAATGAGCAACAAGGCCAGTCCCGATAAAAATCGGGCCGGATGGCGACGCACGGCCAGCAGCGCCTCAAGGGCAGCATTGCGCGCGGCAGTAAGAATGTCGGACACCAAATTGAACCTTCTGGGGCAGTACGCATGCCGACTCTGCGGGCGCACTGGGCGATGGGGCGGGGGCTAAAATGCTCTTTTTGCCCGCGCCCGGACCTTTGAAATAGAGAACGGAGTATATCGGGCCCCGCTCCAGGCCCCCACAATTTCTTTATGCACCCAGCTACGCCCCCCTCTCTCCCCGTGTCCGAGCGCGTCCAAGAGGCCCTGGCTGTCACCTTGCGGGGCTGTGAAGAGCTGATTCCCCAGGAGGACTGGGTGAAGAAGCTGGTCCGTTCCGAGGCCACCCACACCCCCCTGCGCATCAAACTGGGCCTGGATCCTACGGCGCCAGACATCCACGTGGGCCACACCGTGGTGCTCAACAAGATGCGCCAGTTGCAAGACCTGGGGCACCAAGTAATTTTCTTGATCGGCGACTTCACCACCATGATTGGCGACCCGTCCGGCCGCAACAGCACCCGCCCGCCACTGACCCGTGAGCAGATCGAGGCCAATGCCCAGACCTATTACAAACAAGCCTCGCTGGTGCTAGACCCCGCGAAAACCGAGATCCGCTACAACAGCGAGTGGAGCGACCCGCTGGGCGCGCGCGGCATGATTCAGTTAGCGAGCCGCTACACCGTGGCGCGCATGATGGAACGCAATGACTTTCATGACCGCTTTAAAGGCGGCCAGTCCATCAGCGTGCACGAGTTCCTCTACCCGCTGATGCAGGGCTATGACAGCGTGGCCCTAAAGAGTGATCTAGAGCTGGGCGGAACCGACCAAAAGTTCAACCTGCTGGTCGGGCGGCACTTACAAACCGAATACGGCCAGGAGCCGCAGTGCATCCTGACCATGCCGCTGCTCGAAGGCCTGGACGGTGTGGACAAAATGTCCAAGAGCAAGAACAACTACATCGGCATTTCTGAGGACGCCAACACCATGTTTGCCAAGGTGCTCAGCGTCTCGGACGTGCTGATGTGGCGCTGGTACACGCTGCTAAGCTTCCAAAGCGAGGCGCAAATAGCAGCCCTCAAGGCCGAAGTGGACGCCGGGCGCAACCCCAAAGACGCCAAAGTCGCGCTGGCCAAAGAGATCACCGCCCGTTTTCACTCGGCGGCAGCGGCCGCTGCGGCCGAGCAAGACTTTATCAACCGCAGCCAGGGAGGCATTCCAGACCAGATCGAAGAGCGCGCCTTAGCGCTTTTGGATGGTGCGCCCTGGGGCATTGCTGCCTTGCTCAAAGCCACCGGCTTGGCGGGCTCCAGCGGCGAAGGCAACCGCCTGATCGACGGCGGCGGGGTGCGCGTGGACAGCAACGTGGTCAGCGACAAAGGCCTCAAGCTGGGTGCGGGCAGCTATGTGCTGCAAGTGGGCAAGCGCAAATTTATGCGCGTCACCTTGGCCTGAGTCCGCATGCGCGCGCTGATCCAGCGGGTGCGCCGCGCCAGCGTCAGCATAGATGGCGCAGTCGTGGGCGCCATTGGCCCGGGCCTCTTGGTGTTGGTTTGCGCGGAACAAGGCGACACCTCGGCGCAAGCGGACAAGCTGCTTACCAAAATACTCAAGCTGCGCATTTTTAGTGACGCCCAAGGCAAGATGAACCGCTGCGTGCAAGACTTGGACGGTGCCGGCCAGCACGGCGGCCTGCTGATCGTGAGCCAATTCACTCTAGCCGCAGACACCTCGGGGGGAAACCGCCCCAGCTTCACCCAAGCGGCCGCGCCTGACCTGGGCCGCGCGCTGTACGACTATGTTGTGCAGCAAGCGCGTAGAGCGCATAGCGAAGTGGCAACTGGCGTGTTTGCAGCGGATATGCAAGTAGAGCTAGTCAACGACGGGCCGGTGACGATTCCTATGCGGGTGGTGCCGGTAGGTCAAGCCGCTGAATAAGGATTCTCAAACCCCAGCCGCGCCAGGATCTCGGCCTCGCGCAGTTCCATCACCTGCGCATCTTCATCGCGTTCGTGGTCCCAACCTTGGGCGTGCAAGGCACCGTGGACGATGAGGAGGGCGTAGTGGGCTTGTAGAGTTTTGCCCTGGTCTTTGGCCTCTTTTGCCACCACGGGCGCGCAAAGCACCAGATCGGCGACGACAAGCGGTTCTAGCGTGTAGTCAAAAGTCAAAACATTGGTGGCGTAGTTTTTTTTGCGGTAGTCGCGGTTGAGCGCTTGGCCCTCGGGCGCATCGACGATACGCACCGTGATTTCCGCTTCGCTGGCCAAAGCGTGGCGCAGCCAGCGGGCCACTTTGTGGCGCGGCAGGGCAGCGCGATGCAGCGCGGCATCGGGCAGCTTGCCCCATTGAAGAGACAGGGTCAGAGCGGGCAGCATGGGCGAAACCACAGTGAAAGACCGGGTTTACAGCGCGGTTTTGCTGCGCGGCGCCCGGGTTTTGGGCAAACCAGTGCGGGGCGCGGCCATTTCGGGCGCCGGCAGCGCGGGCGCACTGCCCAGCGCCAAAGCGATTTCCTCTTGCGCGCGGGCGGCGTCGTAGGCGTCCACAATGCGCGCCACCAGCGGATGGCGCACGATGTCGGCGCTGGTCAGGCGGGTAATGGCGATGCCCTCCACCCGACGCAAAGTACGTTCGGCATCAATCAGCCCGCTTAATTGCGCTTTGGGCAGGTCGATCTGGCTCACGTCGCCGGTAATTACGGCCTTGGTGCCAAAGCCCACCCGGGTGAGGAACATTTTCATTTGCTCCGGTGTGGTGTTTTGGGCTTCGTCCAAAATCACAAAGGCGTTGTTCAGCGTACGCCCCCGCATAAAGGCGAGCGGCGCGATTTCCAAGGCCTGGCGCTCAAAGGCTTTTTGCACTTGCTCAAAACCCATCAGGTCATAGAGCGCGTCGTACAGCGGACGCAAATACGGGTCCACTTTTTGGTTCAGGTCGCCGGGTAAAAAGCCCAGGCGTTCGCCCGCTTCTACCGCCGGGCGGGTCAGCACGATGCGCTGCACCGCGCTGCGGTGCAAGGCGTCCACGGCGGCGGCTACCGCCAGATAGGTTTTACCCGTGCCTGCGGGGCCAATGCCAATGGTGATGTCGTACTGCGCAATATTGTCCAAATACAGCGCCTGGTTCACGCTGCGCGGCTTGAGGTCGGCGCGGCGAGTGGCCAGTGTCGGGCCATCGCCAGGTTCGGGCGCGCCGTCACCAGCCAGCATCAATTGCACCATCTCATCGGGGATGGGCTTGGCCGCCATTTCGTATAAGGCTTGCAGCATCTCCATGGCGCGCTGGGCAGCCGCTTTGGAGCCATCCACCTTAAATTGCTCATGCCTATGCGCGATGCGCACGCCCAGCGCTGCTTCGATGCTGCGCAAATGCGCGTCCGTGGGCCCGCACAAATGCCCTAAACGGCTGTTGTTGGGGGGCGAAAAAATATGTCTGAGAATCAAGCTGATAATTCCGGGGCAGGGGCTGCGCTGTTGCACAAGTGAACGCAGCGTCAGCCCCCATGATAGGCAATTACACAAAAGGCTCCCGATGATTGGCAAGCTCACAGGCATTCTCAGCGACAAAAACCCGCCCCAGGTGCTGGTGGACTGCGGGGGGGTGGGCTACGAAGTGCAAGTACCCATGAGCACCTTCTACAACCTGCCGGCCACCGGCGAAAAAGTGAGTTTGCTCACGCACTTTGTGGTACGCGAGGACGCGCAAATTTTGTACGGCTTTGAATCACAGGCTGAGCGCTCGGCGTTTCGCGAATTGGTCAAGATTTCCGGCGTGGGACCGCGCACCGCGCTGTCCGTGCTGTCTGGCATGGCCGTGGGCGAGTTGGCCCAGGCTATCACCCTGCAAGAGGCCGGGCGCCTCACCAAAGTACCTGGGATTGGCAAGAAAACCGCCGAGCGCCTACTGCTTGAACTCAAAGGCAAGTTAGGTGCCGACATGGGCATGCCTTCGGGCGTGGCCCATGAGGCGCAATCGGACATTTTGCAAGCGCTGCTGGCCTTGGGCTACAACGATAAAGAAGCGGCGCTCGCCCTCAAGGCGCTGCCCGCCGATGTCGGGGTGAGCGAGGGAATCAAATTAGCCCTCAAAGCACTGGCGCGTTAGTCTTTCAGAATTGCACCGGATTAGTCGACCAGTTGCAACGTGGCGGACTTGGCCCGCGCCACGACGTCGGCCATCACCGGCTCTAAGTCTTCTTGCTTCACCGGTTTGGCGATAAAGGCATTGACGCCAGCGAGTTTGGCTTGGTCGCGCGCTTCCTGCAACACGTCGGCAGTCAGGGCGATGATAGGTATCTGGGACTGGGGTGATGGCAGGGCACGGATAGCCCGTGTGGCGGTGAGACCGTCCATCACCGGCATATGGATATCCATCAAAACCAGTTCGTAATCCCCCTGGGTCAGCGCACTTAATGCCAGCTCGCCGTTGTCGCAAAATGTGGCCTCGTGCCCCAATCGCTGCAGCAAGATAGACAAATATTTTTGGTTGACCGGATGGTCTTCGGCCACCAATATCCGAAGGCTTCGTTCAGCGCTAGTGGCGTCCACCAGCGGCGGAGCGCTCGCCAAGGGCGCGACTGCACCCGTCCACACCACCAAGGGCAGGCGCACGGTAAACGCCGAACCGACCAAGGATTGGCTCTGCACCGTAATGTCGCCGCCTAAACGACGGGCCAAAGACATTGAAATCTGCAAGCCCAAGCCCACACCTGAAAATTGGCGTGACAAGCCTGAATCCACCTGGAAAAACCGTTGAAACAATTGCTCCAAGGCCGATTCGTCCATACCAATACCCGTATCCTCCACGCGCAGTTCCAAGCATCGCTGCTGCGCTTGGTCCACCGTTCTGGCATGCAATGTCACCTTGCCCTGCGGCGTGAACTTAATCGCGTTGTGGATCAAATTAAACAAAATTTGCCGTTTGCGGGTGCTGTCACTTTGCACCCACAAGTCTTCTTCAATCTCGCTTTTCAACTCAAACTGAAGCCCTTTTTGTGCCGCCAGGGGTTGGAATGTGGCTTCAATCCCGCGCAGAAAACCCGCCAGGTGCACCGCCTCTTTGCTCAAACTGAGCTTGCCAGACTCCAGCGCCGATATATCCAAAATATCGTTCAGCAATTGCGATAAATGGTGCGCCGAGTCATTGGCAACGTTCACCAAATCGGCCTGCTCGGCACTCAGCTTGGTTTTACTGAGCAGACTCAGAAACCCCATAACGCCATTAAAGGGAGTACGCAACTCATGGCTCATATTGGCCAAGAACAAACTTTTTCCCAAGTTGGCCCGATCGGCAGCCTGGCGCGCCAAGGCCAAGTCCTCATTGAGCAATTTGAGCGCCGATTCTTCCCGCTGCTGCACCCGACTGCGCCACACCAAACCCCAAGCCACCAATATCAACAGCAACAATTGGCCGGCCGTCAAGCCCAAAATTTGCAAGTTTTGTTCTAATAAATCAAGCGTTTGGCGCTCTAACAACTGGGCGCCCAACAAGTCTGCGCTATTTCCCAGCGCCAATGACTCTGCTGAGAAGGCTTGCATTTGCGTCAACAAACGCTGCAAGGTCGCACGGTCCGGCGGGTTTGCGGCCAGGGCCCGCTCTGCACTTTGGGCAAAGACCACGATCTGATCGAGCGATTGCGCAACTGGCTTGTTTTGCAGCAACAGGGCCGAGCCCGGCGACTCGCGCAAAGTTTCAACTTTGCTCAGCAAAATGTCCAGCCGCGTGCCCAAGTCCTCTGCCGAAGGTGGTGTGCGGGAGTTGACAAAAACATCTAAGGCGCTGACAAAGCGCAGAAACTCTCGGTCCAGCAAAAATGCGGGCGCAGTGACCGAGTCCACCCGCTTGTTCACTTGCTCCTTCAAGGCTTGTCGCTGCGTCCACTCAAAACCCAGCAAGGCCACCATGGCCAGCGCAATGATGGCAGAAGCGGCAAAAAGGACGGGACTGTAGCGAAACGATTTAGTGCGGCCGAACATCTCTTATTCAATCGACTTGCAGAGACTTCAGTTGCCAGGCTGATCGCTCATAGAAACGCACCGTCTGTAATTCGGGCTTGCTGTCATACGGGTACACAATAAACAAAGGCCCTTTGTTCTTAGGTGTCAGCGTTTCGCCATTCATCTGGTGCGCCAGGACCACATCGTAATCCTGGGCGTCAGAAAATGGGATGCTCGTCCGGTAATCGTCCAAGGCAGTGGCGTGGATGAACTTGCCCCTGACCTTGGCTGCAGCAAGCACATCGCGCAACAAGGGGCCGGTAAACTTGACCGGATCTTGGTACCAAGGGGTTTTTGCCACAAAGGTCTGCTGCGGCAGACTCTTGAGAAACTTCAGGCTAAAGGCAGCCGCCAAAGGGCCGGAGGCTTTGCTCTTTGATACCGCATCGGGCGCTGAACCGGGACGTGTGGGGGCGGCGCTGTAAATGCGCAGCACCACCGCATCCTCGCTTGCAAGTGCAGTTGCGATACAGCCCCAAAATGCCAAGAAAGCCAATACAAGATAGGCCCCGCGTTGGTACAAAATCATGCCTTAACTCCTTGCTAAACGTGCTGGGTGGCGCGAACTGCTGGGCCCCTCTGCGCCCCCACCATGGCAGTCCATGCACAGACCGACCCCATGGCGTGGTTGTTCCTAAGATACAGGCCCCACTGCTACCCATTATGGTAACGAAAAAACGGGCGCTGTGCGCACCTGGGACGCAGATTGCTCGTCTGCGTGCGCTGAGCGATAAAGTCAGCAACCCGGGCACCAATAAAAATAGGCAGGGTAAGCCAGCGATTCGCGCAGAAAATACACGGAATGCGAATAGCATTTGCCTGTAGGACAGTATCGAAGCGCCGCTTGGGTCCCTCCTGAAACCAAGGCAATCCCTTTATCGCACCGCAAACAAGCTGACATGAATAGCTACATCCAGTTCGGGCTCATGTTGAGTCGCCTCAAGGCCTTCACAGGCTCACAGCGCCAGTGGTTGTTGCTGTGCTGTTTTCTTGGTGCCATGGGCAACACTCTGTTGTTTTATTTTGTGCCCCTGCCCGGCTACGACCACGCAGCCAACTTCGTCGCGATCGCTTGCTTTTTTGTCTTGGCACTCTTGACGCCTATTCCAGGCCTGTATATCTCGCTCAGCAATCTTGGCCTCTTGGTGGCGATAGCGCTGGTGGCATTCACGACGACCTACACCGGGGGCATCAATTCACCGGTGATGGTGTGGATGACCATCATGCCTGTTGCCGCACTGGTACTACTGGGCCGCGGTAGGGGCCTATGGTGGGCTTGCATCATCATGCTCATTATCTTCATGCAATTCTTAGCGGTCACGCAGGGCTGGATCTCGGGTGAAGTCAATAGGTCATCCCAAACCATTACCAGGGCCTTGCTAGACAAAATATTGGTCATCCTGACCTTGATGTTGGTTGTGCACTCCTATGAAGGCCTACGTCGACGCCAATTGCAAAAGGTGGAGCTGAGCAATGCTGATCTGGAAGATACACACCAAGCCCTCCTGCAGGCGCAGTCGCACAAGGATGAATTCTTAGCCTCGGTCGGGCACGAGTTGCGCACCCCCATGAATGCTATTTTGGGCTTGAATGGGGTGTTGCAATCGGAACTGAAAGACCAGCCCGAGAACGTAGAAATTGCCGAACACATTAGGCTATCGACAGAGCAATTACTCAATCTGATCAATGAGATCCTCGATTTTTCACAGCTGGAAGCTGGACGCTTGACGCTCTTGGAAAAACCTCTGAACTTAGCGCACTTTTTGCAGCGACTCCTGCAGCCCTTTGCCTTAATCGCGCAAGAAAAAAATCTTCAGCTTCACTTGGACATAGACCCGCAGCTGCCCGCCTGGGTCCGGGCGGACGAACAACGCCTGCAGCAAGTGGTATCTAACCTGCTGGACAACGCCATTAAATTCACCACTGAGGGACAGGTTTATTTGCGCGTTGCCGCACTACCAAACCATATCCGGTTTGAGGTCCAAGATACCGGCCGAGGCATTCCGGTAGAACGCCAGCAACAGGTCTTTAATCGCTTTGAGCATGCAGACATTCAGACCAAACTCGATTTTGGCGGCACTGGCCTGGGCTTGGCGATTTGCGAGCGTCTGGTGAGCCTGCAGCAGGGGCAAATTGGGGTGCAAAGTGTCGAGGGACAAGGTGCCCTGTTTTGGTTCGAATTGCCGCTGGAAGCAGTGCCTCCTCCAGCCGATGCCCCGCTTGCCGCGCCAACGCAGCCCAGGACGCAGGTACTGCGCTTTTTGCTGGTCGATGACAACGCCGTCAACCTCCTGGTCGCCCAATTGATGTTGCGTAGGGGCTGGCCCCAAGCCCATATCGTCACGGCCCAAAGTGGCGAGCAAGCACTGCAGTTGCTAGGCGCCGAGTGCTTTGATGTCGTGCTCATGGACATGATCATGCCGGGCATGGACGGCATGCAGACCACGCGCGTCATGCGTACGCACACCCAAGCGGAACTGGCACAAGTCATCGTCATCGGCCTGACGGCCAATACCAACGCGCTCGATCGTGCGCGTTGTATGCAGTCGGGCATGGATGCCGTGTTGAGCAAACCCATAGACATACAGCGCGTCAAGGAAACGGTAGAGGCACTGCTCACGCGGCCATTAGGGGCCCAGCCATGAACACCGGCCAACTTTGGCGCAGTGTGCGCATGGGTTTGGTACGCAGCTTTCCCGCGCGCATACGCCGACCGCGCGATAAATTTTTTATCGGCGTGCTTTCGATAGCGCTGGTCAGCGCATTACTGGATGTCGTCTTAACGCCCACGATCACCGGGAAATGGATCAGCACGGTGTTCAGCGTCCTGATTCTCGGTATCTTGGTGGCCTTTGTGCGCGGCCTGTCCGAGGAGGGGGTGGTGTATCTGGCGGCGGTACTGGGCTTGGCCTACCTATTTACGAGCAGCCTCACTTCGGGCTATGTATACAGCTCGACCATGGCCTGGATGGCCTTGATTCCACTGGCTATTTTTTATGTGGTCAATCCCGCAGCAGGCGGTGTGTGGATGGTGCTGGTCATAGCCCTTGAGCTCCTGATGGCCGCAGTGGCTTGGTTTTGGGGTGGCGGGCATACCTCCCTGAATCTGCCTGAGCTGCAGCTTTTGTCCTTGATGGATTATTTGCTGGTGAGCATGACCCTGTTTTTGGTACCCAATTTCTATCAACAAGAGCTAGAGGGGCATTTGCAAGCGCGACGCCTGCGCCAGCGCGAACTTCAGGCCAAGCAGCTAGAGCTCGAGCAGATGCTGCGCATGCGCGAACACTTTATCGGCACCGTGAGCCATGAGTTGCGCACACCCATGAATGCCATTTTGGGCCTCAATGCGGTCTTGCTCGAGCGTGTGCACGGCAATCCACATGCACAGAAGGTACTCGAGTACACACGCCAATCGGCAGACCATTTGATGACGGTCATCAACGATGTGCTGGATTACTCACAATTTAGTTCAGGCCACATCAGTGCGCGCGCGGAGCGGTTTGCGCTGCTCGAGACGGTACACGCAGCGTTCGACCTGTTCCAGCCCAAGGTAAAAAGCACCCAGTTGCGCTATATCTGCCTGGTCGAACCGGAGGTGCCGCAATGGGTGGAAACCGACAAGCACCGGCTCATGCAGGTACTGGTCAATTTATTGGGCAATGCCATCAAGTTCACGCACCAGGGGCAGGTCGTGCTGCGCGTGTCCGTGCGTGGCGAAGGTTTGGAGTTTGCCGTGGAAGATACTGGCATTGGCATTGCCGCCCAGCAGCAGCAAAAAATCTTTGAACGCTTTAGCCAAGCCGATGCCAGCATCCAAGGTCGCTTTGGTGGCAGTGGCCTAGGCTTGACCATCTCGCAGCAATTGGTGCATATCTTGGGCGGTCAGCTTCAGTTGGAAAGCCAGGAAGGTGCGGGATCGCGGTTTTGGTTTTGGCTCCCACTGCAAGCCGTAGCTGCGCCGCAAACCACGCCGATGGCCTTGGCACAAACCCCGGCAAGCACCCAGCAAGCGCTGCGCTTTTTGGTGGTCGATGATCACCCGGTCAATCGTTTGCTATTGCGCTTGCTGCTGGGGCGCAAATGGTCCCAAGCGTGCATCGTGGAAGTGGAAGATGGCGCACAAGCCATGCAAGCCCTGTCCACCGGGCCAGCCTTTGACCTGGTGCTATTGGACATGGTGATGCCTGTCATGGACGGTATCGAGACCGCACGCGCCATGCGTGCTAGCGACCATGCGCCTGCCCGAAACACTCCCGTACTAGGCCTCACGGCCAATGTCAGCACCCTCGATCTGCAACGCTTCAAGGACGCCGGTCTCAATGGCTTGCTGCTCAAACCTTTCGATGCAGCGAGTTTGTACCGCGAAGTTGAACGCCTCACTGCAAACGCCAGGCACCAGAGCGTTCAGGTCTAGGTGCGCCGCTTCTGTGCCCGTGTGAAAAATATTATTTCTCACCCATCGACATGCTCAGGGTTTTGCTCAGGGGTTTGATCAGATAACTCAGCACCGTACGGTCCATGGCTTTGATCTCCACGCTGGCGCTCAAACCCGGCCGCACCTGGATTTGACTGGCCTTATCCCCTTTGAATTCCGTACCGGTGATCATGATGCGCACACGGTAGTAAGTCATAGGCCCTTGCCTGGTTTCTTCTGTCAACACATCGGGGCTGATGTAAGTCACCTGCCCGCGCATGCCGCCATAAATCGAATAGTCATAGGCGTCCAGCTTGACGCTGGCGCTTTGGCCTAGCTTCACAAAACCAATATCGACGGGCAGGATCTTGGTCTCCACAATCAAATTGTTCCCACCGGGGAGCAATTCCATCACGGTATCACCTTGGCGCACCACGCCGCCTACCGTATTGATTTTGATATTGTTCACCAGACCATCTACCGGGGCTAGCAATTCGGTGTGCTCCAGCAGGCTGGTGCGGTCGTTCAATTGTTCGATCTGCGTACTCAAATCTTCTTGGGTCTTGGTCATCTCGGCCTGCGCATCTTGGAAATACTTGTTGCGCTTGCCAGTCAGTTGGGCAGCGATGTCGGCGCTGGAGCGCTCAAGACGCAAAAGTTCGGCCCGGCTGACATCTCCCGTGGCCTCGAGCTGCCGATTGATGCGCAACTCATCTTCCGCCAAGGCCAAAATTTTCGTCAAAGCACTGACCTCGTCTTTGAACGCACGTTGCCGCTTGTTGTAAAGCTCGGTCTGGTTTTGGATGTAATTGGTGTAAGACAACAAGGAGGGTTCAAACTGCAAGGGCTTATCAAAAATTTCCGCTTGGAGTCGTGCCAAGGTAATGCGCAAGGCAGCGACTTTGGCGCTGCTGTCTGCTACCGCGGCTTGCGCACGTTGTTTCTGCATAGTCACTAGCAACTGGCCCGCCTTGACCGATTCGCCCTCTTTCACATGCAGCACCGTCAAGACGCCGCCGTCGGGCGACTGGATGATCTGCGTGCGCTCGGCCGCAATCACTTGGCCTTGCGCACGTGTCACCTGATCAATTTTTCCAACCGAGGCCCAATAGACCAGCGCGATCAGTGAAACCATGAAAACCAGCAAGGTCGCGCGCGAGCGGTGTGGCGGATCCAAGTCACCGATGTGCATGGCTTGGGCTACGGGCTTGGCGGTCACGTCACTGACCGCTTGCACAGACGGGCCATGCGCCGTAGGTTCTGACGGTTTGGGAAGCAATTTCGGGGGCAATGACATGTTCAACTCGCGGCTTGGGGTTGGGAGCGCTGTTGCAATTGCTGCAGCACGGCGTCGCGCGGGCCATCCATGACGATAGCGCTACCCGCCACTACGATGATGCGGTTGACCAGCGCCAGCGTGGCGGGTTTGTGGGTCACGATCACCATGGTCTTGCCGGCGTTGGCCTCTTCGGCCAGCACCGCCATGCACTGGCGCTCTTGCATATCGTCCATGGTGGCGGTGGGCTCATCGAGCAGCAAAATTTCAGGCTTGCACAAAATCAAACGGGTGAAGGCCACGAGTTGCTTTTGCCCATTGCTCAAGCCTTTACCACCTTCCATGATGGGGCGCTCCAGCCCTTTGGGATGGCCGCCCACAATGCGGTCCATGCCGGTGCGGGTCATGGCGGCAAACAGCACTTCGTCGCCCGGGTCGGGCAGGCCAATGAGCAGGTTCTCGCGCAAAGAGCCCTGAAACAAACGGTGGTCTTGCTGCAAATAACCGATTTTTTGGCTCAACAACTGGCGGCTAATGTGGCCCAGCTCTAGCCCATCGATGTGTATGCTGCCTTTTTGCGGCTGGTACATACCGCTGAGCATGCGCAGCAGCGTCGATTTGCCGGCGCCGATCGGGCCGACGATGGCGATACGCTCGCCTGGCCTGATCTCCAATTTGGGTACCGCAATCACCGGCGGGTTTTGACCATAGCTAAATTGCACATCGGTCAACTGATAATGGCCTTTCATCTGCGTAGGCACCAGGGGGTGCGCAATGCCGTGGTTGTCAGACTGCAAGGTGTACAAGCGTTCCAGGCCCTCCATGGCCGCGC
>Ga0136641_1000627_pt1 | contig 15053 bp, 21 predicted proteins | sample EliLak1302023Y_FD_115312 | JGI IMG/M metagenome (GOLD analysis project Ga0136641, IMG submission 115312) | Freshwater microbial communities from Elizabeth Lake, Yosemite National Park, California, USA - 13020-23Y | ecosystem: Environmental > Aquatic > Freshwater > Lake ...
CCAGGCCGGGGGGGGGGGGGACGGTGTCCGCTTTTGGGTGCCCCGCCCGGGGGAAAACAGAAACACGGCCCGGGGGGGGGGGGGGGGCGCTAGAAAGAGGGGATTGCGCGCTGGTGAACGACTGGACACATTTGCCCCCCAACAGTGGATCACCCACACGAAGGACCGCAACAAGAGGGAGCAAGTAGTCAGGACCGCAGGTCCGCAGGACGCAGGCACGCGGAAGGAGCCGGTGGAACCGGAGCAGCAAGGACGCATCAATCACCCGCCGAGCAGGACGCCAAGCGGGATTTTCCAGATTCCAGAAACGAGAAAGGACACGCAGATGAGCATGGAAATCAGCACGCACAGGGCACAGACAGGACTGGCACTGGCATCGTTCGACGACGCCTTTCGCTTTGCCAAGATGGTGGCGGCATCGGAGTTTGCTCCAAAGGACTTTAAGGGCAAGCCCGAGAGCTGCATGCTGGCGATCCAGCACGGCAGCGAAGTTGGACTTTCGCCCATGCAGAGTCTGCAGAGCATCGCTGTCATCAACGGCAGGCCGACAATCTGGGGCGACGCCGCTCTCGCCCTGGTGCAGAGCAGCCCTGTCTGCGAGTACGTGAAGGAGTTCACCGAGGGCCAGGGCGACAACCTCACGGCTGTCTGCGAGGCCAAGCGACGCGGCTACCCGGCTCCGACCGTCAGCAAGTTCTCAATGGCTGACGCCAAGCGGGCCGGGCTCGCGGGCAAGAGTGGCCCGTGGAGTCAGTACCCGGAGCGGATGCTGGCCCTGCGTGCTCGTGGCTTTGCCCTGCGTAACGCCTTCGCTGACGCTCTGCGGGGCCTGATCACAGCCGAGGAGGCTCAGGACTACCCGACGCACAGCGTGGCAGAGACGCCACGCCAGCCCGTCGAGATGCGGCCCAAGTTTGACCACGAGCGAGTCGTTCCTTTAAAGACGCCCGCTCCGATCGCTCCCGAGTTCAGCCCGGTCGAGAAGGCCCGTCTTGCCGTGAGTCGAGCACTCACGCTGGAACGGTGCGACGCACTACGGAAGACGACCGCCGAGCGTCTGGCGGACGGCACGTTCACCCAGGCCGAGCACGACGAGATTGCGGGACTGCTGGTGACCAAGGCCGAGATGTTGATCGGTGCTGACGCCGAGGTGCCCGCATGAAGGAGCGGATCAACCTCGGTTGCCCGCCGACGACGCACGAGTGGAACGAGTACGAGGCCCGGCAGGAACAACTGCCCGGCTCAGACCGTCTCTTTGTGTGCTTCGGCAGAGGAACGCCGCCGGCCCTGCCGGAGCTTACGCCAGAGCAGATGGTTGGCCGGGCCGACCGTCTCGAGAAGGCGCTACGCATGTGCATGGAGGCTCTTGCACGTGAGCCGTGGGACGAGAGGTGGACGAACAGGCTGATGCAGGCTCACGACTACGGACGCAAGGTGATTTTAGAGGCGTCAACGTGGACGCAACCAGAACACAGCGGCACGCCATTGCCGCAGGACGCTGCGATCATCAGCGCCGTTGGCCGCCCAGCGGAAGGTGGCGAGTAACCACCGCAGCTGCGGCTTTTGATTTCTCACAAGAGTGACGCAGTCGCGCCCGGCGTAACCGGGCAAACACACACGAAAGGACGCGTGATGGCACTAAGGACGACACAGGACGCGATGGACGCACTGCCGCTGTTCGCAACTGCACGGCGTACCGATCCGGCAACGTCGCACGAGGCGGCAAAGACCGCACCAGTAGCAGAGCACCAGCGGCTGATCCTGGACGCTCTTGGTCAAGGCCCAGCTGGTGCGTCAGGCATTGCCTTTAGATGCGGACTGCTACCGCACCAGGTCAATCGGCGGATTCATGAGCTTGCCAAGGCTGGCAGGATCGTGGAGACGGGACGCACGGTGAGCAGTGCGAGTGGACGCGGCGAGAGAGAGTGGATGCTGGCTTAGCGAACAATTACCGGCGAGCGTCTTTTTCTATCTTGATGCTGTTGCATCTTTTCCATACATGACGCTCGCCGGTTTTTACTAGGAGTTGTGATGACGTATTTGTTTCCAGAGCTCCGCCGAGATCAAGAGGCGACGCCTCCGCAATGTAACTCTATTGCTCGCAGTTTTTGTGACCCATCGCAATACAGTGAGGTTGTCGGCATAGACTTTGGATCTAACAGCGTGCATTACTACATGGCACGGTCTAAGCAGAGTGGGAAGATGGCTTTTGGCGACCTGCTTGCGTGGCTTTTGCGACTTAATCCTAGCACTTTAGTTGTATGCGAGTCGGCCCACTTGGGTGTTCCGCAAACACAGCAGTCTCTCGCGCAGCCGTTTACTGCCGAGCAGTTGATTGGCTTAAACGTCAGGCTGCTCGAGCAAAAAGTGACACTAAAGCTCGCTCCGCATGCACACACTGGCAAGCGTATGAGGCTGTGGGTCTCTCATCACTACCCAGAACTGATGCGAACTGCCGAAAAAACAGACGCTGCCGACGCTATGTCGCTTGCTGTGTTTGTTGATCGCTGTAACGACTTATCGCTTGCAAAAGCCTACACGTCTTTTGGCAGGTCTAAGAGGCGTGATTTCGGTCGCGCCGTTACGCGATTGTCAAACAGCGTACTTAACGCAGAGCGAACATCTGACTACCGGGGGGAATGTTTTCCTATTGTTATGAAGCTGGCTCGCAAAGTGTGGCAGCGAGGTGGATTTCCTAGCCTTAAGTTTGTTGTGTCAGTTGCTTCAACTTTGTTTGGCGAGGAAGAAGGCAGACTGTTTGAGTTTACTCATTGCGGACAGCGACCAGGTGCATGGTTCTGGATGCGTCACGTTGTGCGAATGACGCCGTGGCATCACCGTGGCGGCGTTGCAAGGTCAAATATTATGTGGCACGCGTTCAAGCCTTATTTTCAAAGGCGTGCTAAACGGCTTGGCCTGAGCGTTAAGTCTGGTGGCGCTTACAAGAAGTTTGCCTTTCACAGCAACCAAGAAAAGGAGGCTCGGACTTCAGCAATGAAGTCGTATCGTCAAGTGCTGCTTCGCGCCAGAGAGATGTGCATTAGACAGGCAGCTTGCATGGGTGCTGGTGAGATGGAACTGACTGAAGTTTTGGAGGAGTCCACGCATGGCACGAGCACGTAACATCAAGCCGTCGTTTTTCAAGAACGAGTTCTTGGCCGAGTGCGACCCAATGGCTCGACTGCTGTTCGTCGGCCTGTGGACGCTCGCGGACCGTGACGGTCGGCTGGAATGCCGTCCGCTGCGGATCAAGGCCGAGCTCTTCCCTTACGACAACTGCGACATCGTGGCCATGCTGGGCCAGTTGCAGGCCCGTGGATTCGTCCTGGCCTACGAGGCTGACGGCAAGAAGATCCTTGAGATCCCGAAGTTCTGCGAGCACCAAAGGTGCCACCCGGAGGAGCGGTCGGAAGGTCTCCCAGCGTGTGAAGATGGGCAAGCCGTGATTTTTCCCGGCGAGCCGGGAAATCTCCCGGCGAATTGCGCCTCTTTCCCTCTTCCTCTTTCCTCTTATCCTATTTCCTCTCCTGCTCCGACCACGCCCGCTCCGCGTGCTAGGTCGAAGCCAGCTGATCCGCTTCGGTGGACGGAATCAGGCTGGGAAGGAATCACCGACGCTGACCATGCGGAATGGTTACAGGCTTACCCGGCGGCTGACCTTCCCGTCGAACTTGCCAAGGCCCATCAGTGGCTCAAGGCAAACCCGAAGAAGGCACGGAAATCGAACTGGCGACGCTGGCTGACCACGGTGTGGTTCAGCAAGTGCCAGGATCGTGGTGGCACCCACCGAGAGGCTGCACGACCAGCGGCACCGCCGCCGGTTGACTCTGCCAAGAAGCGGTTCTTCCGCTCTGACGCGCAGAGATCCATGACCGACTCTGAGCACGCTGCTTGGCGTCGGGATCAGCGTAGTGGTGGCATGGCCGCCGCACTTGCAGGCTCAATCAGACTCACGGAAGAGGTGACTCAGTGACAACAGAAACAGAACGCCAGCCGCTCACGGCCCGCCAGCAGGACGTGCTGAACTGGATCAGCGGCTTCATCGACACGCGCGGCTACTCGCCAACCGTCAGGGAGATCCAGCACGCCTACGGCTGGAAAACGCCTGCCGCGACGACGTGCCATTTGGTCCCGATGCGGAAGAAGGGCTACGTGACCTGGCAGGACGGCTGCTCGCGGACGCTTCGCGTGATCGGAGGTGACGCATGAGCGACGACTTCATCTACCTCGGCGCGCCGCTCGACGTTGTGCAGATGCTGATGGACCGTGCGTGGGACGACGACATCGCCGACGACGACCGGCAGCTGCTTGAGGTGGCTGCCAAGACGCTTGAGCACACGCTTGGCCGCTGCTGCAAGCTGGCGTCTGTCATCGAAAAGACGGAGGCGGGGCTGTGAACGACATCGCCCTCATCTTCGTCGGCTCAATACTCCACGCCGCGACGTTCGCGGCTGGTATCTCGGTTGGTATCCGTCTGCGAAAGGAAACGCGACATGACAGCAACGAAGGAACGAAAGACCAGAATTGGTGGCATACGCCTATCAGCACCGGCACTCAAGGAAGCTCTGGCAGCAGTGGCCAGCGCGGTCCCGGGTAAGTCGCCCAGGCCGATCTTGCAGAACGTGCTGCTCTCTGGCGGCGTGTTGAGCGGATCGGACTTGGAGATTCGAATCGACGTGGAAGTGGAGGCTGACCCATCGCTGACGGTCCTGCTGCCACGTGACCGGCTGCAGGCCATCCTCGGCTCCGTCATGGCGGACGAGATCACGCTGACGCCTGACTGCACCTCGTGCGTCATATCGGTTGGACGTGGCACGTGGACGCTACCGACCGAAGATCCGCTTGAGTATCCGACGTGGGAGCCCGTGGCACTCAGGCCGATCACCCGGATGCCAGCGGATCAGTTCGTGCGGGCCGTGCGTGGCGTTGTGTTTGCGACCGACAACGAGTCGAGCCGATACGCTCTCGGATCTGTGCTCGTAGAGGTGGCTGGCGACGTTGTCACGCTTGTGGCAACGGATGGCAGGCGGCTGGCGTCTGTCACCTGCGAGCACGACCAGGCCGTGGACGACTCGCAGACGCTGGTGCCAGCACGGGCGATGGAGATTATTGCCAGGCTCGCCGATAACGCAGGCGACGCTGGCGTGCAGCTCGAGGCCAGCGGCAAGGAGCTTGTGGCGACGATCGGCACGGCTCGGGTGACGGCTCTGCTTGTTGAGGGACGCTTCCCACGGTGGCGTGACGTTCTGCCAAAGCGAGAAACCAAGGCCACGGTGGTGAGCCGGGCCGATCTGCTTTCGGCTACCCGTGCGGCTGCCATCTGCACCAGCGAGGAAAGCCGAGGCGTGGAGTACGGCTTCGCTGACGGCATCTGGCTGCACGGCAAGAGCGGCGAGAAGGGCGAGAGCAGCATCACCTGCGACGTAGTGGAATCCGGGAAGAAGTGCAACGTGAAACTTGACCCGGCTTTTGTCTCCGAGTGGCTGCGAGGCATCTCTGGCGACGCGGAGCCGAATGTCGAGATCGAGGCCGTGGACGATCAGTCTGCCGTCGTGCTTCGTTGTGGGGATAACACGGGCGTGATCATGCCGTTGGCAAAGGACTGAGATGCCGAAGCGAGGAAGTAGCGTCTACAGCATCACGTTTCTGAAGCGGCTCTGGGCGGACGGCAAGACTCATATTGAGATTGCCGCCGCCTTGGGCTGCTCAGAGATGTACGTATCACAGCTGCGTGAGCGTCACAAGCTGCCGAGGCGTAGACAGGTGCGACACGGGCCGCAGGAGTTTGATCCGACGCCTGAGCAGATTGCCGAGCGTGCAGCGGAATGCAGGGCACGTAGGCCAGATCCTGCAACGCCGAAGCAGGAGCGAGTGTCAGTGCCACGGTACACTTGGACGGGGAAGGTCTTTCAAGGAATCGTGTAATGCCCGACTCACATGCAAAAAACAGCGAAAAACATGGCGTTGCCGATACGATCCGTCTCACCGACGCGGAGCGGGAGGCAATTGAGACTGCGATTGCAACGCTCGACGCATTTCGTTACCCGACGCTGCCCGCCGCAGCCGACACGCTCCGCAACCTACTGGAGAGGATGAAATGAGTGACAAGGCTGCAATCGAAACAATGACAAACCAAGAGCGATTCAACTCTGCCGTCATTGGCTGGATAAATGAGGCCACCGAGGCGTTTAGCCGGTGCGGCGACAGAATACCACTGGAGAGCATGCACGAAATCGAGTCGTGCAGGGTTAACTGCTCGCAGGCATTTAGCGCAATGATGTGTAACTCGCCAGCCCCAAAGCCGCACACGTCGGTTCTGTCCTCACGCGATGTCGTTGAATACTATCCGTCATCCGAGATCGCCAGCCTGCGTCTCACCGACGTTGAGCGGGAGGCGATTCTGAACGCGGCACGCGCCTACGAACTTGACTCCGACGAAGAGGAGTGTGTCGCCATCGCCGACACCCTCCGCAACCTACTGGAGAGACTGAAATGACGTTTCATCTGACACTTGAACCGTCGAATCCGTGGTGGGGTCCGTTTATTATTGTCCCGCCGCTTCTTGTGATCCTCTGGCTCTATCAATCGTGGAGGGGTTTTTAATGAGCGTCGATTGGACCAGACAAATCTCGGAAGACCGTGATCGGCACCATATTCCTGACGCCGGGAAAATGGCTGAAAACACCGTGTTTCCGCTCCACCGCTCGCCCACCCTCACCGAATCAGAGCGGGAGGCGATTGAGCAAGCGATTGACGCTGCGAACGATATGGTTCAGGCCGAGCCCTGGACGGCCGCCACCCTCCGCAAACTTCTGGAGAGACTGAAATGAGAGAACACTGGCTGGAGCACGCGCACGGTCGGATTGTCGCCGGGGACGACGAGCTAGACGTGCTGGCAGATTACGGTTGGCTGCAGATCACAGCCGATGAGCGTGAGGCGATCAGCGAGGTTATTGACTGTCTAACCGAGACTGGCACCGCTCTCGCCAATGCGACGACCACGCGGAATACGCTCGCCGACCTGCTGGCCCGTCTCGCTTGACGCCTCGCCTACCGTGATGTCATCGGACGCAGGTGCGTCCATGACTTCGAAGGAGCGAACGCATGCGAAGGATTGTTGTGGCTCTCGCGTTTCTCGTAATGTCCCCCGCCGGCATCATTTTTGGCCAGGACGTGATCATCAACGCCAGGCGGGTAAATATTTCCTCGGCCCAGCAGGACGCTGAGACGATGGCGAGGACTGGCGTGCTGCGTCATTGCGGCACAGCTGGTGGACGAAGGGAAGGAATCGGCTACTCGTCGTCGTCTCCCGAAGCAGCAGAGCGTGCGTGTTGTTTCTACAATGACGCTATGCGTGGACGATACCGCATCGTGGAGCGTGGCGTGGCTCGAGGTCCGCGTGGATGGTATGCGGTGCTGCGTTACGAATGAAAACGGACTGGATCACCGTCGAGTTCTTAGGCGGCCCACTGGACGGCGCTTTACGGCCCGTCCAAGTGGGCGTCGCCGTTTACTATCTGGCCAACGGTGCAGTGATCCACGCCTATGCGGCGGATGAGATCTGGGACGGCAGCCGAATGCGTCAGGTGATGCGGCACTTTGAGATCATCCACTTCTCAAGCTGGAACGCTTGACGCTGCTGCGATGCTTGGTGCATGAAGCCGATCACGTTTTCTGTCGCAGGCGATCCGGTGCCACAGCCACGAGCTCGCATCACGACTCGCGGAAAGTTTGCGCATGCGTATACGCCGAAGAAGCATCCGATAAACGATTACAGAGACGCAATATCGCAGGCTGCGATAGCCGCAATGGGTGACGAAGATCCGACGAGCGAATGCGTGAGCGTTGTGATTGACGCTGTGTTTGCACGACCGAAGTCGCACATGACTAAGCGTGGCGTGAAAGCGACAGCGCCGAAACTTCCACGACCGGACTGCGACAACATCGCAAAAGGCGTGCTTGATTCGTTGGCGTTGATTGTGTGGCTTGACGACACGCAAGTGCAGCGGCTTGTGGTTGAGAAAAGCTACGGAGATGAGGCAAGGACGACTGTGAGGGTGCAGTGACGAAAGCAACTGACAAGGAGGTCACGGTGAGTCTTGAGCCAGCTTTCTTGCTCTCAAACGAAGTACTTGGTGGCATTTGCAGGAAACGAGCTGCCACAAACAACTCGCAGGCCGCAACGCTTCGCCAAGAGGCTCGGGTAACGTCGCAGGAGCTGGCCGACCTTTACTACGCCCAGGGTGGAAGATGTGCAATATCTGGCGTTCCGTTGCAGCATTTCCCACTCAACCCAACGCACCCGCTTCAGATCACGCTTGACCACATAGACAAAGTTAATCGAAGGTCGTCTCTCAACGCGATGATCAATGGAACTTTCAATGGCTGTGCGCCATTGGCTGACAAATCCAATCTTCAGTGGGTGTGCAGAGAAATGAACGTCATGAAAGAGAAGTTTCATGAGGCGAATGTAGACATGCAGCAGTTTGCTGTGAGCTTCGGACAGCAGGCCGAGAATGGCTTCCCAATTCGATCAAGCGATTGCGGCATGCGACCTCAACAAGACAGAAAGACGCGAAGAATTACAAAGCTGAAACACCTTTTTGAAACACACGGTCACGGCCTTTCTGCCAGAGAGGTTGCCATTGTGTTTGCTGGAACTGACATGGAAGTGCATCACGCCACAATCGCCTTGGAATTAAAAGGGCTTGGATGGCAAGGAAGGCACGCGGTCACGATTGAAAGGCTGAAAATTATCAGAGCAGTCTGCGGAAGGAGCGATCCGTTCGATACCGCAACGGAGGCGTGGCGGCATTGCCAAGAAGAACTGATGAAAGTCGATGGACTGGAAATGACTTTCATGGGCTGGCGTGGATTTGTTAGGCAGCACGGCGTTTCTGTCCGGCTTGCAAGAGTAGACGAGAGGCAGGTGTCATCTGGCGATCTGGCGATGGCTGCCCAAATCGTTAGCCAGCATGGCGATCAAGGGCTTTCTCAAGAAATGCTTCTTGTGATGCTGCAAAACAAAAGATTGCCTGCGTCTGTAGCAGCGAGGTGCATTCAAAGCCTCAAAGAGATTGGCCGGATTTACCAAGACGACACACAGGGCACTCTTGTGGGGTCGCTTACAAGGCAGGAAGCGTCAGAGGTTATTGGCGTGGTTGTCAACAGGTTAAAGAAGTTTGCGACTAAGAAATGGCGCACAAAACTCATTGACCTTCCGTTTTTCAAGAAGTCTGAAAAAGGCGTGACCTATTACAGACGGGATGACGTTGCGGCATTCAAGGAAAAACGCGGACGTCATCCGCTCGACGCGTGCGCTTCCGGCCAACGACAAGCCTGCGTAGAAGGCGGAAAACTCGGCGGAAGGCCGCTTTTTGCTGATGTTGTGTAAGCGTCATAGCCTGCCATATTCCCGCCATTGTGGCGGGTCCTTCCTGGCCTTTTCAACGGAAGCCTCATACGCGAGCTTGCCATAAATACAGCCTCCTGAATGAACGCCCGCAGCCCAAATAAAACAGACGCAGCCAAACGCAGCTACGAGCGGCAGAAGGCTCAGGGCGGGCAGTGGTCGCGGAATATCTCTGCAGCTGGCCGCGACATCGGTAGCGTTCCGCCGGTCAAAGACGCCAAACGACGCGACGCCTGCCGGTCGTCCTTCCGCCATTTCTGCGAGGTCTACGGGTCGGAGTCGTTTCCGCTGGCGTGGTCTCCTGACCACCTGACGGCCATTGCCAAGATTGAGGCTGCTGTGCTTCGTGGCGAGCTCTTCGCCTTCGCCATGCCGCGTGGCTCTGGCAAGTCCACTCTGTCGATCTGGGCGTGCTTGTGGTCAATGCTCTACGGACATCGGTCGTTCGTCATGTTGATCGGCTCCGACCAGGCCATCGCCTGCCAGATGCTTGACACGCTCAAGAGCCACCTGGAGCAGAACGACCTGCTGGCCGAGGACTTCCCGGCGGCGTGTTATCCGGTGCGGGCACTGGAAGGCATCACGGCTCGCGTGCGTGGCCAGACGTGCGAAGGCGAGCCGACGCACATGGGCTGGACTGCGGACAAGGTGACGCTTCCCTGGATCGCTGGTGCGGTGTCTGCTGGTGCGGCTGTGCGTGTCGCTGGCATTACGGGCCGCATCCGAGGCGTGAGCCATACCAGGCCGGACGGCAAAACCATCCGCCCGAATCTCTGCCTCATTGACGACCCGCAGACAGACGAGTCGTCGGCGTCTCCGTCGCAGGTGGCGACACGTGAACGGATTCTCTCAGGTGCGATCCTCGGGCTGGCCGGGCCGGGCGCGAAGATTGCCGGGCTAGCAACTATCACGGTGATCCGGCCTGACGACCTGGCTGACCGGCTGCTGGACAGGATGCGGCATCCGTCGTGGCAGGGCGAGCGGACAAAGCTCGTCTACGAGTGGCCGACTGCCGATGAGCTCTGGGGCCAGTACGCCGAGATCCGCCGCGAGGGCCAGCGGAGCGGTGAAGGCACCGTGGCCGCCGATGCGTTCTACAAGAAAAACAAGAAGGAGATGGACGCCGGGTCTCGGGTCGCGTGGCCAGAGCGAAAGCACGACGACGAGCTTACGGCGATACAGCATGCGTGGAATCTGCGGATTGACCGTGGCGAGTCAGCCTTCATGGCTGAATATCAGAATCAGCCGCTCGCGGACGACATTGCCAGTGACAAGCTAGACAAGCGGTCGCTTGCCGCTCGGGCTCTGACGCTTCCTCGAGGAACGGTTCCGCTCGCACATCAGACGCTGACAGCATTCATCGACGTTCAGGACAAACTTCTCTACTGGCTCGTCGCCTCGTGGGGCGAGTCATTCGGTGGTCACGTCGTGGCCTACGGCACATTTCCAGACCAAGCCAGCACGTTCTTTGAAGCGAAGAACGCCAAGAAGACGCTGGCGCTCGCGTCCAAGGGTGCAGGATTTGAGGGTGCTCTCTCTGCTGGCCTTGAGTCGTTGACGCAGATCCTGCTCGGCAAGGACTGGTTACGCGAGGACAGCGTCCCTATGCGAGTGCGTCAGGTGCTCATCGACGCCAATTGGGGGCAGTCAACCGAGGTGGTGCGGACGTTCTGCCGGCGGTCCACGTTCAGTGGATCTCTGCTGCCAACTCACGGCAAAGGTATCGGTGCCTCGGGCGGGAGCCTAACCGAGAAGAAGGGACGCGGCGAGCGGATTGGGCTCAACTGGGTGATGCGTCAGACAGCCACCAATCAACGCTACGGCGTCTACGAGACCAACTTTTGGAAGACGTTCGCGGCGGCTCGGCTCCGGCTGGCGATGGGCGATCCCGAGGCGATCACGCTCCATGCTGGTGATCACGACATGCTCGTGGAGCATCTGACGAGCGAATACCCGGTTCGCACCGAGGCGCGTGGACGAGTCGTTGACGAGTGGAAGCTAGACAACAGGCGAGAGAATCACTGGTGGGACTGTCTTGTGGGCTCTGCAGTCGCGGCGTCGATTGCAGGCGTGCATCCGGTGGCGACAGAGGCGGGCGGGCGGCAGCGTAAGAAAGTGACAATCCCGAGCGGACCGGGCGGAAAACGAGTCATCCAACTCAAGCGACTGAAATGAACCAGATCACCCTGACCACAGTGGACGGACTTGACCCTCGTGACATGGTGGCGATCACGACCAGGCTGACCAAGCCAGAGTCGGAGTTTCAGCAGGAAGTTGCTGGCGTGCTGGCTGGTGAGTTGAGCAGCTGCACGCCGCTGGCGGTCTGGCATTGTGATGGCTCAATGGTCGCGTGGTCGTGCTCTCACGTCTGGCGTGGGATGCAGACTCTTGAGCAGTTCGTTGACGACCGCCACCGCAACACTGGCAAGGCGACGGCGCTCACTGCGTGCCTTGTATCTGCGGGCGTGATTGATGCTGGCAAGGTGCTTGCAGTGTTCTCGCCATTCACGGCAGACATTGCACGTAAGCGTGGCTGTGCCGAAGTCGTTCTCTTCGAGCGACGCGGCGATGACTGGGCGGAAGTCTGACGGCATACCCGGTCTGATTCCGTAGCGTTCTGCCGTAGCGTCACGCTCTATGAGCGACCAACTACGCGACAAGATCGCCGAGACAGCATCTGGCCCAAAGCGTGTCCGCACGGACGCGGGAGAGGTCGAGGCTCAGGATGTTGCCTCAATCATTGAGGCAGACAAGTACCTGTCTGCAAAGGCCGCTGTGCAGTCAAAGACTCGCGGCCTGCGGTTCAACAAGCTGCTCCCTCCAGGGACATTCTGATGGGCCTGTTCTCAAACTGGTTCGGGCGAGCCCAGCCGACTAGGCAGATGCCTACGTCGTCAAAGTTTGTGCGCGCACGGTTTGACGCAGCTGAAAGCCAAGACGATCGGAGGCACTGGGCCAACGCCGACTGGTTCTCGCTTGACGGTGCGTTAACGCCGGTCGTTCGGCGGACGATGCGGAACCGTGCTCGGTATGAGCGGAACAACAACTCTTACCTCGCCGGCATCTGCGAGACGCTCGCCACCGACCTCGTCGGCACCGGGCCTCGACTGCAGCTCAACACGGGCGACCAAGACGCGGACCGGATCGTTGAGCAAGCTTTCTTTGACTGGTCGTGGCACGTCAACCTGGCTGAGAAGCTGCGGACGATGCGTCAGTCAAAGCTGATCGACGGCGAGTCATTCGCCATGTATTTCACAAATCCTCGACTGGATGGCGTGCAGCTCGACATCCGGCTCATTGAGGCCGAGCAGGTCGCAACGCCGGTCGGTCTCTACATTCCAGACACGACGCCGGAAGGGTCCATTGTTGACGGTCTTGAGTTTGACGATGTCGGCAACGTCATCGCCTACAAAGTTCTCAAGTACCACCCCGGCTCCAACTGGCAGGTGAGTAACTTTGAGTTCAACCGCATTCCGGCGGAGCTAGTTGTTCATTGGTTCTCTCGGCAGCGTCCGGCGCAGCATCGTGGCGTGTCGGAAGTTGCTCCGGCCATCCGGCTCTTCGCCCAGCTGCGTCGCTACACGGATGCCGTGCTTGCGGCTGCTGAGACTGCTGCGGACTTCGCAGCGTTCCTGCATTCCAACTCGCCTGCCGCTGAGGTGGACGACGTTGATGCTTTTGCAGAGATGCCCATTGAGAAGCGGACGATGGTCACGCTTCCAGAGGGCTGGAACGTCTCGCAGCTAAAGGCCGAGCAGCCGACTAGCACATACGCAATGTTCAAGCGTGAGATCCTCAACGAGATCGCGCGTTGTCTACAGATTCCATACAACATCGCCGCGCTGGATTCGTCGTCTTACAACTACGCCTCTGGGCGGATGGATCACCAGATCTATACGTCGAATCAGCGAGTCCTGCGTGACGAGCTCGAGCGGCAAATGCTTGACCGCACTCTCCGCATGTGGCTTGACGAGGCCGTGCCGCTTGGACTTGTGCCGAGCGGACTTCCACCGATTAGCGAGTGGAACTGGGTCTGGGTCTGGGACGGCAAAGAGCACGTTGACCCGTCCAAGGAAGCCAACGCTGCAGAGACCCGACTGCGGACTCACACGACCACCCTGGCTCACGAGTACGCCAAGCAGGGAAAGAACTGGGAAGCCGAGCTTCGCCAGCGTGCTGCAGAAATTTCGCTGATGAACGAGCTCGGTCTGTTTATCGACCTCGAGCCGGATGGCAACCACCCAGGCGCAACACCAGAGGGCGCAGACTAATGAACAAGATCAACCTAGAGACGCCCGTTGAGTTTGTGTCTGCGGCTGCTGCCGATGGCATGGCTGCAAGCCCGCGCAAGTTCTCGATTGAGGCATATACAGGCGCGGCAATTCGTCAGGGCTGGTCTGCCGAGCCGATCGTCATTGACCTGGCTGGAATGAAGTTCAACCAGCGCATTCCGATCGTAATGGGCCATGACTACACGATGGCATCCATCCTCGGGCAGGCCACCAGCGTGCGTGCCGAGAACGGTCGCCTGTACGTCGAAGGCGAGATCCTCGCAGAGTCTGAGCTTGCCCGGCAGGTGACTGCCTTGGCTGAGAAGGGATTTGCGTGGCAGGCGTCGGTTGGTGCCGACGTGATGCGGCACCAAAAAGTCGCAGCCGGCGAATCCGTAACCGTCAACGGACAGACCTTCATGGGTCCAGTCCGAATCGTAAAAGCCTCCAAGTTGCGGGAGGTTTCCTTTGTGACCTTGGGTGCCGATGACGCAACGTCGGCCCGCATCGCTGCCGAAGAGGCAGAGGAGCTACTCATGGCGGAATCCGCCAACGAAACGCCCGCCGAGGTCACTGAGACCAAGGTGGAAGCCACGGCGAATGTCGTCGTGGAGCCCAAGGTCGAAGCCAGCGCGGACGTGTCCGCGTTTGAGGCCAAGATCGAAGCCATGCAAAAGGAAATGGACAACATGAAGCAGGTCATTGCCACCCGCGAAAGCCGCGCTCCGGCTGTTCACGTGGTCGAGGAAGTGAAGAACGACAAGGTGATTGAGGCGGCGCTGTGCCTCCAGGGCGGTCTGCCGAATGCCGACAAGGCGTTTGACGCTCGCACGCTGGAAGCCGCCGACAAGCTAAAGCGGACGACCAGCATCGGCGAGGTGCTGATTGAGGCCGCTCGTGCCAACGGCTACACCGGCAGCAGCCGAATCTCCGCTGGCAACGCCGAGCCGGTCATCAAGGCTGCGTTTGCGACCCACGACATCAGCAACCTGCTGTCGGCGCTTGTGAACAAGTTCCTCTTGAACGGTTTCAACGCCGTCGAGTCGTCGTGGCAGGAAGTCTCTGCGATCCGGTCGGTAAACGACTTTAAAGCTATTAACCTGCTGCGTCTCAACGGAGACATGAAGTTCCGCAAGATCGGCAACGCCGGCGAGCTGAAAGTGGCTCAGGCTTCCGACACCAGGCGGTCTGTGGCTGCTGACACCTACGGCATCAGCACCCAGCTGACCCGTCAGGACATGATCAACGACGACCTCAACGCGTTGTCGCAGATTCCGCAGCGCATGGGTCGTGGTGCGGCCCTTGCGATGAACGAGGCGATCTGGTCGGAGTTCCAGTCGAGCAACGACAGCTACTACCAGAAGGCCACC
>Ga0136641_1000628_pt1 | contig 15052 bp, 15 predicted proteins | sample EliLak1302023Y_FD_115312 | JGI IMG/M metagenome (GOLD analysis project Ga0136641, IMG submission 115312) | Freshwater microbial communities from Elizabeth Lake, Yosemite National Park, California, USA - 13020-23Y | ecosystem: Environmental > Aquatic > Freshwater > Lake ...
ACCGGTGCGTGTCATGTCGTCAATGACTTGGGTTTCTATGTCTCTGAATTCGGCTTCACCGTGGCTGGCGAAATAATCTTTGATGGGGCATCCAATGCGCAGCTCTATGACCTGATCACAGTCGACAAAACCCACGCCTAATTTGCGGGCCAATTGACGACCGACTGTCGATTTGCCGCTGCCCGGCATGCCCACCAATGCCAACACAATAAATATTCCTTCAAGGTGCGAAGGCACGTTGCTCCAGCATTTTAGGGCTTAGAAATATCAGCAACTCCTGTTTGTTGCGCTTGGTGGTGCGGTTACCGAACAACCAGCCCAACCATTCGCTGTCGCGCACGCCGGGAACACCGGCGCGATTGATGTTATCGCTGGTTTCGTAAATGCCGCCAATCATGACAGTGCCCCCATCCTCTACGCGCACCTGTGTGCTGACATGCTTGGTGTCTATCGCAAAACCAGCAGGTGTGCTTTGACCCACGCTGTCTTTGTGTACCTCCAAGTACATGGTGATGCTGCCATCGGGCGTGATGTGGGGGGTGACTTCCAAGCGTAAATTGGCTTTGCGAAAAGCGATGGAAGTGCTGCCGTTGGGCCCAGAGAGCTGGTAGGGCAATTCGGTACCTTGCTCGATGATGGCCTTGGATTGGTTGGCAGTGACCAAGCGTGGGCTGGCGACCACACGCCCCATGCCATCAGCCTCAAGTGCCGAGAGTTCAACACCGAGTCGTTGACTATGGACTGGATTGAAAAAAGTGAATCCAGCATAAGCTGCATCTGCACCGAGCGCACGCGCCGCAGGGAAATTGACATTAGAGCCATCTGCGTGCGCCGATAACCTGACCCCCAGTGTGGACGCAAAGTTATCTAAGGCTTCGACAATTCTGGCTTCGATCAACACCTGACGTTGTGGTACGTCTACCCTTTGAACCAGACGGGCCACTTGCTCGAGCCGATCTGGGATATCGGTGACAAACAACTGATTGGTTCGGGCATCGGCCATGGCGCTGCCGCGACTGGTCAACAAGCGCGGGCTGGCCGTCGCACTTGGCCCCGACCCCTGATTGAGTAGCGGCGCCAGCATGTCGGTCGCCTTGGCGTAATTGAGTGAAAACGATCGGGTTTGCAAAGGCTCGACGACTTGAATGGCGTGACGCGTCTCGAGTACGTTTTTTTCACGGGCAGCGAGCTCTGCCAAGGGGGCGACCCAAATCACATTCCCCTCTTGCTGTTGCCCCAAACCACGGGTTTGCAATAGCGTATGCAACACTTGGTCCCAAGGTACATCTTTGAGTCTCATGCTGAGGTTGCCTGTCACGCTGTCAGTCATGATGATGTTGACACCACTGAATTCACTGACGAGTTGCAACGCGGTTCGCAATTCAATGTTTTGAAATTGCATGGTCATGGGTGCGCCAGAAAAAACAGGTGGGCTTTTTTTACTGAGTTCCGGGATTGACTCCTCGGCATGCACACACGACAAGACACCCCAGCAAAGCCATCCAACCAAGTACCTGCCCGTGACCCATCTGGATGATGTACTCATGGTGATTCACCAGAGGGAAACCGCTTTTCACGGCTGAGCCATGTGCCACTGGCGTCGGCAAACCATTCACGCAGCCACAAATGGTCTGTATGAATGCGCGTTACTTCGCCCCAATCTTGCCCTAAGCGGTCACCCAAGGATACGCTGTAAATCAAACCTTCTAACGTCAGCAATGCCTGTCGCTTGTCTGCTGCCACCAACGAGCCTGCCCAGCGCATGTGCGACAGTGGACGGTGTTGTAACTGAGCCCAGCCTTTGCCCATGGAAGTCGTCACGCCCAATGGCAGTCCAGCCTTCAGCCCGTTGATGCTGAAGGGGTTGTGTATGAACGCCGTCTTAGACATCAATGGTGCATCTACCCGGCTTGTGTCACGAAGTTCACTGGTTACTGAAGAACCCTTGATGAAATTGGGTGTCAATGTGTTGATTTTGAGCGCATCCGGTGAAGCCAAGGCATTGTTTTTCTCATTGACCCACTGCATATGCAACACCAAAGTCGCAACTGACGCATCCTCTGCTGCGGTGCGTAAATCAAATCCTGTCATACGCATGCGAGGTAAGGCTTGTTGCAGTCCATGCCATGCGGCCAGCAGTTGAGGCAAGGTGCCACGCCATATACCCTCACTGTGATCGGCCAAGACATAAGCAGCATAAACATTCAGTCCGTGGGCCTGCCCCCATTGCATCCATTGCTTGAGCATTTGTTTGTCATCTTGTGTCAATTCTTCAGGCCAAGATTGCCATGCCGCCGCCCTTATGCCACTCGGATGAGGCAACGCAGTAAGACGCGCTATCAGTTTGCGCTGCTGCGCCACTTGAAGCGAAAGCGCATCTGTTTCTTGTTGCCATTGCGCATGTTGCTCGTCTTGTTCCCACCAAGTTTGCCAAGCTAAAGACGATACATGCCAACTGCCTGCCACTGTCAAGCACAGCGTCAAAAATCCCAGAGCCAAGGCCTGTGCGCCCGGTGGCCAGGCATGCAACACATTCCAATGGGTACGCCATTGGGGCCAACGATGTTTACCTGCAAAAACAATAAGCTGCCTCATGGTTTATCTGTTGTCTGTGGTGACAAGCTGACTTGCATGCTGAAGCGGTGTTGTTTGGCAGCCAATCCTTGCGCATTTCGCCAACTTGATTCTTCCCACTGGGCCTTGTCTACAGGGGTAGAGAATCCTGCCAATGCCAAACGCGTCAGCCAAGCTTGCCAATGGCCTGTGCTCAGTGCCCAGCCGCTCAGTTGTATGTATTGCTCACGCCACAGGATTCGTTCAATTTGCACACCGCGCGGCGGCACCGACAACAGTTGTTGCAACACATGCCAAGCTTTGCCTTGCTGTTGTTGACGCATTTGCCATTCGGTTTGTACTTGCTGCGTCTGGTGTTCTCTGGCCTGCCAGACAGCGCTGTCCTTTAATTCGGCTTTCAAGTCCGACAGGGTTTGTTGAACCTGTTGTTGTTGGGCTTGGTAGTCAGTCAGCCAACCGTCCCATAAGTAATCAAGGTAACACACAGCGCTGACCGTGGCACAGACACACAAGCTTGCGCCGATCTGCCAACTGCGCATATGTAACGCGCGCTTTTGTTCGCGCCAAGGCAGCAAATTGAATTGACTCATGGTGTCACCACACCCAAGGCCAAGCCATAAAGCGTGGCCAACTCCTCGGTTGTCAAAGAAGAGGGTTCTGCCAACGCAGTTTCTTGCAGCACCCCCACGGGGCTGGATTGAATATGTAGCTGCCAACGCATGCTTGCTTGCCATACCGGTTCAAGCTTGACCAGCTTTAAACCTCCTTTGCTGCACCATTGCTCACACTCATACGCATAGTGTTTAGGCATGGCAATGACGTCCGCATGCTGGGCGGGTTGTGCCTGTAATGCCGCATTTAGCCATGCAGGACGGTTGATGGTGTGCACTTGTGTTGGGTCTGACTTTGCCCCCTGAATGACTTGGTAATCCCACAAGGTATCTGCTAGAGACCACGGCAGCAGGGGAGCGAGTTGATCCTGAATACGTCCATGGGTTTGTCTTTGACTCAGTCCATGAGGAATAGCGAAAGAAAACCGCAGCAACTGGTCTGGCGGCAAAGCCATGGCCGCATACAAGCCCTGAAAACCGCTGCGCTGCTTGGCAACACGCAGCAACTGCGGATCCGGCCACGGACGCTCATTCGTATTTGACCCTGGAACAGCCTGCCAATAGCAGGAAGGATGGCGAGAACATGCGTCTGCGCCATGGGCTGTCTGCGACAACGCCAGACCTTGCCGGTTGACCCATACCCCCAGCCCATGGCGCTGCTGTTGAGAATGTCTGAGCTTGAGCATGGTATTTCCTTGTGCAGTTAGTCTTGCATTGGGTTGTAAAACCTGTGAAGCGTGGATAAGTTAAGCTGTACTTGCGATTTTTTTACAATGCACTTTCTTTATCCAAACTGGCTCAGCGCCAGACTTAGCTCATGTCCCCTGCGCCTACCGCCAAAGATCGCTCTGACAGCGATTCGAAAATACAGCCCGCGAACAATCTTTTGCGGGTGCTGGGTACTTTTTTCGGTTGGGCCATGGGCTTTGCTGTGGCTGCTGGATTGACCTTATTGCTGCTGGTCGGTGTGGCCTTGGTCATGGCATACCCGCAGCTGCCTGATATTTCAGATTTGGCTGATTACCGCCCTAAATTGTCTATGCGAGTTTTTTCTGCCGAGGGAAAAGTCATCGGCGAATTTGGAGAGGAACGGCGCAAACTGATTCCTTTCAAAGACATTCCAGATGTCGTCAAACAAGCGGTGTTGTCCATTGAAGATGCGCGCTTTTACCAGCATGGCGGTGTGGACTACATCGGTCTGGCGCGTGCCAGTCTGGCCAACATCGGGCGTGCTAAAAGCCAGGGTGCGTCAACCATCACCATGCAAGTCGCACGCAATGTGTATTTATCTTCAGAGAAAACATTCACACGCAAAATTTACGAACTGCTGTTGACTTATAAATTGGAACACTTGCTGAGCAAAGACCAGATTTTTGAAATTTATTTGAACCAGATTTATTTGGGTCACCGTGCCTACGGGTTCGCTGCGGCGGCTGAAACCTATTTTGGTAAACCTATTCAATCTTTGAGCATTGCCGAAGCCGCCATGCTCGCCGGTTTACCCAAGGCACCCTCGGCCTACAACCCCATCAATAACCCCAAACGCGCACGTTCTCGACAGCTCTACATCATCGAGCGCATGGAAGACAACGGCTTTATCACCTCGGCTCAAGCCAAAGCGGCCAAAGCCGAGGAATTGAAGATCCGCAACATTACAACCCCTAACAATACCCATGCCGAGTATGTGGCAGAGATGGCACGCCAATTGATGTTTGCGCAATACGGTACTGACATTTACACGCGCGGCCTCAATGTTTACACCACCATCAAGGCTGAAGACCAGGAAGTGGCCTACCAAGCGCTGCGTCGAGGTATCTTGGATTACGAATTGCGTCAGGTCTACAGAGGCCCTGAAAAATTCATCACCCTGCCAGCAGAGGGGCGCGAACTTGATGATGCGATTGACGACGCTTTGATCGAGGCAGGAGACAAAGGTGATTTGCTCAGCGCTGTGGTGCTAGAAGCCACACCGAAAAAAGTCCGTGTGGTTCGACAAAACAGTGAAGTGATTGATATCACGGGCGAAGGCTTGAAGCCAGTGACTTCAGGCCTGTCAGACAAAGCACCACCGAATATCAAGTTACGGGCAGGCGCAGTGGTTCGCATCTCCAAAAACGCCAAAGGCGATTGGGGACTGACTCAGCTACCCGAGGTTGAAGGCGCATTTGTGGCGTTAGATCCTGTCGACGGTGCCATCCGTTCTTTGGTCGGTGGTTTTGATTTTGACAAAAACAAATTCAATCACGTGATTCAAGCTTGGCGCCAGCCCGGTTCTAGCTTTAAGCCGTTTATTTATTCTGCGGCTTTGGAAAAAGGATTTACACCGGCAACACAGGTCAACGATGCGCCCTTGTTTTTCGATGCGACTGCCACGGGCAGCCAAGCCTGGGAACCGAAAAACTACGACGGTAAGTTTGAAGGCATCATGAGTTTGAAAACCGCGTTAGCCAAATCTAAAAACATGGTCTCTATCCGCATATTGCAAGCAGTAGGCCCGCAAAATGCGCAACACTGGATCAGCCGCTTTGGTTTTGATCCAGAAAAACACCCGCCCTACCTGACCATGGCATTAGGCGCTGGTTCGGTCACGCCCATGCAAGTCGCGTTGGGGTATTCGGTGTTTGCCAATGGCGGTTACCTGGTCAAGCCTTACTTGATCACCAAGGTCACCGATCCTTTGGGCAAAGTGTTATCCACCTACACACCGATTGAATTAGATGAACGCTCGCGCGCCATAGAACCGCGCAACGCTTTTGTGATCAGCCATTTGCTACAAGAAGTGACCCGTTCAGGCACCGCCATGCGGGCACAAGCCGTCCTCAAGCGCAATGACATCTATGGCAAAACAGGTACCACCAATGACTCCATGGATGCCTGGTTTGCCGGCTATCACCAAACGCTGACTGCCGTGACTTGGATTGGGTATGACACACCACGAAAATTGGGCGACCGCGAAACTGGCGGCGGCTTGAGTCTTCCGGTGTGGATCAGCTATATGCAACACGCGCTGAGAAATACCCCCGTCGGCGGCATGCCTGTTCCCAGTGGCGTGGTTTACGAAGGCAACGACTGGTTCTTTACCGAATTCACCCATAGCTCGGGCGTCACCAGCCTTGGCATAGAGGGTAAAACACCAGAGGCAGACGGTTCAACCATGGATCCGGAAAAGAAAAAAATACTGGATATGTTCAAAGATTGAAAACCTGACATCCAAGGACCAAGCAGCTCAGGTATCTTCAGTAACTCCTGACTTCATCTATTGAAATTCAAAGCAGCACCAAACTGACGGCCAGCATCCGAGGTGAATTGCTGCCAAAACTCGCCCTGCCCTTTGGTGTCTTGCCAAGCCGATCCATCAAAACGGTAATGGTATCCACCGCTTTGTGCCGCGAGCCAGACTTCGTGCAATGGTTTTTGTAAATTGACGATCAGTTGGCTGCGGTTGGGGAAAGTAATCGTCACCATGCCGCCGACACGCTGGTTGTCAATATCGATATCGGCCTGTTCGTTCAGACGATCGCATGCGGTTTCCAGTTGTTGCAACAGGCTTTCCGCTTGGTCCATGAATTCACTGTCTGTCATTTGTCTGTGGTTCAAAAAAAGGGTTGCTGCTTACAGCAGCATGTGACACAAACGGGGCTATTACAATTTCCCCATGAAAACTCCCATTCTAGGTAGCCTGCTCGTCCTTGTGGCCGCCATGGTCATCGGCTGTGGCATGAAAGGTGAACTGGTGATTCCGTCTGACCCCGAGTCAAAGGACAGGGCCAAGTTTCCCGAGGTATTGTTGCCCTCATCCAAACCCTGAGATGGGTTGACCCATATTTATGACTTCTAACTCCTTGCCTGGCTCGCCGTTTCTGGCTTACCGTGACCAACAACTGTATGTTGAACAGTTACGTTTGCAGGATCTGGCCGCAGCCCACGGCACGCCCTTGTTTGTCTACTCCAAAGCGGCCATGCTGCACGCGCTGGCGGCCTACCAACGCGCTTTTGCGGGTCGCAATGCCAGAGTGCATTACGCCATGAAGGCCAATTCCAGCCTCGGGGTGTTGCAAGTCTTTGCCCAGGCCGGTTGCGGTTTTGACATCGTGTCCGCAGGTGAACTCGAGCGGGTGCTGGCAGCAGGCGGGCGACCGTCCGATGTGATTTTTTCCGGCGTGGGCAAAACCCGCGCAGAAATGCAAACCGCATTGCAAGCTGGCATCTCTTGTTTCAATGTGGAGAGCGAACCCGAATTGGATGTGTTGAGCGAAGTCGCTGTCTCTATGGGCAAGATCGCGCCAGTCAGTATTCGCGTCAACCCGAACGTAGACCCGAAGACCCATCCTTATATTTCCACAGGACTTAAAGGCAATAAATTCGGTATTGCCCACGAACGCACGCTGCAGGCGTACCAACACGCCGCGTCGCTGCCCGGTTTGAAGGTCACTGGTATTGATTGCCATATCGGTTCGCAAATCACGACCACCGAACCTTATCTGGATGCCTTAGACAAGGTGCTGGATCTGGTCGTGCAGATTGAAGCAGCCGGCATACCGATTCACCATTTGGATTTTGGTGGTGGCCTAGGCATCGATTACAACGGCGACACGCCGCCTGCGGCAGATGATTTATGGAGAAAGTTATTGGCGCGTCTGGATGAACGCGGTTTCGGTGACCGTCAATTGATGATTGAGCCTGGGCGCTCGCTGGTGGGCAACGCTGGTGTGTGTTTGAGCGAGGTGCAATTCATCAAACCCGGCGAGCAGAAAAACTTTTGCATCATCGACGCGGCCATGAATGATTTGCCGCGCCCGGCCATGTACAAAGCGTTTCACCAGATCGTGCCCTTGACGCTGACTGATACAGCTACTCAGGTGTACGACGTGGTCGGACCTGTGTGTGAAAGCGGCGACTGGATAGGCCGCGACAGAGCGCTTAATGTGCAAGCGGGTGACACACTGGCAGTATTGTCAGCAGGCGCGTATTGCATGAGCATGGCCAGCAACTACAACACGCGCGGCAAACCCGCCGAGGTGCTGGTGGATGGTGACAAAGCACATGTGATTCGCACCCGTGAGACAGCGGCTGATCAAATGCGCAGCGAGTCTGTGCTCTAAACCACTCATCCGACGCGAATATTATTCAGCTTGAACCAGAGTCTTGAGAGCAACAGCCCAGACAAGATAGCCAGATAAACCCAGACCTCGGCAAAATTATTTTTGCCCGCCCGCATCCAGTAAAAATGCAACAACGCGAACACTGGCAACACATAAACCCATTTGTGTAATTGTTGCCAGCGTTTACCGCCTAGCCAACGCACAGCCGCGTTGTGGGATGTCAATGCCAGTGGCAACATCAGCACAAAGCAAATCATTCCCAGCCAAATAAACGGTCGCTTCACCAAGTCTTTGGCCATTTCATTGACCTCAAAGCTTTGGTCAAACCACGCGTAACACAGCAAATGCAAGCAGGCGTAATAAAAGCATGCCAACCCAATGCTGCGGCGGAACCGAATCAACTCTGACAGACCCGTGAGGCGTCGCAGTGGTGTGACTGCCAACACCACACACAACAAACGCAAGGTCCAATCACCCGTGGCGCGGCTCAATGCTTCAGCAGGATTGGCGCCCAGTGCATCATGAAACAAAGCCCATATCAGCCAAACGAACGGCAATGCCAACACGCCGTAAAGCAGGTATTTGGTTTGCGGCAAAAGTAAAAGTTGTCGTACGGGCATGATGGTCAAGAGACTGCGTCAAAACCACGTGCATGCATTTTCATTTTCGCGTCAACGATTACAAACTCATTCACGATTCGGGTTTGCTTAGAAATTCTTTGTGAGATCCATGCCGGCATACAACTGCCCAACCTGTGCCTCATACCCATTGAACATCAAGGTTTTGATTTTTTTTGCCAGAAAACCACCGTCGCCGATGCGCCGCTCGCTGGCCTGACTCCAACGCGGATGGTCAACGTTCGGATTCACATTTGAATAAAACCCATATTCGTTGGCGGCGGCTTTGTTCCAAGCGGTTTGCGGTTGTTTGTCGGTAAAACGGATTTTCACAATGCTTTTGCCGCTCTTGAAGCCGTACTTCCAAGGCACTGTGATACGCACAGGTGCACCGTTTTGATTGGGCAGCACTTCGCCGTACATGCCGAATGTCAGCAAGGTCAAAGGATGCATGGCTTCGTCCATGCGCAATCCCTCCACATAAGGCCAACTCAATACGCGTGAGCCGACAAAGGGCATGGTCTTGGGATCTGCCAACGTGACGAATTCCACGAATTTGGCGCTGCCTAAAGGCTCGACCTTTTTGATGAGCTCAGACAGCGAGTAGCCCACCCAGGGAATCACCATGGACCAGCCTTCGACACAGCGCATGCGGTAGATGCGATCTTCCATGGGACTGAGCTTGAGCATATCTTCCAAATTAAGCACACCCGGCTTTTTAACCAGCCCTTCAATCTCCACCGACCAAGGGCGTGTTTTCAAAGTGTGTGCGTTTTCAGCCGGATCGGCTTTGTCCGTGCCAAATTCATAAAAATTGTTGTAGGTGCTGGCGTTTTTGTAAGGGGTGACTGTGTCAGTGGCCTGAACCCCCGCAAGTGTTGACGAGGTGCTGTTGAGCGGCGCGAGTTTGCCAGGTCGTTGACCGGCTTGCGCATTGACGCTGCCTGCGGCGCCGACCCATCCAGCCGCCAGCAATTGTTGAAGAAACACCCTGCGCTGTTCATAGATGGACAAAGGCGTGATGTCGCTGGCCTGCTTATGGATGAAACCCTCATCTGAACGAAAACGCATGCGATGATCTCCTGAAATAAAAAAGGCTGGCAAGCGGCCAGCCTTGAGGGATTGAAAAGATAGCTGATCAGTTCAATCCAGCGATGTAATCAGCCACGGCTTTGATTTCGCGGTCATTCAATTTAGCAGCAACCTGTCCCATTTGCAGACTGTTCTTGCGAATCCCATCGCGGAACTGGGTCAATTGCGACACGGTGTAGTCGGCGTGTTGTCCGCTCATTCTCGGATATTGAGAAGGAATACCTACGCCATTGGGACTGTGACAACCCGCACACGCAGGAATTTGTCTGTCCGCAATGCCACCACGGTAGATTTTTTCTCCCAGCGCAGCCAGTTCTTTGTCCTTGGCAAAGCCGGGTTTGGCTTTGGTGCTGGCCAGGTAAGCGCCGACATTTTTCATGTCGTCTTCACTGAGGGCTGATGCAAAACCAAGCATAACGGCGTTCGCGCGCTTCCCTGATTTGAATTCGGCCAGTTGTTTGGCAATGTATTCAGGATGTTGTTGCGCCAATTTAGGGTTCACAGGAATGGCTGAATTGCCCTCGGCACCATGGCAGCTGACGCAAACACCATTGAAAATAGCAGAACCTTTGGCGGGATCGGCTTTGGCAGGCGCAGCACCTTCAGCGTGTGCGGTTAAAAAAAAGCCCGTCACACTGACGGACAACAGCAGTCGGACAAAAAAAGTCATGGTGTTTGAATAGGAAATAGTCAATCCCTCATTCTACAATGCAGTCCTGCACCCACCGGGTTGCGCACAAAGAATAACCATGGCCCATCCCCCTATTGCAGTTGATGCAATTCATACTGAACGCGTCAAACAAGCTGTCGGCTGGCTACATACGGCGCGTTTTTTAACCACGGCTGCCCAGCTTCACCATTTACCCGCTTACGACCAACCAGAAATTGCTTTTGTAGGTCGCTCCAATGCGGGTAAATCTACCTGTATCAATGTATTGACGCAGCAGCGCCAGCTGGCCTACGCCTCCAAAACCCCGGGACGTACACAGCACATCAATTTATTTGCCTTAGGTCGCCAAAACCAGACCGATACCGTGCTGGCTGATCTACCCGGCTATGGTTACGCTGCGGTGCCCAAATCGGACAAAATCCGCTGGCAGCGTGTCATGGCGAATTACCTGATGACCCGAGATAACCTCAAGGGGGTGGTGCTGATGTGCGACCCGCGGCTTGGCGTCACCGAGTTGGATGAGATTTTGCTTGAAGTCATACGCCCCAAGGTCGAGGAAGGCTTGAAATTTCTGATGCTGTTGACCAAAGCCGACAAACTCAACCGCAGCGAAGCCGCCAAAGCTTTGTCAATTGCCAAATTGCAATCTGGCGGCGGTGAAGCACATTTGTTTTCCTCGCTGAAAAAACAAGGCGTCGAAGACGTCAGTCTCAAACTCTGGGAATGGACACACCAGCCAACACCTAACGACCTATGATTCGCATTGAACGCATTTCTGTAGCCCACAGCATTGACCTGGATTGCCGGGTCTGCGGCGAGGTTGGTCAACCTGTGATGCTTTTTTTACATGGTTTTCCTGAAGCCGCTTTTGCCTGGGACGATTTGCTTTTGCACTTCAGTCAACCGTCTCATGGCGGCTATTTGTGCGTAGCGCCTGATATGCGCGGCTATGCGGGCTCATCTGCACCTCAAGATATCAAAGCCTACCGAGCCAAGGAATTGGTCAAAGACATCGTCGCCTTGAAACAGCATTTTTCACCAGTCGACCCCTTGGCCTGTTTGGTTGCGCATGACTGGGGTGGTGCAGTCGCCTGGAACACGGCCAACCAGCAACCATCGTTGATGAAGCGACTGGCCATCGTCAATTCACCGCACCCCGGTACTTTTTTGCGCGATCTGAAAAACGATGCCAAGCAACAAGCGTCAAGCAATTACATGAATTTTTTGATTCGCGATGATGCCGCCCAGTTGCTCAGCGAAGACGATTTCCGGCGTTTGTGGGCTTTTTTCACCAATATGGGGGCTGTGAGTGGCCCGTATGCGTGGTTGGATGAATCCACCAAAGAGAAATACCGCCAAGTATGGCGTCAAGGCCTGGACGGCGCACTGAACTATTACCGCGCCTCTCCACTGAGGCCTGCAGGATTGAATGACCCTGGCGCATCCGCCATCGACTTGCCGTTGGACATGTTGCGTATTTTGGTGCCGACCTTGGTGATTTGGGGTATGCAAGACACCGCCCTTTCGCCGGGATTGATCGATGGACTGCAAGACTATGTGCCTGACTTAGCGTTACACCGTGTCAATGAAGGAACACATTGGCTGGTTCACGAGCAACCACAACTTGTCATCCAAATTATCGGAAATTGGATCCGCTGACATGTTGTAAAACTTGCCATATTTATTTTGGCGGGGCTGATCACTTCGTCTTCATACATCATGGCTACTTTTCTTCATGTAGGCTGCGGTTCAAAGTACAAAAATGCCACCACACGAGGCTTTAATACGCCGCAGTGGAATGAACTCAGGCTGGATATTGACCCCAAGGTCAAACCTGACGTTGTTGGCAGCATCACCCATATGCAAACAGTGAAGACTGCAAGCATAGATGCGATTTATTCCAGCCACAATATTGAACATCTCCATGCTTTTGAAGTTCCTGCAGCACTGTCGGAATTTGTACGCGTGCTCAATCCAGAGGGCTTTTTGGTGCTGACCTGCCCTGACTTGCAAGCCGTTGCTGAATTGATCGCACGCGATAAATTGATGCAACCCGCCTACAACTCGGCAGCTGGCCCTATCAGTCCGCTGGACATGGTGTTCGGTTTACAAACCGCTATTGCCAAAGGAAACCATTACATGGCTCATCGCTGTGGTTTCACTCAAAAAGTGCTGGTGGCTACACTCAAAGCAGCTGGCTTTGTTTCGATTGCATCAGCCAGACGTCCGGCAGCCTTTGACTTGTGGGTTTTGGCTAGCAAAATCAAACTTCAAGAAACCGATCTGCAGAATTTAGCGTTGTCTCACTTTCCAGACAACATCACTGCTGCTCGTATACCGGTGCTTGACCCTCAGGCCGCGTCTTAAATCGCTTGTGTACCCAATAATATTGATCGGCTGATTTCAGCACTTGCTTTTCAATTTCCAGGTTCATCAAGCGGGTATCCAATTGCACATCATCGCTTGGATAAGAGGGCCAAACACCTCCTACATCAACCACATATCCTTGTGTGGTCAATCGTGTGACCAAGGTGCACACCCTGGCACCCGATAACTTGGCCATACGCGCTAAGGTAGTGGAGGTGGCGGCAGCCACACCCAAAAAATCTGCCCAAACAGCACCTTGCATGCCAAAGTCCATGTCCGGTGAATAGTGCAAGCGCATACCTTGTCGCAATATTTTCAGCAAAGGTTGGGCGCCAGCATTGCGCGGCACAGACCGCACATGCCCTGAACGGTTGCGTCCCTTCATCACCCAATCTTCAACATAAGCATTGCGCAACGGCACATACACACATGCCATAGGTATGCGCTTTAACAAGGTCATGGCCACGCCGCCGGCATCCAATCCGACAAAATGCGGTGCCAGCACAATCAACGGCGACGCGTCATCAAAAATATCAAAATCTCCAGTGAATTGAATACGCTTTTCAAGGACAGACTGGGGAGCATGCCAAAGCCAAGCGCGGTCCCACAATGACTGCCCTAACAACACAAAATGCGATTGAGCCAACTTCTGTCTATCGGCGCGATTCAAATCAGGAAAACACAATGAGAGATTGGTCAACACCACATGGCGCCGGCGCGCCGACACCTTATAAAACACCCAACCAGTGAGGCGACCCAGTGACCTGAGCCATGACAAAGGCAATTGACCAACCACAGCCATCAACAATGTCAAGGGATTCAAAGTATTGCCTCACGACGAGGTTGTTTGAATCGGGCATAGCCCCACAAGTATTGATCTGGGCATTGCCGGATCAAACTCTCCATGGCCGTGTTGATTTGCAAAACAGCTGTTGCTAAATCGTCAGACAGCTCTTCATCCATCGGTTGCACATGTATGCAATAACCGCTAGCGCCCGGTAGTCGCTCACCCCAAGCTAACAGTATCTTGGCGCCCGTCTGTAAGGCTAATTTCGCGCCCAACGTCATGGTGTAAGCAGGTTGACCCCACATGCTGGACCATATACCCATGCCATGTGGTGGCACCTGATCAGGCAACAACCCCACCGAATGGCCACGACGCAAGGCTTTGAGCAGTTGACGCACCCCGTCCATGCTAGCGGGTACCGCTTTCAAAAAAGGTTTTTCTCTGGCATGTAACAGCAAGTTTTTGAGCCATGCTTGTCTGGCTGGTCGGTACAAGACCGTCATGGGTCCGTGTGCTTCACCGAATTGAGATGCCCCGCTGGGTGCAGTGATTTCAAAACAACCCAGATGCGGTGTCAAGAACAGCACACCTTTACCGCGCGCATAGGCTTGTGTGATGTGTTGCTTACCGTTCCATTGCACGGGCATAGGGGGCCCAAACCAGACGCGAAATGATTCAAGCGCTTGACAACCTGCTGCACCCACGGCGCCGCGGACCTGTTGGAAGGAATATCCGGCCTGGCGAGATTGCTCTTGAAAATGCTTTCTATAACGAGGTGACAAAACCCAAGTCAACCATCCGAGCAACCAACCGATTCGCTGCATCCAAGGCAGCGACAAATTTGACAGCCAACGGATCAAAAAAGTCATAGCGTTTGATTTTGAATAGAATAGCTATTGTCGCTGAGTTAATGAAGCAACTTGCAGGGCGACACACTCGAAAGAGTCGGCTGTTTGTCAGTCATCTGCTAAAGCGTTCGCCAGACTCGCATGTGATGGCAACGCCTCATCAATCAACAGGAGTTTTTTAATGGCGAACGATTATCTTTTTACATCCGAATCTGTCTCTGAAGGCCACCCCGATAAAGTAGCTGACCAAATTTCAGACGCTATTTTGGACGCCATCTTCAAGCAAGACCCGCGCAGCCGGGTTGCCGCAGAGACATTGACCAACACCGGTTTGGTGGTGCTCGCTGGAGAGATCACCACCAACGCGCATGTCGACTACATACA
>Ga0136641_1000629_pt1 | contig 15039 bp, 13 predicted proteins | sample EliLak1302023Y_FD_115312 | JGI IMG/M metagenome (GOLD analysis project Ga0136641, IMG submission 115312) | Freshwater microbial communities from Elizabeth Lake, Yosemite National Park, California, USA - 13020-23Y | ecosystem: Environmental > Aquatic > Freshwater > Lake ...
CGCTGGGATCTTAGGAGTCCACCAAAGGTAGGATCAAGGAAATAAACTAATGCTACACCAAGTGCAACAATTACAACTGCCAAAAGTAAATCACGAGTGTCCATTGCTTCTACTAATAACAGAGGGGAGATTTTGTTATAAACCGCGGATTTTGTAAAGCCAGGATTAAGAATCCTCTATTTCACTTTCGCCTCCTTCCGTCTCATCATCGTCCGTTAAATCATAGTCAGAGAATGTTGATTCATTATCTTCAAGATTGAAGTTCTCATAGAAAAATCGGAGTTCACGCTGAGCCATCTTCTTTGCTACATGCGCCTTTAGGCGTGCTTCCTTGACCCTTTCTTTCGCCGCAAATTTCCTGTCAAGATAATCACGATCTTCATGATTAGTTAGATGAACCGGGGAAGTATCTACATCAATATTAATTTCACGGCTGTCATCCATTTCCTCTAGTTCATCTTCACCCGATACATTCCAGGGCATGGAGATCTTAGGTGCTTCATTCCACACAGACGCTACAAACCGGGGAACAATTCCGGTGGCAGAAATATAAACCGCAGACAAACTTTGAGAACCTGTTAGATTCTTCTTTGTATCAGGTGACTTTGCTAGATTAGTCAAATCCCATCCAGTCATTAATTTTGCTAGGATACTCTTTGTTGGAGGTGATGAGAACCAGGAGGAACGCTTTTCGTACAGCATCTGCAAAACTTGACTTTGTAGATCCTTGATAGTCTTTGTTAGATCCTCTTGGTTTGACCATTTACCATCTTCCCATTGCGTAATAAACGGTGCTTTTTGTGTTACTCTAACTAAAAAACCGCCTTGGCTCTTCTCAGGGTCGCTGAGCTTGATTTCCATCTTGCGATACAAAAAGTTTTTTGCCTACGTTACTTAACGCGGTTTTCTTTGTTTAAAAAAGTCGCCTCTTCTTAATAATGGCGGGGACTGAAGATAAGAATATGTATAAAACTGCCTTTGGTTCAATGGGAAATAGTGTCATAACAAGTCTCTGGGATTATATTCAACAGCCTGAAAATAAAGCCCGTATTGTTGATGTTTTAGATCCTCTTATCCAGCACATAATTAAGTCTATTTTCCCTTATGTAGCGTTCTCTGCTGCTTTATTTGTTTTACTTCTTGTTATAGCAATTCTAACACTACTTGTGACTTTGAGGGCTTCCGGATATAATCCGGTTCCTAGCATATCAATCCCTACTGATTTCTTATCATCTATCTCTTTCGCAAATCCTATTAACATTACATCTGTTGCATCTACTGTTTCTGCAGCGGTTGAGACTGTTGAAGGTTGCGTTACTGAATAATATAAAACTTATCTGCTGGAATAAGATGTCAGGGCAAATAGTGCTACCTCAACCCCCCTTACCTCAACCAAAACCTCAACAACTCTTGCAACAGGCAGTACGAGCATGGGTTCATTTTGATAATCTATCAAGTAATTTTAGCAAGCAAGCAACAAATGCTAGAACCCAGAAGCAAATCCATGAAAAAGAGATACAGAATATACTTGGTGCTATGAAACAACAACATGCTGTCCTTGAAGTGAATGGCGCTAGACTACAATTCCAGCAGAAGGAATCAAAGTCTAGTCTGTCCTGGTCATGGTTGCAAGAACAATTACGTGCTTGGTTCTCATCACCAGAAGCACCTGCAACCTCGGTGCTGGGGATGCAAGAACGTGCTTCCTCTAAGCTGGGGATGCAAGAACGTGCTCCACAAAATAAAGCAGATGATCTTTTCAAATTTCTTCAAAGCAAGAGAACAATCAAGATTGCTGAAACTTTGGAGAAAATTTAGTCTACCTACAACCTCGGTGGCTGGGATGCAACCACATAAACAATTCTGTAAGAATACTAATTATAAGAATTAGTAAGTAATGAGTGAATCATTTGAACGATTCTGGTTTTCAAGGGATTGTGATGGATATACACCCGATATTGTGCTTTCTAGCATTATAAATCTGCTGATTAAAAACTATTCTGAAAAAAAATTTTCATTTGCTCATTCCCCCACAGAGTTAAAAAAACGTATTGTAAAATATTTTTATCTATCTTTTACGATACGTTACGACCGGAGTAAAAGAATTCAAGGACCCTTATCATATGCTAGAGTTCCTTCTGATTGGACAGATATAGAAGAATATGAATGGCAGCAGGCATATTGGTATAATTTTGATTCTCAATTTTGGGAAAAGATTTTTGGAAAGGAGGCTTCTTGGGAAGATCCTGTTTATAGGTGGCGATATGAACTACCTTCAATCTTTCAAACGTATACTATTCGTTCAAGAGATCAATTAATTGTTTTGGAAGATCCTTATGATGTGGAAGATGAATGGAATTATGAACCGGATAATTGATGCAATCATGAACTCCAGTTACCTTTGTTCCATGGTAGAACAATCATGGTATCTAATTGATCGCGAAACTTCTGTACCTTACGATCAAAGTCAATTTCCTCCGGCGTAGGAGGAAGTGCAGCACCCGATTCTGATAAAAGTTCATCAGTTGCCTTTTTATCAGGACGAACGCCATAGCAGTTCACACCAAAGCGAAGATCAGGGTTATCAAAGAATCCGCCATTTACACCAGGCTTGCCACATGCCTGCTTGTATGCTAGAGGTCCATGCTGTAACTTTTCATATGTCTCCTTCTGCGTGGGGTAGACAGCCATTTGTCCTTTCACCCAGCCATAATTGCACCAATCTGCACCAGACTTGTGCGCCTCTTGCACCTGCTCAAATGTGGCTAATTCAGCACCTAATGCCCTGCAGACAGGGACCGCATCCTCAAACTTATAGATATTACGACTTACATTAAAAACCTCCGCTCTTTGAGGAAAAATTGTGTTGCGGATATTATAAGCGGAAGTTGGTGATGCCTCTTTAGCGCCGGGAATACCACCAGGTAATTCACTTGGAGTTAGACTCGGATTCGGATGGGCTAATGTTGGCTTAATTGATCCATCCTCATTTTCCTGCATAGGAGGTAAGGAAGGGGTTGTCTTGATGGAGTCTGAAGAACCATCCGCATTAGGTAGAGAAGCAGTTGCACCCATACTAGGTGATCCACTTCCTGTTAAATCTAATCCAACACTTCCTTCCTTCTTCTGGCTGATCATATCAACAAGAGTCGTGTAAGAAGCAGATACTTCATAGCCAATGTAATGCCAGTATAAATAGATTAAAACTACGAAAACAAGAGTTAAAAGAGCATAAAAAAGATTAGAAGAAAAGAAACTCCAGACAGAAGAGGTCGCACCTGCAATTCCAGTATTCTGGGAACGAGATAAGTTCATTGATGTAACTCCTGTATTCATCCTATTTTAAGATCACTTTCCTTTTTGGGGAGATTCGTCATTTTGCTGTTCTAGCAGAATAACATAAGTATCTCCATTATTGACGTGCTCTGAAGGCATTTCCCCTACACCATCATCATCATAACGAATCCACTGTTTCTGATTAGTATCGTCTCGAGATGAAGCATAATAATGTCCTCCTTGCATGATGCCACGATGATCAATTACTGAGATTGTCTTATAGACTGTATTCGTCTTCTCCTTGTTACCAATAAACCAATTATCCAGATCAAGCATATCAAGATTAAAGTCAATCTTCGCACGAACCTTCTGTCCCATGTTTGTAAAACGATTAATAATTAGAATCAGATTCTTAGGAAGAATTGAAAGACGAATCGTATGATTTGCTGCCTGCTTATTCCCACAGGACTCACACTGATAATCATCTATTGTTTCATCCTTGAAGTATTCACCTAGACACTGCATAAGTGTCGGTGCTGGTGAACCAGGAACTGTTCCATTCAGGATAGGAATACTGAGGGAATTCCAAGACTCAAAGTTCTCGGAGTGATACTGACACTTCTTGCAGGTAATTGCGCTCATCTTCTGTCCATGGAAAACCTTTGCTACGACTGACCACTGCTTCTTATAGTGCTTAGTCCACTGCGTATAACTAGTATGAAGACGCTTCTCCTCAGGTGTTACAGGCACGCCAGTCACTGCCATTTCAACAGTATGTGCTAGACCCTCATGAAGACAGTCAACTAGGAAGAGTAGGGCTTCACCTGCATCACACTGACGATACTTTACTGCTAGATCATCATAACCAACCTTAGATGCAATATCTGTTAGAATCGTGTAGAACTTACCAGGAGAAATGCGTGTTCCCTTCTGTAGATCTTCGCGCCAAATACTCTTGATTAGAGCAGAAATCGGCTCAACCATTGGAGCATATTTACTCTGATTTACACCCTTTTCCCAGTCTGAACTTTGAAAGTAGGCACGTAGTGACTTACTCTGGCGGAGTAGTTGAAGTGCTGAGTTTAAAAAGCACGTATTACCAAGATTAACAAGACCAATCTGACCCTTCTTTGCAAGAGTCTTTTCCTCGGACATTTTCACTAGCCTTTTTTCTTTATTGATTTTTTGTTCAATTTTTTGGTTCAACAACTTGCGTGTTGAAAAAATAAGACAATTTTAAGTTGTCAGTAATGCTTAAAAAAACCAAGGTTAAGAAGAGTAAATGAATCGCCGGAGACCATATGAACTAAATCTGTTAAATGATTTGCATGAAATTGTACCTGAATTTCTTTATGATACTGAAATTGCTACATCATCTACTCTTCGTTTTTTCCAGCAGCGTCTTTTCCATATGTATCCTGAATTTCATAGACAGCGTGGCTACTACTTGCGGGAACAAGCGGATAGTCGCAGAACAGCGCTGAGAGCAGCAAATATTCGTCCTTCACGCATGCCTAATCCTATTATTACTCCATCAGCATCTGCTTCATTACATAGAGCAGTTCCTATAACACATACTCCTACAACTTTCACGCCACCTACAGCATTTATGCCACCTACAGTTCCCTTGCAGACTGCTCCTGTAATCCAAACTTGGGAATCTTTACAGAATTCTACATATGAAAATCTTATTCGTAATATTCTTCTTTCAATTGTGAATGATAATAATGTTCCTGCTGCCTCCGATGAAGAAGATGAAGTTGTTACGCCTCCTGTTGCGGCACAAGGACCAGTTACTGCGTCACAAGGGCAAAGACCCGTGCGTCATGTTTTGCGGACCGCTCGTGGTGGAATAAATATTACAATTCCTGGAGATTTAGATGGTGCCTGGTGGGATCCTGTTTCTGTAAGACCTTCTGCCACTCTTTACAATAGAAATACTGAGGTTCTTGATGCTTCTGGTGTATCTCTAGAAACAAACTGTTCAATCTGCCAGAGTCATGTGCTGGAAGATTTGAGTGGTTCAACTGTAGGAAACACCTGGAGACGGATTAGACAATGCGGGCATATGTTTCATACTTCCTGCATTGACCGATGGTTTTCCCAGAATATTCATTGTCCTCTTTGCAGAACAGATATTCGAACCTTGATTTCTTCAGCGTCTTCTGTAACTAGTGCTATTTCAACTGGAATACTTGTACTAGACTAGGATTTTTCAACATAAAATATTGTATTTAGAAGAAGCCAAGATGATAGGGTTGCTTTCTTCTTGCGTTCGGCATCCAAATAAATGTCTCGGATTTGATTCTCAGGTCCCCGATATTTATTAATATTTTCTAGCATGGATCCTACTGTATCAAAAGGGGAGGCATCAAATGAAATTACGGGTTTATTAACTTGGTATAGAGTCACTAGCATTCTATTTTATTGAGATAGAATAGAAATGGCTGATTACAACCAAGTTGGTGCGGCATATCAACAGGCTGTTCTTGCAGGAGCAGATGCTGTTCAGCAAGCAGAAATGCTTTTTTTTCATTTGGGTGCCTCTGGATTGTCAGCACGCTTAGCAAGTTCTTGGGTTACTGCGATTATTTTACAAATAAAGGGTCAGGCAGGCGTACCTATAACACAGCAATTTGCCGCACGACCTGCTGTTGATGCTGCACTTATTGCAGAAGTTGCTGCACAAAAAGCGGCAGAAGAGGCTGAAAAGGCTTCAAAAATGAGACCTGATAGAGAACCTGAAGGCGTAAGATTGGCTAGAGAAGCGGGATTGGCTGCTGCTGGTGGTAATGGTGGAAGACCCAAGAGGGCAGCAGTGGTAAAGGCTGAGCAAACAAAGGAGCAACTAAAAGCGGAGGCGGCTGCTGCTAAGGATGCTAAGGCTGCAAGAGCAGTTGTTAATAAGGCTAGAAAGGCGCAGGCTGAAGCCTTAAGGGCTGCACAGGCTGCACAGGCTGCTGCTGCCGCTGCTGCTCCTCAAGATATGGCTGAAGCACATGCCGCGGCACATGAAGCGCAGGCTGTTGCTGATGATGCTGCTGAACAGGCTGACGATCTTTCACAGGGATTTTTAGATGCATTCGGAGATATTGGTTTTGGCGGTGGAGGTGGAGGTGGTGGTGCTGGAGGTGGCATGAATAATGAAAGAGCAAGAAAGTCAAGAAAGCAGAATAGAAAGTCAAGAAAGCAGAATAGAAAGTCGCGTAAAAATACCCGCAGATAAATAGGATGGCAAATCATATACCTGGCTGGGGAGGTCAACCAGCACAAAAAAGTAAAACTCCTAAAAATAAAACAAAACAAGTTGGACCTAAACAGGCTAGTTTAAAAAGACCAACTAATAAAAATAAGTTTAATAAATTTAAAAAACAACTTAATGCTAGAAAACAAAATAAAACCATAAAACGTATACAGGCAAGTCCTAATCTAAGTCAATTAGCAGAGCCAAATTATAATAACAATCATAATAATAATAACAATAATAACAATGCAAATGAAAATAATGGTAATTTAGGATTACCTATTAATGGTGGAGGTGGAGGCGGAGGAGGCGGCGGAGGAGGCGGTGGAGGTGGTGGAGGTGGTGGAGGTGGAGGTGGTTACGGCGGTGGTGGAGGTGGTGTAGGCGGTGCTGCATATAGACCAATTGAGGAGTCTGCAGGATTTTTTTTTGAACGTCCACCTGTGAAACCAGTTGCCATGAGATTACCTAATCCTGTTTTTCAACCTGCTGCTCCAGCCGCTGCTGCTTTTGCTTTTATGCCTCATCCTGTCTTCCCTCCTGCTGCTCCTGCTCCTGCTCCTTTTCCTCGTCCTCTACCGCTCCCACAAAGAAGAGGAAGAAGTAATGCATTTAATGGGATGGCAAATATGGCAAATGCATTACCGTCTCTAAATCTAGGTCCCGCAGCAGCAGGCGGAGGTGGAGGTGGAGGTGGTGGTGGAGGTGGTGGTCCCAGAAGAAATAATAATGAAAATGATTTACGTCGTAGAAAGACTCGTAAGAATTAATTTGGACACTTTGCTTTAGTATGTCCTGGTTTCTTGCATTTAGAACACTTTCTTTCAGATTTAACCTCTTCAAATTCAATTTTAGGAGTTTCTGTCTTTTCAGTTTTTACTGTTAATTTAGGTGTAGAAAGATGAGTTGGCTTTGTACCAAAGAGTGCATTAATTGTTAGTTGACCTCCCTGTGTATTCTTCCAATCCCTCAACAGATCTCCAAACAGAAGTCTCTCCGCTACTGCCTGTCGCTTCTTTACCATCTTTTCCTCTGTCAAACCTGCGGGAAGATCATGTGCTTTGAATCCCGGCAACTTCTCCAGAACTAGTGCAAAGACCTGCGCAATTGGCTTTGAAATCTGACACTCAATATAATATGCATAATCCGGAGTCAACTTGTTTGCCCTAATGAAAGCCGGTGTCTCAATGCGTTCTCCCTGCAGAGTCGGAGTTTTCTGTCCTTTCGGTGTTGCAATATACACATATCCAATACGCTCAGATGATGTTGGCTTATTTCCCGGATCACGCGCAGCAATACGATCTGCTAGAACCTTATGCGCAATGCGCTCTGGATTAGCATATTCTGCCCTCAGTGACTTTGTAATTGTTAACTTAGTCATTCCAAACTTTCCATCAATTAATTCCTTCGCCACATGCTTTACAAAGTGAAAGGCACCAATTACATCATGCTTCTGCAAGATCCTGTCAATAACACCTCCATAAATTACCTTCACGATAGGAGCATTGTCACGTCGCTTCATTACAATTCCCATGCTTGTCATTGAAGGCTTCTCCAAATCATCCTCATACTTGTTTCCAACATATCGCTTCTTTGACAAAAGACAGAACGGCCACATAATCTTATCATACTCAAAGTCGTGTGGTGCCTTCAATGACTGAGTGCACACTTGACCAGACTCAATTGCAAGATCTTTCACAGGCTGTAGCGCCTCCTTGCCCTTGGCAGGAACTTGAAAATTAATAAAGACTGAATCTGTATCTCCATACACATACGTCGCATTACAACGTGTTTCCTTTTCAGCCAAATCAGACTTCGGCTTTCCCGCTTTTACCCACTTGTTGTATCCATGATTGTTATCAACAAAATAGGAAGATTCTAGCATCTGCTGACCCTTCTGTGCCGTCCTCAAATCTCTGTAAGAAAGTGATTGGAGATATTCTTCACCTGCCGGCGTAATTGCCTGTAAATGGGCAGCAGACCCTTTCATCTGTTTTCTTTCATTTGATGCAGCCTTCATTTCTGCAATGATTTTGGCTTTCCAACCAGCCGGAGGAATAGTAGGAATATATAGTTCCTCAACCACTGACTTTGCATACATAAGTTGCTTACGTCCATAGGCTGTTGTTGATGCTGCTAGAACAACATGCCCCACCTTGAAAACTTTGGAACCTAGTTGACCATAAAGTGAATTGGCTGTAATCTTATAGGCATTCTGCTGGCAGTCTAGCAGAGACTTCTTAAAATCATCCTTTTCTGTCTCAATTAGTTTACGTGTTGATTTACGGGCAGCAAGCAGTTTCATCAGAATCTTGGGAATTGTACCCTTCTGTCCATTTGGTAACTGCACGTATCTTGCAATTCGCAAACCAGCCTTGATCTTCTTTGGATGCTTGCGATCATCCAACGGATCATTCTTCAAGATATCAAACTCAATATTCACATATGTTAGATTCGGCAAGTTATCATATTTATCAGAACCCTCCTTAAAGATAACAGAACCATCCGGCAGAAAATCTTTTACCCAAACTAGTGTATCATGACTAATATTTTCACTAATGATTGTTGAAGGATAAAGTGAAGCGAAATCTAAGGTTGCAATTGGATCATCAAGATAGATTCCAGTCTTCGGTGGAAGAACAATTGCACCTTCATAGGAATCCTCTTCTTCTTCTGACACCTCAGAATCATCATCTTCATTTCCAAGTTCAACCACTTCATCAAACCCTTGCGTAGGTAAAACCTTAATAAGCCTTCCTTCAGCCTTACACTCCTTGAAGATTAGTGACTCAATCTTGATACCTTGACCCCGCATATAGATATAACCTGTTGGAACACAACAGACATCTGCCATTGCTTGACCAGTTCGCAGAACTTCCAACTTATTGAAGAGATCCATAACCAGATCGCAATCTTGCAAACAGTACTTTGCTACAATTGCTCTATCTTCCGAAGATCCCTTGTGTAGTCTGAAAATATCCTGCGGCGAAACATCATCTTTTACCATACACCAAAACTTTGGAAAACCGTTTTCCTTAATCTCATCCACAGTCTGCTCGGTTCTTAGCAGAATCTCCTTATCAGTCAATCCTATAACTTCCATCTTGCTAGAAAGTTTATCATTTTCTGAATCTAGGATTACGACCCAACGTCCTACACGAAGTCCCTTTGTAGACTTACTAATAATCTTGATATTTTGATCTTGTTGTTCCAAACCCTTCAAATCTCCTGCCATAAAATGACTAGAGACCGAATCAAGTGAATAGGACTGTAGATTGTAATTACGGCGCACAAAAGGTAGAAGATCAATCTGCAAGCGTCCATGCATCTCCATGATATAGAACTTATTATCACCCATTGCTGCAGAACTTAACTTCTGTTCCTTCAAATGGATCTTTTCCTTCTTGACACGGGAAAGATAGGCTCCAAGCACTGATCCAAGAGTATCATTTTCTTTCTTGTCACCCTTTTCTATCATATCCAGTTCTTCCATCCGATCCCAAACATATTTTTCATCAAAACCAAAGATATTGTAGCCAATCAAGATATCAGCGTTGATTTCATTGATTTTTTCTAGCCAAGAGGTGTACATCTGTTTTTCAGTGCGGCAGGGAATTGTATTAACTGGAACACCATCATCACCTTCTGCAACAGGATCGCAAGTTCCTAGCACATAGATCCACTTTTCCACAGGTTTGCCTTGAATCCACATGACCATGCCAATCTGTATAGACTGATCACCTTCAATTGAAGGAAGACACTTATCAAATATGGCTGTAAGTTTATCAGTCTTAAATTCATTCTTTTCTGCAGATTTTATAATCGCTTGGATTTTGTTTTTAGTATCATCCTTATTAAGTTTATCAAGATTAATTAGTGACTGTTTGAGATAAATTCTTGAGAAATGCTTTGTATCTTTGCATGACAAAGCAATTGGAAGTTCCTCGTAAATTTCATCAACTGTCAGTTTACCTTCAATGACTTCACGAGCAACCTTTCGGTAATCTTTCTTTGGTACGGGAAAATCGCCATGACTTGACATACACTCAATATCCCAACTGATGATCTTGAAAGGAGCGGCTGCGACAACTGCTTCAGATCCAACATCACTTACATCAACTTCTACATAATGATCTGCAACTGGTTCTTCAGAATCAATTGGCATTGCATCCTTAAGCCGAAACCATCCAGAAGGAGATACACCTCGTGCATGAAAGAGTCTTAGCATAGGATCAATGTTGGCTTCATATACGATGAATTTATGAGCGATTTTATTGACGTGAAAATCGATAGGTTCGCAATGATTATCTAGGAAAAGATTCTTGAGTTTCTGCCAGATTGATTTTGATTCCGCTGAAAGTTGAAACACATTAATTTCCTTATCATTTGTGAAATCGTACATTGTCTTAAATTTTGATTCAGTGATATTAATTTGTTTCTTATGATTCTGATTTGAGAATGAGTCCTTCACTGCATCCTTGAAGTCTTTACGGAACTGTTTGGAGTCATGAGTTTCGGGAATCTCAATATAGAAATATGGCTGAAATCCAGAAATATTTGCGCAGACAGTTTTTCCATCGGCTGTTAGACCATGGACTTGAACAGCATAACCTTTATTCTTTCGTCGTACTTCACCGTTAATTTCAAATTCTTCAAAGGAATCTTTACCGATAAATTCTAGTGCTTGGAAAACAATATCTTCGGAAGACATTGTGCTTCTTGTAACTTACTTGCATGTAGAAATAGTTTCAAATTTTAATCCGCCTTCTTGCCTTTCTTAACTTTGCGTGTTTGACCTCTCTTGAAGACAGGAGAACCGAGTTTTACGAGCATCTTGAGTAAGTTTCCCTTTCGCTTCTTTGATCCACCACCTCCTTGCCCGGTGGTGGGCTTGGAACCACCTCCTCGCCCGGTGGTGGGCTTGGAACCACCTCCTCGCCCGGTGGTGGGCTTGGAACCACCTCCTCTTTGCTTCGGCACTGCAGGCATACTTTCAGCCTCCTTGATATTCTTCTTTGCTTCTTCCTGCATAAAAGTAGACATTTCTTGAGCCTTCTGCAAGAAAGAATCTTCAACCTTTTGGGGTGCTGACATATCAACTTCTTCTCTTTTAGGCTTACTGCCAGTAATTACAGGGGCTTTCTTCTGATTGGTTGGCACCTCAACCTTTTCGTCCAAGACTTCGGTTGTGTTAGATTCTCCAGCCTTGGGTTCTGCCATAGACTCTTCAGCCTTGGGTTCTGCCATAGACTCTTCAGCCTTGGGTTCTGCCATAGACTCTTCAGCCTTGGGTTCTGCCATGTCCTCAGACTTATTAACTGGAGCAGCAAGATTTCTAGCAACATTATTTGCACGAGACCCATTTGTGTTGCCCATATTTTTTGAGTTTCCATCAATACGCTGGACAAGTTCTTCCATAGCATTTGTAGGCACCTGTTTCTGAGTAGCAACAGGAACTTGAGGTAAGTTCTTATTTGTTAGAACTTCATTTGCAACAACAGCATTCTGGCTTTCATCAGCAACTGTGGAAGGAGCATCGATCGGAACATTGCTAGGACGCGACATTTCCTCAGCCATAGCAGCAACATCAGTTGCAATTTCCATCTCTACAGCCTTCGCCACACCGTTTCTAACTTCTAGCACTGTAGGAATGCCTTCTACCGGAACATTCTTGAGAATCTGACTCTTCTGCTGCTTCTCAATTGGCATTGAAACAATATTAACATTTCTTGTTGGAAGATTTTCTAACTCCTTCCACTTAGGTTTCATATCTTGGCAATGACGGCACCATCCAGCCTGAAGAAGAATATACACTTTTGCATCTGGTATTTCTAACATTTTATCAACTTTCTTTACATCATTGTCTGAGCGGACAGTCATCGCAGTAACATTATTTTTATTCATTGCCATATTGACAATTCGTCGCGTCCTTTGGAAACGATTATTGTTACGATTATGGTTATTATTCCGGGATTTTACCATATCTCTAATTTAAGTCAAGGGTTTTAATAGGGAATGACAGGTCAGATTTTATTTGGAATTCTTCTGTTCGGATGTTTTATTTTTCTTTATCTTATGAGCCAGACCCAGGTTCGGTCAATGTCACTCTTTCAACACAGTAAGGAACAAGAACCAACTACTTCAATCTTTGAAGAAAAATGCCCTGAAAGAGCAGTTTATGGTACAATGAATACAATCACATCGTATCCTGGATCTAAGATTTTCACATCAATGGATTCATATTTGGAATATTATAAGTACTTAGGCAGAAGAGGTCTAGAATGCTCCTTTGTATCTCCTGCAAGACCTGATATACCTATACCCCTTCAAAAAGACAGCCAGAAAACAGTAGATGTTGAAGATGAACAGACATATGCATTAACTCCTATAAAGAAACTGGATGACTATGAATTTTCCCGTGTTTTCCAGGTAGAAAAGGAAAAGAGAAATCAATTAGAAAGAACAACTGTTAATGCACTAACTGCTCAGAGACAGTGGGATTGGTCACAGTTGCCTTTTAACTCAGAGTATAGAGCCGGTCAGGAGGGTTTTATGAATCAGAAAAGGATGGGAGGTTTTACTGAGACTGTAACTGAGCCATTTTATTCATCAATCAGCGGTGAAGATGGAGCACCCCAAGATACTGTTGAATATGATGAAAGGGAACAAGCAATTCTCCAGCAGTATGCTCCTAAGAAGACAGAAGAGTTGATGAATCATGATAAGGCTGATGTTGAAGTTCTTGTTAAGAAATTATATGAAAATGATCCGGATTGGGAACCTGTTCTTGAAAAGAAGAATGGAATAGATTTTGAGGTAACTGGATTAGTTCCCAAAAGAAAGAAGTCTGATGGTGAATTTGAAGATGAGCACATTCCTTCAATTGCTGAGGCTATTGAGACTGGATTAACAGATAGAAAAGTGGAGACAACAATTACACCGGGCTTTGATCCGGTTAAGAGACAAGATCCTTACTTTGACAAAGGTGGTGTAATTGATTATGAGGGTGATCGCTTTTATAAGTATGATAATTTTTCAAAGTGGACGCCTGGTTTGGAGCGTATGTTTGCACCGACATTTGATCAGAATGACTGGATCGGTGAAACGCAGTGAATAACCCTTTAGGGTTGGTTCTTCCGAGTAATGCATTTAAAAAATATCGGCGAATTAAATATAAATGGTATTAGCTCCCCATAAGGCAAAGATCCCCGCATCTGTTTCAGAACAGAATCACGCCGTTGTGAAAGTCATAACGCCGTGGAACCCCAATAATAAAATTATTCCCGAGTCTGAAATCCTACACTTCTTGCAGAGACCTGGTGTCAATTTGCCAAAAGATCTTGATTTCAAACTCTTTCAACAGGCATGTGTACATAAGTCATATGTTGAAAAGCCTCCCGGAACACCTGGTCCTAACGGAGAAATCATTCAACTATCGGAGAAACCTGAAGATTGTTTACCTTTACAAAAAGCGCATAATGAAGAGTTGGAATTTGTGGGTGACTCTGTTCTAAATTGCGTTGTTGCACTTTATTCGCAGGATCGCTATGAAGGAGAAGGTGAAGGATTTTTAACAACTCTGCGTGGTAATTTAGTGAATAATGACCATTTAGGCTTACTTGCACAGAAGATGGGAATGGGTCCTTGGTTAGTAATGAGTCGTCACGTTGATTCAATCTGCAAGGGACGTGAAAATCTTCGGTTACTTGGTTCTATGGTAGAAGCCTGGATTGGTGCTCTTTTTAGGAATACTGATTTAGTTGCTGGAAAGGGTGCTGCTTTTGAGGTTTGTTATTCTTGGATTATTAGCATCATGCATCAGTTTGTAAATTTTGCAAAAGTCATTTCTGAGAATCATAACTATAAGGACCAACTTCTAAAGTATTTTCAGTCCCAGTATCATACACCTCCAACATATGAAGAAATCCACGTTGAGGGTCCGCAGCATGATCGTATTTATACAATTGGAGTCTTCTTGCCAAATAAGAAACTTCTTGCATCGGCGATTAGTCGGAAAAAGTTGGAGGCTGAACAGGAGGCTTCACGATTAGCACTCATTGCAGTGGGTCTAATCCTAGCATAAGTAATCCTTTGTCTCAATTAGAATGAGTTCTCCAGATCCTGCTCTAGCCCCTTCAGGTCCATCAGGTCCTCCTAAAAAAGGTTCTGGTCCAAGACCTACAATGTCTCAAATGTTTACTGCTCCTAAAGTTCAGATTCAAGAAACTAAGACAGTTCCACTCATTGATTTACAGAAACTAGAGGCAGATGTAACCTTGCTAGAAGCAAAGAAGAAGGCTGAACAAAAGAAGAAGGCGGCTGCTGTTGTCATACCGAAATCTGTTCCTTCCGTTGAACTTAGGATTTCTGAAGTAGCGCCGGTTGCATCTTTGGCTTCTTCAGCAGTTGATTTACCAAAGCCTGCTCCTGCAGCAGAGGTAAAGCCGGCTTCTTTTTTGCCCAATCTATTTGGAACAGGAGTTGTGACAGAGTCTGAAGTTAGAGATGGGGGGGTTGAA
>Ga0136641_1000630_pt1 | contig 15038 bp, 13 predicted proteins | sample EliLak1302023Y_FD_115312 | JGI IMG/M metagenome (GOLD analysis project Ga0136641, IMG submission 115312) | Freshwater microbial communities from Elizabeth Lake, Yosemite National Park, California, USA - 13020-23Y | ecosystem: Environmental > Aquatic > Freshwater > Lake ...
ATTATGTAGTTAGCTTCGATGTGATTTTTGTACTGCAGGGTTGTTGTAGTGCCTGCTTCTAGTTCAGTGTCATGGAAAGAAAACCCAACGCCATCTTCGCGAGTCAACATCCGCAGGCTAGTTCCAGTAGAAACTTTGCGATGGCGCGGTCCGCCAACTAAATCTTCTTTGTAGGTGACAATCATGATGACTCCCTAGTCGAGCTTAATTTGAGTAATTTATAAAATTAACTTATCGCTATTGGTTAATAGGCTGGGACGAATCCCAGCACCTCACCGAAAAATTTAAGTTCTTCGATTGCGCATGTCGTGATTGTCTGACTTTTTCTGAATCCATGGCTTTCCCCTTCAAATTCAAAGTATTTGTACTTCACCCCATTCTTAATACAAGCATCTCGAAAGGCTTGCGATTGTGAAGGCGGAACAATCGGATCATCGGCGCCTTGGAAGATGATTAATGGCGAGGTCAGATTATCAGCGTATGCGAGAGGGGAGCGCTCAATATATAAATCTTTTTGCTCCGGGTAAGGCCCGATCAGTGAATCCAAATATCTTGACTCAAAGTCATGAGTGTCCTGCGCCAACATAGTAAGTTCAGCCACTCCGTAGTAGTTCGCGCCAGCAGCAAAAACCTTGCTGTGAACCAAACCATTAAGTACCGCGTAGCCACCTGCGCTGCCACCGCGGATCAATATTTGGGTTGGATCGGCAATTCCGTCGGAAACTAAGCCAGCAACCACGGCAAGAATGTCTTCCGTATCAACAACACCCCATTGCCCCTTTAGGGTTTCTCGGTAAGCCCTGCCATACCCAGTTGAGCCACCGTAATCAACGTCGACAACCGTGAAACCTCGGGAAGTGAAGAACGCGCGCTTGATTGAGGCAACGCCAGAAGTGTTTGCAGTTGGGCCACCATGAACTGTGATTATTACTGGCGGGAGCTCAGTGCTCTCATAATTTGGATTGGTAGCTGGCGAGACGAAGGCATGGACCATTCGGCCATTTTCACTGGGAAAAGTTTTCGCCACTGCTACTGGAAGAAAAGCTTGGTCAATCGGTGCTGTTACTTCAGCAATGACTTCGGGTGACTTGTTATTGGTGACAGAAAGCTCAACCAGTGCTGAAAGTGTTTTCGGACCACCACCAATCGCGTAAATGTGATCTTGGTGAACACTCAAATGCTCAAAATTAGTCAATTTAGAATCGAGATCTCGCCAGGTTCCAGTTTTTGGGTTAATGACTGCAACTCGTTCACCCGCTGGACTGCCGTGAATTCCTACCAGTTCGCCACCGTCCAAAACCCGAAGAAGATGAGTGCCCACTAACCACATGGGTTGAGCCCATTCAGCAGATTCAAAAATTAGCTGCCGCTTTTCTTGGTGGGAATCCAATTCCCAAACATTCCAAAATCCCGATGCGTCACTAATGAAGTAGAGGCTTCCGTTTTGCGACCAAGCCGGGCTATTTACCGCTTCAGCTGTACTTCCTGCGCAAACTTTTGAATCAAGCAGATTGCCAGAATCATTAATCGTGGCAATTCTTAGCTCGGTACCATCCCAAGGCATTTGCGGATGCTCCCAGGAAATCCAAGCCAATTGGTTTTGGTCTGGAGACAGCGCAAGGTGGGCGTAAAAGTGGGAAGTTGAATCAAGTACTCGGATTTTACTTGGCCCACTAATTGCAATTAAGTCTCGTGTTGTGCTTGAACCTTCTGTAATTTCTCGGACACACCAAATTTCCGAACCTCTAATTAAAAAGTCACTGTACCTAGCCAGGGACCCTGGCGAACTTTCGGGAGTTATTGCCTCTGGGCTGGCGTTTTCTGGTTTCCAATAAATTCGCTGGTCAGTTTTTTCGGCAAAAAGTAACCCAGGCTGTCCACTCCAGACACAAACTAACCAACTTAAGCCGCCCATCTCGTGCACCCGAGTTGATGCGCTCCAAGGTGCCGGCAAGATATCGCCATTATTGCGACTCACTACTACGGTGCGACCGTTTTCTGCAGGCCGAGTTTCATCCCAGAATAAATCTTCGTGAAAAGTTTGGGTGAAACCTAGTGAAACACCTGACTGTGAAAGCATCTCTGGTGTTATGGGGGACTTCCAGGTTCCAGGTTGTGCTGTGCTCATGAATTGACTCTAATCAACCGAGAAAACCAAAAGGCACCCGCCACGGTTAATGACAGGTGCCTTTTAGTTATCAAATTAGATGTCGTAATACAGCTCGAACTCGGCTGGATGTGGACGCAGGCGAACGTAATCAATTTCAGCGGTTCGCTTGTAAGAGATCCAAGTATCGATTAGATCCTTGGTGAAAACGCCACCTTCGAGCAAGTAATCGTGATCTGCTTCTAGCGCCTCTAGCACCTCAGGTAACGACGATGGAACCTGTGGAATGTCAGCAGCTTCTTCTGGTGGCAATTCGTACAGGTCCTTGTCTACTGGCGCATGTGGCTCAATTTTGTTCTTGATGCCATCAAGCCCAGCCATCAACATTGCAGCAAATGCCAAGTAAGGATTGCTGGATGGATCTGGGCAACGGAATTCAATTCGCTTAGCTTTTGGATTGCTTCCAGTTACCGGAATACGAAGGCAAGCTGAGCGGTTGCGCTGTGAGTAAACCAAGTTGACCGGAGCTTCATAACCTGGGACCAATCGATGGTAGGAGTTAACTGTTGGGTTGGTGAATGCAAGTAGCGATGGGGCGTGCTTGAGAATGCCACCGATGTACCAGCGAGCTAGATCGGAGAGGCCACCGTAACCGCGTTCGTCATAGAACAATGGAGAGCCGTTTGTCCATAGCGATTGGTGTACGTGCATACCCGAACCGTTGTCACCGAATAGTGGCTTTGGCATAAACGTTGCAGTCTTGCCACCTTCCCAAGCTGTGTTTCGGATTACATACTTAAATAGCATCACTTCGTCTGCTGCTTTAAGCAGGGTGTTGAAGCGGTAGTTGATTTCCATCTGGCCCGCGGTACCAACTTCATGATGTGAGCGCTCAACTAATAGGCCTACTTCAGCCAAACGCACGACCATTTCGTCGCGCAGATCAGCCATTTGATCAGTCGGAGAAACTGGGAAGTAGCCACCCTTGATTCGAGTTTTGTAGCCGCGGTTATCGCTACCATCGGCGTTGAATTCATTACCCGCATTCCAAGCACCTTCGATCGAATCAACGTGGTACATGGATTCGTTAGTGCTGGTCTTGAAGCGAGCTGAATCGAAAACAAAGAACTCAGCCTCAGGAGCAAAGAACGCAGTGTCTGCGATACCTGTGGAAATTAAGTAAGCCTCGGCTTTTGCCGCCACGTTACGCGGGTCGCGGGCGTATGGCTCATCAGAAAACGGATCATGAACTGAGAAGTTCATGACCAGCGTCTTTTCCTTACGGAATGGATCAACAAAGGCAGTAGTTATGTCAGCAAGTAGCTTTAAGTCTGATTCATGAATTGACTGGAAGCCGCGGATTGAAGAGCCATCAAACATCTGTCCGCCAGCGAAAAAGTCAGCATCAACAGATTCAACTGGGACATTGAAGTGCTGCATTACGCCAGGCAAGTCACAGAAGCGCACATCAAGAAATCTAATGTTGTTTTCCTTGATGTACTTAAGTGCATCATCAGCAGTTTTTAGTCCCAGATTGGACATTGATCCTCCAAGTAATTTTTTGTGCGGTTTCCAGAGTTTTCTCAGGTCTTGCCTTCACCATAGTGGGCAAGGATTTCAACGCCGTGTCCCATGTGTTTCGGGTTTGTTACAGCAAACCCCATTTAAATTTTTTAGTCTCGGGTCGCCCAGGACGCAGAAGGTTATTTTCTGGCGAGAAATTAACCCCACTTAGATTTAGAGTTAAGGCGTGGATAGAAAAGATGTTGGCTCGTGGTTATCTGGGCCTAAAGCCGCCCTCAAAGATCAAGGAATTGACTTTGGTTATCCAGGTCAACGATATGAGCTTCCTAAGCAGGGGATGGGTTCCGTTGCCCGAATGGGCCGGCGAATTGTTGCCCTGACATTGGATTGGACGGCAGCGATTTTGGTCACGCATCTGGCATTTCCAGATTTGGTATACGGCTCTGAAGGTTTTGCAGCCGCAACCCTGGGCGTATTTGCAATTGAAGTCACATTGCTTACCACAGCAACTGGATCGTCATTTGGTTATAAAATCGCCGGCATCAGACTTATCTCGATTAGCCCAGCCCGCATCAGTTTTCTTAAGGTAGTCGTGCGTACGGCTCTGTTGTGCCTGGTAGTCCCGGCCTTAATTTGGGATCGTGATGGCCGAGGCTTGCATGATAAAGCAGTTGGAACGATAACTATGCGGGCAAGATAGTGAATCGGGCAAAGTAGGAACATGGCCTCGTTAGCACTTCCTGCAGGTAAAACTTCTGCGCTTGTTATCAGTTTTGATTTTGACGCCGAAGAAGTATGGCTTGCCGAAAATCCAGAAAACGTGAATCGGCCTGGTGTGCTATCGCAAGGAACTTATGGCGCGAAAGTTGGTTTGGGCCTAGTGCTAGACGTCCTTGATCACCTAGGGCTACCGGCTACGTTCTTTACTCCTGGACGTGTCGCTGAACGCTATCCAGATCAAATGCGGGAAATTGTTGCGCATGGACACGAACTCGGTCATCACGGCTACACCCACACTTCTCCAACCAAACTCTCTAAAGCCGAAGAACTAGAAGAGCTATTAAAAGGAAAAGCTGCATTAGAACAATTCGTAGCAAAAGTAACTGGATATCGATCGCCGTCATGGGAAGTTAGCCAAAATACTTTTGACCTGCTTGTTCAAAATGGCTTTGAGTACTCATCAAGCATGATGGATGACATTAAGCCTTATGTGCACAAAGAGCACAAAATTGTCGAGCTACCCGTTCAATGGATGCTCGATGATGCTCCATATTTTTGGTTCAGCGTAGGAAGCGATTGGAATCGGACAATCAGGTCAGCGCGCGATGTAGAAGATATTTGGCGCGAGGAGTTCTTAGGAATTCACAACCTTGGTGGGCTGACCACGCTCACTATGCATCCGCAGTTCATTGGTAGACCAAGTCGAGTTGCCATGCTGGAAAGATTCTTAACTTTTGTTAAGTCCCATGACGACGTCTGGATTGCGACCGCAGGCGAAGTCGCTCGCGCAGTTAGATAAATCAGGCGGTTAAATAACGCTGGCAGCTAGTTAAATAGTCCCTTTATGGAGTCTAAATAGCCTTGGGCATCTAAGTAGGGAAGTACAAAGAACATGAGTACTGCAAAAATAATTGCCCACTTAACCAGCTTCTTTGCAATAAAAACCACAACTAAGACAATTCCAAGTATGTAAGAAATTGGCAGAGCTGAAAAGTAATCCTGGAACATATTAGTAATTTGATTCATCGGCGTGGGACCTTTCGGCTTTGTGGAAGCGGACCTTTTGGAATTGGTAGTGCAGTTTGCGGCAGTGCATTGAGTCGATTTCGGACTTGAGTTACCTCTGCCGGCCGAAGAGTTTTGCCAAGCTTTTTAACGGTCTTTTGCAGGTTAGAAATCGTCACCTCGACATCATCAACAATGATTTCATGAATCGGAACCCCTTGGGCGTATCTGGCATGCGCCTTACGCTGCTCGGCAAGGAGTACGCCAGGACGACTTCCTTCACCAACCAGAATGATGCCCGGACGACCCACCACTCGGTGAACCATATTTTGATGTTTATCCACGCCAACAGCTGGAGTGACGAACCATGCACCTCGAATTGCGTTCAGCACTGACGCAGCTGCGCCAACTTGACCTGAAATAGAAGAGTACGCCGCGCTCTCCGCAATTTTTCCAAAAAAGAATACGGTCGCAAGTAGCGCCGTACCAAAAGCTAAAATCCCAAAGAATAAAGCTAGATGAAGCGCAATTCCGATTCCGAAAACAATTCCAAACACGACTGCAAACATTGCCAAAAGTCTTAATGGAAGTAATGAAATTTCACCGGAAGCATATTGGTAGGTTTCTTTGATCTGGACGTACCAGCGTTGTTTCGGTGGTGCCTGCAACTTTAATGACATGTCTCTACCTTAAACGTCGGTCGTGTTTCGGGCGGCAATGGCTTGCTTATAAAGTTTTCCAGCTCGGTAAGACGAGCGAACTAGGGGACCACTTAGTACTCCAGCAAAGCCAATCTCTTCAGCAACTTTGGCTAATTCCACAAACTCTTCGGGACGAACCCAGCGATCCACTGGATGGTGACGCAGAGAAGGTCGAAGATATTGGGTAATTGTGACTAAATCACAACCCGCATTGTGTAAATCGGTCAAGGCTTGATGGACTTCGGAAATTTCTTCACCCATGCCAAGGATTAAATTACTTTTGGTAACTAGCCCAAACTCACGGGCAGAAGTAATCACTCCGAGTGACTTTTCATATTTAAATCCAGGTCTAATTCGCTTAAAAATACGGGGGACAGTTTCAATATTGTGAGCAAATACTTCTGGCTTTGACTCAAATACTTCTTTCAGTAACTCTGGCTTACCATCAAAGTCTGGCGCTAACATTTCGACACCACAGCCGGGGACTACTTCATGTATTTGGCGAATAGTTTCAGCGTAAAGCCAGGCGCCACCATCAGGAAGATCATCACGCGCCACACCCGTCACGGTTGCATAACGTAGCTGCATTGTTTTAACGGACTCGGCTACTCGGCGCGGTTCATCACGATCTAGATCGACTGGCTTGCCAGTATCAATCTGACAAAAGTCACACCGGCGAGTGCATTGGTCGCCACCAATTAGAAATGTTGCTTCGCGATCTTCCCAACATTCAAAAATGTTTGGGCAACCAGCTTCTTGGCAAACCGTGTGTAGACCTTCAGACTTAACCAAGTCCATAATTTGGGTGTATTCGGGCCCGGTTTTAAGTTTGGTCTTGATCCATTCCGGCTTTCGCTCAATTGGAACCACGGAATTTCTGGCTTCAATTCGCAGCAGTTTGGGACCATCTGTTTTACCCGCAGGTTGATCTAGGTATGGCGTACTCACAATAGGCAGTCTAGTTGAGGCGCTTGGACGCACTTACTTTGCGTCGATTTGCCAATACCCAGAAACCTAAAGTTATTGCCCCAAAAATCAGCGCGAGCAATCCAGTTAGGTTTAGTAGGTCGGCGCATAGTTTGGACAAATAGGCACTAATTACTCGCGCCGACAACCCAGAAATGGCTGACCCAACAATTTCGTTGATTGTCTGGCGAATTCGAGTCAGACAGACTGCCCAGATTCCAAAGGAAATGAACAAGCCTAGGCACATGTGCCATGTTGAAGCCAGCCTGTTTTTACTAACAACAACCAGGGCAATTCCAACCAGAACTATCGCAAGAAGAACTGGCAGACTCCAAGTTTTGAAGAAATTTAGAACCCTCAATACTGTTGAAATATCTGAACCGAAAACCTGAAACGCACCAGGCCGAGAATCGTTGCCGAATAATTCCAGCGCTGCCACGTATTGGTCACCTGAAATCGCTCTTTTGGATACAACAAATCCAATTACCGCAATCGGCGTCAATGTCACGGCAATCAACTTAAGAATTAGCGCAAGCAATCTAGACATTCATCGACAAATCTTGTGAGAGATCATGAGCAATCTGGCCAAAGACTCGATGTAAGTGAAATTCGGCTCGATCTGCAACTTCTTCTACCGTAATGTTGAGTCCTAATTCTTTGGAGAGCGTTGTAACGCCGGCATCGCGAATGCCACACGGAACTATACGGTCGAACCAGGCTAAATCATTGTTGCAGTTGAGTGCGAAACCATGCATCGTTACACCTTGGGCAACTCGAATCCCGATTGCAGCAACTTTGCGGTCTTCACGTGAATCTAAAACCCAAACTCCACTTCGGCCCTTGATTCGCGCGGTGGCTAATTCAAAGTCACCACAAATGCCAATCAAAACATCTTCAAGTCTTCGCACATGGGAAACGACATCCATGGGTGAGGGAAGGTGCAGGATCGGGTAACCAATCAACTGACCGGGGCCGTGCCAGGTAATTTTCCCACCACGGTCAACATCAACTACTGGTGTGCCATCAGTTGGTCGTTCGAAAGCTTCAGTACGGCGACCAGCGGTATAGACCGATGGATGCTCGAGAAGCAGAACCAAGTCAGGCAGTGATTTCGCAACAACACCTTGGTGCATGTCGCGCTGAAGGTCCCAAGCAGCTTGATACTCAATGGGATTACCATCAAGCCCGATTCGCTTCACTGCTAGTTGCACGCCTTCAGCCTATGACTTTAAAATGACGGAAAAGTCCTGAGATAACCCAGGAACCCAAGATTTTATGATCTGACTTAGACTTACGTTGTACTCAACCCAACTGCAAAGGCCTTATCTGTATGTCCGAAAATACCACTCATAGCGATACCAAGGCTGCTAACAAAGGTAGAAAAGTACTTTGGAGTGCGATCGCGGTAATCATTGCCTGGTTTGCCATTTCTGGCGTAGCTGGTCCACTTTTTGGAAAACTATCGAGCGTCCAGCAAAACGATAATGCGGGTTTTCTTCCGTCATCAGCGGAATCAACCAAGGCTTCTGAGTTAGCGACTAAGTTTACTTCGCAGGATGCCGCAATTCTTCCAGCCCTTGTCATTTTCATCGGACCTGCCGATGCGAAGGGAATCGCAGCCGTTGGCGAGTTTGGTGCCGCAGTTGCCGCTGCACCAGTTGTCGGGACTGACGCCACTGTCGGTGATTACTTAGCCAAAGGTGCTCAGCTAATTCCGGTGCCTTCCCAGGATGGCAAAGCAATCTTGATGTCCATCCCGCTTGACAATAAAGCTTTAGCCGAGCCACTTAAAAATCAAAAGCCGGCACTCCCTGAAGTAGTCAAAGCAATTAGAGAACAAGCATCCGCAGTCACCGGATTCGAATCCCATGTCACCGGTATCGGTGGCATCTTGGCTGACTTATTTGGCAGTTTCGGGTCAATTGATACCAGTCTGCTAGGCACAACATTGATCGTTGTCGCCCTTATCTTGATTGTGGTTTACCGATCTCCAGTCCTTTGGATCGTTCCACTATTTTGTTCAGTGATTGCACTTTCGGTTGCTGGTGGAGTGGTTTACCTGCTAGCAAAGAATGGCATTCTTGATCTAGACGGGCAGTCGCAAGGCATCTTGTCGGTCTTGGTGATTGGCGCAGCCACGGACTATGCCCTTTTGTTAATTGCTCGGTATCGCGAAGAGTTACATCACTACGAAAGTCGAGTAGATGCGATGGTCAGAGCTTGGAAAGGTGTTATTGAGCCGATCACCGCTTCGGGCCTAACAGTTATTTCTGGACTTTTAGTACTAGGACTTTCAGATTTAAAGTCAGTTCGCTCGCTAGGTCCCGTTGCTGCGATTGGCGTCATTGCCTCGCAACTCGTCATGCTGACCATGTTGCCGGCAATTTTGGTTCTGCTAGGTCGTTGGATTTTCTGGCCAAAGCGCCCAGTGCATGATGACGTGGATGAAAAACTTTCTGGTATCTGGTCAAAAGTTGCTGGGTTAGTTGGCCGTAAGCCGCGCCTAACTTGGATTGCTACTGGACTTTTCCTTATTGTCGCTATGTCGTTTGCTAGTCAACTCAAAGTGGGCGGACTAGCGACATCAGAAGCTTTTACTGGCCATCCGGATTCTGTTGTTGGCCTGAATAAGTTGTCCGAACATTTTCCAGCTGGTTCTGGGGATCCAACTATTGTGATTGGTCCAGAGGTCGACAAAGATGCTTTGTTAACTGCCTTAGCAGGCGCTAAAGGTGTGGTTGATGTTAAACAAACCACGACACCTTTCTTTCCTGGTGGGCCAGCGCCAACTCCAGTTGTAATTGATGGGCTGGTACAAATCGAAGTCACACTTGATAAGCGGGCAGATTCCGTGGAGGCACAGGGGTACATCCCGGAAATTCGCAAAATAACTAAGGCAGCAAGTGCGACCGCGGTAGTCGGCGGATCAACTGCCGTCAATTTTGATGTTCAGACAACTAACAAACGAGACCGAAATTTGATTTTGCCAGTTGCGCTGTTAGTAATTGGAATCATCTTGGCTCTGTTGCTTCGGAGTTTAGTTGCGCCAGTGCTGCTAATCATCACAACTGTTATGTCCTTTGGGGCAACGCTAGGCATTAGCCATTTAGTGTTTACGAAGATATTTGGATTTGCTGGCGCAGATGGCTCATTTATTCTCTTTACTTTCGTATTCTTGGTGGCACTTGGCATTGATTACAACATCTTCCTAATGACAAGAGTCCGGGAAGAATCAAAGAAACTTGGAACCCGACCAGGAATTCTTAAAGGATTGACCGTAACTGGTGGCGTGATCACATCGGCTGGAGTAGTTCTAGCTGCTACCTTCGCAATCTTGGGAACGTTGCCGCTTGTTTTCCTTGCTGAACTTGGGTTCGCAGTAGCGCTTGGTGTTTTGCTAGACACGATTGTCGTGCGCAGCCTATTCGTACCTGCCCTTTCTCATGACCTTGGCGCAAAAATCTGGTGGCCAAGCAAACTAGGTAAGAGCGAGGGTCCATTGCTTGAAGATTCCAAAGTGGAATTAGATAAGGCCTCAACTTCGTGACTAAGCGGCACATAGTTGCTTCCAGTGGCGGGTTTGTACAAACCGATCGCTGGGGCGTCGTGAAGCCCGGCCAGATTTTCAAGCGGGCACTTGAACTAACCGGCAAAACTCGGCCCCGAGTGTTATTCGTTCTAACGGCAAGTGGAGACAACCCAAGTTACTTGGCTACCAGTTATCAGGCAGTTTCTGGACTTGGTGTTGAAGCTGAGCATTTGGCCTTGTTCACACAACCCAATGTTCCGGTCGATGAGGCTTTTGGTCGCGCTGATTTAGTTTGGGTTGGCGGCGGGTCAGTTGCAAATCTGCTGGCAATTTGGGGCCTACATGGCGTTGATGTCGCGGCTAAGGATGCTTGGGAGCGTGGTGTCGTCCTAGCTGGAGTTAGTGCAGGTTCTATTTGCTGGCATGTGGGTGGTCCCACTGATTCGTTTGGGCCAAAACTTGAGACCGTCACAAACGGTTTGGCATTACTGCCATACGGAAACGGTGTGCATTACGACACCGAAGCGCAACGCAGGCCGCTGCTACATTCACTGGTTAAGAATGAAACTTTGCCAATTTCGTACGCTACCGATGATCATGCTGCGTTGATCTTTGAAGGATTGAATCCGGTTGAAGTTGTAGTCGATACCCCAGACAGCAAAGCTAAGAGCTATCGTGTGGAACTTATCGCGGGGGAAGTTAACGAGACTGTGCTTGAACCTGGAATCTTAAATTAAAGATCGTCAGTAAGTAATGCCTCCGCGGCTCGACGACCGCTGGCTAGCGCACCATTCGTCGAAGAAACTTGGCGATAATCACCTGCGATGTAAACACCACCTGCGAGTCGAACTTGTTGTTCAATGTCATGTGGGGCGGTCATCATCGGTAAGGCATCAGGAATTGGATAAGTAGCTACGTGCGTCCAATCGCCAGTTGGAACTTTATAAAGCGATGCCAAATGTGAACGCACTTTTAACTCAGATTGCGTCGATGAATGAACTCCGAGCGCTGAAGACGAAATCAAAGTGCGACCGTTTGAGGCATACGAAGGTGCGTTATTTGTAATAACAACGGTATTTACCAATGGCCGAGAATTGTCATCATCCATTCCTTGAAACTTCTTGCCGTCAATGACTAAAGTGCTCTTGCCTTCAGTCAGTTCAGACCCAGGGCAGTCAGCGAGATGGTACCAAGTGGTTACTGCGTTACTTTGTGGAACTTTAAGACTTGGGATTAGCAGCGCTGCGCTACGAGCATTAGTAGCGATGACTACCGACCTACACCTAACGTCGCCTTGTTCAGTTCGAACCATTGTGCTGGCCACAGCTTGGGCAGTTACATTCAAGTGAATACTGCCAACGGGAAGTTGTGCGGCAAGTTGTCTTGGAATCGCCTGCATACCTGCAATCGGAACTCCAGGTGACCCGGCAATAAAGGACTTGAGCGCAATGTCAAGGAATCGTTTCGAGGTAGCAAGTTCTGGCTCTAGGAAAACCCCAGCCAGAAACGGTCGCAGAACTTTGTCAGTGAGATCTGTTCCAAATTTTGCCCGCAGGAAAGCATCGGTGCGCTGATCGTAAGATTTGGACTTTGTTTCGGAAAGGGCTAAACCAATTGCGTAGCTCGCAAATTTTAATTTGCTAGATATTTTTCCAACCGGTGCTAGCAAACTATCAATCGCCCAAGTTGGTTCCCGCTTGGGATCGGCCATTTTGTAGTTTCGGCCATCTATGGAAACAATCACACCCGGTGAAAAACTCTGCACGTCCAGCGCCTTTAAATCAAGAACGCTGATTCCTTCTGAGTAGGAAGGGTTGTATAACTGGAACCCCCGATCCAGAAGGAGCCCGTCCACATGATCAGTACGAATCCTTCCACCGATGTCATCACTTGCATCTATGACGCACACTTCGCGTCCAGCAATCGACAGTCTGCGGGCAGCAGCAAGTCCAGCCACACCAGCGCCAATCACGACAACGTCGGTTTTTGAAGGAATGTCCGGCATGGCTTTTACTTAGCAGCCAGAGTGCGCATCGCACTTTCAATGTTTGGATCCTGGAAGACGAATCCGGCATCAATTAATACTCGCGGGATAACGCGCGCACTGCCCAGCACTTCTTGCGAAAATTCGCCAAGAAGCGTTTTCAGTGCAAAAGCGGGTACGGGCAAAAGTGTTGGACGTTTGAAAACTTTTGACATCGCTTTTGTTACTTCAGCATTAGTTGCAGGTTCTGGCGCAGTCAGGTTAACAGGACCAACAATTTCAGAGTTTGAAATTACAAATTTAATTGCAGATATCTCGTCTCGCATTGAGATGAATGACCAGTACTGCTTACCGGATCCTAATTTTCCACCAGCACCAAGTTTGAAAATCGGTAACAGGCGACTCCACGCACCACCATTTTTTGCTGCCACCAAACCAGTTCGGATGTTTACAACTCGAATCCCGGCATCACGTGCTGGCTGCGCTGCTTTTTCCCAGGCAACCACTACTTCCGCCAAGAAGCCGGTTCCAGCAGGTGAAGTCTCGTCGACCTGGCGGTCTGCGGTATCGCCGTACCAACCGATCGCACTACCTGCAATAAACACACTTGGCTTCACTTCAGCGGCAGCTTTTGCAAGCAGCGAAGTTGAGTCGACTCGGGATGAAAAAATCAGTGCCTTATATTTTTCGGTCCAACGGCTATCTCCAACACCTGCACCCGCAAGGTTGATAATCACATCGCAGCCAGATAACTGCGCAAAATCAAGTTCTCCTATTGCTGGATTCCAAAAAATTTCTGAAGTGGCTGATGGCTTTCTTCGCACTAAACGGAGTACTTCGTGTCCATCTTTGCGCAGTGAATCCACTAGTTCGGTGCCAATTAATCCCGAGGACCCACCAATTACTATCCGCATTTTGCCACCTTGCTTGGAAACGTTCAGTTAAGTGAAATGAAATTAGAGGCCAAGATCGGCTTCAAATGCGCCTTCTTCTAGTCGAGCCTTAATAGCCGTTAAGAAGCGAGCGGCGTCTGCGCCGTCGACTAAGCGGTGATCGTAAGTCAAAGCTAGGTAAATCATCTGCCGCACAGAAATTACGTCGGCGCCAGTGTCATCTGTAGTGACAACTGGACGCTTAACGACTGCGCCGGTTCCCAAAATTGCAACTTGTGGTTGATTAATGATTGGAGTGTCAAACAATGCACCGCGGCTACCAGTGTTGGTGATCGTGAATGTGCCGCCACTTAATTCATCTGGAGACAACTTATTAGTTCGGGTTCGCTCAGCAAGATCGTTTATCTTGCGAGCCAATCCACCAATGTTTAAGTCACCAGCACCACGGATAACCGGAACTAGTAACCCGCGTTCGGTGTCGACTGCAATGCCTATGTGTTCGGCATCAAAGTATGTAACAGTTCCGGCTTCCTGATCGAGCGTTGCATTTACGTTCGGGAATTGCTTCAACGCTTCGCAGGCGGCCTTTGCGAAGAACGGTAAGAACGAAAGCTTTACGCCTTCCCGAGATTCAAATGCGGCTTTGGATCGATTACGAAGTGTTGAGATCCGGGTAACGTCAACTTCAACTACCGAAGTTAGTTGAGCTGAAATCTGAAGTGATTCAACCATTCGTTCGGCAATAACTTTGCGAAGTCGGGTCATCGGTTCAGTTCGGCCACGAAGTTCACTTAGCGGTGCTGCTTGCGAAATCGCAGTCCCTGCAGATGAAGCTGCTGGGACTGTCGGAGCTGGCGCGACAAATGGCTTTGACTCAACTGGGCGGGCTTCGCTGACTACCACGGGTGCAAGTGTTGTAGGCGCACTGGCAATGTCTTCCTTGCGGATACGACCGCCGACCCCAGTTCCAACAACAGTTGAGAGATCGACTCCGCGTTCTGCCGCAATTTTACGCACCAACGGAGTTGCATAAGCGTTGCTGTTGCTGGCGGAAACATTAGAAGCAGGTGTCGCAACTACGACAACTGCTTCTGGCTTTGACTCTGGGATCACAGGGGCAACAACTGCTGGAGTTGCGACTGGAGTTGCAGGTACTGAAGTAGACGCTGAAGGCGGTGTTGCAACGGAATGTGCACCAATTGTGCCAAGTTGGCTGCCAACTAATGCGACACCATCTTCGCCAACGGTAATTTCAAGTAAAACACCAGACACTGGTGCTGGAATTTCAGTATCAACTTTATCCGTGGAAACCTCAAGCAAAGCTTCGTCAGCTACAACTGAGTCTCCGATGGCTTTTAACCAACGGGTTACTGTGCCTTCCGTAACACTTTCGCCTAAAGCTGGTAAGAGCACAGGAGTTACGAGGCCAGTGGAAGTTTGCGCCGGCGGAACTGAGGTGGCAACACTTTCTACCGGCTTAGCTTCTGTAATTGCGGGAGCAGGATCTGCAACTATTGGCGCCGGATCACCTAGAGCTTGGGAAGCAGCAGCAGGAGCTGGAACTGAGGCTCCAGATTCCGAGATAACCGCTAGCGCGCCACCGACAAGC
>Ga0136641_1000632_pt1 | contig 14996 bp, 14 predicted proteins | sample EliLak1302023Y_FD_115312 | JGI IMG/M metagenome (GOLD analysis project Ga0136641, IMG submission 115312) | Freshwater microbial communities from Elizabeth Lake, Yosemite National Park, California, USA - 13020-23Y | ecosystem: Environmental > Aquatic > Freshwater > Lake ...
CCTGCACCATCCGCACGGCCCGCTCGCGGACCTCAGGTGAGAACTTCTTCGACTTGTTCATGGCTCCATCCTCTCAAAGGTTGGAGCCTCCTCAAAACCCGGGGCGGTTCACCGGAGCGCCACCCGCACAGTGTTCTCGCTCATCGGTCGCTTGCTACTTACGAGCGCAGGGAAGACGTAGCGTCCTCGACCCGTCAGCGGATGCAGGTCCTTCAGGCCCGCCACGGCTTGCGGCGCCAGAGGCACCAAGTGTGGGCGGCCATTCAGCTTTTCGCGCTTCGTGCGCTTCATCTTCTCCGACGGTATGGTCCACATGCCCCCGTCCAGATCCAGTTCGCCCCACTCCATCTGACGAATGTTGCCAGGACGCTGGAACAGCATGGCGGACAGCCAGAGTGCGGTCCGCGTCACAAGCTGTCCGTGATAACCGTCGATGGCCCGCATCAGGTCGCCGACCTTGTCCGGTTCAACGATGGCGGACACGTGCCGCGTCAGTACCGGCTTCAAAGCGCCACGAAGGTCAGCCGCAGGGCTGCGTTCGCACCGCCCAGTCGACACGCCGTATCGAAACACCTGGCTGCAGGCCTCCAGCAGCGAGTGCGGAAGCTCCCGGGCGCCACGGGCTTCTACTCTGCGCAAGGTCTGCAGCAGCATCGGCGCGCCGATCTGCGACAGCGGCAGCTTTCCAAGCCACGGGAAGATGTCCTTGCCCAGGCGTTCGAGCCAGCGCTTGGCGTAGTGGTCGCTCCAGCCGACCCTCTTGGTCGCGTGGAACTCGCGGGCGGTCACCTCGAAGCTCGCGTTCGCGTCGAAGCGGGAGCTCAGACGGTCCACCTGGCGTGCGAGTACCGGGTCCGCGCCTGACTGGTGTTGCTTGCGCGCATCGTCGCGAGCAGCCCGGGCATCCTTCAGACTGACTTCCGGGTAGCTGCCCAACGACAGGCGCTTCTCCTTGCCGTCGAAGTAGTACTTCCAGAACCAGCGCTTCGAACCAGCCCCGGCAACCTCAATGTAGAGACCGCCCGAGTCGGACGCGCGAATACGGGCCTTGCCCTCTGGGCAGGAGGCGTTCTTGCACTGTTTGTCGGTAAGCATAGGGGAACAAAACTCCAAATGGCTTGATGAACGCCATTTGTTCCCCTACATGTTCCCCTACTTGCGCTGCGCTGCCGTGAGACGGCAGGAGACTTCCTGACTCAAGCGACCGGCTAAGTCGTTGATTTAGCGGGAAGTTCGGTCCGGCATGGGACCGAGTGAAACGCTGGGATGGGGTGGCTGATGGGGCTCGAACCCACGACAACAGGAATCACAATCCTGGACTCTACCAACTGAGCTACAGCCACCGCAGAGCATTTGAGTATACCCCTGCCTTCATGCAGCAACCCGGGGGCCGTCAGCGTGGGGCCGAAGCGGCTTCGGCGGGTCCATCGGCGGCCGGTTTGATCTCGACCTTGTAGCGCTTCTTCAAGGCCGCCAGGTAGGCATCGACCTCGGCCGCGGCCCAGGCCTGCGCGTACTGGGCGCGCAGCGGCTCGTCACCACCGGGCATCGCTTCGCGCGGCAGCACCTGCGTCACCCGCAGGACGACATAGCCCTGGCCCGGCAGGTCCAGACCCAGCACGGCCGGCAACTTGCCCGCATCGGCACGCATCAGGGGGTCGAGCAGGGTCTTGGGCAGGCCCTGCGCATTGCTGCGCGACACGGTCAAGGTGTTCGGCAGCGCCTCTGCCGGATTGCTGCGCAGGGCGGCCACACGGGCCTCGCCGTCCTTGCGGGCCAGCGCGGCCGCCTGGATGTCGATGACGCGCTCGCGGGCGGCGTCCTTGACGTCGGCGTAGGGCACGATGCGGGCGGCTTGGTACTGCAGCACATGGCCGGCTATGAGCTGGTTGGGGCCGACCTCCACCGCGTCGGTGTTGCGCTTGTTGCGCAGGCTGTCGCTGCCGAAGACCGCGTCCAGGAACTTGGCCGATGCCAGCGGGCCCTTGGCCGCGGCAGGGGCCGTGCGCATCACGGTGGCGGTCTTCTTCTCGAGCTTGAGCTTGTCGATGGCCGGCTTCAGGCTGTCGCTCTGTTCGTAGACGGTGTTGGTGAACAACTCGGCGTTCTCAGCCCAGCGGCGCTGGGCCTGGGCTTGGCGCAACTCGGCTTCGATTTCGCCACGGACTGCTTCGAAGGGCTTGCTCTGGCCACCGCGCACCGCCGTCAGGGTCATGACGTGGAAACCGAAATCGGTTTCCACCACCTCGCTGATCTCGCCGGTCTTGAGCTTGAAGATGGTGTCCTCGAAGGGCTTGACCATGGCCCCGCGGCCGAAGAAGTCGAGGTCGCCACCCTTGGCCGCCGAGCCCGGGTCGTCGGAGTTCTTGCGCGCCAGTTCGGCGAACAGCGCCGGGTTCTTGCGCACTTCAGCCAGCAGGCCTTGCGCCTTGGCCTTGGCCTTGTCGCGCTCGGCCGACGGCGCGTCTTTCTCGGCCTTGATCAGGATGTGGCTGGCGCGGCGCTCTTCGGCCACGGTGTATTTGGCGATGCCGTCGTCGTAGGCCTTGCGCAGTTCGGGCTCGGTCAGTGTGATGCCCTTGGCCAGGGTCTCGAGATCGAGCAACACGTAGTCGATGGTGGCCTGCTCGGGCGCCTTGAACTGGGCTTCATTCGCCTTGTAGTAGGCCTCGACCTCGGCGTCGCTGGGGCTGACCTTGGCGCGGTAGGTGGCGGGGTCGAAGCGCTGGATCTGCACCTCGCGGCGCTGGAAGTAGGCGCCCAGCGCGGCCGAGGCGGACTGCGCCGGCACCGGCACGGTCTGGGTGACACCGGCCAGCACCTGCCGGGTGGCCAGATCCTGGCGCAGGCGCTGGTCGAACAGCTCCGGGCTCATGCCCTGCATGGCCAGCAGCTCGCGGTTGATCTTGCCGTCAGCGCCGCGCAGCCCGGCGAACTGCGGGTCGCTGTCGAACAGGCGTGCCATGCGCCCCACCGTGGGGTAGAGCTGCAGGTGGTTGGCGGTGGCGATCAGCACGCGGTCGCGGATCAAGCCGTCCAGCGTGTCGCGGCGCAGCTGCGGCGTGTCGATCTGCGCGATGTCGACGTTCGGCGACTGGCGCCGCACCAGATCGACATAGCGCTTGTGCGCGTCATCCCATTCGTTGCGGGTGATGCCCTGACCGTCGACCTTGGCCACCGTGGTGTTGCTGCCATCGGTGAAGCGCGAATAGCCCTGCACACCAAAGAAGATGAATGACGGGATGATCAGCAGGAGCATGAAGCCCAGTGCCAGGCGGGTGTGTTCGCGAAAGAAATCAAACATCAGGGGAAACCTTCAGGGAACGGGCTGCGCGCTGTCTTCGCGCTGGATCTTCGCGCTATCTTCGCGGGAGATGCGGGCGCGACAGGACAGGCCCGCGACCGGCGAAAGGCCGGAGGCGCGGGCCGCGAATTCTATTCGAGGTGGTGGGTGCTGACGGGCTCGAACCGCCGACCTGCGCCGTGTAAAGGCGACGCTCTACCAACTGAGCTAAGCACCCGCAATGCGGATGCGCGAACCGCGCCTTACAGCGCGTCGCGCAGGCCCTTGCCGGGCCGGAATTTGGGGACCTTGGCGGACTTGATCTTGATGGCCGCACCGGTGCGCGGATTGCGTCCCATGCGGGCCGCCCGCTTCGGTGCGGTGAAAGTGCCGAAGCCCGTGATGGTGACGCTGTTGCCTTTCTTCAGCGTGGTCTTCACAGCGCCGATCAGGGCTTCGAGCGAACGCGACGCAGCGGCCTTGGACAGGTCGGCTTGCTGGGCAATGTGCTCGATCAGTTCGCTCTTGTTCACTTTGCTGTTCCCTCACTGTCGGTCTTGATGCGGGCTGCAGTCGCCGCCTGAAAACATGACATTCCGCTGCTCTCGGCGGTGTCAGGCCCAGCACAGATTCTAGGCCCCGCCACCCTGCAAGCCGAGGGGCAAACTGCCGTTTTGGGCAGCGTGCTTCCTCGCTTGACAAGGCCGCCGCGCGGCCCTAGCGGCGTGCCAGCGCCTGGACCAGCGCCCGGCCCAGATCACCGGTGCCGGCGCGCCCGCCGAGGTCGGGCGTCTTCGGCGCTTCGGGGTCGGCCAGCACGCTCTCGATGGCCGCCATCACCGCATCGTGGGCGTCGCGGTGGCCCAGGAAGTCGAGCAGCATGGCCACCGACCAGACTTGGCCGATGGGGTTGGCGATGCCCTTGCCGGCGATGTCGGGCGCCGAGCCGTGCACCGGCTCGAAGAGACTGGGCCACTGCCGTGTCGGGTTCAGGTTGGCCGACGGCGCGATGCCGATGGTGCCGGTGCAGGCCGGGCCCAGGTCGGACAGGATGTCGCCGAACAGATTGCTTGCCACCACCACGTCGAAGAGCTGCGGGCGCTGCACGAAGAAGGCCGTCAGGATGTCGATGTGGTAACGGTCCACCGCCACCTGCGGGTAGGACTGGGCCATGGCTTCGACGCGCTCGTCCCAATAGGGCATGGTGATGGCGATGCCATTGCTCTTGGTCGCCGAGGTCAGCCGCTGGCGCGGCCGCGAGGCGGCCAGCTCGAAGGCGAACTTCAGCACCCGGTCGACACCGGTGCGCGACATCACCGTGAGCTGGGTGACGAACTCGCGGTCGCTGCCTTCGAACATGCGGCCGCCGACGCTGGAGTACTCGCCCTCGGTGTTCTCGCGCACGATCCACATGTCGATCTCGCCGGGCTTGAGCGGCTCGCCTTGGCGGTTGACCAGCGGCGAGCGGATGCCGGGCATCAGGCGCGCCGGACGCAGGTTGACGTACTGGTCGAAGTCGCGGCGGAACTTGATCAGCGAACCCCACAGCGAGATATGGTCGGGTACGGTGGCCGGCCAGCCCACAGCGCCGAACAGGATGGCCTCGTGGCCGCCGATCTGGTCTTTCCAGTCGGCCGGCATCATGGTGCCGTGCTGGGCGTAGTAGTCGCAACTGGCGAAATCGAAGTGGTCGAGCTGCACGTCGATGCCGAAGCGCGAGGCCGCGGCCTCGAGTGCGGCGACGCCCACCGGCATCACCTCCTTGCCGATGCCGTCGCCCGGAATGACGGCGATACGGTGTTTGCGGTTGGCGCTTTTCAGGTCGTTCGTCATGGTGTGGGCTCCTTCAGGACAGGGGTGGCGGGCCGGCCCTGGCGCACCACCAGGGCAACGCCTGCCGCAGTGAGGGCCATGCCGGTGAATACGGTGGTGGTCAGCGTTTCCTTGAACAGCCACCAGGCCATGACCGCGGTGGTCGGCGGCACCAGGTACATCAGGCTGGTGACGGCGGTGGCGGCGCCGCGCTGGATCAGCAGCGACAGCAAGGAACTGCCGCCCAAGGTCAGCACCAGCACCGACCAGGCCAGCGCGATGAACAAATCGGGATGCGGGTCGAATTGCCAGGGTTCCAGCAGCGCCAGCGGCAAGGTGACCGTGAAGGCGGCCAGCATCTGCACGGTGTTGGCGCTGCGCACGTCGCAGGCCCGCACCCAGTGCTTCTGGTACAGCGTGCCCACGGTGATGCTGAGCAAGGCCAGACCGGCCAGGGCCACGGTGTGGGCGTGGGCTTCTCCGACGTGCAGCTTCTGCCACACCACCAGCAAGAGCCCGCTCAGGCCCAGCGCCAGGCCCAGCCACTGCAGCGGCAGCACCCGGTGCGTGGCGCCCCTTGAATTCACCCACAGCGCCGTCAGCACCGGCTGCAGGCCGACGATCAGGGCCACCAGCCCGGCGCCCAGCCCGGCCTTCACGGCGCACCACACGCCGCCCAGGTAACCGGCCTGGATCAGCGTGCCGACGACCGCCAGGTGCAGCCACTGCTGGCGGCCCTGCGGCCAGGCGACGCCCGCAGCGCGCACCCACAGCGTGAACAGCAGCGCCGACAAGCCGTAGCGGAACATCAGGAAGGTCAGCGGCTGGGCGTGCGGCATGCCCAGCCGCGCGACGACAAAGCCGGTGCTCCAGATCAGCACGAAGACAACCGGCGTGGCGCGGACCAGCGCCGAATTCGAGCCCTCGCCCACTCAGGGCGCCTTGGCGCGGATCTCGGGGATCGCCTTGCGCAGGTAGTAGACCATCGACCAGATGGTCAGCACCGCCGCGATGGTCATCAGCCAGCCGCCCCACTGCCGCGTGCTGAAGACGCCGAACAGGCGCCCGTCGTAGAGCAGAAAGGGAATGGCGATCATCTGGGAGAGCGTTTTCAGCTTGCCGAGCATGTGCACGGCCACGCTGCGCGAAGCGCCGATCTGGGCCATCCATTCGCGCAGTGCGGAAATGGCGATCTCGCGGCCGATGATGACCAGCGCAATCAGCGTGTCGACGCGGTCTTGCTGCAGCAGCACCAGCAGCGAGGCACAGACCAGGATCTTGTCGGCCACCGGATCGAGGAAGGCGCCGAAGGCCGAGGTCTGGTCGAGCTTGCGGGCCAGCCAGCCGTCGAGCCAGTCGGTGGCGGCAAACAGCACGAACATCAGCGTGGCGGCCTTGTTCTTGCTGGCCATGTCCCAGGGCAGGTAGTAGACGCCCACGATGAAGGGGATGGCCGCGATGCGCGCCCAGGTCAACAGCGTGGGGATGGTCAGGAACATGGCTGGATTGTGCCCAAGCGGACACACGCCCGGTGTGCGCGGCGCGGGCTCAGTCGATATCCAGCGTCCGGGGCTTGAAACGCAGCTCGTCGTCGAACAGAAAGGTCTCGACGACCTTCCACGGTTTGGGCAGCCGGGCGACGGTGCCATAGGGCGCCGCGTGCTTCACCGCGGCGATGGCCAGTGCCGTGGCCTCGTCGCCCGTTGTCGGGCGCCGCAACACCACGATCCTGCGCACGCCACCGTTGGCGTTGAGCTCGACTTCCAGCACCGGGATGGCCCACAGCCGGTCGGGCGTGCGGCTGAGGTAGGTGCTGTCGGGGTGGGCCGCCACCAGGCGCTGGGCGAATTGCAGGCGCAGTTCCTCGGCGTTGCGCGGCGTGGCCGGCGGGCCCAGGCGCAGGACGCGCGGCGCGGAAGCGGCCGGCGTGGCGCACGCCGCCAGCAGCAGCAGCAGCAGCACGGCGAGCGCCCAGCCGCGGCCCTTAGTGCAGCGCACGGTAGATCTCCTCGGCCAGGTCTTTCGAGATGCCTTCGACGGTGGCCAGATCCTCGACGCCCGCGCTGGCCACGCCGCGGATCCCGCCGAAGCGCTGCAGGAGGCGCGCCCGCTTGCGCGGCCCCACGCCGGCGATGTCTTCGAGCTTGCTGCCGCCGGTGCGCACGCTGGCCCGCTTGGCACGCATGCCGGTGATGGCGAAGCGGTGGGCTTCGTCGCGGATCTGCGCCACCAGCATCAGCGCGGCCGAATCGTGGCCCAGGTAGACCTTCTCGCGGCCGTCGGCAAAGACCAGTTCTTCCAGACCGACCTTGCGGCCTTCGCCTTTCTCGACGCCGACGATCAGGCCCAGGTCCAGGCCCAGTTCCTCGAAGACCCCACGCGCCATGCTGACCTGGCCGCGGCCGCCGTCGACCAGCACCAGGTCGGGCAGGCGCGCTGGGCCGCGACGCGGCTTGGCATCGGCCGGCGCACCATCCAGCGGACGCGGTGGATCCGGCTCTGCCGGGCCACTCGGGTCGCCCCCCTGGGGGGGAGCGCCGAAGGCGCTTCGGGGGGGGGCCAGTTCCACCAGCTTGGCGTAGCGCCGCGTCAGCACCTGGCGCATCGCCGCGTAGTCGTCGCCGCCCACGATGCCTTCGATGTTGAAACGGCGGTACTGGCCGCTCTGCATGGCGTGGCCTTCGTACACCACGCAAGACGCCTGCGTGGCCTCGCCGGCGGTGTGGCTGATGTCGAAGCACTCGATGCGCAGTTGCGCCGGGTCGGCGCAGTCGAGGTCCAGCGCTTCGACCAGCGCGCGGGTACGCGCCTGCGCCGAACCTTCTTCGGCCAGCAAGCGGGCCAGCGACAGCTCGGCGCCCTTGGCCGCCATCTCCAGCCAGATGCGCCGCTGTTCGCGCGGATGGTGCTGGGCGCGCACCTTCACGCCGGCGGCTTCGCTCAGCGCGTCCAGCAGGTTCACGTCCACCGCGTGGCTGGTCACCAGTTGCGGCGGGATGGTCTGGCCGATGTAGTGCTGCGCGATGAAGGCTTCCAGCACCGCGTGCTCGGCCGAATACACGGCCTCGGGCCCGGCCAGGTCTTCTTCGAAGCGGTCTTCGGCTTGCTGCTCGCTGAGCGCCGCGCCGTCGTCCACATGGGTCGGGAAATAGGCCCGGTCGCCCAGGTGGCGGCTGCCGCGCACCATGGCCAGGTTGACGCAGGCCCGGCCACCGGCCACCTTCACCGCCAGGATATCGACGTCCTTGTCCATCGCCGACAGGCTGCTGGCCTCGACACTCTGCTGGTGCAGCACCTTGGACAGCGAACCGATGCGGTCGCGCAGTGCGGCCGCGCACTCGAATTCCAGCGCCTCGGCGTAGACCATCATCTGCGACTGCAGGTCCTTGATGACCTCCTGCGGCTCACCGAGCAGGAAGCGCTCGGCGTCGCGCACGTCGCGGCCATAGTCCGCCGCCGACACCAGGCCCACGCAGGGCCCCGAGCAGCGCTGGATCTGGTACAGCAGGCAGGGCCGCGAACGGTGGTTGAAGACCGAATCTTCGCAGGTGCGCAGGCGGAAGACCTTCTGCATCAGCTGGATGGTCTGCTTCACCGCCCAGGCGTTCGGGTAGGGGCCGAAATAGCGGTGCTTGCGGTCGATGGCGCCGCGGAAGTAGGCCATCCGCGGGTACTTGGGAGCCGACAGGGCCCCGGCCCCGTCGGCGCCGCCGCTGCCAGCTCCAGCACCACCGCTGCCGGTCTTGACGCCCGTGATCTTCAGATACGGGTAGCTCTTGTCGTCGCGGAACAGGATGTTGAACTTCGGCGACAGCGTCTTGATGAGGTTGTTTTCCAGCAGCAGGGCCTCGGCCTCGCTGCGCACCACCGTCGTTTCCAGGCGCGCGATGCGGCTGACCATGTGCCCGATGCGCGTGCCGCCATGGTCCTTCTGCAGGTAGCTGGAAACCCGCTTCTTCAGGTCGCGCGCCTTGCCCACGTAGAGCAGCGCGTCCTGCGCGTCGAACCAGCGGTAGACGCCCGGCATGTGGGGCAGCGCCGCCACCTCGGCGAGCAGGCGGTCGAGGACGGCCGGGCTGCTGTCGGGTGGGGGGTCGCGGGGGGGCTGGGTGGCGCTCATCGGCGCCGATTATCAAAGCTTCGACAATCCCGCCATGCCGCCATTGCCCCCAACCCCGGCGCTGAACTGGGACCTCTACTGCCGCGTCATCGACAACTTCGGCGATGCCGGCGTCTGCTGGCGCCTGGCCGCCGACCTGGCGGCGCGCGGCGACCGCGTGCGCCTGGTCATCGACGACGCCGCGCCGCTGGCCTTCATGGCGCCGCAGGGTGCGCCAGGCGTCACGGTCTTTGCCTGGCCGGGGCCGCAGGACGCAGCGGGCGATGTGGTCGTCGAAGCCTTCGGCTGCGACCCGCCGCCGGAACGCATCACCGCCATGGCCGCCTGCGCGCCGCCGCCGGTCTGGATCAACCTGGAGTACCTCAGCGCAGAAAGCTATGTCGAGCGCTCGCACGGCCTGCCCTCGCCGCAGGCCTGCGGGCTGACCAAGTGGTTCTTCTACCCCGGCTTCACGGAACGCACCGGCGGCCTGCTGCGCGAACCGCCGTTGATGGCGCAACGCGCTGCCTTCGACCGCGACGCCTGGCTGGCGCAGCAGGGCTTGCCACTGCGGCCGGGCGAGCGCGTGGTCAGCCTGTTCTGCTATGCCAACCCGCAGATCCCGGCGCTGCTCGATGAGCTGGCAACAGCACCCACGCTGCTGCTGCTGACGCCGGGCCATGCACAAGACCAGGTCCAGGCCCGGATGCCACCGGACGGCGCACGCGGCGGCCTGCGCAGCCACGCCCTGGCCTGGCTGGACCAGCCCGGCTATGACCGCCTGCTGTGGGCCAGCGACCTGAACTTCGTGCGCGGTGAAGATTCCCTGGTGCGGGCGCTGTGGGCCGGTGCACCCTGCGTGTGGCAGATCTACCCGCAGGACGATGGCGCCCACGCCATCAAGCTGCAGGCGATGCTGGAAGTGACGCAGGCCCAGCCCCCCGAGGTGGCGCTGTGGTGGGCCTGGAACGGCCTGTCTGCCTCGCCCTGGCCCGGCCTGCCGGCGCTGGGGCCGTGGGCGCAGGACGCGCAGGCATTTCGCCGTCGATTGCTCGGCCTGAGCGATCTGGGCACCCGCTTGCGTGCCTTTGTTCACGGCAAGCGGGGCGCTCGCTGATAGACTCAGCGGCTTTGCGCTGCACGCGCGAGCCCTAACCAGCAGCGAAAGCTCTTCGGAAACACGCCATGAAAATCGCCCAGGAAATCCGCGCCGGCAACGTCATCATGCACGCCAGCAACCCGATGGTCGTGCTCAAGACCGAATACAGCCGCGGTGGCCGCAATGCCGCCACCGTGCGCCTGAAGATGAAGAACCTGCTCAACGGCGGCGGTGCTGAAATCGTCTTCAAGGCCGACGACAAGATGGACCAGATCATCCTGGACAAGAAGGACTGCACGTATTCCTACTTCGCCGACCCCATGTACGCCTTCATGGACGCCGAGTACAACCAGTTCGAGGTCGAGTCCGAGAACATGGGCGACGCCATCAACTACCTCGAAGACGGCATGGCCGTCGAAGTGGTGTTCTACGACGGCAAGGCCATCTCGGTCGAACTGCCGACCACCGTGGTGCGCGAAATCGAGACCGACCCCGCTGTCAAGGGCGACACCTCGGGCAAGGTGCTGAAGCCGGCCAAGCTGGTCGGCACGGGCTTTGTCATCAGCGTGCCCATCTTCGTGGAAAACGGCGACAAGATCGAAATCGACACCCGCACGCACGAGTACAAGAAGCGCGTCTGAAGGCCGTTCGACAGCAGCGAAAGGCGCCCCGAGGGGCGCCTTTTTCTTGGCCCATCCGCCTGGGCGCGGGCTTGGGCACCGGCTTGGGCATGATAGTCACATGACTTTCGATTTCGACGCCGCCGTCAACGCCCCCTTTCGCATGCAGCCCGGCCTGCGGCGCATTGCGGCGGGCACGCCGCAACTCACCCCGCTGGCGCCCGGCTCGCGCCACCAGCGCGAGAAGCTGGCGGTGCTGTCGGCCTTCCCCGCACAGGCGCTGTGCGCCATGCCCGGCTTCGACGCCGCACCGGCGCTGCACGCCTTGTGCGCCCACGCGGCAGCCGAGCAAGCGCCAAGCTGGGCCTGGGATGGCGTGAGGGCCGTGGCCCGCACGCTGGGCGTGGCCGTCGACGAAGCGGGCCACATCGACCAGCGAACCGGCGGCACCTTCGGCCTGGGCGACGAAATCGCCCGCTGCCTGCAGGGCCTGCCCGCGCCCTGGCGCCTGCCCGGCCTGCTGAGCCTGGCTTTCGCCGAAGATGTCGCCGTGGTGGACGGCACCACCGGCTGCATCCCGTGGCTGGCCGTCGCGCTGCCCAGCCACTGGGCGCCCGAGGCCAAGCTGGGCCACCACTTCACCGCGGTCCACGCGACTGTGGCCGACAACGCGCTGCTACTGAAGGCCACCGACGGCCTGCTGCGCGTCATCACCAACGCCGACCGCTGGGAGCGCTTCGTCTGGAACGTCACCGATCAACCCCGCCTGCACGCCCACCCGGCGCGTGTGGACACCCAGCGCTGGCAGCACACCCCTGTCGATCAAGCCTGGTGGCGAACCGAAAGGCAGACCTTCATCCCGGTGCCCGGCCAGCAGCAGGCCGTCTTCACCATCGCCGTGGAGGTGCAGCGCCTGGCCGACGCCCTGCCCACGCCCGGGCATGCCGAACGCCTGCATGCCGCCATCGCGTCCATGAGCCCGGCGGTGCTGGCCTACCGCAACCTGGGCGGCGTGCGCGACGCGCTGCTGGCCTGGCTGGCGGCGCGCGCTTGAAGACGGCAGCGATACGGCCGGCACGCATCGCCTTCGGGGCCGGCCCCGACAGCGTGCCGCGCTCGCTGGATTTCGACGCCGACTGGCCGACGGCCGAGGCCGGGCTGGCGCGCGCACGGCAAGTCTTCCTGCAAGGCACAGCCTTGCCGGCGCGCTGGGCCGGGCGGGCGCATTTCACCGTGCTGGAAACCGACTTCGGCCTGGGCCACAACTTCCTGGCGACCTGGCAGGCCTGGCGCGACGACCCGGCGCGCTGCACGCGGCTGCACGTCGTGGCCATCGCCAGCCACCCGCCCAGCGCAGCGGACCTGGCCCGTGCGCATGCGGCGTCACCACTGCCCGAGCGGGTGACCGACCTGCTGGCCGCCTGGCCGGTGCTGACGCCGAACTTGCATGCCCTGGATCTCGAGGGTGGCGCGGTGCAAATGCTGCTGGCGCTGGGTGAGATGGCGCTGCTGCTGCCGGCCCTGCAACTGCAGGCCGACGCCATCTTCCTCGACGGCTTGGCGCCTGAGCGCAACCCGGCGATGTGGCAGCCGCGGGTGCTGAAGGCGCTGGGCCGCAAGGCCGCCGCCGGCGCGCTGTTGGCGTCGGCGCGCACGGCGCCTGAATTGCACCATGGCCTGGTCAGTGCGGGCTTCGCTGTGCAGCCGTCGGCGCTGGCCGAAAGCCCTGCAAACTCCGCAAGTCGGTCCAGCCCACGCCCTCCGGCAACCCAGGCCTGCACCGTGGCGCACTGGGCGCCGCGCCACACGCCGCGCAGCGGGGCGCCGCACCGGCCTGTACCCCGGCACACGACAGCACAGCGGCCGCGGACGGCCGTGGTGGTGGGGGCTGGCGTGGCAGGCGCCGCAGTGGCCCACGCCTTGGCCCGGCAGGGACTGTCGGTGACCGTGCTGGACCGCCGCAGCGCGCCCGCGCAGGAAGCATCGGGCAACCCGGCCGGCCTGTTCCACGGCACCGTCAACGGCGACGACGGCCCCTACGCACGCCTGTTCAGGGCCGCCGCGCTGCAGGCCGCGCGCACTTACGGCGCAGCCTTTTTGAACGACCCGCAGATGGGCGGCTTGAGCGGCCTGCTGCGGCTGGACCTGGGCGCTGGCGGACAGCCCGCGCTGCAGGCCACGCTGGACCGCCTGGGCCTGCCGGCCGACTGGGTGCAGGCCCTGGACAGCGCAGCGGCCAGCGCCTGCGCCCGGATGCCCTTGCCAGCGCCGGCCTGGCTCTACCCGGGCGGTGGCTGGCTGGATCCGACGCGCTGGGTGCGCAGCGTGCTGACGCAAGAGGGGGTGCGGTTTCAGGGCGACGCGCCAGCGGCCGCCATCGGCTTCGAAGGGGGCCTGTGGACCGTCTGGGACGCCGCGCAGCGCCCCCTGGCCACGGCCCCCGTGCTGGTGCTGGCCTGCACCGCTTCGACCCCCCGCTTGCTGCAAGCCTGGTGTGCAGAACCGTGGCCGCTGGACGCCACGCGGGGCCAGGTCACCCGCTGCGCCGGCGCTGGCAGGGCCACGCCCCTGCGCTGCGCCGTGGCTGGCGACGGCTACGCCATTCCGCTGCCGGACGGCAGCCTGCTGTGCGGCGCCACGCGCCAGACCGGCACGCTGGCCGAGATGCTGGGCGCGCCAGACATCAGCCGCGAGGTCACCTGGGCCGCACACCAGCACAACCTGGCACGCCTGCAGCGACTGACCGGGCTGCAACCGCCGGCCGACGCCGTGGGCTTGGCCGGACGGTCCGCCTGGCGTCTGCATGCCGACGACCGCCTGCCCATCGCCGGCGCGGTGCCGCTGCGCGAGCTGCCGCCCGGGCAACGCCGCGACCAGGCGCGGCTGCTGCCGCGTGTCGAGGGCTTGTTCGTGTTGACCGCGCTGGGTGCGCGGGGTTTGACGCTGGCGCCCCTGCTGGGGCGCCTGGTGGCTGCGCAGGCCAGCGGCACGCCGTGGCCGCTGGAGCAGGACCTGGCCGACGTGGTCGACCCGGCCCGCTGGCGCGTGCGCGCCGCGCGGCGGGGTCAGGCCGCGCTCTGACCCGGTTCGCTACCGGCTTCGCCTTCTTCGGGCTCTTCAGCACCGTCTTCCAGCGGCGGCAGGCCGGCGGCCTTGCGGGCAGCCTTTTCCTTGTCCTTCTCTTCTTTCTTCTTCTTCTTGGCCAACTCGCGTTGGCGCTTTTCGAACGAATAGTTGGGCTTGGCCAAAATGGGTCCTCGGGTGTCCTGGCGGGTGGGTGATTAGAACACCAAGGTCTGCACGCCTTGCGCCGTGCCCAGCAGGCACAGGCTGGCGCGGTGGCGGGCAAACAAACCCACGGTGACGACGCCCGGCCACTGGTTGATTTCGGTCTCCAGCGCCAGCGGATCGGTGATCTGCAGGCCCCGCACGTCCAGGATGGGGTGGCCGTTGTCGGTGATCACACCGGGCCGCAGGCGGGCCGTGCCACCCAGCTTTTCAAAGTGCCGGGTGATCTGCGCCGCCGCCATCGCGATGACTTCCACCGGCAGCGCAAAGGCGCCCAGCACCGCCACCCGCTTGCTTTCGTCGGCGATGCAGACGAAGCGCTCGGCCAGGTCGGCGACGATCTTCTCGCGTGTCAGCGCCGCGCCGCCGCCCTTGATCATGTACCCGTGGTGGTCGATCTCGTCGGCGCCGTCCACATAGACGGCCAGGCGCTGCACCTCGCTGGCCTCGAAGACCGGGATGCCGTGGGCCAGCAGGCGTTCGGTGCTTTTCACCGAACTGGACACCGCACCACGGATGGTGGTCTTGATCGTCGCCAGCGCATCGATGAAGTGGTTCACGGTGGACCCGGTGCCCACGCCCACCAGTTCACCGGGCACCACGTAATGCAGCGCTGCCTGCCCCACCAGGGCCTTGAGTTCGTCTTGGGTCATGCTGACGATTATCGGCACGCCGGCTGAGACAATCCGCCGCATGCTGCCCTTGCCCTACGCCCTGACCCGCCCCTTCCTCTTCGGCCTCGACCCCGAGGCCGCCCACGACCTGACGCTGGGCAGCCTGGCGCGGCTGCAGAAC
>Ga0136641_1000635_pt1 | contig 14964 bp, 12 predicted proteins | sample EliLak1302023Y_FD_115312 | JGI IMG/M metagenome (GOLD analysis project Ga0136641, IMG submission 115312) | Freshwater microbial communities from Elizabeth Lake, Yosemite National Park, California, USA - 13020-23Y | ecosystem: Environmental > Aquatic > Freshwater > Lake ...
GAACTTGAAACTACACCGGGCGTTGTTTTGGGCCAGAAGTACATTCCAATCGAACGTGTTGGCGCTTACTTGCCGGCAGGTAACTTCCCAATTCTTTCCTCAGCATTTATGACTGTTGGCGTTTCCAAAGTTGCTGGCGTGCCAATGACTATGGCTTGCACTCCACCAATGTCTGATACCGGTGGCAATGATGCAGTGCTTTACTCGGCATACCTGTCTGGCGTTGATCGCACTTTCATTCTTGGTGGCGTTCAGGCACTTGCTGCAATGACTTTCGGTCTACTTGGTGAAAAGCCAGTGGACATTTTGGTTGGTGCTGGTAATGCCTACGTTGCAGAAGCTAAGCGTCAGTTGTTTGGTCGCGTTGGTATTGATCTACTTGCCGGTCCATCTGAAGTTGCTGTCATTGCAGATGAAACTGCAGATGCCCGCATGGTTGCCTGCGATCTACTAGGTCAAGCCGAACATGGCATGCAGTCACCTGCATCACTTGTTACAACCTCGCGTGAACTTGGTATGGCAGTTATTGATGAAGTTAAGCGTCAGCTTGGCGAACTATCTACGGAATACATTGCGGGCCCAGCTTGGCGCGACTATGGAACCGTCTATTTGGTCAACACCCCAGATGATGCCATCGAAGTTATGGATACTTTGGCACCAGAGCACTTAGAAATCTTGACTGGTGACAATGACTATTACCTAAAGCATTTAAAAAACTATGGCTCATTATTTATTGGTGAATGGTCAACAGTTTCTTACGCCGACAAGGGAACCACTGGAACAAACCACGTACTCCCAACTGGTGGCGGCGCGAAGTACACATCAGGCCTATCAGTGGGTCGATTCCTTAAGCCAGTGACTTACCAAACCTCAACTCGCGAATCAACAATGCAAGTAGCGCCACATAACTCGGCAATTGCTGGGTTCGAAGGAATGTCAGCTCATAAGGCAACTGCAGACCTTCGGATTGAGTTGTTAAACGCCGGAAAGTAAATCTAAATAACTAAAGCCCGCTTTCGAATTTGATAGCGGGCTTTAGTTTTGAACTTTACAAATCGATGCGAGTTCCGATCGTAATCACACGGTCATAAGGCAGGCCATAGAACTCAGTCGGCGCTACGGAATTTCGGTGCAGTAATTCAAACAAGGCTTCGGTACGGTGCCCGATAGAACCATGATCTGATGCCAGGAAGTGACGCTCAGAAAGATAATAGGTAGCCTCTTTTTCTTTATCGCCAAGAATCTCGCGCGCCAGAACTTCCGGCAAGTTGATACTTTCCATGTACCCAGCGTAAATAGTTACCCGACATAAGCGATCTGAAATGTGGTCGCATAACACCGGAGTAGTACTAATCGGCTGGGTATCTGACTTAACCGTTACAACTACAACCTCCTCGGGCAAGGAGTGCATAACCGTAACGTGTGAGATTAAAGCTGCCGGCACCATTTCTGCAGGCGATGCCATGAAGATTGCAACACCTGGAACACTTGCAATTTCGCCGGTTTCCAAACCTTGATAAATGTTTTGCCAAGTTCGGGTAGATTCGCGCATTTTCTTGTTTAAAGCTCGGTTGCCGGCGCGCCAAACACTCATGATTGCAAACACCACGGCGCCGAGGGCAATCGGGACCCAGCCACCATCAAAAACATTGCCAGCAGTGCCGATTAGAAAACTTAAGTCCACAAACAAGAACATGACCGTCAGAGGTAAAACTTTAGCAAGCGACCATTGCCAAACCTGGCGAGCCACAATGTGGAAAGCGAATGTGGTTATGGCCATTGTGCCTGAGATTGCCAGCACGTATGCACTAGCAAGCGCCGATGACGACTTGAATCCAACAACAAGTGCAATGCTGGTTACTCCCACCAGCCAGTTCACAACGGGAACATAAATCTGACCTTCATGTTCAGCGCTGGTGTGACGAATTGTGAGACGAGGAAATAGTCCAAGTTGAACTGCCTGACGAGAAAGTGAGAAGACACCAGTGATCAGCGCTTGCGAAGCAATCACCGTTGCCAGAGTTGCGGAAACAATTAACACCACAAGCATTGTTTGATTTGGAGGTAGTCCAAAGAATGGGTTTGAAGCGGCTGCTGGATTTGTAGAAACTAATGCAGCTTGTCCCAGATAGCACATGACCAAAGCAGGTCCGACTAAAAACATCCAAGCCCAACGAATCGGGTTTACGCCAAAGTGTCCCATGTCGGCATAAAGTGCTTCGGCTCCGGTTACGCACAAGATTACGGAAGCCAAAATCGCAAAAGTTTTCAAGCCGTTATGACCGATGTATTCGATCGCGTATGTAGGAGACAGAGCCTTGATTACCGATGGTTCGCCAAGGAATCTATAAATGCCAAGTCCAGCAATAAGTCCAAACCACCAGAGCATAACCGGTCCAAAGACGGTACCAATTGCATGAGTTCCGCGGGATTGAACCATAAACAAGGCTGCCAGAATTACTACAGTTAGTGGAACTGCAACTTGCGCTAGATCTTGATTTAGCAGGGATAAACCTTCAGTGGCCGACAATACTGAGATTGCGGGAGTCAATACCCCGTCACCGAATAACAGAGCAGTTCCCACCAAAATCAAAATTAATGCGGCATTGTGTTTGGTAGTTTTTGGTCCGCGAATTTTGCGAGGCATTAACGAAAGCAGCGCGAGAATTCCACCTTCACCTTTATTGTCAGCTCGCATTACATAGCTAAGGTACTTAACGGAAACTACGAGCGTAAGAGTCCAAAAAAACAAGGACGTAACACCATAAATGTCGGAAGCACCGGAACCAGATCTGTGTAGCGTTTCTTTAAGTGCGTAAATCGGGCTGGTACCAATGTCTCCAAATACCACACCTGTTGCACCGAGAATAAGTCCAGTGTTGCTTGCGATGTTTGAATGGCTTGAGCGAGTTTCTGCAGCGCCGCGTCCCTTGGGCATCAAATTACCTTCGTGTTATTGGTGCTAAGCGCACCTTATTTATCTTAGACACTCGTGCTGAAAGCAAGTATCACTGTGGCGCTTTCGCCACCTTTAAAGTTTGAATCTTTGGTGGTTTGGTCGGACTCATCAACAATTCAATTTCAATAGCCCTAGAATTGTGGGCGACCTGCCACTTAGCATGTGCGGGCGTTGTGGTTGTCAAACTTCCTGGTACCCGAGAGAGTGAAGCACCTGCCACTGTTAGGGCCAAGATTGCCGATATTCGTTCATTGCGTGGTTGGTCTAAATCCATGTTTACAGCAAACCAGTTATCAGCCAACTCGTTATCCCAAGCCGTTAAGAGATTTTCAACTACGGCCATGGCCGAAGCTGTTTCAAACCACAAATCAGATTCGGCATATGTTCTTGCGGGGGTGTGGTCGCGAATAATTAGATTTAACGCATCTGTTGCCGCCGGCGCCATTGGCGCATAGGTGCGATTTCCGAGCGCCACGATTCCCCAGCCAGACTGTGGATGCCAACGCATATGCGACCCAAAGCCAGGGTAACCACCACTGTGTGAAATAAAGCGACCAAGTAAGGAATCGTCGTCAATTAACAACCCGTACCCATATGAAGTAGTCACTGATTTAATTTTATTTGTGTGTGGATCACTGAAGGCAGCAGTGCGAGAGTGCCGTTGTGGTTCTTGCATTTCCCTGCGACTCCATTTTTGAAGTGGATGCTGTGAAGATCCATTCCATGCCGACTGAAATCCAGCAACCCATTTTGCTAGATCTTCAACATTGCTAAGCAATCCTCCCATAGCACTAAATGCACCAGGAACTGTTAACGGCTCGGGCACAAATCCTGTTGCAAACTCGACATAGCCTTGTACAAAATTTTCGCTGGCAACTTGTGATTGTAGAAATGTTGTCTTATTCATTCCAAGTGGCTTGTGAATTTCAGCTGCCACAAAATCCAAGTAATCCACTCCACTAATGACCGAGATTATCCTGCCAAGTAGCGCGTAACCTAAATTCGAATACTCAAATCCCATTCGTGGGGCTCTTGTAAATTTAAGACCCTGACTCACTAAAGCATCAAAAGTCTCTATCTCTAAACTTTCCTGGCGATCTCCCCATGGATCGTCAGTTGGTAATCCAGCATTCATGGTTAACAAATCCCGAATCGTTATCACGTGTCCAAATTCAGGAATACCGATGCTGTCTGTCCAAGGTAAGTACATCGTGATGTCGTCATCTAGCCGAAGTTTGCCACGATCACGGAGCAGCAAAATCACAGTCGCAGTAAAGCTTTTAGTCATTGAGGCAATCCGAAACACGCTTGATTGATCAGGATTCTTATTTGAATCCAAGGCTGTATGACCAAAACCTTTGGCATGTACCAGCTGGCCATCTTTAATCAAGCCATACGCAATGCCGGGAATCTTCCTGTCTTCTTGATGTTGGTTAAAATGCTGATCCATCAAATCAAAGATGTTCTGGTAATCCATGGTTACCAGTTTGCCACTTTTACGAGCTGAGTTTGTTCTACTGAATCTTTGATTGTGCGAATCCTGTCTACTTCTCATACATTTGAGGGTAGGCAGTTTTCGTTAGGAGAAATCAAGTGGCAACTAATGCGTTACAAGAACGCTTTGGTACCCGATTTCGCCGGATCATCACTAATACTGAAGATGGCGTTCCACCATGGATGGACGCAGTTGAGTCAGGTGAAACCCGAGGTCTTTACCTGCCACATGATGCTCCGTGGGTTGTGCACGGTGACGTTGCCACATTAATCGGCGGGATTCGCGCATTGCTGATGCAAGCCTTGCATCCCGGAACTCTCACTGGCGTGGAACAGCACTCACGTTATGAACACGATCCACTCGGGCGTCTTGCTGGGACAACAAAGTGGCTGACGATCGCGACGTTTGGCTCGGCTGAAGCTTTGGCGAATGAATCCACTCGAGTCAATCGCATGCATGATCATGTGAAAGGTGAGTACGTGACTGGTCACGGCGAGAATAAGCCATACAAAGCTGCTGATCCAGATTTACTTGCTTGGGTTCACATTGCATTTACTGATTCATTTCTGACTACTCATGAACTTTATGGAGCTGAAGAAATTCCTGGTGGGCCTGATGAATATGTTTCGCAGTGGTCTAAGTCAGTGGTACCACTTGGTCTAACAAATGCACCGATGACACGAGCTGAACTAAAGCGCGAGATTAAGCGATATCGTGATGAAGGCATTTTGGCTACTAGTGAAACCACGAAGCGAGTCGTTGAGTTCATTCGCAAACCACCGCTATCTAAGACTGCGCTGATTGCCTATGATCGAATGTTTGATGGGGCAGTAGCTTCTATCCCGGCAGAATTTCAAGAGATGCTTGGCCTTAAAGGTAAAAGTCTAAAGATTGCTGGACCGATAACCCGCGGAATTTTAACCTCGCTGCGAATTGCCCTTGGCCCGGCCTCACCGATGGAAGAAGCGGCAGTTGCCCGCTTAATTCGCATCGGTGAGTTACCAGCCGACTATGTAGCTAGTTAAAGTCCACGTATTCATCTGCAATCGCTAGCTGTAACCACTGACGCGAGTCGGTGGCATTACTCTCGCTTAACAAGTAACCCGGAAGCAAAATAGATGAGCCGTCATTTAGATACCAAGTGATCAAGCTGGCTTCTGCTTTGGATATTGTTATGCGATCTATGCTGGCACTTAAAATCGGTAGCCCTGCCTTATTACGCGTTACCAAATTAGGATTTCCACCCAGTGCTAGATCCATTGGCCAAATTTGACCCTCTTTGTAAACTTCCTGTGGCTGCAAGTTAGTCCAAAGCGCATTTTGACTACGTTCTATCGCTGTCTTTGCGCCAACAGTGTTAAATACAGCAGTTGGTACAAATTTTGTAAAGAATCCTGCTACGTTCACGATTGCATTATCGGGACCGATAGTCATTGACCACGATTGATTTGATGTGATACCCGCAACAAGCACCTGTGCAGTCACGGTCTTATACGTTCCTGCCAGTTTGGCGTTGTAACCCCACTGGCTACCGCTGTCTCCGACTGACCAAATTGCTGAGTCAGCGAAATTTAAGGCTGCAAATTTTTCTTTAGTTAATGCCAGAGCTGACTCATCAGTTGGCAACACACCACTTGGCAGCGCACACTCACTTGGCATCGCAGTTGGTTCTGGAACCGTAGATGGCATTACGTCAGACGTGGTTGCTACAGCTGAGGGCGCTACATCGGTAGTTTTGCCAGACAACGCTACGCCAGCATCACAGTAAATTGGGTAAACCGAAGAGTCACTGTAATTCCAAGTTACTAACTGACTTAAATCCCAGCTTGCGCCACTAATTTGAGCAATAGCCTTGACGTAATTTTGGTCACCAACAAAGTAGCCGTCTTTCTTACTTCCAGTAATTTTTCCTTTGATTCCAAAAGCGGCTGCAATTAGTTCAAGCTGAGCTTTTCGATCGATGTCACTGGCATCAAAGGTAAAACCAACTTGTTTCCCTGCTGTATCAGAAATGTCAGAACTAGCTTCTAGGAAGGGCCTGCCTCCCCATCCTGCCCAAGCACTAGATGCTGAAATTTTTGAATCTTGCGCACCAGACGGCATTCCAGCTGCCGAGCCATTTGCCCCGCCTACTCTTGAACCTGATGGCGCTCCCATTTCAGGAGCTGAGGTAGGTGTATAAACAAAATTTGAAGAATCAGAACTTGATTGCGCCGCGATTGTATATCCGGCGCCGCCACCAATAAATAGTGCGACGCTAGCTGCTACTGCAACGGGCGCGAGCCAGGAACGTTTTGAGATGGCTACCACTTTGCTTGATTCGGCAAGAACTGAAGCCCGAATCGCTGTTAGATCTGGTGCTGCACTTAAGTTTGCAGGGTCATTTGCTCGCAGCAATTCCCAACCCTGATCGTTAACGCTGCCATCATTGCCAAATTCGTCATTCATGATTTCTCCCTATTTCGACGCTTCTTAACTGTCTTATGTCGCGACTTGCTCAAATCTTTCACTTAGAAATAAAGGTTATTTGGCGGTTTATGAAAGAAACCTTTGATTTTCGACATAAGTTGGTGGTAATCGCAATCGAGGGAGCAATATTGGTGACCGCACTTGGGTTCGAAGAACTCTTTGAGCGCCATGCTCTCGATGTTTATCGGTACATTTCCCGTCGCCATATTGGCAATGACTCCCAAGATTTAACCAGTGACGTATTTGTAATCGCGCTGCAAAAAGCAGAGTCCATACCCAGCGGATCAGAATTGCCTTGGCTTTATCGCACCGCATGGAATGTGTTAGCTAATGCTCACCGAAAGAATGACCCCATTACTGTCGACTTTGACTTAACGGAAATTGAACCTGATTGTGCAGATGTTGTTATCACTAATGATCAACTAAATCGTTCTTGGCAAAAACTCCCACACAAAGATCGGGAAGTATTGCGCTTGGTTGCCTGGGAAGGTTTATCTGGAAAAGAACTCGCAATGACTTTAGGAATTTCTGAAGGCGGAGCTGGCGCAGCACTTTCCAGAGCACGAGCTAACTTACGCAAAGTTTGGGAAGAAGAAAACTAACTACATTCGCAAGTACGAAGCGCCGTTGAAATCAAGAACTGCACCACTTGCCCAAAGTGAATCTTTGGAAGCTAAGAAATAAATTGCCCGCGCTAATTCATCAGGTTCAGCAACGCGACCAAATGGACTTTGATTTCGAATGTCATCGCCAGTTGGACCATCAAGTAATTCCGCAGCCATTTCGGTATCAACAAAACCGGGAGCTAACGTAGTTACGCCAATTCCTTCTGGCGCAAGTGCTTTTGCAATCGACTGACCAAAGGCAACAATCGCTGCTTTACTTGCGCCATATGCTGGGCTTACTGGCTCACCGCGGAAAGCACCACGAGATCCAACGTTTACGATTCGAGAATCGCCATGACGAGGCATGTATTGCAGCGCGCACCACGTTACGTTAGCAGCGCCCGTTAGGTTAACTCCCAAAGTATCGGCCCAAGCTTTTTGCCAAACTTCGTAACTCGAAGATTCAATTGGGTGATCAAAGAAGACCCCGGCATTGTTGATCACGATGTCGATGTGACCAAATTCTTTTGCAACATCATCGACCATTGCTTTTATTGCCTCGGCATCGCGCAAGTCAGCTTGTGCAGTCATGTGCCCTGCACCTGGCAGCGATGCCTTCACAGCTTCAGCAAGGCCACCATTAGAGCTGTAGTGAACTGCAATCCGATCGCCTTGTTCAGCAAAGTGCTTTGCAATGCTGGCACCGATTCCACGGGATCCGCCAGTTACTAATACTGTGCGCTGTGTCGACATATCTTTTACTTCCTAAATGGTTGCGGTATCAATTACGAAACGGTATCGAACATCGCTTGCCAATACACGTTCATAAGCTTCGTTGATTGCACTTGCTGGGATTACCTCAATGTCGCTAACGATGTTGTGTTTCCCGCAGAAATCAAGCATTTCTTGAGTTTCCTTAATACTTCCAATGTTGGAACCAGACAGACTTAGTTGGCGACCCATAAGAACGCTGCCATCGATTGAGTAAGGCTTTCCTGGAGCTCCAACAACGACCAAGGATCCCCACTGGCGAAGGGTTCTTACATAGCGATGGATTTCTATTTCAGCTGAGACGGTATTGATTATGATGTCGAAAGTGTTGGCGAGTTTCTTTAACTCTTCTTTGTCAGTGGTCACCACAAAGCTTTTAGCACCCATTGCAAGTGCATCGTCACGCTTGCCTTCACTGTGACTCATCACGGTTACTTCGGCGCCCATTGCAATCGCAATTTTTACTGCCATGTGACCAAGTCCACCAAGTCCCATTACGGCAACTTTCTTTCCTGGACCAGCATCCCAGTGACGTAGTGGTGAGTAAGTTGTGATTCCAGCACACAACAAAGGCGCAGCACCCGCTCGATCAAGATTTGCTGGAACGTGCAAGGCGTAGTCGGATTTGACGACAATGTTTTTTGAATAGCCCCCATAAGTTGGAGTTACGCCGTCGCGTTCCATACCGTTATATGTATACGCAGAGTTATCTAGACACCAGTGATCATTTCCATCCAGGCAGTATTCGCAGGTGCCACACGAATCCACAAAGCAACCAACACCAGCGAAATCGCCAACTTTGAATTTCGTTACATCTGATCCAATGGCGACAACTGTGCCAACGATTTCGTGACCTGGAACCATTGGAAAATCGGCTTCGCCCCACTCTTCTTTAACTTGATGAATGTCAGAGTGACAAATGCCAGCAAACTCAATATCGATCGAGATGTCATTGCTGCCAACTGCGCGACGCTCGAATTCCCACGGTTCAATTTTCCCGTTGGCAATTTGTGCTGCGTAACCTTTAGTTTTTGGCATGTCTACTCCTTGTTATGCCTGAAATCCTACTGAGTAAAAAGCATCGTGCAGACTAGAGGTCGACGCCCTCATGTGCCAAAAGTTTTTCCTTAAGTTCAACGCCAAATCCATAGTTGCCAATTGCGCCACCTGTCTTTACCACCCGATGACACGGAACAATTGGAGCAATCAAGTTTGTCGCCATTGCAGTTCCTGCTGCCCTTACTGCCAGAGGCCTGCCAGCTTTTGCGGCCAAATCGGCGTAACTGATAACACTTCCAGCTTTAACTTTGCGTAGCGCTTTCCAAACATCTTGCGTGAATTCGCCACCTGGTTGTCGCACCTTTAAAGATTTGAAGGCATCAAGATCTCCATCAGCCCAGGACTTAACAACCGAAGTTACCCCAGCAAGTTTTGAATCAGATTTAAATTCAACGATGTTTAACCTATGGCCAGACTTTTTTAAGAACTTTGGAATGTCACTAAAGGCAGCGCCTATGACTACTGGCTCTTTAGCCACATCAACAAAAGTTGCGATCGGTCCCCAGGGAGTTTTGATTTCATATCCCAAGATTGCCGACATGATTACTGACTCTTGCGTTCGATGAAATCCCACTTATTTCCGTATTTATCAGCAAACACGACAACTTTGCCAAACTCTTCGTTTCGCGGCTCTTCAGTAAAAGCAACATTATGTTTGGCCATGTGTGCATAGTCACGATCAAAGTTGTCTGTGTATAAGAAGAACATGACCCGACCGCCGGTTTGATTACCAATTGCGGCGGTCTGCTCTGGATTTGCAGCTTGCGCAAGTAACAAGGCAGCGCCTTGATTGGCATCTGGCGCTACAACCACCCAGCGTTTAATCTCAGACATCTTGGTATCTTCAATCAAAGTGAAGCCAAGTGCTGTTGTGTAGTAATCAATAGCGCTGTCGTAGTCATCCACAACAACGGTAATCATTCCCAGGTGTGACATTTAATCCTCGAGCACACTTGCCATGCGCAGTACCGCGTCTTTAATGATCTCTTTGCTAGTTGCGAGGTTGAATCGGACAAAATCTTTTCCAGCGCCACCAAAGTCAGCACCATTACTTAAGGCGACTCGACCCTTTTCCAGCAAGAGCTTTGCAACTTCATCTTGCCCGTAGGCACTTAAATCAATCCACGCTAAGTAAGTGCTTGCTGGAACTGTGTATCTCGCTTTTGGCAGATGCTTCTTAAGCAACTTCGCCAAGTAATGACGGTTGTCATCGATGTTCTTAAGCACGGCCTTAAGCCACGGCTCACCTTGGTTATAGGCCGCAATACTTGCCCAAACCCCAAGCAAAGAAGTTCGCCATGGCGAAGAGAATGGTAGTAACGTCAGGCGATCATTAATCACGGAATTGTCTGCGACAATTTGCGCGCACTTTAAGCCAGCAAGATTCCAGGCCTTACTTGCTGAAGTGATACAAACTCCGGTCTCGCGCGCTGCATCGCTGACATTTAGATATGGAATAAATTTGGCACTGTTGAAAATTAGGGGCGCATGGATTTCATCACTAATAACTATGACTCCATATTTTTTAGCTAAGTCTGCGATTTTTTCTAATTCATCCAAGGTGAAAATATGACCAACTGGATTATGTGGATGGCAGAGAATGTAAACCTTTGCTCCCGCAGCAAAAGCATCTTCTAGGCCAGCTAGATCAAGTGACCACTCGTCTCCAAAGTGATTTAGTGGCACATCTACGGCTTCACAATGAGCTTCTTTAAGCCAGGTAAAAAAATTCAAATAGACCGGAGTATTGATAACTACTTTGTCACCAGGTTGCGTCCAAAGGCGCAAAACCTCAACACCGGCAACTCCAACGTCAGTTGCTAAATAAAACTGTTCTCTATTAACAGTCCAGTCCCAATTACGTTTTGCATAGTTTGCAAACGCCTGCGGAAGTTCAGGCGCAATTCCGGAATATCCAGTATCGCTGCGCTTGATCATGTCGATCAAGACATCACGAATCGGTTTCGCAATTGGAAAATCCATTTCTGCAACTGGCAGGGGCAGGACATCTTCTGGGAATGAACGCCACTTCGCACTACGACGCTTGCGAAGTTCACTTAAGGAATCTGCAGAAACTTTGACCATGTAGTCAGGCTAGCAATGCTTACGGCTTGATTATGGTGATACCGGGTAATGGATTCGAACCAAGTCCAGCCAGCGCTTCTGGCACTTCTTCCAGCGAAATCGTTCGTTCCACCAATGTGTCCGGGCGCAAAATGCCGTCGGCAATTTCGCTAAGCATTTGTGGGTAATGTGCAGCAGACATGCCATGGCTTCCCATGATCGTCAGCTCACGTCCAATAACGGTATGCATTGGAACTGTTGCTTGATCTTTAACTTCAGCAGGTGGCAATAATCCAACTTGAACATGTCGACCCAATCGGCGCAATGATTCCACAGCAAGTTTGCACGTGGCGATACTGCCCAGCGCATCAACCGTTAAGTCTGCGCCAGCTGGTGAATACTTCTTTATTTCTTTAACTACGTCATCGTGAATCGAATCAAGCACATAATCGGCACCTGCGAGGCGAGCACGATCTCGCGCTGGATTTGAAGTATCAATGCCAACAACGGTTGCGCTCCGCGATTTCGCAATCATAATTGCGGCCAGACCCACGCCACCACACCCAAATACGGCAACAGTTTCTCCGGCTTGAACTTTGCCAACGTGCACAACTGCGCGATAGGAAGTTGCAAAACGGCAACCTAATGCAGCTGCTGTTTCAAAGGACATCGAGTCAGGGAGCGCTACGACATTAAAGTCGGCGTGTGGAATGCGCACATATTCAGCAAAGGATCCCGGACCGTTGAATCCTGGTTGCCATTGATAGAGACAAACTTGCGCATTGCCAGCTTTGCAATCAACGCAATCACCACAACCACAAACAAACGGAACTGTTACCCGGTCGCCAACTTTCCAACTCTTAACATCCGCGCCAACTTCAGAAATCACACCAGCAAACTCATGACCTGGTACATGTGGCAACTCCGTGATGTCAGAATCATGTCCCTGCCAGCCATGCCAATCACTGCGGCAAAGCCCTGTGGCCTCAACCTTGATAACCACGCCATGTGGCCTGGCAACCGGCATATCTCGATTGGCTAAATATAAGGGGCTTCCGAAGGCATCGAATTGGGCTACACGCATGGAGTAAGGGTATTCCAGCGGGTCTTATCCACAGAAATTGACCCCAATTTGCAAAATATCTCTTTTTAAGTATGCTAAAAAGCCTTGAGTCAACCCGACTCAAAGTATCTGATGCCACAGGTTTCAGGTGCGGTGAATCGGGTATGACATTAAGCGAAAACCCTTTCTTGGAGGAAAAAATGGCTAAAGCCGTAGGTATCGATCTGGGAACCACTAACTCGGTGGTCTCAGTACTTGAAGGTGGCGAACCCACCGTCATTGCAAACGCAGAAGGCGCCCGCACCACACCAAGTGTTGTCGCATTCGCAAAGAACGGTGAAGTCCTGGTTGGCGAAGTTGCCAAGCGTCAGGCTGTCACCAACGTTGACCGTACGATCCGTTCCGTTAAGCGTCACATGGGTGACACTTCTTGGAATGTCGATATCGACGGCAAAAAGTACAACGCTCAGGAAATCTCTGCTCGGATTTTGCAGAAGCTAAAGCGCGATGCTGAGGCATACCTTGGCGACACAGTTACTGATGCAGTAATTACTGTCCCGGCTTACTTCAATGACGCTCAGCGCCAAGCAACTAAGGATGCTGGCCAGATCGCGGGTCTGAATGTATTGCGCATTGTCAACGAGCCAACTGCAGCAGCGCTTGCTTATGGTTTGGACAAAGGCGACAAGGACCAAACAATTTTGGTATTCGACCTTGGTGGTGGAACGTTCGATGTTTCACTCCTTGAAATCGGCGAAGGCATCGTAGAAGTTAAGGCCACAAGTGGCGACAATAACCTCGGCGGCGACGACTGGGATCAGCGCGTAGTTGATCACTTGGTTACCCAGTTCAAGAATTCAAACGGTGTTGATTTGTCAGCAGACAAAGTTGCCTTGCAACGTCTACGCGAAGCAGCTGAAAAAGCAAAGATCGAACTTTCTTCTTCTCAGTCAGCAGCGATCAACTTGCCTTACATCACAGCATCTGATGCTGGTCCACTTCACCTTGACGAAACTCTGACTCGTGCAGATTTCCAAAAGATGACAGCAGATCTAATTGATCGCACTAAGACACCTTTCAACCAGGTCATCAAAGACGCTGGCGTAAAAGTTGGCGACATCGATCACGTAGTTCTTGTTGGTGGGTCAACTCGTATGCCGGCCGTAACCGATTTGGTTAAGGAATTAACTGGTGGACGCGAACCAAATAAGGGCGTTAATCCTGACGAAGTAGTTGCCGTAGGTGCTGCACTTCAGGCTGGCGTACTTAAGGGTGAAGTTAAAGACGTTCTGCTTCTTGATGTGACACCACTATCACTTGGTATCGAAACCAAGGGTGGTCTCATGACCAAGATGATCGAACGTAACACCACGATCCCAACAAAGCGTTCGGAAATCTTCACAACTGCTGAAGACAACCAGCCATCTGTTTTGATCCAGGTTTTCCAGGGCGAGCGTGAAATGGCGGCATACAACAAAAAGCTTGGAACTTTTGAGTTAACTGGTTTGCCACCTGCGCCACGTAACGTGCCACAAATCGAAGTTGCATTCGACATCGATGCCAACGGTATCGTTCACGTTTCAGCTAAGGATCTAGGAACTGGTAAAGAACAGTCCATGACAATCACGGGTGGTGGAGCTCTGTCTAAGGAAGAGATCGATCGCATGATGGCTGATGCAGAATCACATGCTGAAGAAGATCGTCAGCGTCGCGAAGAAGCTGAAGTTCGTAACCAAGCGGAATCATTGGTCTTCCAGACTGAGAAATTCCTTGAGGAAAGCGGCGACAAAGTTCCAGCAGATGCCAAAGCAAATGTTGATGAACCGCTAGCTGAGCTAAAGGCTGCAATTGCCGGAGACAACATCGAAGCCATCAAGGCTGCGGTGGAAAAGGTTGCAACTGCAAGCCAGGCTTTGGGTGCTGCGCTGTACGCAAACACTCAAGGCGAGAACGGCGAAGCATCAGCCGAAGGTGATGACGACGTAGTCGACGCCGAAATCGTAGATGAGACTGAAAAGGTATGAGTGACGACGACCCAGGCGTAGATCAGGCTGAGGGCGTAAAGATCACAGATAAGCGAAAGCTTGATCCAGAAACTGGAGCTCCTCGCTCACCTTCGGGTGAGCAGGAGGCTCCAGTTCCAGATCTTGATGTTGCAAGTGATCCAGTCGCAGAACTGGATCCGGTAGCTGAGTTAACTGCTGACTTACAACGTCTCCAAGCTGAATTTGCGAATTATCGCAAACGCGTAGAACGTGATCGCGAAACCACTCGTGACTTAGTTGTTTCAAATACTCTCGCCGAATTGCTACCAGTAATTGACGACATCGGTCGGGCCCGCACACACGGCGAACTCGAAGGTGCCTTCAAGAGTGTTGGTGAAGCTTTAGAGTCCACTGTTACTCGATTGGGCCTAAAGCCATTTGGTGCACCAGGCGATGAGTTTGATCCAACTAAGCATGAAGCGATTTCGCATGAA
>Ga0136641_1000636_pt1 | contig 14964 bp, 18 predicted proteins | sample EliLak1302023Y_FD_115312 | JGI IMG/M metagenome (GOLD analysis project Ga0136641, IMG submission 115312) | Freshwater microbial communities from Elizabeth Lake, Yosemite National Park, California, USA - 13020-23Y | ecosystem: Environmental > Aquatic > Freshwater > Lake ...
CACTCAACCAGCACGCCATCTCTGTTTTAAATTCTGTATATACATTGGCTCCAAAATTATGCCCCCATTCATGAGGCAAAAGATCTTTGATTAGTTGCTCTATGGTGTTGTCTGTTAGTGGTTGCGGTCTATCAATTTCTAAATAGGCTTCACAGTATCCAGGTGCAATTTTGATTCGTTCCATAAAATATTTACCCTTGCACGGCACATATATAAATATTTTATGAACAATATATTTTGGTTACAGTCAGAAGACACTCAATTAGGAAAATGGCAAAGGCAACTAAAAAATATTTCGAATTCTCATAGTTTTTGTGTATTGCCTTGGATACATTTGGCCACCCGTCCAAATGGTGACATGCGAATATGTTGTGTAGCAAATGCAAGTGGTGCAGATACTGGTGACTACGGCGTAGGCCTTGTTAAAATGGAGAGTGGCAAGCCTGCCAACTTTGCGCATGATCTGCCTACAGAAGCTTTCAACAACAGCTACATGCAGTCAATACGCAGGACAATGCTGGAAGAAGCAGTGCCAGCCAGTTGCACCAAGTGCTTCAAAGAAGAACAGCAAGGCATTGTAAGCAAGCGTATTTGGGAGACTGGATCCTGGTTTAAAGATGGTGTTGATATTCCAGAACTCATTGCACAAACAAAAGAAGACGGTACGGTTCCTTACAAATTGCAATATCTAGATCTAAGATTAGGACACACTTGTAATTTGAAATGTATCATGTGCAGTCCACACGACAGCAGTATGTGGGTAGCAGAACATAAAAAGGTATTCCCTATTTTTGCTAGTGAACTTATTAAAAAACAAATGAGTTGGCAAAACAAAGACTTCAACAACACATGGCATGAAAATCAAGGTTTTTGGGAAGAAGTTTATGATCAAATTCCCAATATCAAGCAGTTGTATTTTGCTGGTGGAGAACCGCTGTTGATAAAGGAACATCGCAAATTTCTAGAAGAGATTGTTGCCAGAGGATACGCAGATAAAATTACTTTGCGATACAACACCAATGGCACTTTAATTTCGCAAGGTATGATAGAATTGTGGAGTAAGTTTCGTAAAGTCAAAGTAGGGTTCAGCTTAGATGGTATAGAATCTCGAGGGCATTACATAAGATATCCGTTAGATTGGAATATAGTCAAGGATAATTTACACATCCTGGACAATGCTCCAGACAGTATACAAACCAATATTGCCATGGCAGTACAGATTTTAAACATCAAGCATGTGCCAGACTTTATCAAGTGGAAAGTAAACAGTGGGTTTAAGAAAATAAACATGGATACAAATGCTGCAGGACAGATCATGGGTGGTGGACTGCTGGGAGTACATCTGTTATGGATTCCCACTTGGTTGAGCCTGCGTGTTTTGCCCAAACAGGACAAACTGGAAGTGCGGCAACTGTTTGCGGATCTACAGGAGTGGCTGTGGAAACACTACACTCAGGACAAGGAGTTTTGGGAATCAAACCCTTACGGATGGCGTCGTTGGGAAGGCATACTGGACTGGATGGATGCAGAGGATCATACAAACTTGCTTCCTGACTTTAAAGATTATATAATAACAATGGACGCACAGCGCAATACCAACTTCAAAAAAACCTTTCCTGAATTGGCACATCTCATATGATAAAAAAATCCGCATGGCTGTGCCCAGAAGGCCTTATACAACAAGCTCTTGAACAACACCCTGTATCAGGAGAAGGCACGGTGCTTAATGAACAGACGGGAGATTTTTTTTACGATGCATGGAAAATCAAAGACATGTATCAAGACACAATTTGGCATCAAGTTTTGACTACCTTGCCATGCAGTGTGGGGCAAGCAAGAATTATCAAACTGGCTCCCGGCCACAGTTATATGGCACATGCCGATATTGATAATCGCTGGCATTTGAATCTGACTGGTGAAAAAGCCTATCTGATTGACTTGGACAGCACAGTGATGCATGCATGCCAGCGTGATAATGCTTGGGCCTACATGGACGCCAGTCACATTCACGCTGCTACAAACTACGGATCAATTCCCCGTTTGCAACTGGTTGTAAGGGAATTGTTAGTGAGTAGTCAACAACCTATAGATCTAGTTTCTATTTCAATAGGCCCCGCACACGATCAACCCACATTTAGATATAAGTTTGATAATTTAATAAGTCCGTGGCTTAATCACGTCAACCTAAAATTAAAGATGTCAGAATTTAAAGTTAGCATTGACAGAATAAATTTTAAATTGGAGCGAGAGCTTGTGTCAGAATTACAAAACATGATAACATCAGATTACAAATTGATTATTGGCTGAACAAGTATTCACACAGGTTAGGCATTTGTTGCCTGTCCACAAGTCTCCTAAATTACTCCACAATCCTGGCAATAGCTTAGTGATATCACCATCATGCAAATTGGCAACTGTTAGATTCTTGAGATGTTTTTTGGTGTCAGATACTGCCATGTTGCGCAAGGTGTTTATGATAGTAATTTCAGTCAAAGGTTGTTCAACATAATCTGATCCAAGATAACTACAAGGCAACAAGTTGCCTCTACAGTCTACAAAAATTTCTTTGTTGGAGACACATTTGGGATCAATTATTGCGTTGGCTATAAACCGGTTCCTAGTTTGATCATCCAGTAATCTTTCAAGGGGTAGCATTATAGTAGTATTGCTTGAAGGTTGCAAATGATAGATAAGTTTATTGTTGTTGTCGAATACTGGAAAATTTTCCACACTATGAAATCTTCTAGTGTGTATGAATCGCACTTCAGCTACGCCAATACCTAGCAAAAACTGTTCTAACTCTTGTGTATCATGCTCGTTGTGAGCAAATATCAAACTGTTGACTTTTGCAATACCACCAGCGTTCACAAATGCCTTGATATTTGCTATAATTTTGTCGAAATTTGTATTGCGTCTATACAGCTCATGCTTGCCTTTAAGCCCGTCCACCGCAAATACCACTTCGTTGTTATAAATTGCCAACTGTGCCCACCACTCAGGTGTGCGTAAACTTCCGTTGGTATGCATAGTGGTGTAAATGTCAGGATTGCAGTGCCGCACATGTTTGTAAATTTCAAGACAGTCTGTGGCAAATGCAGGATCACCATAATTGCCTGAAGCGTAAAATACTTTCAGAGTTTGCAAAAACTCCGGTGGGAACCAAGTGTTAAAATTATCTATTGTAATTTCTATATTGGTTAGGAATGGCCTTACTCCGTGACCATTATGATTGCGAGCACACATGGGACAAGCGGCTTGGCACTTGTCTGTTAGCTCAACATGCAGTTGTTCAACACTATACACTCCATGCTCCATCCATGTGCCATGTTGGAGTTTTTAGTTCTTGCAATGTGTATATCTTGAAATTTTTTGCAAGATCAAAATATCCAGCATTTGCAAAGCCCGTGGCTGCCCTATTGCAAAAATACAAATAGCTGTTAGGGAATTGTATTTTGATAAGACTCACATAGCTATTTTCTTGATGTATTCTGTAATCAAGACTGGCGAACGGTGCTGTAGCTTCATAACAGAAAATGTTGGACAAGTTTATAAGTGCATTATCTGTTGTTATGAAATTTCTTAAATCAATAGTTTCACTCAATAGATCTGCTAGCACATATTCATATTGTATATAAGAATATTTGGGACTGTGTTCTTGCCAATAGTCTAACGCCTTTTGATTGTAATCATAAAATATGACCTTGCAGTGCTGGCTTTGGTCCAGCATATTTAACCACCACGTACCGCTGGCAGGTGTGAATATTTGTGTAACCTTGTCTACAAACTCCGATGGTGCTTGTTCGTTTGAACTGGTGTGTACAAAAGAAACCTGTGCATGAAATTGTCGCTTGTATAGCCATTGACATTCTTTTACAAAGTTGTTGTCTGGATAATAATATTTTTTGCTATTCCTCAGCGTTTGGTCAAATATCAAAACTCCCAATTTTGCCCTTAATGCTATACTTAAAATATTCCAACCATGACACCTGTGCATGTAGTCTTGAAATTCATAACCTGGCATTATTGATACTGGAGTGTAATCATCGTGATAATTTTCCTGGCTACGCAAAGGTTTACATTGCGTGTGGGTATAGCACAACTGTTGTTGTCCTATATCCGGACATTCCAGTAGACGATACAGTTTCAAATTAATCACGTAGCATTGATTGTGCAATTCATAGTATGCATCTTTTCTATCTAATACATGTCCCGCTATTAAGAAGTCTTGCAATATCAAAAGATTTACAAGATCAAAAAAAGTTTCACCACACAAAAATTCTGTTCCTGTGCTGAAAACCACAGCATGGGTATAGGCTGAATTATCTAGGTCGCGCAACATTTTATCTTCGTGAAGTCCTACAAAAACATCATATCCTTTATCAACTATGTTGCTGATAGTATAGTCAGCAACATTTTTGGTCACTTCTCTGATATAACCGTTTTTAATTACATGCGTATTGTCCACGCACACATAGCAGACTGTTGAATTCCTAGGAAATCTTTGATTGTATTTTATCATGGCTTCTAATAACTAAATCACAAAATTCTTGCATGCGGTTTCCAGGCCTACCATGGGCAATCAAATGTATTCTCGTGATGTCGGAATTATTGATCACAGTGTGTTCATTGCGAATGTTTACAATGAATGCTTTGCCAGCTTTGAATGGCACTTTACCTTTGCCAGTCAATTCCATGAAACATAGATCTGAATGTATTATAGCTACATTGACTGGTATCATAAAATCTAAAATATCAGTCACATGACTAGGTGGAAAATCTGCATGTTTCCCCACATGCCCACCAGGCTCGACTCCCATGAATCTAATCCTTGCAAGATTTTCAAAAGGAAAATGTTGCCAGAAACTTTTGATATGAGGAGTTTGTTGAGATAATTTGGTCCAGCTGTAATCAGTCCATGTTGCGTTGGGATCAGTATATGTGTTTTCTCCTTGCCCATGCAATGCCACACTGCTCCACCCTGAGCTTTCGCTTTCTCTATAGTTTGCTAGATGGTGCCTAGCAAGATTTGCCTCATTAACCCACTTGACTATATCAATTGCTATATCAAGTTCTAGCCAGGCACAATTATCCAGTATCTCACGGCATCGATCAATTTTATTCATAATCTTTTATGAAAGGAAACAGTTTTTTGCTATTGGTTTTACGAGTGTTATCATACAGTTGCAACCACTTTGTGCGCTCCTTGACCACACTGCTAAAATCATCTGGTATTGATCTCAGCAACTGGTGTATGGACTTGAAATACTTGTTTACACCATGATTTTCCACAAACACCTTGTGTTGATTATGCATCATGCGTTGCACCATTGCTATCACTTGTTCTTTTTGATCAGGCTCCAAGTACCGTACTGACCAGTAGTTTGGCTCCAAGGCATAATTAAAACTAACGGGAACATCTAAGGTGGCAAATGTGTCAAAGATGAGATCAAGATCAAGTATGTTGAAAATACTTGCTGTAAAAGATATTTCTTTAGAATGATTTACTTTTATAAAGTTGTTTATGCATTGGTGATAATCCAACGGAAATCTTATGAATTTGAATTTGTCAGAATCCACATGATCTATACTGCCTGTGATGTGTAGGTTGGGGAATCTACTCAACAATTCAAAATCGATTTCAGACAAATTAGTTATGATTTCAATCTTTACATTTATATTTTGTATGCGATTCAACAAGGTCCTGACCTTGGGGTTGATCATGGGTTCGCCACCCGCAATTCTTATCAGTTTAACCGAGTCTAAGATATCAAAATTATCTACATCAACTCCTGTAGCCCTGTAGTCTCGACCTTGTGCAAATGTATTTTCAATATAGTTCAATGCACTAGGCAATGTGATGCCTGATTTTTTCCATTGTGCAATTTCGGCTTCATGCTGACTGCTGTACAATTGGCAACACATGATACACTTGGCATTGCATAGATTTCCTAGCTTGATATCCAATACTTCAGGCGATGTGCGCATGGTGCCATCTTGGTTCATGCGAGACAAAATATCAGTTGTGCTGTAGCATGCTGTTTCACTTTTGCGCATGCTGAAATTTCCAGTGCTTTCATTTCGCCAGCACTGAGTGCAATTGGAGTTTTTAACTCCGTTAATAGAATCTAACCGTAGTTGTTTGTAGAACTCATTGTTCCATACCAACGATAATTTATCAGAAGTTGCCTGACCAGATCCCCCGATTATGCCATCACAGAATGTGCCCCATTCGCCGTTATTACTGTTTCGTATATTTGTGAATGGCACTGCACAAAATGTATCAGGGTGCGGCTGAATAATGTTCATGTTGTCAATAGTGATCCAAATGATCTATACCCAATCGTTTTCGAAAATCGTTTGTGAACTTGCCGTCTATGCGCAGGCTGTAGCTTTGTTCCTTGATTCTTTCGCCACCGTGCCAGTCCAAGTCATTCCACCATGCTGCCCTGGTGTTCAAATATGTTTTGTTTCTAGATTCCGGATCCCACAAATAAAAGGCTTTTTTGGTATTGGGCCGCACATGTATGAATTCATTTCTATGAGGCATCGCAATATCGATGCCGTTTTTGGCATCCAAGTCCCTATGTTCAAATGGTATGCCATCTGCCTCACAATGAAAAAATATTACCCTACCAATGTGCTCGTATATCGTGCCCTGTAGTTGTTCAACCCATTTGACCACATTGGGAAAGTATGAAGCTTCTTCTGTGAGTTTGCGCGGTGCTGTTCTATCGTCCCAAGAACCTTCTTCCCATAGGAAATAATATATGTAAGGGTCATATGCGCCCATGGCCATTTTCAAGTATCGCGTAAACTTGTTACGCTGTTTATAATTGTTAAAATCTTTGTACATGTCAATGCCACCTAGATATATAGGATCATCTTTGGGCAAAGACATAAACTCTTCCATGGCTTGATATATAGGTTTCCAACTCAGCAGATAGCTCATGTCATTAAAAGTAAAACCGGGTTTCATCCAGGTACCCTCTTTGGCGAATTCTCTTGCTTCTGCAAACCCGCGGATAATTTCTGGTTGCAACTTTTTGAATGTATCCATATCTAGATATGGCTCCATGTCAATGTAGTGTTTATTATCGATGCCTCGGATCATGATTATCTCTTAAGTAGAATATTTATGATAATTATATTGCCATGAAATATTATTACAACAATGTGCCGGGAGACGGACTTTGCCGAAACAATTTGATCTATACCAGTTTGATCAACGATGACGCCACAGTGTTTGGTTTACACTACACCACTGAGGGCAACTATCACAAAGGTCAGAATCAAGTGGTAGATCCAAAACTCATGCAAGAAAAGTTTGAAAGAGAGATGCATTACATGCACAACATGGCATATCATTTTCCCCATCTTGTGCCCGAAATATTAGAAGTAAATGTGCCCGAGCGTAAAATTTATTTGGCAATAGATGGGGTAGATTTTTGGCAACAAAGTTTAGACAAAAATTGTACTTTTGATGAAGTGTTGCCAGATTGGCAAGAGCAAATGATAAACATTGTACAGTCTCATAGGAACTTGGGTTGGTACAAGTACAGCATGCATCCAAGTAGTTATTTTATCGTAAACGGTGTACTGAAAAGTATCAATTATTTTTTTACATATCATCAAAACGAACCCTACATAAGTCTCAAAGATGTTGAAAGCCATATCTACTCAACCCGCCAGGATGAACTCAAAAAGCATACAGCATCTATGGGAGTGGAATGGGACAAGCCGCAATCTTTTGAAACTTTGAACATGTTGTGTTGGGAAAGTTTTAGAATCAACTATCCCGCAGATTTCATTGACAAGATCAAATGTATAAAATAATAACATAAAGGAAGCCGTATGAAAATAACAAGGATACCAAGTTTAGGTCGTTTTGGAGTCTTCGTGGACGATTTGGATTTCACAACGATGTGCGACGAAGAATGGATGCAAGTGGGAAAACTACACCTACAAAATTTGGTTACAATTGTGAGAAATTGCAACATGCCATGGCAAGAGCAACCGGACTGGTGTGAAAAATTTGGTCCTCGCAGAAGTGGTGTGCGCTACCACATGGAAAAGAAATATGGACAACAATGGAATTGGCTATTTAAAGAAGCACAGTCCTGCAATCCTATCATAAGCGAAATGGACAGGAACCGTATACAAGCAATTGCAAAAGTGCAATATCAAACGCCAGCGGGAAAATCATTCATGAAGGTTAGTGGTGCCAAAGACGAACACGGCAATGCACTAGGCATGTTTGCAGAAGGAGAATTACTTTGGCATAGTAATGAATCCGGTACGCTAACCTTTACGCCTGGAGTGGCTTTGCTTGGACTGCAAAATATGATAGGCAGTGCCACTGGCTTTATTACCACCAATGATTACTATGAAAATACAAGCAATGCCTTTCGTAGCGAATTGGATGACATGATACTGTTACATAGATTTATTCCAGGAGCGATTAATCCAGGACTTCGTGCGGATCAAGACGAAATCATGCATGCCAATATGTGCCCAGTTGACGATGTTGAAATCCCAATGACTATTCTAAGCCCAGGTGGTATCAAGGGCTTGCACTATAGCATCAATACTGCATACAGTATCAAAGGACTAGGCAAAGAAGCAAGCGATGAAGTATTTGATATGATCAATAAAGAATTGTTTGTGGACAAATATATCTATGATCACTGGTATCAAAGTAATAATGATTTGTGTTTGTTTGACAACAGTATTACATTGCACAGACGATTAGGCGATATCAAGGACCGCGTGTGCCATCGTGTAGCTCATGATTACACAAAGATACACGAGAACTTCTGGCAACCATATTCACAACCTTCAGTGGCAGATCAATTTACTAAAGAGATTTTGTATTATGTTGACCTATGCAAAGTCAAGGGCTACAGAATGCCTGACGGAAGTTTGAGTTGAACCCTTATGCCTACAACAACACATACCATGTGATTTATCACAACACTTGTGATGAGTTCGAGCGTGTGCGAAGCATCTGTTTGTCAGAAAATAACTGGCTCCGTAACAACTACACCAAAGAAAATTTAATAGTAGAGGATCACAGTGGCTATGTGGTTGTATATCAAAACGAAACTCACAAGCCGATTCTTATGGCAGGAGCCTACAACAACGGCAGATTTCCGCCCAACGTTGCAAGACTTGCCAATCGATTGTATCTGTTTCCAGAATTTCGTTGTGTGCGCCACAACATGATAGAATCGCACATATTGCACTATCAGCGTATCATAAAACCATTGATACAAATAAATGATTACAATGTGTATGTGCTCACAATGCAGAATCGCCCAAGAGGAAATAAAGCATGGTGGAGTCGTTGCAAACAGATGCTTATGAAATCCAGTGATGGTTTCTGGATTGAAACAGAGGGCTATTTACAAACTTGCCCACATCTTGTGCAAAAGTGTTGCCAAAATTTTGTATACGCAGAAATGTCAAAGGGAAAGTTCAAGGAATGGAATCCCAGAACTATTACAGAGGCGGAATGGCAAAATTTGCCAGAAGGCGCCTGATTAAATTGTTTTGCCTATAAGCATCCAGCGTGTGTACAAAGGCAATTCTAATTCGCCTTCCCATATTATATCTATATGGCTTTGGTCTTTAAATTCAGTTAGGCTGTCTGCTGTGCGTACATGTTCGTTTATTTTGTAGTTGTTGCTTTGTAGTACCAATAGTTGATCTTTGTTCCTGTTAAGCAACCACTGTTCATATTGGGCTTGTGTAATATGCTCACAACTAGTATTGATTACAACATCCACAAATGAAATTAAACTGCACATATCTGTGGTCATAGCACGGAATCTATCCGCTATCTCTTCTTGCTTGTTCATCAAAGTAGCAACAGCTTCACATGATGGATCGATATCAATACTGCAAATTTTTTTCACAGGTATACTGCTTTGAAACAGCATACTGGCTAGTACACCAACCCAACCACCATGTACTTCAATACTGACTGGATCATCTTTGACTGAAAGCTGCATACTCAATGCTTCAATCAACCATTCTTTGCTCTTGAGTTGCCCTGACCAGAAAGCATCCATGGTTCGCATGGGATCTGGGCTTTGACGAATGGCCTGAATCCAAAAGTGCAGATGTTCAGTGCTAATCAACATATTGAGCTCTCAGCTTGTTGAACTTGCCGCATTGCTGACTACAAGTCAATAGGGGTTTGTTGTTCCATGTGTTTTCTATACTGTCGAAGAATTTGCTATCAAAGATGTGTTCCAGGGTACTTGTGTTCAAATTAGGAAAACTTCCTATCCGATCCATGTAATCTATACGCTTGGGCAATATGGGCATGCTCCATTTGAGATCCAGCCAACAGCATGGACTCACAGCGCCGTCTGCACCTATATAAATCTGCTGACTTCTTTTGGCCATGCAATTGATACTGTTGGCTTGTACATCGATCACGGATTGCTCTTTCTTTACAATCATATCCAGACTTTTTTCAGTTGGATAAATTGTGTATCGTGTTCTGCCGTCATCATCCAATACCGCCCAGCCATTCTCCGTAAATCTACTGGTGTGTTTTGTAGTAAATGCCACGAAGCCCAGCCTTGAAGACATGTCTCTACATTCTTCTACTTGATGTTCGTTATGCTTGAAAACCAGCATGTGCCATTCGGCATGGCCGCCCGCTTGTATAAATGCAGTTGCATTTTCAATTATTTTATTGAAATCAGTATCTATTCTATATATGGAGTGTGTGTCAGACATACCATCTATGCCAAACAGAATCCTAACATTAGCTGCCGCTAGTCCTTGCCAAAATATAGGCTGTCTGGCACTGCCGTTGGTGTTGAGGCTTAGTTTCATGCTGTGGTTTATATTTCTCAGGTACTGAAATATTTCCAAACAATCTTGTGCAATGATAGGATCTCCCAAATTGCCACACATGGACAAGGAATCCAACTGGCACAAGAAATCATGACTTAACCAAGTTTTGAATTTGGCTAGTGAGATTTCATTTAGTTTCACAAAGGGATTAATTATGCCCCCATGCACCCTGCGAGGGCACATGGGACATTTGGCTTGACACTTGCTGGTCAATTCCAAGTGAATGTCTTTGATGTCTCCTAGCTTATACATAGATTGTTTGCTATATCATGTGCAGCGTCATTGACCGTTTGTATACCAGGGTGCATCAGGTCTCTAGCAAAATCTTTAAAATCATGCAGACGGATTTTGTTCATGTTGTGATAGGATGTACACTTAAACAGTGGTGCGCTTTCTGGATTAAATGTACATTCATATATACTTGTTCTATCTTTGAATATCTGCCTGAAAATAATCTGCGCCATTAGTGCATTTACTTTAGGATTGGTGTCGCTACGAGTCCATAAGTCCATAAAGTTATTTTTCTCCCACTTCCAAGCACCAAAACTTTCAACATGCCTGTTCCAGTAGTAAACACATCTGTCAGGACTTGTCCACACTTGAACCACAGCTCTAGGTGTAGGATATGCATTGGCCATTATGACTGAATTATGTAAATTGTAGTTTACTGAGGTACCACCCATGCCCATGTTAATTACCGGTATACCAGTGATTCGTTCTAATTGTGAGGACAATGTGTCACGGTCATCCAGCCCCACACCAAACACATTTGAACACCCAAACAGCACTATGGAATCTGCCCAGTTGATATCTTTAAATTCTTTGGTTCTGTAACCTAATGAATTTGTTGTGTAATTGACTGCATGCGTTCTATAGTACCAATCACTAGATTGCGTTTTAAGATTTTTTTTGAATAGCGTTTCCGTATCAGTGCCCGACCACGATTCTCGTTTGACTGGATCTCGCACGGGCAAAAAATTATTTTGCTTGACATGTGTTAATAGAGATTTAAATATTAAATAATTTTGCATTTTGGTACCTTACTGTCCGCACTGCTTACACAAGAGGGGGTTATACATCGTCGAGATTCTTTCAACAAATCAAAACCAGTTACAATATTCCCTAAGTTGTGTTCTTTGCAACTATAGGCCCGTTTTATCTCAGTGCCTCTTATTATAACACTTTGAAAGCCTGCATTGCAAGTCCAATCCATAAAGGAATTAAAACCCAGTGCATTGAATCTTTCAGCTTGATCTACGAAGTAATCTTGTGATCCATCTGTTAACCTAATCTGTGGTTCTTGATGATGGACATAATCATCCTGCATGATTGTAATCATGTCAGGACTGTAGCCTTCCACGACAGCAGTGGCCGTATCATTACTTTGTGGTTTGAGTGTTACATGGATTCCCCGACTGCGTAGTCGTTCACAGCGTTCCAGTGTTGGATAAAACATGTCAGGCACCATTACTTGATTAACAGTTACCAACACTTGGTCATACATCAGTTGTAAACACTTGTCACCAAACTCTTGTTCTTTTGCATGCTCTGCATGATAGCTGGCTGTGATACTTCTACGCTGTAGCATAGAGGTGGCATTGTGCCAATTGCGCCACCAAGTAAAGCTAGGGCTCAGATTAGTGGTCATGTGTACAGTTTGATAAGGAGTCAATACTCCATCATCCAAGTGTTTGGTTAGATCCAACAGATATTTGTAAGCAGTAGGTTCACCGCCGCTAAAACTCCAATGGAACTGGTCAAAACCGTTGGCTCGTGCCTGACGCTTGATCTCGTCCACAACAGCTTTGTACAGCTCAAGTGATTGATGATCCGGCACATCGGACCTAGCATAGGGCCAACAGTAACTACATTTGTAATTACAAAATCTGCCCAAGATCCAACTGATGTTAAATAATGGACGATCCAGCATGGTTTGCTGTCCAAATCTTATTATCTTTTCAAAAGGTATGGTAGAAAATTGCATTGACAATATTTACATCTAGCACTATAATATACACGTGGACGTGAGTGTAACTGGTAAACCTCTCCCAAGTAGGCCCACAAGTCCGAACGGGAGGCAAGGGCCCTGCTCTTAGAGTGGCTTTGGAAGTTCGAATCTTCCCGTCCGCACCAATTTAACACAGGCAAAGAAAGAAGTTAGCATGAAGAAGGTATTGGCAATTTTGGCTTTGGTGGCAACTACAGCACAAGCTGGTTTGGAATCAGGCCCTCGAGAATATTATGACATGACAAAATTGATTACTAATCAAAGTACCATCGTAATTCATACTGTACCAGGCGATATAACTGAAGCCTGTAATCGCATGCGTAAGTCACGAGGTGAGCGGCCTTTCAATTTTCCCGTTGAAGCTTGTAGCAATTGGCAAGAAAAATCTTGCCACATTTACATAGGTGAACGCACCAACAATGACATTTTGGGTCACGAAGTTCATCACTGTTTCGCAGGCGCTTTTCACTAATGACCAAAATTTCCAGTAGCCCTCAACGACATACTTTCCAAGTAGAAGGTGCAAAACGTCGAGCTGAAGAAGAGGGAGAAGCAGTGCCCGAACATTATTTAGACTTTTGGAAAACAGCCAAAGCACAAGACGAAGCCAATCTCGTAGATCCTGCTTGGCAACGGAACAACATGGAATACGATCTCCGTATTTCAAAAGAAATGTGCGATAAAGTAAAAGCCAGTGACAACTATGCTCAAAACTTGTATGCGGCCATGTGTAACATGGATTGGCAAAGTAGAGAGTTCTGGCAAGAGATGAAAGGCGAAACTTGGAGTTGCAGTTGGCGGCATAGTGGTGGTATAATAGCTGACATGAGAGAAGAGGGCGACTACATTGATTGGTACTGTAGTGGTATTGGTAATGAAGAATTGGGCAATGGTTTAGACGGCACTGTGCCGGATACAACTGATGGACGTGACTATGTGCCAGAAGGTGTTGTAACTGAAGAAATTGAATTGGATCTAAATCGCCTGGGTTGGAGGCCAGTTCCTAATAGCGATTACAAAGGTTAGGAGTAAATAATATTATGCATAAAAAAAGTTGGACTATTACAGTCGAAGAAGCAGATGATGGCACGGGTGATCTAGTTCTCCCATTTCCCCAAGACCTCTTAGAACAAGCAGGATGGAAAGAAGGGGATTCATTAAATTGGCTCGACAACAAGGATGGCACGTTTTGTCTAGAAAAAATAACTAATGGCTAAAGACGATATTATTGAGTTGGTGGGATCTGTCGAAGAAGTGCTACCAGGCAACATGTTTAGAGTCAAGGTAGAAAATATGCCTAATCCGTTACTTTGTTATTTGGGTGGCAAGCTAAAGCAAAACAAAATTAGGATCATATTAGGCGACAATGTTCGTTTAGAAGTAAGTCCGTATGATCTTACCAAAGGTCGTGTAACTTATAGGTTGTAACAATGAATATCATTCTTGAGCGTGTGTATAATGTGTGTAAAAAGGTTCGAGAAGATAGCCCTAACCCAACAACTTTCAAAAACTTAATAGGCCGCACCCGTAATACTTTTAAATTACACAATTTTGATATTGCAATCAAAAGTAAAAAAGACAAGACCTTGGATCCTGACAAGTGGTACATCATGGCCTATTACGATAGTGAGAATGACTACAACATGGACACCGCCATTGAAGTCATAGTACACCATAACTTGAAAGGCGATGAACCTTTTGGGCGTCATCAAATTACTTCGTTCCTTACGGAAATTTTTGATGCAACTGTACACGAGTTTAGACACCAATATCAAAGTATGCGTAGGGATCATACTCAATACTGTGATCACATTGAAACTCCATATGAAGCATATCTCGCTGACGACGATGAAATGGATGCTTATGCTTTCAGCATCGCCATCGAACTACTACGCACTATGGATGCGGATCGTGCCAAAAAGCGTATGGGTAGAATCAGCGTTTTAAGCAAGATGCGCACTGGTAGTCAATTTTCTAGCCCACAATTAAGAGCCTATATGGGACATTTTGGCTTGAATAATTTAACCAAAAAGTTATCCAAAAAGATTTATTATCACTTAGAATCAATTGACAAGCGTTGGGTTTTC
>Ga0136641_1000637_pt1 | contig 14933 bp, 18 predicted proteins | sample EliLak1302023Y_FD_115312 | JGI IMG/M metagenome (GOLD analysis project Ga0136641, IMG submission 115312) | Freshwater microbial communities from Elizabeth Lake, Yosemite National Park, California, USA - 13020-23Y | ecosystem: Environmental > Aquatic > Freshwater > Lake ...
GTCAATCAGGCTGCTATTTGGCAGTATTTGACTGTGCTATGTCAACTGTCTGAAAAGGCAGTCGCCCAATGAAAAGGCAGTCGCCCAATGAAAAGGCAGTCGCTGGGGCTCTTTACTATTCATTGTCCTAAAGAGCTATGGGAATTATTGGACAGTCGTATCACATTAATGGCAGAACTTCATGAAAAAAATGTGGATGAGTTTGAAGAAAAAGATTTTCGACAGAAAACGAAGCGTGATGAACAGGAAGTGGCCTGGACAGTTCCTGTAGTCTTTTCAATTGGTGAAGAGAAGTATAATCGTATTACAAAGATTGGTAAATCAAAAAAATGGGATACAGAGACTATCTTTGAGCAACTGAATAGTCCTGAAATAGTTGCTGACCTCCGTGCACGGAACGAAGCAGGAGGTCAATTTCAAATTACACAGCCTGATCCCGAAAAAAGTAAAAATACCTATAAAAAATATATTACTGATTTTATTAAAAAAGCACAGGAACAGCGACCGTTTAATATGGGCCTTCACAAAGATGATAAAATAAAAGATGGGTATCAAATCTTTCTTGATAAATGTGGGTATCGTGTCATCGTGAGTATTTATAATGGAACACGGATACAGACAGAATAGTATGGCACTACATAACCTATCACATATGGTACCTATTTATTTCAATTATTCTAGAGTCTAAAGACCCGCTTGTAACCCATTAGCAGAATGACAGATTCGACCCCTGACTCTGTATTCCAGCAGAAGTATAACGAGTTCGTAGAAGATTTATTGGGCGCACTTCCTGAATACACCGCACAGATTCAACTCGCGCAGGCGCTCCCCCCTACGGAGCGCCTGGCGCGCTTTCAATTGGAAGTAAAAGCGGCAGGGATGCTCGAGCAAACGGAAGATGTGACGAATCCTGGTACGATTTTACCCGAGGTGTCTATCTCTGAAGAAGTGTGGTCTACGCTCACGGAAAAGACCAAGAAGGCCATCTGGGAACACCTTCGTATTTTGTCCATTTGTGCATTTATGGAAGCAGGGGCGGATGACACTGCCAAGCCTGCGTGGATGGATGATGTGATGGAGCAAATGAAAAAGAAATTGGATGGAGTGGATTTTCAAGACATCCTGAAAAAGTTTATGAAGTTTTTTAAGCCCAAGGATAAAAAAAGTGGGACTGGTGCTGGTGCTAGCGCTAGCGCAGCAGATGCAGGCTCAGATGATGAATCGTCAGGAATGCCTTCCTTTGAAAAGTTATTTGAAAATGGATTTCCCAAACTTCCTGAGAAATTCTTGAAAGGGCAATTGGCAAAGTTAGCACAGGAGATTGTGAAGGATATTACACCTGAAGATTTGGGGATTAGTCCAGATGTGATTACAGACTGTGAAAAAGACACGTCCCGGGCTTTTCACGTTTTATTTACTACATTTACCAAGAATCCTGTATTACTTCAAAAGACCATTGCCAAAATCGGCAAGCGGCTCCAACAAAAAATTCAGTCAGGAGCGATTCGACCCCAGGAAATTGCCAGTGAGGCGGAGGAATTGATGAAGGAATTTTCAGAGAATGAGGGCTTTGTAGAAATGATGGAGGGTATTAAAAAAGCCTTTGGATTCGAGGATTTGGGGTTGGCTCGCAAAGCAGGCAAAGAAGGCAGTGCACGATTGTCCATGGCACGTGAGCGTCTCCGTAAAAAAATCGAGAAAAAGAAGGCCCAGCAGGCCAATAAATAGAGGTAACAGGTGTAACAAATAAAGTTTCTAAGGTTTAGAATAATGGGACACAAGAAGGCATGTGAGGCACCATTCTGGAAAGATGTCTCCGTGTTAGTGAAAGATTTTACATTAGAATATAAACCCACCTGCGAACACTCCTCTGCTAATTTTATTGCCCGAATGATGATGGTATCATTGTTGGTGGGATGTATTGGGGGAGTGCTAGGCGGACTGTCTGTCATTCTAGTGGCGGTTTTGTTTGGAGGTATCACTGCATTTGTGATTGTTTCAATGACTCCTATCAAACATAAAAAAACAGCGGGGGAGAATCATGAGAAGAACCATGATGGTGAGCACAGTGACCAGCCTAGGCAAAAACAAGAGGATAATGCCTATCATTCTTTGCCCTATGAAGCTAGTGTGGTCCCAGGAGGATATCTGGCCCCTACGAAGGAGCATTTTGTAAATGGCGGCTCCGCCATGGGCAGTGTTCAACCCATAGAGCAGCCCATCGGCACCCTGGAAATTGATGGTCATCCTTATTCAGGCCCTTCTCTGCCCGATTATACACCGCCGACGTCGCGCAATCTTTTTATGAATGTGCTGGTGGATGAAATGAAGTACAATCCTGAACGGCCTGGTGCGGCTCCTGCCGATCACGCGATGGTCAAACAAACCATGGATGATTATTTCCGTGTCCAGTGGTTTTCAGACCCCACCGACGTATTCGGCAAGAATCAGAATCAACGTCAGTTTGTGACACAGCCTTCGACTACAGTGCCGAATGACCAGGGATCGTTTGCAGATTGGCTATATAAGATTCCTGGGAAGACGTGCAAGGAGGGTGGTCGTGGCGCTTGTTTAGGAGGAAGCGATGGAGGCAGTCTTCCTTGGCTTAACCATTCTTCGTAAATGCACGATGGTGCTTTTGAATATCGTTCGTACAATATGAATTGAGATTGTACTAAGGATATTAGTAGATGATATTTCTACTATTTTTTATACCCTATTAGTTCAGAGATAATGGAGATTAATAGATTAACTCATTCAAGGGACGACCTCTGTGGCATTCAATCTTTTTATTCACAGTCAGTGGGCCCTGGTCGTTATGCAACTACTAATTTAGTCCCTAAAGCTACCGGCGTTAATCCAGTGGCTGTCAATCAATTACTTATTTATCCCCGTGAAGGTTATGGGTACAACAATGCATCCATCGATGCTGATTCTATTCTTCGTAATCAAATTGCCTTCAAAAACAATCGTTGCCAAACACGGGCCCAGGCGCGTCCATTTCTAAGTGTACCCTACATGGCGGGTGGCAATCCCTCTCGTGATGTGGAGAGCCTTCTTCTACACTCCGAGCAGATTCGCATGGGCAAGGAATGTGGCACAGTTACCGAGCAATTCTTTCCTCAGCAATACACTCCCATGATTCCCATTCTTAAGAACAATGTGCAAAATCCCAAGAATCTCATTCCTGAAGTGGCCGCGCCTGGCTGGATTCACGGTGGTATCCCGTCACGTTCATATTTGCGCGATGTCAACTGCTAAAGTGCGCTGCTAAGCTAAAGCATGCCTAGTACTGCCATGTGTATCCATGTGCCCATTTGTATTATGCTGATATATAAACTATTTATAAATAAACTCTACATATCTACTGCAAAATATTATAATAGATAAGTAGAATGAGTTTAGCCGCACCCGTGTCCGGTTTAAACAAACTCGCGGAAAAAGAACGCGCATTGCGTGAGAAAGCGGAGAAAGAACGCGATAAACTAGCAAAAGCCGCTGAGAAACTGGAAAAAGCTGCCAAGAAACTAGAAGAGGACAAGAAGAAAGCGGAAAAAGCCACAGAGCGCGCAGTGAAGCTGGCGGAAAAAGAACAGCACCGCGCGAATGTGTATGCAGCTGCCAATGTAGCTGGGATTCCTCACGCCCTTATTCACTATGTATCTACGAAGAATGTGAAGAATATCATCAATGCTGCAAAGAAAAAACATAACACGGCGAAGAAGAAGGAAGAACGGGTTGTCAAAGGGCCATCTGCTGCAAATATCTTGAAAACATTGAAACAAGAGGCCCACAACCGAGGATTTACCAATGAGAATATCGGTCGTATTACATCAAAAATGACCATCAATGATATTGTGAAACATGCCACCGCGCGTCGTGAAAAACTCGATCAAAAAAAGAACAAACAGACCAAACAACAACAAATTATTGATGCCCTGGCTGAAAAAGGCTACAAGCCCGAAAATGCAGGCCGCATTACTTCCAAGATGAGCATGAATGATATTCTGGCCCAGGTGGCCAAACGCCGCGGCAAAATGACCTTGAAAGAACAGAGAAATGCCAAGATTAAAATGATTAAGAATGCCATAGAGAAGGCAGGCTACAAGCCCGAAAATGCAGGCCGTATTACTTCCAAGATGACCCTCAATGATATTCTGGCCCAGGCGGCCAAACGCCGCAATAAGATAACGGCCAAGCAGTCCAAAGAAGAAAAAAAGAAAACTGTGATGGCCGCCACTGACATGGATGAAGCAGCCATCAAGTCCCTATTCTGCTATGCACGCGCATAAGAGAGAAGTCCGGATTTAAACAGGATACCTGGCATATGATGCAATATACCGTATTGCACACGGTGCATTGCACTGTATTGCACGTTGTATTGTACTGTGCAATTATATATAACTAGGATAGAATGGCCCTCTATTTAAGTAATCTGACAGATGCATATGGACCGATACTCGACACCCATTGGGAGAAACAGGAGGACCCTCAACATTATGACGCCTTGCGCTCCCAATATGTCAGCCCTGATCCCAAGCGCCATATGCTAGGCATTGTGGGCGGCAATGAAGTAAGTCCCGTCCGAGGCAACCTGGTGGACATGGAATCCGACCTACGAGGCATTACCATCCCCATTACCTTTGCCCCCTGGCGTCAATATCAACCTCCCCAAAAGGGTCAGCAGGAGATTGTACGCAAGAATACCAAAGGAATGCTCACCATTGATGTGAAAAAAGAGCACTTGCCTGCCTATCAGATGATAGCCTATCCTGCGGTTACGGCTCCCCTGCCTATCGTGAATGAGGTCTGCATCAAACCCGAGAAATATTAAATGGTGGTACTCAGAAGAAATGAACTGCTATACCACCCAGCAGGCACTGACTCATCCCAAAAACGACCCGTTTCACCAAGTGGATGACATGCGCATTACCTCTTATGCGTCACGCTATTATTTAAATCCCCCTGCCAAAAACTGTCCGACAACCTTTCCCGTCAATGCCACCACACGCATTCAATACAGTGGCAATTCCTGGGTGGATGGTGAATGGAAGACGGATGTGGAGTCCGATTTAAAGGGGATTGCTCGACTGGGTACCAAGATTCGCTGTGACGCGGTTCAATATCATCCTGACAGCAATGCGCTCAACCAGATTCCTTTAAAGCACGCCCAGGATGAAGTCATGCCACAAACCTTTGCACGTCTAGTAGACCCCCCGTGTACCCTACGAGCCACAGGATGGAACCGTTGGCAGCCCCTCTTCCACAATCCCCAGGAAACCTTTGAAACGCCATTCGATTTCTTTATTCCGTCACGTGACCTGGACAAAGAGAAATATAACACCCACCAAGTTAAGACGTGCCATGCGCCATTGCACGACCCTTCGGTAGCTGAGCTCGGCCATGAAGGCGATATGCACAGACGTCTCCCGTTTCTGATGTCCTAAATCTCTTCCTCTTCTTCCTCCGTCAATAACCACATTTTATGCTCTTTCATCTTGGCCATTTTCTGATGTCCATGCAGCCAATTAAAATGAACCAGAACCGCTGTGTGGAGCAGGGTCTGGGTCTGTGTATAAAACTTTTTTCCATTGGGATACTGTGCCAATGGAAGAGCGTTCATTCTGCAATAGGGCTTTACATACGTATTAAAATACGATTGGTCATTGTTATCAAATGCACACGTGAGATACTGTGCCCGCCCTTGCTCCGAAACACAGTCATATAAGGCGCATATCTGGTCACTCGTCTTCACCAACATGTATCCCGTGCACATGTTGGTAGTATCTTCATCGTGCTGTGCATCATTTTGAATCCAAACATCGTACCGTTCATCCGATGTCCAGGCCTCCATATCGGTCCGTGGATTCTTTTGAAAAACAATGTCTCCATCGAGCAACAGTGCATGTTTTCCCAATGACAGAATACGATACAGTAGCTCTACCTTCAAGTAGCAAATCTTGTCATAATGGATAGTATTCCATTTGCTAAATGTGGCCATGCCATTGTCGCGGATACAGAGCACATGGTAACCCAGTCGTGTAAAAACTGCCGCACATGGTTCATCAATACATACCACCAGCACCTTTTTATCCAACCCAAAAGGTTGCAGACTTTTTAGCATGTTCCGTGTGTACAACATATAGCCAGAATTTGTCAGTGTGGTAAGCACAACTGTATCATATAACAGACAGGGCTCAATGTCGTGAAGTTCAATTTGAATCGACATAGGAGTACCACGGATACACAGTTTAGGCCTCTCCTTTCTGCATCTTTTCAGCAAAAATTAAAGGTAGAAAACTGTAGTATGGAAGTGGCAGCATTGTCTGGTCTTTTAGGATTGGGATATTTTATATCAAAGGCGAGTCAAAAGAAACAGCATGAAGAGCAATTTACTGCACAGCCGCCCAATAAATCTTCGAGGGCACTGCCACCTGCGGACCGTGAATATCCATTATTACAAGCCCATCATTCTATGAATGAAGGATTTATGCCCGCGCAACGAGGTCCTACTGACCCACTACAGATGGCCCCCAAAGGTGCAGCTGCTACAGGGTTTGGACCTGAACTGGATATGATGTATCAAACCCCCAATGGTCAAACCTATCCGTCTGAGCCAAGCACTGGTCCTTACGGTACTGCCTTCGGCTATGCCTCCAATAAACCACCTTATGCGGCTCGTGCCACTCCCGGTACTAGACCGACTCTTTCACCCACCGATGCCAATATTCCTATGATGGAATACCGTTCTGACAATACCGAAGAGCAGGCCAACTACATGGACAGTGACTATGTGGTCAGCCCCCTCTCAGGTCAGCGCATCCCTTCCAATCAATACAAACACAACAACATGCAGCCTTTCTTTGGTGGTCGCATTAAACAAAACATGGCACCCCAAGCCAACACCAGCGTCCTTGATATGTATGGCGGCAATGGCTCTACCCAAATCAAGAAGCGCGAAGTGGAGAATATGTTCAAAGCCGCACAGGCCCCCTATGGCAATCCCTTTGGCATGGAAGATAACACCGACTTCTTTCAATCACGTATTACCTCTCAAGCGCCTGTAGTGCGCAATGGAGAACGCCCCTTTGAACCCACACGGGTGGGCGCAGGTATCGGTGAGAAGTTTGGGTTTACAGGTAAGGGTGGGTTTCAACAGCTGGAAATCAATGAAATCATGCGTCCTAAAGATACCAATGACCTGCGCGTCCTATCGAATCCCAAGGAAACCTACGACCAACCGATGGTGCCTGGGCAGCATTTTATTGGAACTAATGCGGATGTCAGTGATGTCGGTGAAGTGCGCAAGTATAAGCCCGATTCCTTCTACATTGATGAAACGGGTGAACGCTTCTTTGTGACCACGGGTGACCTTATTAAGGAGACTGTTCGCTCGACACAGGTGCTGCCTCATACGGTTCGTCCTGAAACCTCGGTAGAGTATGGGGGTATTGCTTCATCCCAGGATTTTGGTGAAGGCTATGTGACAGGTTCGTATCGTATGCCGATGTCGCAGCAATACGGCGGTGCAGGCTATCGTAATGCGGATATGTCTAGTTATTATACGAAGGATGTGGGTGGCGGTGAGGCGGATTATGGTAAATCGTCGATTGAAATCCGCCCGAATGAGCGCAATGAAACGAGCGAGAGGGTCATGGCGCTAAACACGGCCCCCGCGGACAATCAACTGGTGACAAATCATTATACGGATGATGCTCGACCGACACGCCGTGGTGAAACAACAGGTAACATTCGGATGACAGGTACACCGATTAGCTATGGCAATCGTGCCCCCGCAATTACAGTGTGGGACCCCAAGGACATTGCGCGAACCACCGTGCGCGAATCCACCATCTATCTGGACCGCCCTGGTATTGCTGGTGGTGATGGCGCAGCCGCTACAAATCGCCTGAAAGTATATGACCCTGATGATATTGCCAAGAATACACAGAAGGCACAGTTGTCAAATGGGCTGGCCTGGACGGGCCCAGGTGGCAATGGGGCGTGGAGCGATGCGATGGACCCTACGTTTGCGTACAATATGCGGTCGAACCCGAACAAAGAGCAGATTGCACGGGGGCGCAAACCAATTGCGGGTTCAGGGTCTACGGCCACATTCAATGGCAATCCTGGCCACCAATGGTCAAAGAAGCTAGACACGGATGTCATCAATGACCGTCCGTTGGCCATCAATCGCTCACTGGACATTACCCCTGGGGTGGGCGATGTGGGACGGATGGAGTACCGTGTGCCTTTGAAGTTGGATGTGAGTCGTGAGCGAAATACGTATGAATCAGTAGCAGCGGTGGACAACAATCCGTTGCATCAGAGCTTGCGTAAAAATGCGATGCTGGACGAGGCAGCCATTCATGAATATCGACAGTATTTATCGGCGCAATAGATAATTCACATATCTATCTAGAATATGTCTGCCAGGTATAATTATAAAAAGCATGGCTCTCCCACTGGGTCTATCTTAAATCTACCAAAAAATGCACCTAAGGCTGCATCTGCCCACCCCCCTACAAGGTCTTGGTTTTCTAAAATTTTTTCAAATGGAAATAATACAGTAAAACGCAACCCAAATGGCAGTATTAACTTTTCTAAGTATCCTAGTCGTGGCGGCAAGCAACGCGGCTCCAAAAAGCAACGCAAATCCCGTAAACAGCGTAAGTAATCTAATAGTCGGTATAGTTATCGAAGCAAATGAGCAGTAAACTGGTGACAGTACAAGTGAAGGTGCTAAAGAATTCCACTGTAGAAATAATGAAGAGCTGACATGTTCACTCGCGTATGTCCGCAAAGGTAGAAAAAAGATAATAAAATCACTATCTAAACACCACCTATGATTGGAAAAGTAACATGGATACTACTCCAATGATATTAACGGGCCCACCTGGCTGTGGCAAAAGCCATTGGATTCAACAGTATGCCGACAGTGTCAAAAAACAGTTGTTTGTCTGCCCTTGTCGAAAAGACAGGACACTGCGTGATGGGCGACAAAAGCTCCATGTCTGGGCGAGGAGAACGGAACCCGCTATTTTGTGGCTAGAAGGAGCCGATGATCTTACGCCCGAAGCGCAGGCGTTTCTTCGTCGAATTCTGGAGACGCATGCTTCTGACGTACTGTTTATTTTGGAGTGTCGTGACGCAGGCCGTTTACAGGAACCCATTCGGTCACGCTGTGTGATTAAAAAGATTTATCAGCCTAGCTGGTATAATTTGGAAGAATTTCTTGTAAAAACATATCATGGATTGTGTATTATTGAAATTAAAAATTACCTAAAAAAGAATGAATATTCATATCGACGTGCAATTCAATGTGCATTTCTACAATTACAGTATCCAGATATATGGAAACAGACCATAGAGCATCGTTCATTGGAAAATATAGAGATTGATACATTATCTGCAAATAACCTAGTAAACTATATTAACACTGGTTTTAATCCTGAAACACTCACATTGTCACTTTTATCAAATGAATCTATTCTGAAAGACTACGGCAATTGTATTGAATTATCAGGCTCTTTATGGGCATTCTTAGGGAGTGCGTTATATAAGCTCTCGTCAACAACACCGAATCAAGAAGAATGAATAGAGGTACTGATTCCATCCTTTCCGTCTATTCCGATGCTAGAGCGGAATATACAAAGCAATTATGTGTATACTTGGTCCCTGCTTATTTTCAATTCTTTATTGAGTTACTTGAAAAAAGTAAACAGGCCATGATACAAGAGCCCAAAAAAGTATTATGGCAGCTACAAAATTATTTGAATGAAATTCATGACTGGAATATGGAAAAAGTCAACAATGAAATACACATTATTTATACGAATTGTGGATGTGATTATTTAGACGATTTACTTACAGCGGTATTTATTGCCCATACCAAAGTATTAACTGCCATTCGGTTGTCTGCTAATAATAAAAAAGTGGAAATTACTGTACCTAAAGTGGAGCACTTTCTCTTTAAAGTACTATGTGAAACATCTAAATTACTGTGGAGTTCTACCTATTTATTTCGAGATGGTATCTCGGGTATTGAAAAGCAGCAGAACTATCGAACCATCGAGACCATATTAAATGAAGGTATTCTTTTGGCCATTCGAAATCTAGTCCCTGTTAAATCTATCCTAAAAAGCTTTGTAAATAATGATTCGACCGATGAATCACATACAACAAGTGAGTCAATGAATCATAAAGCGGATACAGATGCTAATGCAGATGATGATAGCGATGATGATGATAAAAAAGGTCCGGCAGAAATAACTATTACTAAATCTCAAGACGTACTACCTTCTATACTTTCTACATCTACATTGTCATCTGCCACATTACTTGACACATCGTCGGCTGCAATTCCTGCGACTATAAATCCTATGACTGCAGTTCCTCCTATGCCTCCTATTTCATTGGAGGGTTCATCTAATCCACCGATGATTGTTATCGAAGATAAGCCTACGGTTCGTTTTGGAGAGTTTAATGCAATGTTTGATTCTGAAAATCCCGATAATTCGGATATGATTCACCAAGAAGATAATGAAGAGAATAGCGACCCTGTTCTTGAAATACTGGATGGCGCAGGCACATCACTCTCCTCTGATGGCGATTTCATCAATTTAGATGAAACCCCTAAAGATAATACGGGAGAGCCTGAGCAAATGGGCACCGATGATTATGAAGAATTGCAACTATAAGAACAAGTGCGGAGAAGAATACTGTGTTTTTCTCGCACGTGTTCAATAATGATGCCTGTTTGGTTCCCATGGATGTTTATAGGTGGAGTTCTATTTATCGTTCTGAGTTTTGTTGGAGCAAAATACAAGGATAAAGAATATAAAAACATTCAATTCTTGCAAGACTTTATTAGTGGTTCTATTGTAATCGCATTTACAGGAGTATTGATACCTGATATATTCCCTCCTATTGATTTTCCAACTCAGTTTAGCACAAATGTACATCATGATTTTGACCTACAAGTCGGCCCCCCTCGTCTGGCAGGAAGATAATTATTTTCAGAAAGATAAATTATAAATACGATATAGAAATGTCTACGACGATTTATGATAGTTCACTGCTCACACAGCGTCGTCAATCCAAAGCGAAAGCAGGGTCCTTTATCAATCGTATTCAGAACTATGCACAGCCCCATACAGGGTATACCCCCGCCTTGGGCATTTATGATCAGTCGATTATTAACTCCGTCAAAGATGGGAATATGGTCTATTACCGAAAAGGTACAGGAGGTATTACTCTTGCCGATAATGGATGCCCTTGTGCACCACTATCCAGTGCCAATTGCAATAATAATTAAAGACTTCACTCTATATCGTAACATAATATGAGAATATACTATATTCATATATTATTTCATTCGCCAAAAAGAGGAATCTACCCTATCGTGTATTAGATACCGAGTGAGTATACTTTATCTTGTGACGGTACTGCATTTTTCCACAAAAACTGCTGGAAGATGGGTCGATGCAATTGCTCACGAGGAACTGCATTATGTATATCATGTGCAATATGGATATATAGTTCAAATCCATCATATTTCTCATCGCCATCTTTATCTTCATAGATGGTTCGTCCTGCATCATCTACAGTCCAACTCCACAGTAGATTATACAAAGGTGATTTTGTTTCATAGACTTTCCATGACCCCTCTTCACTCATAATGGGGATATTTTTACCCTTTTTCTTTGAAGGAGGGTCATCAAATAACCCATCAATCAAACTAACAGACAATCGGCATAAATCAAAGGACGGATTGGGAAGGTTTTTAGGTTTATTATGATCAAAAAATGGCCCAAAATTATATTGATCGCTGGCATCCTGATCCGGCCAATGATCATCGGATACCCATAGATGTTTGCCCAATCGAAAAATGGCACGTCCAAAATCAATAATACTAAAAATTTTTCCAAATGTAGGAATTCTCCATACGGTTCCATCTTTAATCGTGTAATATAGATATTTCTTATCCGTCGCTCTCCATAAAATATTATTCGAATGAAGATCATTATGCGTAAAACAAATGGCACTCTGTAAAAAAGTGAGTGCGGAAATAATCTGAAACAGCCAGGCGACCCATCGTGTTTCCCATCCTTGAGAACCACGTTCATGACCATCAATTTCATCCACATCTAGCAATGTATCCATAATGCCCTCTTGGGCTTCTTGTTGAATAATAATAATAGGCATATTCGGAATTTCAAGACAAATATCTACATCAAGTTGCACAGTATTATCTGACCCACTGTCTGAGCCAGATTCATACTCACTGTCTGAGCCACTGTCTGAGCCACTGTAACTAGTACCACTGTCAGATTCACTCGAATCGCCTTTTACTCCATTTAATTTTTTAGAAGACACCGATTGCTTGAGAGATGTATTTGTAATATTTTTATTAATCTCAAAGATATTTTTTGAGTTTTCAGTTTCTTCTTCAATATTATCAAATGTAAATGAAGTGGCAGATGCAACGGATGTGGTATCTGTGTTGTCTACTCTTTCTTCTAAGGTCTCTTCTAATTCTTCATCTTCATCAAACGGACATGTTGTAATTTCCTTATACAGTTCATCGTAATTCGGTATTTCACCCGCATTGGTGTCACGTTGCAACGTAATCTTTGCACTGTGTGATTCCATCCCTTTCCAAAACCATCGACACTGGCGATAAGTATCATATTCATTCGTAATGTTGTATTGATACGATTTACTAATTCCCGTAAAAGAGCCATAATACAGTATACAGTGTGGTGTTAAATCTAATTCTCTAAAACGACTTAGTATAAAATTAGCAGTAGTATCGACATAGGCCTGATTATTATGGCTATGCAGCTTTAGAAGTGTACTTTTCCATGTTTTTTCACTTTGAGGAAGTAACGGATGCTCTGGGCATACGTATTTCTCTTTTATCATGTCAATCGGATTAAGTAAATGAACAATTTTAGTAAATACCTCACATGGCTCTGATGTAGCAGGGTCTGTACTACGATGACGAGTTGCTTTCCAAAATTTAGGCTTATCCTGCGAGGTCCACGAATCAATCTGATACATTGAAGGGAGTTCCAAATTTTTGTGCGACAGAACAGAATCAGGGATAGAAAACAGGTCTAGTGCAGGATTATAACGCTGCAAGTGTGTATAATTTGAGAATGCCTCCTCATCGCTTGTAGAGATATTATGGGTTCGACAAGGCTCTGTTTGCAGTTCTTTTAGAACAGCTTTCATTCTCCTTGTCTGGAAGACTTGTGTGTGTGTTTATGTGGCGCACTACAAAACTACAATTTCTACTAGGAACATATTATGGCTGCTCAACAAGGTGGTGTCAATGTTAATCTCCGGAAGTTTGTAATGAAGTCCATTCCACAAGATGCGGTGGCTGTCTTTATCGGGCGTCGTCGTACGGGTAAATCGACACTGGTTCGCGATTTGCTATTTCATCATCAAGATTTACCCATGGGCTGTGTTATTTCGGGTACGGAAGAGTCCAACGGTTTCTTTAAAAAAATGGTACCCTCGATGTTTATTCATGGTGAATACAATCCTGTGATTCTAGCCAACTTTGTTAAACGCCAAAAACTAGTCATGCAGCGAATTCAACAAGATGAAGGCAAAGGCGTGAAATCAAACATTGACCCCCGTGCCTTCATGATTCTCGATGATTGTATGTACGATGATTCATGGACTCACGATAAAAACATTCGCTATCTGTTTATGAACGGTCGTTGGCTCAAAGTATTTTTCATCATTACCATGCAGTTCCCCCTCGGTATCCAGCCTGCCCTGCGTACCAACGTGGATTATGTCTTTATTCTGAGGGAGCCCTACATGAACAATCGTCGACGCCTCTTTGAAAACTATGGCTCGGCATTTCCTTCCTTTGAATTCTTCTGCCAAATGATGAATCAGTGCACCCAGAATTATGAATGCCTAGTAATTAACAACAACACCCAGAGTAATAAATTGGAAGATACCATCTTCTGGTATAAGGCAGAAGTGCATGGTGAATTCAAAATGGGGGCACCCGAATTATGGCGACAGTCTGAACTGTTGGCCCGCGGTGGCGGCGAAGATGACAATGCTAACTTTGACCCACAGTCCAGTATGCGGCTACGAGGACCTGCCATTAATGTTCAAAAGCGGTATTAGTAGAATGGATATGAAATATAGACAGTTCGCAGGTACCATCTTTATTGTAATGGTCATCGCCATGGCAGCCTATGTCATTGAACAAGTAACCTCGGCAAATCATGAGGACTTCATCGATGCAGGACGATGTGGTGTGGATTTGCCCTCGTGTGTGGGTGAACGCGTACGGTGCATCAATGGCTACTGCAAATCTGACCGACTTGTTGCGTTCCCTGAATTGTCCGATATACCAATGCTACCGCCTACACGGTACTAATTCATAGCAATAAAACCTCACCATTGGCTAGAAAAAATGGTTCATCCGAAAGCAATGGGCATTGGTGCGATGTTACTATTGTTGGTGGCGGCAGTCATTGTGCTCCCGATGGTAGTGCGCTACATTGACCGCATGGAACCGCATTACGTGATTTCAGGCTTTCAAGACATGCAGGTAAACCATGTACCGAGCGTGGCCGTGGCACCTGAATATGTTCCTGACAGGAATACCAACTACCTGTGCAATGTCGATGCCAGTGGTAAATCATGTCCCGAGGGAACCTTCTGTGATGGTCTCACCCAATCTTGCATCTCCAACTATATGGGTGGCCCTGTTCCGATCACGGGATATTACTCGTAAATAGATTGTAAAATAAATAATGTGAAACATTGTATTTTTACAATTATGGATTACTCTTTGGATTCTTCTACTTCGTATACTTCGTTTGCAGAAGGGGCTACAAGTTCCGCAGGAGGAGTGGAAGGGGCAACAGGGGCAACAGGGGCAACAGGGGCAA
>Ga0136641_1000638_pt1 | contig 14921 bp, 14 predicted proteins | sample EliLak1302023Y_FD_115312 | JGI IMG/M metagenome (GOLD analysis project Ga0136641, IMG submission 115312) | Freshwater microbial communities from Elizabeth Lake, Yosemite National Park, California, USA - 13020-23Y | ecosystem: Environmental > Aquatic > Freshwater > Lake ...
ACTTCACTTTGGTCGAGAAGTTCCTCTAACTCACTTCCGAAAATCTTCAGTTTCAATTCATCCAAATCTGATAGGAGATTCTCAGGTATGTTTTGTCCAATCCAACCCCACAACACAGTACGCAGTTTGCCTTCGGCATTGAAAGTGACGCCGTGATCAATACCAAACGTATTTCCAGAATCATCTGTGAGTAGGTGACCAGCTTTACGATCTGCGTTATTCACTAATGCATCGAATACCGCAATCTGGAGGAGTCGAAACGAATCCTCATGGGCCAAAGTGACTTCAACTCCAGTTTCATCGAAGCCTGTAATGATTGTCAACCATCCTTCAGGAACAGTTTCTGGGGGAAATATGTCCACCGTCTTTGGTGCAGCATCGATCCACTTCTGAAACGACCCGATTCCATAGGGACCCTCTTCGATAGTGGTTTCAGGAACGATGTTCCAATCGAGCATTTCACTAACAACGTAGGCAGCACGTTCGCGCAGATGAAGTGTGTTGTCTGGAAAATCCCAAAGTGGTCGTTCGCCAGAACGTGGCTTGTAGATGTAGCGATCATTTCTAATTTCCACTACTAGTGTGGAATTTGAAGCATTAACCATTTGGCCAACAACTTTTGCGTCATTCATCGGATGCATATTCTGACTGAACACTTAACAACATAAACACAGCAACATCAATTCAACAACTTCAATTAAACGATGCCAAGAATGGCGTCGACTGCAATTGCTGTTAGTTCAGTTGACTCACTCACGTCACCGTCAATGGTTTTTCTTGCCCAAGCATCGATGATTTCGATGGCACCGGGCATATCCAAGTCAGTTCCCAACTTGGCAACAATCTCAACGACCGGACTTGGCGCTCCTAGCGGGCAAGCAAATGCGCTACGCCAGATATTCAACCTCTCCTTAGCAAGCTCGAGTGCGTCATCGAGCCATTCCCAATCGCTGCGGTAGTGATGTGATAGCAGAACTAGTCGAATGGCCATCGGGTCAACGCCTTGGGCCCGAAGTTTGGATACAAAGACTAGGTTGCCCAATGATTTACTCATCTTCTCGCCGTCGAGTGAAACCATTCCGGCATGCATAAAAACATTTGCGAACGGCCTGACTCCGGTTGCTGACTCCGCATGTGCCGCGCTCATTTCGTGGTGCGGGAACTTCAGATCGCTGCCGCCACCTTGAACCGTAATCTGCGAGCCTAGGTAATGCGTGGCAATTGCTGAACACTCGATGTGCCAGCCGGGCCTGCCGGATCCAAGTGCAGAAGGCCAAGACGGATCGTCCCCGGATTGACCTCGCCAGAGCAGCGCATCTAACGCATTTCGTTTTCCAGTTCGGAGTGGATCGCCACCGCGCTGCGCGAAGACTTCCAGCATTTCAGAATTTGGAAGATGACAGATTTTTCCTAGGAGATCTGTCTGCATCATGTCGTAATACAAATCATTTTCGACTTGGTAGGCAACGCCTAATTCTTTGAGTTTGACAGCGCTGCGTTCGATGAGTTCCATTGCTTCGACGACACCAACATAATTTTGCGGAGGGATAACCCGCAACGCTTCCATGTCAGTCATGAAGAGTTCAATTTGTTCGGTTGCAATTTTTTGCCAAGGACGACTAGTTAGTTTGGCGCGCTCCAGTAGCGGATCATCTATGTCGGTGATGTTTTGCGCGTAATGGACGTGAACACCAATTGCTCGCCAGAACCTGTGCAAGGTATCGAATGCTACGTATGTTGCAGCATGACCCATGTGAGTTGCGTCATATGGCGTAATTCCACAGACATATAGTTTCGCCTCACCTTTAACTGGTAGGGCTTGCAGGGCTTCAGTCTGAGAGTCATGAACTAGAAATTCTGCAACTGAAGCATCCAAAATTGGAACCAGTACTTCTCGCCAAGGCTGCATGAGTTAAGTCTATGAGGGGATCACACACCCAGTCTTCAGGCAAACCCAATTGTGTGCGTTCTTAATGCCAGAGGATCTTATGGTTCCCGTCGCCGCAAGTATCGCTCAAATTCCCGTGCAATTGCTTCGCCGGTTGCTTCTGGGAGTTCGGCAGTGTCTTGAGTTTCTTCTAAAGTGCGCACGTAATCTGAGATCTCTTCATCATCAGTTGACAATTCATCCACACCAAGTTGCCAAGCCCGAGCTTCTTCAACAAGTTCATCTACTGGAATCGAAATGTCCAATAAATCCTCTAAGCCGCGAATCAACGCCAGAGTGGCTTTCGGGCAAGGTGGAGCTGCGACGTAATGCGGCAGCGCAGCCCAAAGTGCGACTGATGGGATTCCTTGCACTTCCAATTCTGATTGCAGGATCCCAAGAATTCCGGTTGGTCCCTCGTATTTTGAGGACTCGAAGCCCGAGATCTTCTGCAATCTCTTATTTGAAGATGTCCCACTTACTGGGATTGGTCGCGTGTGTGCAACATCGGCAAGAAGCGCACCAAGAGTTATAAGCACGTTGTTTTCGCCCAATTCAATGTGTTTCAAAATCTCCGAACAAAATTGTTTCCATTTCATACTTGGCTCTACGCCATGAACCAAAAATATTTTCGTATCTGGCAGAGTTTCAGTTGTGGCCCTAAAAATCGTGGTGCCAGGCCAGGCCACCTCTCGATCACCTGAGATTCCAATGCTTACTTCGGGCCGATTAAATTGGTAGTCGTAAAACTCATCACCTGGTAAGTCAACTATTTCTTCAGATTGCCAAACATCCAACAAGTGCTCCAGTGCATCAGTGGCGGATTGTCCAGCGTCATTCCAGCCACCAAATGCTGCGATGATGATGGTTGTGTTTCTTGGGAAGGTTTGTTCCAGTTCCAAGCACAGCACCCCATTTCTTCGGTTCATCCTTAGTTTATTGCCTGCTACAGACGCTGGTTCAGCGAGATGAGAAAAGGCTGGGAGAATAGAGCAATGGATTCCGTGAATGTGATTAGCACCGCCAAAGCCGCAGAATTCGCAGTAGGGGACCGGGTCCAGTTAACGGACACAAAGTCCCGAAAGCACACCATAGTTTTAGAAGTTGGCCGCGAGTTTCACACAAATCACGGTGCCATAAAGCATGATGATTTGATTGGTCTGAGTGAAGGTTCGACAGTCAAGTCATCCGGAAATATGGTTTATTTGGCGCTTCGCCCACTATTAATTGATTTTGTTTTGAGTATGCCGCGTGGCGCCGCAGTCGTGTATCCAAAAGATGCAGCGGCAATCGTTGGCCTTGCTGACATCTACCCAGGCTGTGTAGTCGTGGAAGCAGGAGTTGGATCGGGGGCACTATCGTGCTCACTATTACGCGCCATCGGTGAGCAAGGCTATCTCTACAGCTTTGAGCGTCGCGAGGATTTTGCAAAAATCGCCAAGAAGAATGTTTCCAACTTTTTCGGATCCGAGCCGACTAACTGGCAGGTTACTTTAGGTGATCTGCAAGACAAAGTAACGTCCTTACCGGCTGCCAGCGTTGATCGCATCGTATTAGACATGTTGGCACCATGGGAATGTATCGATGCCATTGCGCAAGTATTACGCCCTGGCGGTGTGGTCATCGCTTACGTTGCAACTACCACCCAAATGTCGAGATTTGTTGAAGATCTACGCCTAGATCTGCGTTGGACGAATCCAGAAGGTCAAGAATTGATCGCTCGGCCTTGGCACCTCGAAGGACTTGCGGTGCGGCCAAATCACCGAATGCAGGGTCACACTGGGTTTTTAGTGACTGCTCGCAAATTAGCTCCTGGAGTAATCCTGCCACCACGTCGAATTCGCCCAACTAAAGGCGGATTAGATACTGTTACTGAAGTGGTGCAGGGATCGGATGCGAGCTTAGGTGAGGAGGCAACTAATGACTGACTCAACAAGCGCGGACCAATTACGAGCCTTAAATTCCCGAATCGATGACTTATCTGAATCAAACACAAAACTCACCGCAACTCTGCGCGAAGCCCGCGAACAAATTATTGGCCTCAAAGAAGAAGTTGATCGACTTAGCGCTCCACCTAATGGTTACGCAATTTACTTAGGACCAGCAGCCGATGAATTAGTTGATGTAACAATTAATGGCCGCAAGATGCGTGTGGCCATGGCTCCTGAAGTGGATCGGGATACTCTGCGTCCGGGTCAAGAAGTGATTCTCAACGAATCCATGAATGTAGTAGTAGCCGGCAATTTCGATGACCAAGGCGAGATTGTGATTTTTCAGGAAATTCTTGAAGATGGCAACCGAGCAATTGTTACTGGACGCAGTGACGAAGAACGCGTAATTCACCTCGCTGCTCCATTGCGTGATGTGCCACTTCGATCAGGTGACAGCTTGCTGGCAGACATGAAAGCTGGGTATGCCTTCGAACGAATCGCAAAGTCAGAAGTTGAGGACCTGGTACTCGAAGAAGTTCCGGACATCAACTACGAAGACATCGGCGGCCTTGGCGATCAGATCAACACCATCAGAGATGCAGTGGAATTGCCATTCCTACATCCAGAACTTTTCAAAGAATACGAACTAAAACCACCCAAGGGAATTTTGTTATACGGTCCGCCAGGATGTGGAAAAACTCTGATTGCCAAAGCAGTAGCTAATTCGCTGGCTAAAAAAGTTTCGGAAATTTCTGGAATTGGTGAAGGTCGTAGTTACTTCCTCAACATCAAAGGTCCGGAACTACTTAATAAGTTTGTTGGTGAAACTGAGCGTCAAATTCGGATCATTTTCCAACGTGCCCGAGAAAAGGCCAGCGAAGGAACCCCAGTAATCGTGTTCTTTGATGAAATGGATTCCTTATTTCGCACGCGTGGCAGCGGAGTGTCGAGTGACGTAGAAAACACAATTGTGCCGCAGTTGCTAAGTGAGATCGATGGCGTTGAGAGTTTGGAAAACGTAATTGTAATCGGTGCCTCCAACCGTGAAGACATGATTGATCCAGCGATACTTCGACCTGGCCGACTTGATGTAAAAATCAAAATCGAACGCCCAGATGCTCAAGCCGCAGTAGACATCTTTGGTAAATATCTAACTGCAGAACTTCCACTCAGCCAAGTTGACTTAGCCGAGTACGGGAATGACCCGCAAGCAACTGCTACTGCAATGATTCAGCGAGTAGTTGAGGAAATGTACTCAACTACTCCTAATAACGAATTTCTTGAAGTTACCTATGCAAACGGTGATAAGGAAGTGCTTTACTTCAAGGATTTCAGTTCTGGCGCCATGATTGAAAACATTGTTAGTAGGGCTAAGAAAGCCGCAATCAAGTCTTTCCTGACGGTTGGTGAGAAAGGAATTACGATCGAGCATCTGCTTCAGGCTTGCCTTGACGAGTTCCACGAAAATGAAGACTTGCCGAACACCACAAACCCTGATGACTGGTCTCGGATTTCCGGCAAAAAGGGCGATCGCATTGTATTTATGCGCACTTTGATTCACGGTAAAAAAGGTGACGACTCCGGACGAAGTATCGATACTTCACTGTCCTCGAACCCATTCGCATAAGGTCACAAATGTCTGTTCGTCGGGTAATGGGAATTGAATCTGAGTTTGGAATTTCAAATCCTAGAGATTCAAGCGCTAATCCAATGCTTTTATCCAGTCAGGTCGTCAATGCTTACGGCAATGAAGTTATGCCAAATCGGATTCGCCGAATGCGCTGGGACTATGACGTCGAATCACCACTGCGCGACGCTCGCGGCTTTGACATGAGTCGGGCGGACGCCGATCCTAGCCAATTGACCGATGACGATTACGGACTTGCGAACCTCGTTCTACCTAATGGAGCTCGTTACTACGTGGATCACGCCCATCCTGAATACGCTTCGCCTGAAGTAACCAATCCATTTGATGCCGCGCTCTGGGATAGTGCGGGTGATCGCATTATTGAACGCAGCGCCAGATTGGCAAGTACTTTGACTGGTGATTTGATCACAGTATATAAAAACAACACCGACGGTAAGGGCGTTAGCTATGGCACGCATGAAAATTATCAAGTACTTCGAGAAGTTGCATTTAGTGATCTTGTCAGATTCTTAACTCCATTTTTCGTAACGAGATGCGTTTTCGCTGGCGCAGGTCGAGTCGGCTTAGGTCAGGAAGTCATTGAGCCAGGCTTTCAAATCAGTCAACGCGCGGATTTTTTTGAAGCCGAAGTCGGCTTGGAAACCACACTACGACGTCCGATCATTAATACCCGCGATGAGCCGCACGCTGATCCAGACTTATACCGTCGACTCCATGTGATCATTGGCGATGCGAACATGTCTCAGAAAATCAATTATTTGAAGATGGGAACGACTGCGATTGTGCTCAGCATGATTGAAGCTGGGTTTCTGGAATTTGATTTCGAACTTTATGACGCAGTGACTTCGATGCGCTTAGTTAGCCATGACTACAAATTCGAAACCAAGCAACGTATGCGAGATGGTTCAGAGAGATCTGCACTCGAGATTCAAAAGCACTATCAGCAAAGTGCTGTGCGATTCTTGGAATTTACTAATGAAACAGACTCGATGTCATATGACGTTGTGGCGCAATGGGGACGCATTCTGGATTCCCTTGAATCAAATCCGATGTCACTTGTCAACGAAGTTGATTGGATTACTAAACTCTCGGTTCTAAATGGTTACCGAAATCGCGATCACCTACTTTGGAATGATTCCAGATTAGCCGCCATCGATATTCAGTTTGCCGATTTACGACCGGATAAAGGCCTGGCGCGAGTTCTGCAGCAAAAGGGCAAGATGGATCTGTTGTTTACAGAGGAGCAAGTAGCTCACGCGGTGGCTAATCCGCCCACGGATACTCGAGCCTATTTCCGAGGAACATGCGTATCTAAGTTCGTCGATCAAGTGGCTGCCGCCTCGTGGGATTCAGTGATTTTGGACTTGGGGCCGGATGTCCCCTTAAAGCGAATTTCAACCCCTGACGCGTTAGGTGGTACGCAAGCAAGTGCTTCGGATTTGTTCAATCGATCAGACTTGGCTGGAGATCTACTGGCTAATTTAAAGCCGGAACATGTCCTGGCATAAGGGACAAACCGAATAGGCTTCTGGTGTTACAGAGCAGTTTGTTCTAATTGGATTAACCTAGACACTAACTGCACGTCTACGGACAGGAATAGGGGTTCAAAATGAGTGAACGCGAGTTTGCAAAAGGAAACTCAGACCGAGAACAGTCCACAGATTTCTCGCCGCTCCCAACCGTTTCGAGTTCCGACCTCGATGTAACAGATTTGCTCGATGCTATTGATCTTGTACTCGAGGAAAATGCCGAAGAGTTTGTTAAAGGTTTCGTGCAAAAAGGCGGCCAGTAAGTGCTGTCAGGAAAGCTCGACAAGAGAATTTTTGGAATTGAAACAGAGTTCGGCGTAACTTGCACATTTCAAGGCCAGCGCCGACTCACACCTGATGAGGTAGCAAGGTACCTCTTTAAGCGAGTTGTGTCCTGGGGTAGAAGCTCCAATGTATTTCTTACCAATGGTGCACGTCTTTACTTAGATGTCGGCAGTCACCCTGAATACGCAACCGCTGAGTGTGATGACTTCCACGATTTGATAGTTCAAGACAAAGCCGGCGAACGAATCCTGGCCGAACTAATTCTTGATGCCCAAGAAAGACTGCTTGAAGAGGGCATCGAAGGCGAAATCTACCTATTTAAGAACAACACAGACTCAGGCGGCAATTCCTACGGGTGTCACGAGAATTTCTTGATCAAGCGACGCCAAGATTATCTAGAGCAAATCGAAGCGTTGCTCCCATTTTTAATTACTCGGCAATTGATCTGTGGCGCAGGAAAGGTTCTCACGACACCACGAGGGACTATTTATTCCTTATCTCAGCGCGCAGATCATATGTGGGAGGGGGTTTCAAGTGCTACTACCCGCTCCCGCCCAATTATTAATACCCGGGATGAACCGCATGCGGATTCTGAAGCTTTTAGACGCCTTCATGTAATAGTTGGTGATTCCAACATGTCAGAGATGACGACGTTGCTAAAAGTTGTATCAATGGATTTCGTACTTCGGTTACTTGAAACTGGCAATTTGAACAAAGACTTCACACTAGATAACCCAATTCGAGCCATCCGCGATGTTTCGCACGACATCACTGGCTTGGCCACGATCACCTTGAACTCCGGTACAACTATGACGGCACTGGAAATGCAGTGGGCTTACCTTGAAATGGTCAAAGGTTATGTGGCATCCGGAGACATGAATATGACTCGTGAGCACGACATCGCACTTGAATTATGGGAACGTACGTTGACTGCAATTGAGACCAATAACCACGCGTTGATCGCAAGTGACATCGACTGGGCCATAAAGAAACAATTGTTAGATTCTTACCGCGACAAAAATGGCCTAGATCTAGAGTCGCCACGCATCGCTCAGCTCGATCTGATGTATCACGACATTACCCAGAGTCGGGGGCTGTTTTACTTGCTACAAAACAATGGGCGAGCAAATCGGGTGACCACAGATGCAGAGATTTCTCTGGCCCAGACCGTGCCACCGCAGACCACTCGAGCCAAACTCCGCGGCGACTTCATTGCCGCAGCCCAAGAGACGGGCAAAGACATAAGTGTTGACTGGGTCCATCTGAAAATGAACGATCAGTCGCAACGAACAGTTTTGTGTAAAGATCCGTTTGCCAATGTCGACGAACGCGTCCAAAAACTAATTGACACCATGCAAGAACCCGCTAGCTCATAATTGTAGGATTAATACATGTTTACCCGTACCTCAATTCTCGTCGTGTCTGCCGCGCTCTTGCTTTCCGGTTGTTCATCTTCCGCTAAAGACGCAAAGCCAAGTGCTTCCGTAAATTCGGGTGCGGTGAGTGTTCAGGTCTCTGGCGATTACGGAACTGAGCCGGTTGTAGCAATTACGCCAGGACAACCTGCCACGGAACTTGGGATCACTGACGTAATTGTGGGTTCTGGCGACCCAGTGCCTGCAGGTTCGACCGTAACCGCTGACTACGTGGGTTATGGAGCTGTGTCAGGTCAGATGTTTGACGCTTCTTGGCTTCGAGGCAAACCAGCCACGTTCCCGCTGGCGCAAGTGATTTTGGGCTGGCAAGAGGGACTGGTTGGTATGCAGGTCGGTGGAAGGCGTCTACTCGTAATCCCAGCCGATAAAGCCTATGGCGACAACCCGCCCCCAGGTAGCGCAATTGCACCTGGTGAGACGTTAATCTTCGTAGTCGACCTAGTCAGTTTTAAATAATTGTAAGGTCTTTAGGTTCAATTCGAGTTCAATTGATAGATGAGGAAGTTATGCAGCCCCCAGAGTTTGATTTTCCAGAAGGTCCAGCACCAACCGAATTAGTCATTGCTGACCTGCAAGTAGGTGATGGTGTTGTCGCTGAGCCAGGCCAAAAAGTTACTGTTCACTATGCCGGCGTCGAGTACGAAACTGGAGAGCAGTTTGATTCATCTTGGGATCGTGGGGAGTCCATTGAATTTCCACTAAAGGGATTAATTGCTGGATGGCAAGAGGGTATTCCTGGTATGAAAGTAGGCGGGCGAAGAAAACTAACGATTCCACCTGAGCTGGCTTATGGCGCCGCTGGTAGCGGTCATCGACTATCAGGAAAGACTTTAGTTTTCATAATCGATCTTTTAGCTGTCTCCTAGTCATGGCAAGGGCACGTACCGAGCGCATGCTCAACTTGCTCTTTGTACTCCTGAATTCCACTGTCCCATTAACTCGGGAGCAGATTCGGGAACGGGTACCTGGATATGGTGATTCAAATGAGGCCTTTGAGCGCATGTTTGAGCGGGATAAATCTGCGCTGCGTGAGCTTGCAATTCCGGTTGAAACTAGGCCAGTGGATATATTTCACGATGACGTACTTGGATATCGAATCAACCGTACTGATTGGTTAATGCCCGAAATAACTCTAACTGCGCAAGAGCGGACTTATTTGAGTTTGGCAGCCAGTGCTTGGCAGAGTGCTCAACTAAGCGCCGCAGCAAAGCAGGCAGCTTCGAGCGTCGATGCTAGAGAACTTGATTCGACATTGTCCGTACCAGTATCTCTTGCTAAAGGGCGTAGACACATCTCGGAAATTCTGACCGCTATTGCAAACGGTAAAACTGTAACTTTCGATTACGTTGGTGTGAAAGATTCTGAATTAGGCCGCAGAACGGTTGATCCATGGCGGGCTTTACTCCATTCTGGTCATTGGTACTTGATTGGTTTTGATCAAGATAAGGGTGAAGTTAGAACCTTTCGCACGGACCGAATCGTAGGGGATGTGGTGGAGACTAGGCATGGCATCCTTGAACCAATGCCTGCTGATTTTGATTTGCTAGCAATCACATCTAGTTGGGAGAGTTCCGACAAACAGGCGATAATCGCGACAGTACTCGTGCGACCGGGTCGAGCAGCATCCCTTCGGGTACTTGCAACATCGTGTGTCGTGGGGGATGAGTGGGACGAACTCACTATCCCTTACCATCACGAATCTCAAGTGGTTGGTCTAATTGCGAGTGCTTGTGATGTGACACGAGTCAAGTCACCTGATTCGCTTCACAAGTCGGTATCACGCGTGGTTGCAACTACCTTGTCGGTGCATAACAATGGCAAATGATCTAGAACTTTTTATCAAACTTTTACCATGGTTGGTGGCAAACAACGGTGCTTCACTTTCTGAGATTGCGAACCATTTCGAAATTTCGGATAAGCACGCATTAGAACTAATCGGTCAATTGGTTGTGACTGGTCCATCCCAAGCTGGCGGTGGGCTCGTTGACATCGACTTCGAAGACGCGGAATCGATATTTGTATCTGATGCAAAGGCTCTTGATCGACCTGTGAAACTCTCTGAATTCGAAGCCGCATCATTACTTGGGGGACTGCACTATCTTGAACAATTTCCCAGTTTGGTCCACTCAGAAACAGTTGCCAGTTTGATTCGAAAAATCCAACAAGCATTACCCAATGTTGATAGTCCAATCAACGTAGTGGCCGCGCCAATTTCGCTGGAAGTACGTTCAGTAGTAACTGAAGCACTGTCTACCAGTCAATCAATTGAAATTCAGTACGCGGGGATCACCAAGAACGATCTCTCGTTGCGCGTGGTTGATCCGGTTTCTACTTACTCACAGGATGACTTCGTATATTTGCAAGCATGGTGTCGGAAATCTCAAGCTTGGCGAAGTTTCCGACTGGACCGAATTCTGGAAGCAAAACTTGGTCAGGATGCAGTCAATTTTCCAACTGATGAAGAACCAACAGATGCCAAGCGTGAATACTTAGCCACGATTGAGTTGGATAAGGCCTACTACGGACAACTAGATCAGGTAGACATAATCAGTTTCAAGGAATACATGTGGCATGCAGTTGAGGTGGAGCTGAAGGTTTATTCGCGAGACTGGCTGGTTTCTATGATTTTGGCCTCAGGTGGCCGAGTAAAGGCCGTCAGCCCGCCAGATTTGATCTCTGCTCTCGTAGAACGCGCAGAGGCTTGGGAATAGAATTCCCCGAATACTCAAGGATTGCGCATCTTGCGGATTGTCGAAATTGATGCGATAGCCTTAAAACGTCAGAAGTTGTTTAATTTTCGCAAGTGCCGATCAATTTCGAGAAATCTGGAGACGCTATGAGAGCCCTGTTTGATTCACCCGCTGCAATTATTTTGTTACTACTTGTGATCGTCCTATTTGGTGCCAAGCGCCTACCAGATGCAGCAAAGAGCGTGGGCAAGTCGATCAAGATTTTCAAGTCTGAGATGGAACCTAACAAGGAAACCGAAACAAAAGATTTACCGTAAAGTTCTCACAAAACCATTACTTACATTTAGTGCCGACAAAGTCAAAGCTGAGTGACCTAATCTATGGCGCAATCATTACCTGATGCAGACCAAAGCGCAATGACGCTTGCTGAGCATTTTCGGGAGCTTCGCAAGCGCTTAGTAAGAAGCGCGATGGCCTTAATAGTGTGCACGGTTGCCGTTTGGAATCAGTTTCCGGATATCTTTGCGGTAATTCGAAAACCTTACGACAGTGTTCAGGGCGCGGGCTCAACTGCAATTCTTGCGCTGACCGGGGTAACCAGCGGGTTTTCAATTCAACTACAGGTATCGCTTTCGGTGGCATTCGTTCTTTCCAGTCCAATCTGGATCTATCAGCTCTGGAGATTCATTTCACCTGGCTTGAAGAAGCATGAACGAAAATGGGCATATATTTTTACATCTGTTGCAGTTCCACTATTTTCCGGTGGGGTTGTGCTCGCATACTACGTTATGCCTCGAATGCTTGCGATACTTTTTGGTTTCACGCCGAGCAATGTTGAAAATGTAACAAGTGTTGAAAGTTATTTAAGTTTCTTTCTTCATCTCACACTATTTTTCGGAATCGGTTTTCTGCTTCCGCTGGTTTTGGTTTCGTTGAATTTTGCTGGAATTTTGTCAGGGCAGCGACTCAAGTCAGCATGGCGTTGGCTAATTTTAGGTAGCTTTATTTTCGGAGCAGTTGCGACGCCGAATGGAGATCCACTAGCCATGACATTTGTAGCGCTTCCGATGATTGCTATGAGTTTCATCGCCGTCGCGATTGCGATAGCAAACGACCGTCGCCGAGAACGTGCGTCCGAAGCGGTTTAGGGAGCAAGGAATTTAATGCTTGCGTTAGTTGTTAAACCTTCACTTCAAGGCAGAGCTAAGTTCGAAAAGATTTTGAATGACCTTGCTCATCTCAACCCCGTGATTCTTCATGGCACAAATGCTTCGTCACTTGAAAAAGAGCTGTTAGATCTTTGGAACCTAGATGCGAATCTCGTCGTGGCTGCCTGCGGTGGTGATGGGACATTTCATCTTGCACTTAACGCACTTCCCGACTTGAGCATTCCACTCGCCGTCATCCCAATGGGTACTGGCAATGATTTTGCGCGCTATCTGTCGATTCAGAAACCAGCGGATGGGCTAACAGTGCTACGCGATGGTGAGCCAATTGCGATGGATTTTGGAACCATTGAATTGGCTGATACATCCGTGGTTCGCTTTGCCGGAATCGCCTCATGTGGTTTTGATGCTCAGGTAAATGAACGAGCAAATACCTATCGAGGACCAACAGGAACTCTTAAGTACATGTTTGCGCTCGCTATGGAATTGGCAAAACTTAGTTCACGACAACTGTCGGTTTCTGTAGATGATGGCCAGACCCGCACTGGGCACTACACCTTAATTGCAGTTGGCAACACGTCGTCGTATGGCGGCGGCCTCAAAATGTGTCCTACGGCTAATGCCTACGACCATAAGTTTGAAATCACCTATGTGGAGAAGATCACTCGTCGCTTACTGGTACGTGTTCTACCCAAAGTGTTCTGGGGCGGGCACACCAAACATAGTCAAGTAACGCAAACCTCTAATCAACGAATTTACGTCGGTGGGGAGCCGTTTCCGATTTACGCTGATGGCGAGAAGATCGGCTTTGGACCAGCTGTCATAACACTCCACCCTGGAGCGATGCGTGTGTGGCAGGCACAACCAAGTAACTCAACGTAATCTTGAGACATGACGGAGTCGCCAGCCCAGAGATATGCGGCAGCGAAGTCTCGTAGCAAGGATTCCCAAGGCCTACTTGGATCATTTCAAGACTCACTTAGTTTTGTTTTAGATGACTTCCAACTACAGGCGTGCCGGGCAATTGATTCTGGGTCAGGAGTCTTGGTTGCCGCCCCAACAAGTGCAGGTAAAACTGTCGTGGGTCAGTTCGCCGTTTATACCGCGTTGTCAAAACAGTCACGCTGCTTTTACACGACGCCAATTAAGGCCTTATCGAATCAAAAATTTAATGAATTTGTCGACTTCTACGGTGCTGAAAATGTGGGTTTATTAACTGGTGATAGTTCGATTAATGGTGATGCCCCAATTGTTGTGATGACAACTGAAGTGCTGCGCAACATGCTTTATGAAGGTTCGGCTGGTTTGACCGGACTAAGCCATGTTGTCATGGATGAAGTGCATTACCTGGCGGATAGATCGCGCGGTGCAGTTTGGGAAGAAGTAATAATTCATCTGTCTGAATCGGTGTCAGTGGTTGCACTGTCAGCAACTGTCAGTAATGCCGAAGAATTTGGTGACTGGTTAAGAACTGTTCGAGGCAAGACTGAGGTAATCGTTGAAGAGCACCGACCAATTCCACTGCACCAGCATGTGATGGTGGGAGATGAGTTGCATGATCTTTTTGTTGATCAAGCTAAAACTAGAGTCAGCCCGGAGTTGCAGCGAATTTCGCGAAATGATCGACAACAGTCGCGACATGGTTACGGCAGAGGAAATCGGTTTCGTAGCAGATATACGCCATCACGGGTAGAGGTGATCGAAGAACTGGATCGAGCTGGACTATTACCAAGCATCACCTTTATCTTTTCTCGCGCTGCTTGCGATGATGCGGTATCGCAGTGCCTGGCTGGCGGACTATCCGTTACAACTCCAGAGGAACAGTTGCTCATCCGGGGCGTAGTAGATGCACATTTTCCAGATGCTAGCTCTGAAGAACTGCGAATTCTTGGGTTTGCTTCGTGGTGTGAGGGCTTAGAGAAAGGAATCGCTGCACACCACGCGGGACTACTTCCGGCATTCAAAGTTGTTGTTGAGCAGCTGTTTCAAGAAGGTCTCGTCAAAGTTGTATTTGCTACGGAAACTCTTGCGCTAGGCATCAACATGCCAGCCCGAAGTGTGGTACTTGAGAAATTAACTAAATGGAATGGTTCAGTACACGCCCCGGTGACTGCAGGGGAGTACACCCAACTCACAGGTCGGGCGGGCCGGCGAGGTATCGATACCCAGGGACACGCGATCGTGGTTTGGCATAACGAACTCGATCCAGATTCATTAGCGGGATTGGCAAGCACTCGGACGTATCCACTTAAATCAAGTTTTAAGCCTTCTTACAACATGGCTATCAACTTGATTGGCAAATTTGGAAC
>Ga0136641_1000639_pt1 | contig 14901 bp, 13 predicted proteins | sample EliLak1302023Y_FD_115312 | JGI IMG/M metagenome (GOLD analysis project Ga0136641, IMG submission 115312) | Freshwater microbial communities from Elizabeth Lake, Yosemite National Park, California, USA - 13020-23Y | ecosystem: Environmental > Aquatic > Freshwater > Lake ...
CGAACTCAGCCTGATGAGCGACGAATACGGCGCGCTGACCATGGTGCTGCTGCGTTTCCTGGCCTTTCCGGCGGCGGGTGCAGCGCCGGTGGTGCCTGCCGCGGGCGGACCCCGCGTGGCGGCGCCCGAGACCGGCCGTGAACCGGGTCGTGAGCCGGGTCGTGAGGCCCGCGCGCTGCCCTTGCGCAGCCCGGCGCCGCCGGCCATCAAGCTGCCCGCAGTGCCGGTGGCGGTGGTCGCGCGCACCAGCAAACCCGCCTTGACGCCGCCGCCCTGGGATACGGCCGCAGCCGCGCCGCCGCCGTTCGTCGCCGAGCCGGCTGCGCCGGCGGTTGCGCGGGTGTCGGCTGTTCCGCTGGCGCCGACTGCGCCCGCGCAGTCACCGGCTCCTACAGCCCCGGCCCAGGCGCTGGCCCCAGACAGCCCCGACACCGAACTGGGCGACCGCTGGTACGCGCTGGTCAAGCCCCTGTGCGAACAGGGCCAGCTCACCGCGCTGGCCCGTGAACTCGCCTTGCAAGCCGGCCTGCGGGCCGTCGACGAAAGCGTCGCGCCGCCGCGCTGGCAGCTGACCGTCGAACGCGAGTCCTTGCGCACGCCGGTGCTGCGCGACAAGCTGGCGCTGGTGCTGGCCGGTGCGCTGGGGCAGGCCGTCGAACTGGAAGTCGAAGCTGGCACGCCCGACGACAGCCCGGCCCGGCGCGATGCCGCCGGGCGGCTGCGCCGCCAGGCCGAGGCCGAAGCCACCATCCAGGGCGACCCGGTGGTGCGCGAACTGCTGACGCAGTTCAAGGGCGCGCGCATCGTGCCGGGCTCGATCAAAGCCGTCCACAACGCCAACCCACCCTGAAGTTCCAGCCGGGACTTCGACGCAAAGGAAACACACCATGATGAAGGGCCAACTCGCCGGCTTGATGAAGCAAGCCCAGGCGATGCAGGACAACATGAAGCGGGCCCAGGATGAACTGGGGCTGATCGAGGTCGACGGACAGGCCGGCGCTGGCCTGGTCAAGGTGACGATGACCTGCAAGCACGCCGTCAAGCGCGTTGTCATCGACCCCAGCCTGCTGGCTGACGACAAGGACATGCTCGAAGACCTGGTGGCCGCGGCCTTCAACGACGCCGTGCGCCGCGCCGAAGAAGTCAGCACCGAGAAGATGGGCAAGCTGACCGCCGGCATGCCCCTGCCGCCCGGCATGAAGTTCCCCTTCTGATTTGGCCGAGATCGCGCTCCAGGGCCTGGTCGACGCGCTGCGCCGCCTGCCTGGCGTGGGCGTGAAGTCGGCGCAGCGCATGGCCTTTCACCTGCTGCAGCACGACCGCGAAGGCGCGCTGCGCCTGTCGCAGGCGCTGAGCAGTGCGGTGGCCCTGACGCGGCACTGCCAGCGCTGCCACACCTTCACCGAGGGCCCGGTCTGCGGCACCTGCCTGGACGAGCGGCGTGACGGCCGCCAGCTGTGCGTGGTGGAGACCCCGGCCGACCAGGCTGCGCTGGAACGCAGCGGCAGCTACAAGGGCCTGTACTTCGTGCTGATGGGTCGGCTGAGCCCGCTCGACGGCGTGGGCGCGGCCGACATCGGCGTGGCCGATTTGCTGGAACGTGCAGGTGACGGCATCGTCGAAGAGGTCATCCTGGCCACCAGTTTCACGGCCGAAGGCGAGGTCACGGCGCACGCGCTGGCCGGCGCGCTGAAGGCCCGCGGCATCGCCGTCACGCGGCTGGCGCGCGGCGTGCCGGCGGGCAGCGAACTGGAATACGTCGACCTGGGCACCATCGCCCACGCGATGGGCGACCGCCGCTGAGCCCGGCCTTCAGCCCGCCACGAACAGCGCCGCAACGGCGCTGTGCCCACCCTGGCGCGCCATCTCGGCGGCCGTCAGGCCGCGGTCGTCCTTGAGCGTCACGTCAGCGCCGCGCGCCAGCAACAGGCGGGTGGCTTCGACCTGGCCCTGGCCGGCGGCCCACATCAAGGCCGTCAAGCCGTTGCCGTAAGCGGTGTTGACCGGCACGCCGTGGTCCAAGAACAGCAACAGCACGGCGGCGTGGCCCTGTCCGGCGGCGTAGAGGATGGCCGGCTTGTTCATGCGGTCCAGCGCAGCGGCATCGGCGCCCGCGGCCAGCAGGGCCTGCACGATGGCCGCATGGCCGGCATAGCTGGCTGCCATCAAGGCAGTCACCCGGTCGTTCACCGAGGCCGTGCGCGCGTTGGCGCCGGCCTCCAGCAAGGCGGCGACCAGTTCGGTCTGGCCTTTTTCGGCGGCCATGTGCAGCGGTGTCTTGCCGAAGCGGTTGCGGGCATCGACATCGGCGCCCGCCTGCAGCAGTTGCAATACGCCAGCGGTGTCGCCCTGGCGCGAGGCGGCCAGCAGGCGGGCGTTGACGTTGGGATGCGGTGTCGTCTGGGCTGCGGCCGCGCCGGCCCAGAACGCGGCGATGGCCAGCCAGCAAGTGCGTCGATCGAGCATGGGGTCTCCGGCAAGGGTTTCTGGGCCTGCCGCAACGCAGCATCGATAGCCCTTGGGTTTTTGTGGGTTCGGGGCTATTCTGATGCGCGGCGCTCATTTCTGGGTTCGCCTGCTGATCACAACGTACCCGACAGGAGAATCGACATGATGCTGACCCCCCCGCAAACCTTCCGGTGCCTGGTGACCGCCATGCTGGCTGCTGCTGCCGGCGGCGCTTGGGCGCAGTCCGAAATCCAGGGCGGCGCGGCCGCGACCGGCTCGCCGGTGACAAAGAACATCAGCGTCAGCCAGGGCCGGCTCGACGGCGCCGACAAGGACGGCAGCAACTTCCTGCACTCCAACGGCAATTACGCGCAGACGCGTTACCACAACGCCGCGCAGATCAACTCGGGCAATGTGGCCAAGCTGCGGCCGGCCTTCACCTTCCAGACCGAGGTGCTCGAGTCGATGGAGACCGCGCCCATCGTCGTCGACGGCGTGATGTACATCACCACGTCCTACAACCACGTCTATGCGCTGGACGCCGTGACGGGCAAGGAGTTCTGGCACTACAAGCACAAGCAGGGCCCGGTCACCACCTTCTGCTGCGGGCCGAACAACCGCGGCGTGGCCATCCTCAACGACCGCGTCTACATGGGCACGCTGGACGCCAAGCTGCTGGCGCTGGACGCCAAGACCGGCAAGGTGCTGTGGTCGACGCAGATCGCCGACCCCGAGGCCGGCTACTCGGAGACGATGGCGCCGGTGGCGGTGAACGGCAAGATCCTGATCGGCACCAACGGCGGTGAATACGGCATCCGCGGCTTCGTCAAGGCCTATGACGCCAACGACGGCAAGCTGCTGTGGACCTTCAACACCGTGCCCGACCAAGGGCATGAGGGCGTGTGGGCCGAGAACGACGCCACCGGCCGCAACATGAAGCGCGACATCGCCGCCGAGAAGGCGCAATTCGCCAAGCAGGGCGGCGACTTCTACAAGACCCTGGGCGGCGGCGTGTGGATGGCGCCCGCCGTCGACAAGGAGAGCAACACCGCCTTCTTCGTCGTCGGCAACCCCAGCCCCGACCTCTACGGCAAGGAGCGCCCGGGCGACAACCTGTACACCGACTCCATCGTCGCCGTGGACCTGAACACCGGGGCCTACAAGTGGCATTACCAGTACGTCGCCCACGACGTGTGGGACCTGGACGCCGTGTCGCCGGTGATCCTGACCGAGGCCGCCGGCAAGGACGGCAAGATGCGCAAGGTGGCCATCCATGGCGGCAAGACCGGCCACATCTATGTGCACGACCGCGCCACTGGCGAGCTGATCCGTTTCAGCGAAGCCATGATCCCGCAGGAAAACATGTGGGTGCTGCCCACAGCCCAGGGCGCGCGCATGCTGCCCGGCGCCAACGGCGGCGTCGAATGGAGCCCGATGGCGATCAACCCCAAGCTGCGCCTGGCCTATGCCGCCAATCTGCACCAGCCCATGACCTACCACGTCGAGGAATCGAAGTACCCCGGCGGCAAGCTGTGGCTGGGCGGCGCCTTCAAGACCATCGCCAGCGAGAAGCAGTGGGGCCGCCTGGTGGCGGTGAACCTGGACACCGGCAAGATCGCCTGGAAGTTCGACACCGAGCAGCCCTTGATCGGTGGCGTGCTGGCCACGGCCGGCAACCTGGTCTTCAACGGCGAAGGCAACGGTCTTTTCCGCGCCTTCGACGCCAAGACTGGCAAGAAGCTGTGGGAATACCAGGCCGGTGCCGGTGTCAATGCGCCGGCCGTGTCCTACACCGTGGGGGGCAAGCAGTATGTGGCCGTGGCGGCGGGCGGCAACACGCAACTCGACTTCAAGCGCGGCAATTCGGTCCTCGTGTTCAGCCTGCCTTGACGCGGGCTGCCTGACCCGCTTTTGGGTGGCCCTGCCGCAAGGTCGGGCCACTTTCCTTTATTCTTTCGAAGGTGCTCATTCCCGTGCGTATCCGTTTTCAAGTTCGACCGCTGCTGGCGGTCGGGGCGTTGGCCCTGGTGGCCTGTGCCGCACAGGCCCAGCCCACCGCCGCGGGGCCCGCCGCGCCCGCCAAGGCGGCCCTGTGCATCGCTTGCCACGGCCCTGGCGGGCTGTCGACGCAAGCCCAGGTTCCGGCGCTGGCCGGGCAGACGGGGCGCTATATCTACTTGCAACTGCGCGACTTCCAGGAAGGCCGGCGGACCAACGAGCTGATGACGCCGATGAGCAAGGATCTGACGCGCGACGAGATGCGCGAGCTCGGTGCCTACTTTGCGGCGCAAAAGCCCATGGCGCAGACCTTTCGCGCCGACCCTGAAAAGGCACGGCTGGGCAAGGCCAAGGCCGACGAGACGCTGTGCACCATGTGCCACCTGGGCGGCTTCGTCGGCCAGAACGAGATCCCGCGGGTGGCCGGGCAGCGTTTCGACTACGTGTTGAAGCAGCTGGTTGACTTCAAGGCCCGCCGACGCACCAACGACGCGGGCAACATGACGGCGGTGTCCAACACCTTGAGCGATGCCGACATCGACAACCTGGCGCACTACCTGGCGGCGCTGTAGTGCCGACAAGGTCGCCAGCGCCGGCGCCGGCTCAGTCGCCGACCGCCTCCCGGTAGGCGTGCCACGAGGCATGTCCGACGACAGGCCCGACGATCAACAGCCCGGCGAAGCCCGGCAGCATGGCCAGGCCCACCACCACGGCGATCAGCAGCGCCCACCACAGCAGCACGGCCGGCTGCGTCAGCACCAGCCGCAGGCTGGTCAGGCCGGCGGTGATGGCGTCGGTCTGGCGGTGCAGGATCATCGGCATGGCGACGACGCTGATGGCGTAGATCAGTGAGGCGAAGAGCGCGCCCACGGCGCCCCAGACGAGGATGAAGACGAGGTTGTCGGGCGACAGCAGGGCCAGCAGCGACCCCTTGAAGTCGGGCAGGCCGTCGAAGGTGACGGCAAAGACCACCAGGGTGCTGCGCGCCCACAGCATTTCCAGCACCAGCAGCACCATGCCGAAGATGCCCAACTGCCCGCTGCGCGTGCGCCAGGCCAGGACGGAATCGGCGTAGCCCGGGCGGGCGCCGTTTTCCAGTTGCTGGCTGACCCGGTACAGGCCCAGGCAGAGGAAGGGGCCGACCAGCAGGAAGCCACCCGACAGCGCCAGCACATAGGCCGGCGAGCTCTCGAACACCGCCATCAGGGCCCAGCCCATGACCATGAAGCAGGCGCCGTAGAACAGGCTGATGCCGGGCGCGCGAATGAAGTCGCGCCAGCCCAGGGCCAGCCAGTGCAGCGGCTGGGCGAAGGTCAGCCTGCGCAGCACGGTGGGCGGCGCGCGCTGCTCGCCGGGGGCCCGGTCGTCGGTCTCGCCGTGGTCGCCGGTCGGGCCGCCGTGGTCGGGTGGGTTCATGGTGCGCCAGCGTGACGGCGGCTTGCTGCCGGCAGCTTGACGCCGGTCAAGCCTTGGCGCGCTTCACACGCAGCAACTCGTCCAGCACCAGGCAGACCGCACCCAGCGTGATGGCGCTGTCGGCCGCATTGAAAGCGGGGAAGTAGCCCCCCGGGAAGAGGATCTCCAGCACCGGGAAATGGAACTGCAGGAAGTCCACCACATAGCCGTGCAGCGCGCGGTCGATGACATTGCCCAGGGCGCCGCCCATGATCATGGCCACGGCGAAGCAGAACAGCTTCTGCGTCGGGTGGCTGCGGATCATCCAGACGATGAAGCCCGAAGCCACCACGCCCAGCGCTATGAAGAACCAGCGCTGCCAGCCTGAGCCTTCGGCAAACATCGAGAAGGCCGCGCCCTTGTTGTGCGCCCGCACCAGGTTGAAGTAGCCGGTGATGCTGCGGCTGTCGCCGTACTCGAAGGCGTGCATCACCAGGGTCTTGGTGATCTGGTCGATCAGCACGACCAGCGCAGCCAGCCCCAGCCACAGCGCCAGGCCGCTCCAGCCGTTCTTCGAGCGCGCCATGTTCAGGCCACCCGGCGCGTTTCACCCGCGCCGTAGAGGTTGCTGCTGCAGCGGCCGCAGATCGTCGGGTGGGCCGCGTCGCTGCCGACGTCGTCACGGTAGTGCCAGCAGCGTTCGCATTTGGTGGCGGTGCTGGCCTGCACGGTCGCGCTGAAGGCCTCGCCTGCAGTCAGTTCGACGGCCGAGGTGATCAGCACGAATTTCAGGTCGTCACCCAGCGCGGCCAGCAGCGCGTGGTCTTCGGCGCTGACGGTGAGGGCGACCCGGGCCTGCAGCGAAGAACCCACGCCGCCGGCCGCGCGCAGGGCCTCGATCTCCTTGTTCACGCCGTCGCGCAAGGCGCGGATGCGGGTCCAGGTCGCCAGCAGCGCGGCGTCGGGTGCATCGAACTTCCAGAAGGTCTGCGTGAAGACGGTGTCCCCGCCGTCGAAGACCTTCCAGGCCTCTTCGGCCGTGAAGCTGAGGAAGGGCGCCATCCAGCGCAGCATGGCGTGGGTGAGGGTCCACAGCGCGGTCTGTGCGCTGCGCCGGGCGTGCGAATCCGGCGCCGTGGTGTACAGGCGGTCCTTCAGCACGTCGAGGTAGAACGAGCCCAGATCCTCGGCACAGAAGACCTGCAGCTTGGCCACCACCGGGTGGAATTCGTAGACCTCGTAATGCGCCAGGATCTCGGTCTGCAGCTGCGCCGCCCTCGACAGGGCCCAGCGGTCGATTTCCAGCATCTGGGTGGAGGGCACCGCATGCTGCTGCGCGTCGAAGTCGCTGGTGTTGGCCAGCAGGAAGCGCAAGGTGTTGCGGATGCGCCGGTAGCTGTCCACCACGCGGGCCAGGATCTTGTCGTCTATGGACAGATCGCCCGAGTAGTCGGTGGACGCGCACCACATGCGCACGATCTCGGCGCCGAGCTGGCTCGTGACCTTGCCCATCTCGATGACGTTGCCCACGCTCTTGCTCATCTTGCGGCCGGCGCCGTCGACCGCGAAGCCGTGGGTCAGCAGGCCGCGGTAGGGGGCACGGCCTGCCAGCGCGCAGCCGATCAGCAGCGACGAATGGAACCAGCCGCGGTGCTGGTCGTGGCCTTCCAGGTAGAGGTCGGCCTCGGGGCCGCTGTCGTGGAAAGCCCGGTTGCCCGCTGGGCCCCGGTGCGAGCCGCGCAGCACGTGGCTGAAGGTCGAACCCGAGTCGAACCAGACGTCGAGGATGTCCTTGCTCTTGGCGTAGTGCGCGGCGTCCCCGCCCAGCCAGTCGGCCGGGTCCAGCCGGCTCCAGGCCTCGACGCCGCCTTCGCCCACCAGCACCGCGGCGCGTTCCATCAGCGCCAGCGTGTCGGGGTGCAGGTCGCCGGTCACCTTGTGCAGGAAGAAAGGCAGCGGCACGCCCCAGTTGCGCTGGCGGCTGATGCACCAGTCAGGGCGGCCGGCGATCATGTCGCGCAGGCGGGCGCGGCCGTTCTCGGGGTAGAAGCCGGTCTGGTCGATGGCGGCCAGCGCCGTCTGCCGCAGCGTGCCCGGGGCCTTGTCGACGGTGAACACGCCGTCGCCTTCGTCCATGCGCACGAACCACTGCGCGGCGGCACGGTAGACCACCGGCGTCTTGTGGCGCCAGCAGTGCGGGTAGCTGTGCTGCAGCGGGCCGGTGTTGAACAGGCGGCCGGCATCGGCCAAGGCCTGCACGATGACCGGGCCGGCCTTCCAGATGTTCAAACCGCCGAACAAGGGCAGGGCGGCTTCGTAGCGGCCGTCGCCCTGCACCGGGTTCAGGATCTCGTCGGTCTTCATGCCGTGCGCCAGGCAGGCGTTGAAGTCGTCCACGCCGTAGGCCGGCGAACTGTGGACCAGGCCGGTGCCGTCGTCGGCGGTGGCGTAGTCGGCCAGGACGACCGGCGACAGCCGGTCGTAACCCGCGTCGACCTGGGCCAGCGGGTGGCGGAAGTTCAGGCCGGCGAGTTTTTCGCCCTGCACCGTGGCCAGCACCGCGCCCGTCAGCCCGTAACGTCCCAGGCAGGTCTCGACCAGCGCCTCGGCCAGGATCAGCAGGCCGCGTTCGCTGTCGACCAGCGAGTAATTCAGGGCCGGGTTGAGGTTCAGCGCCTGGTTGGCGGGCAGCGTCCAGGGCGTCGTCGTCCAGATGACGGCGTAAGCGTCCTTGACCAGCGCCGGCAGGCCGAAAGCGGCCGCCAGCTGCGCGGGTTCGGCGGCCAGGAAGCCGACATCGACCGTCACGCTCTTCTTGTCGGCGTACTCGATCTCGAATTCGGCCAGCGAACTGCCGCAGTCGAAGCACCAGTAGACCGGCTTCTGGCCGCGGTAGACGTAGCCGCGTTCGACCAGGCGCTGGAGCACACGGATCTCGCCGGCCTCGTTGGCCTTGTCCATCGTGCGGTAGGGGTGGGCCCAGTCGCCCAGCACGCCCAGGCGCTGGAAGTCGGTCATTTGCTGGGCGATCTGCTCGGTGGCGTAGGCGCGGCTCAGGGCCTGCACCTTGTCGCGTGGCAGGCCGCGGCCGTGGTCCTTCTCGATCTGGTTTTCGATGGGCAGGCCGTGGCAGTCCCAGCCCGGCACGTAGCGCGCGTCGAAGCCGGCCAACTGGCGGCTCTTGACCACCATGTCCTTCAGGATCTTGTTGACCGCGTGGCCGATGTGCAGCTTGCCGTTGGCATAGGGCGGGCCGTCGTGCAGCACGAACAGCGGCGCACCGATGCGGGCGTCGCGCAGGCGCTTGTACAGGCCGCCGTCGGGTTCGCTGTTGTTCCAGGCAGCGATCCAGCCCGGCTCGCGCTTGGGCAGGTCGCCGCGCATGGGGAAGGGCGTGTCGGGCAGGTTCAGCGTGCTGCGGTAGTCGGGCGTGCCGGCCGGGCTTGCGCTGAGGGGCATTGCAGGGGTGTCGGGCTTGGAGCTCATGGCAGGGGACCTGTGGCGGGTGTCACGCCCAGGGTGCGGGGCGTGCAGAAGTCTCGGTTGTGGCGCTGGCATCAGCGCCTGGCCGCTCAGGCACCCGCGAATGCGGGGCCCCAGTGGCCGGCTTCAGGCGGCGGTGGACCGGATAATTCGGTCTCGGGTGGCCTGACGGCGCGTGGCAGCTTGCCAGCGCGGGGGCGCCAGATGGGTGTCGGACAGCTGCCAGGTCGGTTGCATGCCGATCATTTTAGCGACCGCTGCCGATCGAATCTGTGAAACTGCCCCTCTGCCTGACTCTGGCTGCACTGGCCCTGCCCTTGGCGCTGCACGCACAAGCACTGGATGCGCCTCTGGATGGGGGCGGCCAGGGTCCTGCCGAGGGTCACAGCCCCAGCGCCGAGGGCGTGGCGGGTTCCACCGCGCCCCCCAGCGCTGCCACCGCGGCGCCAGGCTGGGACCGCGTGCTGGGCCTGGCTGCCAGCTACCGACCCCGCTACCCGGGTGCTGCGCGCAGCGCCCTGAAGATCGAGCCCGCCTACTACCTGCGCTACGGCCGCTACACCGTCACCAACGCCAGCGGTTTCGCCCCCCGCCGCACGGAAGCCGTGCCACGTGGCCTGGGCGTCGACGTGTTGCGCGGCGAGCGCCTGGCGGCCAGCCTGTCGCTGCGCTATGACGCCGGTCGCAGCGAGCACGGCAGCGCGGCTTACGCCGGCCTGGGCAACATCCCGAAGACGCTGCGCGCCCGCGTGGCCGTGAACTGGGACTTCAAGGGCCCCTGGCGCCTGGGTGCGGCCTGGAATGCCGATGCGATGGGCCGTGGCAATGGCGGCGTGGGCGACGTCAGCGGGGGCTGGGAGCAGCACCTGGACGACGCCACCACGCTGAGCGTGGGGGCCAGCCTGTCGATGGGCGATGCCCGCTACATGCAGGCCTATTACGGCATCACGCCCGAGCAGTCGGCGCGTTCGGTCTACCCGGTCTACCGCGCCCGGGCCGGTTTGCGCGATGCCGGTTTCGGCCTGGGCCTGCGCCACGACCTGGGCCGGGACTGGGTGGCCATCGGCGGCATCGGGGCCACGCGCCTGCTGGGCGCTGCGGCGGGCAGCCCCATCACCAACAGCCGCAACGGCTGGGGCGTCAGCGGCGGCCTGGGCTGGCGCTTCTAGGCGTCCGCTCAGGGCGCCGGCTGCGACAACGCAGCCATGCCGCGCTGTCGCCACCAGGCCACCGCTGCCGTGGTGTCGCGGGCGATGCCCTCGCGCAGCGCGTCCAGGCCGTCGTACTTCAGTTCGTCGTGCAGCTTGTGCAGCAGTTCCACCCGCACGCATCGGCCGTAGCCCCCGTCGCGGCCCAGGCTCTCGGGCCACGCCAGGCAGTGCACTTCCAGCAGCACGCGGCCGTTGTCTTCGACGGTCGGCCGCACGCCCAGGCTGGCCACCGCCGGCAGCGGCTGTTCGGCCAGGCCGTGCACGCGAACGACAAAGATGCCGCTGGCGGCCGGGCGCGGGTGGCCGAAGCGCAGGTTCAGCGTGCGAAAACCCAGGTCGCGGCCCAGCTTGGCGCCGTGCACCACGTGGCCGCTGATGGCGTAGGGCCGGCCCAGCAAGGCTTCGGCGCGCGCCATGTCGCCGCTGCGCAGCGCCTCGCGCACGGCTGAGCTCGACACGCGCAGGCCGTGCACCTCGTAGCTCATCATCCGCGCCACGTCGAAACCGGCCCGCGATCCCGCAGCGTCCAGCATCGCGTAGCTGCCGGCGCGCCGCGCACCGAAGCTGAAGTCGTCGCCGACCAGCACGTAGCGGGCGCGCAGACCCTGCTGCAGCACATCCTGAATGAAGACCTGCGGTGACATGGCTGCGAAGGCCGTGTCGAAGCGCTGCACAACGACGTGATCGATGCCGCAGCGCTGCAGTTCCAGCAGCTTGTCGCGCAGCGTGGCGATGCGCGGCGGCGCGAGTTCGGGCTGGCCGGCCAGCCGCGCGAAGTGGTCGCGCGGGTGGGGTTCGAAGGTCAGCACGCAGGACGGCACGCCGCGGTGGCGCGCTTCGCTGGTCAGCAGCGCCAGCATGGCCTGGTGGCCGCGGTGCACGCCGTCGAAGTTGCCGATGGTGACGGCGCAGCCGGCCGGGGCATCGGCCGGACTCAGGTGGTAGCTGCGGTGGATCTGCATGGCGCTGATTATCCCGGCGCCAGCCCGAGCAGACGCCGGTACAGCGCCAGATAGGCGTCGGCCGCGCGGTTCCAGTCGAACTGCGCCGCGTGCAGGCGCACCGTGTCCGCGCGACCCGGTTTCGCGTGACGCGCCAGGCCGTGCTCGACGACGGCGCGCATCGCTGCCGGGTCGAAATCGTCGAAGTAGTCGGCCGCCGTGCCGCCGATCTCCGGCAGGCAGGTGCGCCGCGCCAGGAACACCGGCTTGCCGAAGTGCATGGCCTCGATGGGCGGCAGGCCGAAGCCCTCGGTCAGCGAAGGGAACAGGAAACCCGTGCATTGCGCGTAGGCCCAGGCCTTCTGCGCATCGTTGATGCCCAGGTGGAACTGCAGATTGGGCAGCTGGACGGTGGCGCGCAGCTGCTTCGCGTCGTCGCTGGGCGGGCCGCAGAGCACGAAGTTCATCTCGGGCCAGCTGCGCGCCAGCGCGATCAGCGCCTGCGGGTTCTTCGACGGCGACATGCGGCTGAGGTGGAACAGAAAGGGCTGGCTGTCGTCCAGCGCCCAGCCCGGCAGCGCTTCGCGCGGCGCGGCCACGAAGCTGCGCGCGCCGTTGTGGATGACCTGCAGCGGGCCGCTCCAGCCCAGCTGGCGGCGCACGTCATCGGCGGTGTACTGGCTGATCGCCACCACCTCGTCGGTGCGTCGCATCAGCGCCAGCGTGCGGCGGTGGTGGCGCCAGGTGGAAAAGGCGTTGCGGCCGATCAGGTAGTTCAGGTCGTGCACCGTCACCACCCGGGCATGGCTGCCGGCTTCCATGTTCGGCGGCCGGTTCTTGTTCAGCTGGTGCAGGCTGTGCCACAGGGCGTAGGGCTGGGGGCGCAGGTGGTGCCAGCGCTGCCAGCGCTTGACGTGCAGATAGCCGACCTCGCGGCCGAACAGGCCGTCGAGCTTTTCGCGCAGATGGAAGTCGATGTGGATGCCGTGCTGGTCGCGCCAGGCCGGCGCCACGGCGGCGATGCGCTGCCCGATCTGCGAAGAGAACTCGCCCAGGCCGTCGTGCAGCGCACCGATATTGCCCAGGCTGATGCCGATGCGGCGTTCATTCATCGGGCCGCAGTGTATCGGCGCCGACGGGCGGCCTCGGCTGGCACAATCTTTTTGCCGATGAACACGCCCACCGACCCCTACGCCAGCTGGAAGAACTGGGCCCCCGGCGACTTCGGCCGTCATTCGCCCTACGACGACCGCTACTACCGCTGGCATCTGCAGCGCGCCGGCTGTGAGCTCAAAGCGCCCCTGCGTGTGCTGGAAATTGGCTATGGCAACGGCGGTTTCATGGGTTGGCTGCGGACGGGCGGCCATGCGGTCTGGGGCGTCGAGGCCAACCCGCAGCTGGTCGCCCGGGCGCTGGAGGCCGGCTATGAAGCCGCGACCGGCTTGGAAGGCATCGCGGCTCCGGCGCCCTTCGACCTCATCGCGGCCTTCGACGTGCTGGAGCACGTCCTGCCGGCCGAGTTGCAGGCTTTCGTCGAAGGGCTGCTGGCGCGGCTGGCGCCCGGTGGCCGGCTGCTGCTGCGCTTTCCGAACGGCGAGTCGCCCTTTGGCCTGTGGATGCAGCACGGCGACCTGACCCATGTGCACGCGCTGGGGCTGTCCAAAGTGCGGCAGCTGTGCGCCGCCTGCGGCCTGCGCATCACCCACAGCGGCGAGACCTTGCCCTGGCGCGAGCAGCCATCGTCACGCCGTCTGGGTGCCGCCTTGGCGGCCTGGTCGCGCCGTCGCTTCGAGTGGGCGCTGCGCAAGATGTACGGCCTGCCGCGCGGGCTGGACCTGTCGCCCAATCAGCTGGTGGTGCTGACCCGGGTCTGATCCGCAGGCGGGTTCAGGGCCACGCGGTCTATCGCCTCGGCGTACTGGGCCAGCACATGCGGCCAGGCGTACAGGCGCTGTACGTAGGCGACGCCCAGATCGCCCAGGCGCAGGCGTTCGGCCGCCGGCAGCGCCGACAGTTCGCGCAGCGCCGCGCGCAACTGCCGCCGGCTGCGGTAGGCGCGGCCGGCGCCGCTGTTCTGCACATGCTCGGCCAGCACGCCGCACAGGCCGTTGGCGATGACCGGCGTGCGCAGCAGCATGGCTTCCAGCAGCACCATCGACAGGCTCTCATAGCGCGAGGGGATGACCAGCGCCGCCGCGCCCGCTATCAGGGCGTTGCGGTCGGCGACGCTGATGAAGCCGGTGCCCAGGATGCGCGGGTCGTCGGGTATCGGCATGATGGCCTGGCCCACCATCACCAGGCGCGCCGCGGGGTCGCTGCGGGCGTGGTCCCGGAAGACCTGCAGCAGTTCGTCGCAGCCCTTGGCCACGTCGATGCGGCCGACGTAGATCAGGTAGCCGGGCTGCAGGCCGTAGCGCGCCAGGACCTCGGCCACGGCGGCGGCAGCCGGCACTTCCACATCCATGCCCAGGGCGGCGACCACCGCGCCGCGTGTGTCGATGCCGTACATCCGCGCGGCCAGCAGGCGTTCGGCCTCGGTCTGGAAGATCAGTTCGCCGGCGCTGCGCAGCACGCTGCCGAACACCGGCAGGTACATCGGCTTCTCGTCATGCAGCAGCGGCAGCAGCAGGCTGCGCCGGCCCCAGACCTGCACGCCCCGCGCGCTGGGTTCGTAGAGCGCGGTGTAGAAGATGACGGCGTCGTAGCGCTCGGCCGAGTCGGCCAGGTGCTGCAACAGCGCTGCGCAATGCGGGCCCTGGCGGCGCAGGAAATCGACGCCGTCGTGGAAGGGGTCGCCATTCGGCGGCAAGACGCGCGCACCGGGCAGCCAGGCCAACAGGCGGCGCAGCTTGAAGCGCAGCTTGTGCACCAGCGGCACGCGGGCGCGGCCGATGTCGTTGCGCAGCGGGTGCGCGAAACGCAGCACGCGCACGCCGTTGACGAGGCCGGGGCCCGGCGGGTAGGCCATCGCCCAGTCGGTGTAATCGTGGGCGCAACTGGTCAGCACTTCCACGTCGTGGTGCTGCGCCAGTCGCTCGGTCAGCAGGCGCGCGTGCAGCTCGGCGCCGCCATTGATCTTCTCGCCGTAGCGTTGCACGACGACAGCCAGTCGCTTCACCGGGGTGTCCTTGCTTCTTGTGGTGCGTGGCGGATGACTAGGACCCCTGGGGCGCGTCCAGCCAGCGCCACTGCCCGGGTGCCAGATCGGCCGTCAGCGCCCAATCCCCGAAGCGGCTGCGGTGCAGGGTCTCGACCCGGTTGCCCACCGCCGCCAGCATGCGCTTGACCTGGTGGTACTTGCCCTCGGTCAGCGTCAGGGCCAGTGCGCAGTCGCCGGTGCGTTCGGCGGCCGCCGCGCGCACCGGCGCCGGGTCGTCGTCCAGCACCACGCCGTCGCGCAGGCGCTGCAACTGGGTCTCGTCGAC
>Ga0136641_1000641_pt1 | contig 14876 bp, 12 predicted proteins | sample EliLak1302023Y_FD_115312 | JGI IMG/M metagenome (GOLD analysis project Ga0136641, IMG submission 115312) | Freshwater microbial communities from Elizabeth Lake, Yosemite National Park, California, USA - 13020-23Y | ecosystem: Environmental > Aquatic > Freshwater > Lake ...
GCTCATCCGGATCAAAACTATCCTTAGGCCCTTTGGGTGAAATCGCCAACTTAGGTTTTAAAACTTTATAATAATCCGGCCTGTAATTGTCAAAACACCACTCCCACACATTGCCGCCCATATCCACTAAACCATATCCATTCGCTTGAAAACTTTTAACTGGTGCCGTCGTAAATTTATACCCGTCTTTAGCCTCATCTTGATATGGAAATTTTCCCTGCCAAGTATTTGCCTTGATTTTCCCTTGATCCACTGATTCAGCTCCCCAGGGATATTCCATATTTTTTAAGCCTCCCCGGGCGGCCCATTCCCATTCCGCTTCCGTAGGCAAACGCTTCCCAGCCCATTTTGCATAAGCCTGTGCATCATCCCAAGATACTTGGACTACAGGATGATTTTCCTTTCCAATGATCGTAGAAAGTGGCCCCGATGGGTGACGCCAATCGGCCCCACGTTTGAATTGCCACCATTGGCTATAATCAGTCAGGTTTACCGGACCATTCGTAGGCATAAAGACTAAGGAGCTAGCGGCCAACAAAGAATCCGGGGGTTTAGGGGTGCCAACGGGCACTTGCTTTTTCATTTCATCCCAATCAATCGGCCGTTCTGCCGTCGTTACATAACCCGTTGCCCGAACAAACTCCTGAAATTGGGCATTCGTAACTTCAGATTGATCCATCCAGAAACTGGCCAACTTAACCATGTGAACAGGATATTCATCCGTTCTGCCCTCTTTTGTATGTGAACCCATCCCAAAAATTCCTCCCGGAATACGTACCATTCCCAGCGCAGCTGTCTGTCTACTAAGGATCGGATTGATGGTGTTTTTGGCCAAGATAAATCCTTTTTTTGTAGGTACCGGCACATGACATACGGCGATTTTTTTTGTTTGGGCCAACAAACTAAATCCGCAAAACAATAAAATTAATAAAACATTTATTTTCAATTTACCCATGAGTCTATTTTACCTAAGCTCGATTAATAAAAATTTTATTCCCGTTAGATTTTACTAAATTAATAAAATTTAGAACTTTTATCATTTAAATTTCGCAGATAAAATTGATTTACTATGAAATCCGAAAACCGATCCTTCTATGAAATATATGCGCTAGGAGATTCGGCATTAACCATAGAATTTGGTAAGGAGATTAATCCCGAGACCAATGACCAAGTCATCGCTCGCTTCAAACAATTTCAAGAAAATCCAATCAAAGGCATCGTCGACTTAATCCCCGCCTACCATAGCTTGACATTGTGTTTTGATTTAACGCAAATTTCTCAACCCAAATTTAGCTTAAATACCCTGATAGAAAAGGTAAAATTAAGGTTGGAAGAACCTGTTGGCATCGCTCAAACCTCGGCACATTTACATGAAATACCCGTCATCTATGGCGGTAAGAACGGATTAGACCTCCCGAAGCTAAGCCAAGAAAAAGGGATCGATATCAATGAGATTATTCGCTTACACGCTGAACCTACCTATCGTGTCTATATGTTGGGCTTCATTCCTGGCTTTGCCTATTTAGGTGAATTACATAAGGCCTTGTCGATGCCGCGAAAATCGGCACCCCAACCCATGATCCCGGGAAGCATTGGTATCGCAGGCCTACAAACAGGAATTTATCCGTCCTTTTCCCCCGGTGGCTGGAATATCATTGGACATACCGATTATCCCTTGCTAAAAGATGGGATCCCCATTCTTCAAGCAGGAGACCGAGTAAAGTTTATCCCACTAAATCAACTATGAGCCTAATTGTCCACAAAACAGGTATTTTAGATACCATTCAGCATTTCGGCAAAAAAGGTTTGCAAGCTAAGGGAATAAGGCCGGGTGGAGTCATGGATCAATTTTCTGCTTCGATTGCCAATGCGCTCGTGGGCAATAAATTAAATGAAGAATTATTAGAAATTCATTTTCCAGCCTGCGAAATCATCTTTAAAAAATCTTGTTTAATTTCATTAGCGGGAGCCGACTTCACCGCCAAATTAAACGAAAAATACCTCCCTTTACATCGACCTATTTTCATTCCCAATGAGAGTAAATTACAGTTTATTGCCCCCAAATCTGGAAAAATCGTTTATCTCGCCATCCAGGGAGGCTTCGTTGGACTAGGCCGACTCGAAAGAAACCAAGAAATTGATTTTAAGAAAAAGCAGTTCTTGACCTCCCCAGCCTTGCATGTGTTTCCATATTCCGCAAATATCAAATGGAAAGCAGATTCTCCCGAAATTCACGTCATCCAAGGCCGAGAATGGGAGCGCTTAAATGAAGAATCGCAAAGAAAATTCTGCTGTAAGCCCATTAAAGTTTCCCATCATGCAGATCGCATGGGGTATCGATTGCAGCATGACACATTTGAATCAAGAACCCACGAGGAAATTATTTCAACTGCTGTTAATTTTGGTACGATCCAACTCCTTCCCAATGGGCAAACTATTGTCCTAATGGCCGACCATCAGACGACGGGTGGCTACCCTAGAATTGCCCACGTCATTTCAGCCGACCTTCCAAAACTGGCGCAAAAAAGCCCTGGAGATGAAGTTGTATTCCATTTAACAGACCAAGAAACAGCTGAAAAAGAATGGGCAGACCAACAAAATCACATCAGACAAATTCAAAATATAAGCCAATTAAAACTCAATGAATTCTTTGAAAAAAATTCCCGTCAATTGTGATTTAGGAGAAGGGATGCCTAATGATGCGGCGATCATTCCCCTGATTGATGAAGCCAATATTGCCTGCGGTTTCCATGCAGGAGATTTATTAACCATGCGAGCAACGATTGCTCACTGCCATACACGTCAAGTAAAAATAGGAGCGCATCCTTCCTACTTAGATCGTGAAAATTTTGGTCGAGTTAAGATCGAATTAAGCCCAAACGAAATATACCAATTGGTCTATGAACAAGTCTCCATTCTACAAAAAATAGCTGCCGAATCAGGGGCCAAATTAAACCATGTCAAGCCCCATGGAGCCTTATATAATGAATCTGCCAAAAACAAAATAGCTGCACAAGCCATCGCAAAAGCTGTTTTTGACCTGGATCCGAGCCTCATTTTATTTGGGCTAAGTCAAAGTCATTCCATCACACAAGCACAAGAAATCGGTTTACAAGTAGCGCATGAAACCTTTGCAGATCGAGCCTACCTTCAAGATGGCCAATTGATGCCGAGGAGTCAAATAGGTTCGGTTTATGAAGATGAGAATGCCGTAGCCCAACAATTTATTGATTTACAAAACGGATTTATTAGGACGAGTGAAGGACTGAAAATAACTTTGAAATCAGATACGATTTGTATCCATGGGGATGGGCCCCATGCAGTCAAATTTGCGGAAAAAATTCGTAGCCTTTAGCCAACAATCATTTAATTTGATCCACCGTAAGCCCAAAAACTTTTAAGCTAATTTGATCTAATTCCCCCTTAGGACCCATAAAATGAATTGTTCTATGGTGATGCGTTAAGGTTTTTCCTGGCTCTAAATCCGCCGCCGGAGAAGAACTTTCAATCTCATAAAAATTACCTAATTGGTTTCCATTGTTAACCCCGTCATTATAAGCATTGACCGCATCCCCACTTAAAGGGTCTTTTTGAAGTTCCCACTTCCCATTGACATAAGTTGGTTTACCTCCTGGCAAATCAAACTGGGCGACCGTCAACACCTGCTTTTGTGCATCATAACTTCCAATAAAGGGCAAAGCCCTCTCTGGAGAAATGCCAATTTTACTCCGGTATTGTGCATCAGCCTTAAAAAATATAACTCCATTTTCATGCCTTAATCGGTTTGCTGGAACCTTCCCAAAATAATCATCCGTGTATACAAGTCCCTGCCCATCCTGTTTATAAGGCGCCACCACCGTCGTTTTTTCTGAGGCATTCAACATGCTTAAAATCCAAATTGAAAGCATCCCATTGGTTTTATTCCATGGAATTTTTCCAATGTTTGTAATCGAATTAGCCGTTTCAAAACCCACCATCTTGACCTCTTCAGAAATACTCATTCCAATCAATTGGCCAATCGTCTCTTTGGCCAACAAGCGAATGCCTCGATCCACGCTCAAATCCAACACAGTCCCCAAGTAATTTTCAAAGTGCATGTCTTTTGTGAATGTCGCTTCCGTTTTCGTGGCAGAAACCAACTCAAATGGTTCTGAATCTATTTCGGCAGGGACTTGCCAATTTTCAAAAGTAAATGCTTGGCCCTGTTTAAAATAAATGGAATATTGGCCTCCCTCGGGGCCCAACCAAAACCGCTCTTCCCCCCCAAAGGCCGTCATGTGTTTTGTTGTCTTTCGGGTAGACAATAAATCATAATTAAGCCAACCAAAAGAAGTTCCATGATCTCCTTCAGCCGTACTCGTCATGACACGAGCCTGTAGATTAGGGGAAATGATGATTTTAGAATCACCACTAGAATCTTCCAAAACTAGAATTCCAGGTTCACTTTTTTGAAGAAATTCAAGATCAAAACCAAAGGTTCCTTTCGTTGAAGGAGTATTTGTACAAGACACAGCCATAAAAAATAAACAGATTATATACCTCATGAGAATAATTTCATCTGAGAATTTCGTGATTTTATCTAATAATATGCTACATTTTTGAGATAAATTGTAAATTACAACCTAACAAACCCTGTTAATATCCATAAAATGATAAAAAAAATCACCCTTGGCCTCATTGGCCTGCTCATCGCAATCCAATTTATTCCTCAAGAGAAAAATCTCTCTGACGATCAATTATTTGATATTTCGAAGAAGTATGAAATCCCTGCCGATGTACAAGTTATCTTAAAAAATGCCTGCAATGATTGCCATACGAATAAATCTACCTACCCCTGGTATAGCAATATTGAACCTGTTGGCTTTTGGTTAAACCACCACATCAATGACGGTAAAAAACATTTGAATTTCTCTACCTTTTTGAAAAAACCCATCGCGGTTCAAAACCATAAATTAGAAGAAGTAGCTGAGCAAGTAGAGAAAAAGGAAATGCCTATGCCATCTTATACCTATTTAGGTTTACATGGAGATGCAAACTTGACAGACCAACAAAGAATTGTTTTAGTTAAATGGGCCAAATCACAAATGGCGATGTTGAAGGCGACTTATCCAGCGGATAGTTTAAAAATGAAGCCCCGCCCTAAATCTTAATTTGCCGTTTATTGGCTTTGGTTTTAGCATAAACAAAATTACCAAAGCCAATAAATAATGCCGACTGCAATAATTCCAATCACGGCGACCAGAATTCCATTGTTGCGTCTTTTCTTTAAAAATAGGAGTAGGATTAAACCTGTTAATGATATTACCGTCATGAAAATGGCAGATAGATCAATGATCCAGGACCAACCTTTGCCCGTGTCCCGACCTTTATGGAGGTCATTCATGACAGCCACCCATCCCATATTGGTTTCCGTCAAATGGTAAGATCCATCTTCCCGACTGATAAAAATATCTGAGGTATAGCCCGGTCCCTGAAAAGAAATGGAACATTCCCGATCATCTATTCGAAAGTCGTTTAGCAATCCTTTGACCCCATGCGTGGCTCTGAAATATTCGACAATTTTTAATTTAGCTATTTTTGCCGTGTCAGATTGATTGACCCAAACTGGATTTAATTTGGCATCCAATTCCTTCACCGAAGTTTTTTCAGGAAACCAATCGACATGATTCAAGGTCAATCCAGTGACCGCAAAAAATAGCACGATGATAAAGCTAAACATGGATAAATAAATATGAAGCCAACGAGTCCATGTGGCGACTGGTGTTTTCCAAGTAGTCTTAGCAGTTGAAGCCGTAGTTTTTCCCATTTATTTATTTCTATAGGCCAAGGAAGCAGATGAAATTTCCTCATTAGCAGGAAGCACTTGATCTTTCGGTTTTCCATCAAAACTCATTTCCTGTTTGATCAATTGGTACGTACCATGCTCCCGAGCCGCCTCTACAAAAACCGTATATTTCCCCTGATTAACATATTGGCCTGCATCATTCTTGCCATCCCAAACCAAAGAATAATTCCCAGCCGGTCGGGTCGCACCAGTAATAGAGGTCACATCGATTTCACTCGCACGCTGAGCCGCATACCAAGATCTTAAATCTGGAAGCCAGCGAGGCTTGTTATACCAAAGTGCAATCCTTCGCACCGGCTTGTGGTCTTCATCTTCTATCCAAACGGCCACAAATGGACGTCTAAACCTTCCTTGAAAAGTAGCTAGTTCAAAATTGATGACTAATTCTTGGTTCGCATTCCAGACTTTTTCTTTCAAATGAACCATCGATATTGATGATTTTGCCGCTACATTTTCAGTAGATACCAATTGATTAGGCCATTGATCACTCGTCGTCATCTGACCCGTCCGATGCATCAATAAAAATTCAACCCCAGGGATACTTAAAGCCAATGCCTTAGATTCAGCAATTGTTAACACATTAAAGGCCGTCGCTAAAGCTCCTGCCGTCACTGCATCAGCATGAATGACGGTCGCGCTGATAATTTCCTCTGCTGGAAGAGCGGTCCTTGGATCCACCACATGAGAATATTTCTCCCCATTTATTTCCACTCCTCTTCGATAATCCCCACTGGTTGCCACCGCCTTATTACTTAATTCTACTATGGCTATAGGTTCGGCATTCTCTGCACTATTTCTTGGATCCGTTATGGCTATTTTTTCAGAATAATTTCCTTTGATTACTAAATCTCCACCTATATTAATCACCAAACCTTCAACACCCTTTTCTTTCATTGCCTTTTCTGCCGCTTGATCCATAATAAAAGACTTGGCAAAAGTATGTAATCGCAAAGCCGCATCGGACACATGTGTTGCTGTGCCCTCCCCCAATTCCCAATGCACTTGATTTGCTTTTGAGGCCGCCACAGCTAAGCTTTCTTTTGAAGGCAACTTATTTTCTATTGCAGCGTCGTGCCATAATTGGTTTATCTCCTCGGCTGCAGATTGGATCACTCCATTAGTTTTTTTATTCCACACATCAAAAGAGCTTAAAACAGCATGCAATTCCTCCGAGACCGGAACGGCCTCATTCATCGTTTTTTGCCATTGGCTAAATTCAGTTGACGAATCAAAAGATCCCAAAATTTTGCTCAATCTTTGAATTTCCGCTAAAACTAATTGTTCCGTATTTTCAGCAATTTCAAACGTATTTGCGATTACTTTTAGGTCCATAGACGTTCCTAAAATATAATCAAAATGGGCAGATAAAATACCTGAATGGCCAGTAGTAGATGCTTGCGGAATAGCGGAAAGCAAAGAGGCAAAACCTAGTTGAAATGCTTGCATATTATTTTTTGGGTTTAATTTATACAAAACTAAAATTTAGCTCGTTGGATTTTAATCAAATAGACCAAATTAAACATTTTGTCTACCTAAAAAAATAACCCAAAGCTATCGAAGTAAAATGCCCTTAGAAAAATGAATTTCTAAAGGCATTTAATTAAGGATTAAAATCCAAATCGCTAAAGAGTAGCCATGTCAATCACAAAGCGATACTTCACATCGGAATTTGAAATACGAGTATAAGCCTCATTAATATCTTTCATTTGAATCATCTCCACATCGGATAAAATATTGTGCTCTGCGCAGTAATCCAACATTTCCTGAGTTTCAGCAATGCCGCCCACGTTGGATCCAATGATACTCCTGCGCCTCGAAATTAATTTGGCACTCCCTAATTCATTGTCTTCTGGAGGGATTCCAACCAAAAGCATTTTACCTTCCACGGTCAATAAATCCAAGAATTTATTTAAGTCATATTTGGCCGCGACCGTATTCAAAATAAAATCAAATTGACCACGAAGCGCCTTCATTTGTTCCTTGTCGGTCGACAAAGCAAAATGATGCGCTCCCAACATTTTCGCATCATTTTCCTTCGAAGGCGATGTGCTCAACATCGTCACTTCCGCACCCATGGACACGGCAAATTTAACTCCCATGTGACCCAAACCACCTAAACCTAATACTGCCACTTTATGGCCTTTTCCCACTCCCGCATATTTCAATGGAGAATAAGTGGTGATTCCCGCACACAATAAGGGAGCCACACGCTCTAATTCTTTGGTAAATGGAATATGTAATGTAAATGCCTCATCCACAACGTATTGCTTGGAGTAGCCCCCGAAGGTCGGCGTAACTCCGTCCCGATAATAGCCATTATAGGTAGGGGTAAACCCTTCATCGCAATACTGCTCTTGCCCTTTTTTACAGGAAGGACACTCGCGGCAAGAATCGATGAAAACACCTACTCCCGCCATTTCACCTACTTTAAATTGAGTTACCCCAGAACCGATTTGGCTGATTTTGCCAACAATCTCGTGGCCAGGAACGATGGGATACACCGAAGGTCCCCACTCAGAGCGTGCCATATGAATGTCAGAATGGCAAACGCCACAATATAAAATATCAATTAGAATATCTTTCTCCCCTAATTCCCTACGTTCAAAATCAATAGGAGCAATGGATGACGTGGCATCTAAGGCGCCATAACCTGAAACTTGGATCATAAAATTTATATTTTTAAACTTAACAAAAATGCACAAAAATGGTTTTTAAAAATCAGTTTCAGCCTTGACAAAATCCATGTCTTTCATCCAAATATTCCGATAACGAACATCATGTCCTTCGGCCTGTAACTTTAATCCTTGTGGAGAATCTGTAATTCCTTTCCCTCCATTATTTCCTCCATCGATGCCCGAATTGGGCCCTCCCCACACTTGGCTAATTTGTTGGTTTTTATGAACCTTTTTCCCATTAAAATACATCGTAACCATCGGTTTTTCAGTTAACACCCCGTCTTTAAATCGGGCAGCGCGGAACTGAATATCATAGGCATTCCATTTTCCTATTCCGTTATATGCATAATAAGGAGACGGGGTTTCATTGATCACCGCGGCCATTCCATGCTTTGTAGTGTCCCCGTCTAAGACTTGGATTTCATATCTATTTTGTAAATATACTCCTGAGTTTCCGCCTTTGGAAGGAATAAAGAATTCAATGTGTAACCTGAAATCACGGAATTTTCTTTTTGTAACAATGTCAGCCGAACCGTATTTTCCACCGGCACCTGCGGGATCATTCGTAGAAACCGTGGTTCCCTTGTCCACAGGGTCTGAAACAATTTCCCATTTGATCGGCATTTGGGCTGCAAAACGAGGCCCTTCCCAATACATCCACTGATCATCCAACATTGCGCGCGAACCGTCAAAGATCATGTCGGCATTTTTTGGTTTTTTAGCGCCCACACCGATTTGCGCGATGGCGCCCACAGAGACCATCAAGAATAAAATAGTATACTTCTTCATATCAATAGGTTTAGTTTAAGCTTGCAAGAAAAGAAAAATTTGGCAAATGATACCAGCATTGGAAAATTGCTACAGATAATTTTGTAAAATAAGAACTCCTAATAATCCGACAACGGCCAATATCGTTTCCATGATAGTCCAGGATCGCAAGGAGTCCTTGATACTTACGCCAAAGTATTCCTTATACAACCAAAATCCAGCATCATTGACGTGTGACAGAACCATAGATCCCGCACCAATACTGAGGGCCATCAAATTAGGATTTGTCCCACTCGCCGCTAAAATAGGTAAAATCAAGCTGGCTGTTGTGATTCCCGCGACAGTTGATGAGCCCGTCACAATCCGTAAAACCCCAGCTATCATCCAAGCAATTATTAAAGGATCCAGCGTGCTTTGTTGGGTTAATTTCAAAATTTCATCCCCCACTTTCATCGCCTGTAATATCTCTTTAAAAGCTCCCGCACCACCAAAAGTCAACATCAAGGGAGAAATATCTTTGATGGATTCCAACAACCACCCCTGCATTTCCGACCAGGGAATATTCCTTTTAAATCCCAATAAATACAAGGCAGCACCCAATGAAATCAAAAGGGCTACGATGGGTTCGCCGACAAATTCTAGAACGGGGTTTTGAAGGTTTTTGGCAAAAGATTGCAAGGCAATTAAGCCTACAGGCAATAATAAAACAAATAAACTAGCGCTTAGGCTAGGTGCCTTCTCGGCCGTCGGTGGCTCCACAAAAGACATGGGCGAAGCCGGTATATTCTTCAGGGTCTTCCCAAAAAGCCAACCCGAAGCCAGCATCGCAGGGATGGAAATCAAAATTCCCAATCCCAAGGTAATACCCATATCGGCCCCTGGTAAATGCGTCACTAAATAATAAGGCGCGGGATGTGGAGGTAAAAATCCTTGAGTGATGGACAAAGAAGCGAGCATCGGAATACCCAAATAAACTACCGGTAAATGATGTCGCTGAGCCGTAGATAAAACCAAGGGGGCCATCAATAAAAACGCGACCGAAAAAAAGAGCGGAAGCCCCACAATAAAACCAATGACCATGAAGGCAAATGGCAAATTTTTATGCCCCAACACATCCACTAGCCAGTCGGCAATGACCGTTGTCGCCTGACTTTTAGCCACCATCTTGCCGATCATCGCCCCCAAAATAATGATGGGAATGATAGAACCCAATGTACCGCCAATGCCTTTTTGGATCGCTGAAATCGTATCCCCGGTCGTTAATCCACTGACTAAACCTAGGCCTAAAGAAACGAGTAAAAAAGAAATAAATGGCTGCAACTTCAGCACTGAAATGAACAGCACCAAGGCAATAATGGCTACACAAATCAACAACCAAATAGAAATCATCTTCTAAATAAAAAACCAAAATAACTATTTTCCAGTTACTGGCGCACTAATGACCTTTAAATATCGTCCCATCCAATAAGGCAATAACCAAATATCCCCCGCGCTATGCTCTGAAGTACCGTTGCCCCCATTTCGGTCCATGTTGAACATGTTTCCATTGTGACGTTGTACGGGACGCTCGTCCGGAGGCAAGACTTCCTTGGTCGTTTGGCTTCGGAAATTAGGGGCTAATTTTTCTATGTCAGAACGATGGCTATTCTGAATGGCCCAGTCCACTAAATCCATCGGATGCTCACGTAAATACCATGCCGCTTCATCTAAATCGAATTTGGCTGTACCCGTTAATGCCGTAAAAATATTCCAAGCTCCTTCTTTTTCAGGCCTTTCTATTTCCCAATGATCGATGATGGATTTTTTAAACCCGGCTCGCAAAGTGTCATTGAATGCATAGCGATACAATCCCCAATACCCGACAAAATACATTTCGTCGTCTGAGTGATTCCAGCCGTCTGACAAATTTTTTGCATTCGGATCCGCGCCTTCAGGTGCATGTCCAATTTGGCCAATAGGCCGCATCAAATTTTCATAATATCCATGCTTTTGCATGAGCTCAAAGGCCTTTTGCTTGTAAATAGGTTTCTTGGTAAACCGATATGCCGTTTGCAACATCGACATAATATTGGATGAGTTCAATTTGCGATCGCCAATATTGATCGGAAAACCATTCACATACTCCGGATTCCAACGCCCCCATAAGGTAGGCTTCCCATTGTAATCAATTAAATACCAATTGTTTTTAATGATGTGTGACATCAACGTGTCAATCAATACGATGGAACGTTTTTGCAGATCAGGGACATCCACTAATTCTGCTAAAGCCCCAAAGGCAAAAATATGCCCGATCACTTCATCCGATGAAGTGGTCGATTTCCAGTCCCACTCGGGCTCAGGGGAATGTTGCCAGCGCTCAGGATCTGAAAGCTGAGAAATAAATCCACGTCTCTCATAAGAACGTGCAGGAAATCCCGGCACTGGATTTACCGTATATAACCTTTCCATCGACTCAAAAGCCTCGCGTACATTCGCTAAGGCATCGGCTTCCTTAGTCACCGCGTACCTAAAAATCTCTCCTCCCAAATACATGGAAGTCCATAAACCATCGTTATCAGAATCCGATAGATATCCTGTTGTGATATTTCCATGATCCATGTGATCCAAATGGGAATTAAAACCATGTCTAATATGTCGGTCTCGTACTTGAGCCTCATAGTACATCGCTTTTTCATGCAAGGTCATCGACTTAAAACAGATTTGGCCTAAACCTGCTTTTGTTAAGACCAAAACGGAATTTTTAGGTCCTTCACTAATCGAGGTGACTGCATTGCTTGGAAGCCAACGCTCCCCTTGGTAATAATCAAACTTGCCATCTTTACGCAAAGCAAACGCTCCATTCGTCGTACCAAACCAAATTTTATCTCCTAGAATCTTGACAGACGTAATGAATTTAACCGGAATTTTTTGTTGGAGTGCCCCCGCCTTTTTCGCAATTAAATCAACTTTAAAAAATCCTTCACTGCTCCCTACAACAGCATCATTTCCTTTTACGTCAAAAGCTGTCAAATTATTTCCGGAAACCCATGCAGATAATTGGCCCGTGGCCGCATCAAAACGATGCAAACCCTTCGAAGTAAGGACCCAAAAATAACCCGTGGTTTTGTCAAAATTAATAGCCAGCACTGGGTCTCCCGCCACATTCACTTGGTACAAAGTCTTTGATTTTTTAACCAAATGCAAAGAAGATCCATCACTAATTAAAAATGTAAAATCATTTCCGCCCACGGCCAAATTAGCTCCAGGCAATTCATGCTTGGAGTATAACGTTCCGGCCCAAGCATGACTAAAAATAGCTTTGTCGTCTACGAAAACAAATTGGTTTTCATAGGCTGATAAGTTCTGAATTTTTTTAGGGGCGCTCGTGCGGTTTCTTTGATCAGGTAATAAGGTCCCTGGGTATAAAAATTGGCCATCATGTGGCAATAGTAAGCCCGCCGAACTAAAGATTTTAATGGCCCCGTTGCGGTCGGCATAAGCCGATTTCAACGCTACCTGACCATCTTTCAAATAATATTTTATACTGTAATCTTGTAGATAAGGTTTATCCACATAAACAGGCTGCATTGATTTTTTTTGTGCATAAACACCCGCACTTAAAAACAGCAAAAATACCGCGATACTTTTTTTCATTTTATTTAATTTTTGAGGGGTCAAGGACCACGTATTTAATTGATTTTTGATCCGTACCTATGTGAGATGAATAGGTCATGCGCAACATCCCATCTGGGGTTTGCATGAGCGAGGGATAGGAAAAACTTCCCTTTCCTGGTTCTACATTTTCAATGGGAATTTTCCATTTCCATGTTTTCCCCTCATCTTCTGACAGATATAACTGAAATCGATAGCGGCCGTCTGTGATATCATTCCCTAAAAAAGCAAGTCTGCCATCTTTTAAAACGAGTAGTTCTACACTGGCCGTATTGGGGATTTCAGATTTGATCGTCGGGGTCCACGTTTCTCCCAGATCAGCGGATTCACTCACATGCACACGTGGTGGATCATCTCCACTATCCCGCATGAATGCCATGATATTTCCATTTTTTTTACGGACCAAAGCAGGTTGAATGGGACCTCGACCTACGACAGGTAAGCTTGGATGCCATGTATTTCCTTGGTCATCTGAAATAGCCATGATGGATAAATTAAACCCGTCGGAATACAAAGGCAGAACAATACGATTTTCGCCAATTAGCAAAGGTTTAATTCGAGTCATCCAACCCAGATTTCTTTTCATGGGATCAAGCGCAGCTGTATTAATCATCTCGTCGTATTTGGGGGCATATCCAGCCCAACCGATTCCATGGCTTGTTAATTGCTTGAGTTTAGTGGCGATTTCTTTGGCAAAAGAATCATTCATTTTCAACAAAATATTGTCTTGCCATTCCCAAATGGGAGCTCCGGGTTTTGCATAATTAAACGTCGTTTTAACGCGCAATATGGACTGTTCCCAACGGTTCGATTGCACAGCGATCCAAACTAAAAATAATTTACCACTTTGGTTTAAAAATAACACGGGATTGCAATCTGGTAAATTAGGCGTATCCGCCATTAAAAAGGGCTCGCTCCAGGCTTTGGCACCTTTTTGTAATCGTGCACCCATCAGCTTTACGTCGTCTGAGGTTCGCTCTCCGTTGCCATAAAACCAAACAGATAAAAGATCGCCATTCGGCAAAGCCACCATACTACTTCCATGCACATGCTTTTCCTGACCCGGAAAAATCAGCATGGATTCAACAATGGGAGTCAAAGGCTTTTGTGAAAAACCCCAAAAAGGCAAACATAAGATGAGCGTTAAAAAGAATACCCTGCACATCTTATTTTAATTTTTTACGGCGTTCCAATAACTCACGGAAGGTTGTTAAAATGATTCCTTCTTTTTCAATATAAGCCTTTAATTCTGGGTTCATCATGGAATTCATATCGGCAAGACGCGAACCGCCCGACCCGGATACGTATTTAAATTCTTCCGTAATATCGCTGCTATGTACAATCATCATAGCCACACCCGGATTCATGTTTTTAATGGTCTCTATCCACTGTTGGGCTTTGTATTTCCCCCATTCTTCAGCCGTAGGATTCCCCGCTGGTTTCCAGTCGCCACTAAAAGTATGTAAGTCATCTAACACCGGTAAACCTGCATCCCAAAGTTTCTCACCTAGTTTACTGGCTTCGCCAAATAAGTCCGTTAAGCCATAACGCTTCGCCTCTAGTTTAGTCCCTTCTTTCCAAGTTCCCTCTGCCTTCATTTTTTTGATAAGAGGTAAGTTCATAGACTCGATCATCATTTTATTCTTGCCTCCAGGAAACATTACTGGGATCCCCAATTCGATTCCCACTTTCACGTAGCGCTCCAAAAACGGAGGGTATGCAAATAACGTTCCCATGTGGGAGTCGATGTGGGAAGGGGCCCAACCTAAACGTTTGGCACGTTCTACTTGCGCTCTAATTTCTCTTTCCACTTCATCCGGGCTTGCATGTTTAATGACCTGCTCCACGCTATGGTACAAACATCCATCGCCATCGCTTAATCCGGGGACTTGTTGGAACCCCGCCAGCGCAGGCCAACGGTAATCATTCCATTCCGA
>Ga0136641_1000642_pt1 | contig 14872 bp, 14 predicted proteins | sample EliLak1302023Y_FD_115312 | JGI IMG/M metagenome (GOLD analysis project Ga0136641, IMG submission 115312) | Freshwater microbial communities from Elizabeth Lake, Yosemite National Park, California, USA - 13020-23Y | ecosystem: Environmental > Aquatic > Freshwater > Lake ...
CCACGCGCTACCGCGAAGACCCGGTGCGCATCATCCGCGTGGTGCGCTTCGCGGCCAAGCTCGGTTTCGCGCTGGAGTCGTCCACGTTCAAGCCGATCGCCCAGGCGACACCGCTGCTGGCCAATGTGCCGATCTCGCGGCTGTTCGACGAGATGGTCAAGCTGCTGCAGACCGGTCATGCGATTTCAAGCATCGAACAGATGCGCAAGTTCGGCCTGATCGGCGGCAAGGTGGGCATCTTTCCGGTGCTCGACGCCGCGCTGGCCCCGGCCACGCCCAACCCGGCGCGCGAGAAATTCGTGCGCCTGGCGCTGGAAGACACCGACCGGCGGGTCAACGAAGGCCGCGCCGTGGCGCCCAGCTTCATGCTGGCCTGCATGCTGTGGCACGACGTGCAAGACCGTTGGAGCGCCTTGAAGGCCGGCGGCGAGGCACCGTTCCCGGCGCTGCAACTGGCTGTCGATGCCGTTTTCGACGCCCGCATCGGCGACATTTCCGGCCGCGGCAAGCTGGCCGCCGACATGCGCGAAGTCTGGCTGATGCAGCCGCGTTTCGAACGCCGCACGGTCAGTTCGGCCACGTCGCTGCTGGCCCAGGTCCGCTTCCGCGCCGGCTACGACTTCCTGCGCCTGCGCGCCGACTGCGGCGACGTGACGGTGGAACTGGCCGACTGGTGGGAAGACCTGCACCTGGGCAACGACGAAGAGCGCGAAGCGCTGCTGCTGGATTTGCGGCCGCCAGCGGGTTCCAAGGGCAAGCGCGTGGCCGCAGCGCCGCTGGGCCATGCCGACAGCGACTCGGCAGACCCTGCAGCGGGTGACGATGAAGACGAGGCCGGCGAGGGCGGCGAGGGTGCCGACGTGCCGACCGGCGAAGGCGGGGCCAGCGCGCCGCGCAAGCGCCGCCGCCGTCGCCGCAAGCCCGCCGGTTCGGGCGGTGGCGAGGGCGCAGCCCCGGCTGCTTGATGCCGCCCGAGCGGGTCTTCGTCGGCCTGGGCGCCAACCTCGGTGACGCAGCGCAGACGCTGCGGCGGGCTGTCGAGCAGATCGGCCGCTTGCCGGCCACCCGCGTGGTGGCGCTGTCCCCGTTCTACGTCAGCGCACCCATCGACGCCGCTGGCCCCGACTACACCAACGCGGTGGCCGAAGTCAGCACCGCCATGCAGCCGGCAGCGCTGCTGCAGGCCCTGCAGGGCATCGAAGCCGAAGCGGGCCGCTCGCGGCCCTACCGCAACGCCCCGCGCACGCTGGATCTGGACCTGCTGCTCTACGGGCAGTGTGTCCATGACGACCCCGCCGTGACGCTGCCGCACCCGCGCCTGCACCAGCGGGCCTTCGTGCTGCGGCCTTTGCTGGACATCGCCCCCGCGCTTGTCCACCCGCTGCTGGGCCCCTTGGCTGACTGGCTTCCCGGGGTGGCGGATCAAGCCTTGCGGCGCAGGCCGTGACCCCGCGCATCGGCTGAAGCGGCGGTCTTGCGCTACGGGGTCCGCGACGAATTTTTCGGCGTGCTGGCGGCCGATTCGGCCTGCCACTCGAAGAAGCGCTGGCCGCCGAAGGCGATGGTGCTGAGCAATACCGCCGCGCCGACAAACAAGCCGGCCATCGCGGCCAGCACCGGGCCCCAGGCCGTGGCGTGGACGGCCTGCTGCGGGTTGTGGCGGGCGTCCCATTTCTCGTCGGGCGTCAGCGCGATGACGATGGCCGCCAGCATCGCGATGGACAGCGTGATGCCGAGCAGCGGAACCAGCAGCGCCGAGAGGCCATCGTCAGGGCCCTGGTTGCGCATGCGCAGCAGGCCGGCCAGGCCGACCAGCGTGGGCAGTGGGTACAGCCAGGCGCGGCGGTCGCGCAGGCCGTGCAGGTAGAGCCGGTGCGCGCCCAGGCTGCCCAGCAGCAGGGCCAGCCAGGCGGCGGTGGTCTTGGATCGGTAGCGCGGGGGAAGTGGCATCGAAAAGCCTATGTCGGGCGGTTGCTGGGGCTGTGATCCGGAAGTAGCACCGGCGCGCTGTCACCAACAGTTTATAATGCTGGGTTTACGACGCTGGCTGGGGTGGCAACGCTCCAGCGTATCTACGGCGTTTACCGAGGCAGGCGGTTTTGACCGCCGGCCAACCCGAAAGCCCGCTCGGTGTGTCTCCCGTGGCGTGGCATCGAATCCCGATTCCAAGGACATCACATGGTCGTCATCCGTCTGGCCCGTGGCGGCGCCAAGAAGCGCCCCTTCTACAACATCGTCGTTGCCGATTCCCGCGAGCGCCGCGATGGCCGTTTCATCGAGCGCGTCGGTTTCTACAACCCGGTCGCCTCGGGTGCCGCCGAAGGCCTGCGCGTCGCGCTCGACCGCGTCACCCACTGGGCTGGCGTCGGCGCTCAGATGTCGCCCACCGTGGCGCGCCTGGTCGACCAGGCCAAGAAGGCGGCCTGATCGCCCTGGGCGTGAGCACAGCGTCTGCAGCCCCGCACCCGGCGCCCGACGCGGCGTCGGTGATGCCTGAAGATGCGGTCGAGGTCGGTCGCATCCTGGGTGCCTGGGGCATCCAGGGTGGCCTCAAGGTCAAACCTTTCGCGTCCGACCCGCAGGCGCTGTTTGCGTCCAAGCGCTGGTTCATCCGGCCTCCCGAGGGGCCGCGGCCCGTCGGGCCCAAGCCGAACGGCCCGCTGCCGACCTCGCTGCGCGTGATTTCCGCGCGCGAGCACGGTGACGGCGTCGTCGCCACCGTGCACGACCTCAGCGACCGCAATGGCGCCGAAGCGCTGCGCGGCGCCCGCATCTTCGTGCCGCGGTCCAGTTTCCCGGCGCCCGACGCCGGCGAGTTCTACTGGATCGACCTCATCGGCATGCGCGTCGACACGCGCGCCGGGGTGGCGCTGGGCACGGTCATCGGCCTGCTGGAAACCGGCCCGCACTGCGTGCTGCAGGTGCAGGAGGCCGACGCCGAAGTGCCTGAGCGCCTGATTCCCTTCGTCGACGCCTATGTCGACAAGGTGGATGTGCCCACGCGGTGCATCACTGTCGATTGGGATCTCGACTACTGATTGGTGATGCGTTTCGACGTCGTCACGATCTTCCCGGAACTCTTTGCCCCACACCTGGCCCAGGGTGTGACACGTCGCGCCTTCGGGTCGGCCCAGGTCGACGTGCGCCTGTGGCCGTTGCGTGATTTCACCGACGACGCCTACCGCCGTGTCGACGACCGGCCCTACGGCGGCGGGCCGGGCATGGTGATGCTGGTCGAACCGCTGCTGCGCGCGCTGGACGCCATCCGCAGCGACCGCCAGGAGCCTCGGCCGGCGGTGGTGCACTTCACGCCAACAGGTCGGCGCATCGATCAGGCGGTGGTACGGGACTTCGCCAGCGGGCCTGGCGCGGTGCTGCTGTGCGGCCGCTACGAAGGCATCGACCAGCGCGTCATCGATGCCCACGTCACCCACGAACTCAGCCTGGGTGACTTCGTGCTGTCGGGCGGCGAGTTGCCTGCGCTGGCCTTGCTGGACGCCGTGGCGCGGCTGCAGGACGGGGTGCTGAAGGCGCCATCGCACCAGCAGGACAGTTTTTCCGACGGTCTGCTGGAAGGCCCGAGCTACAGCAAGCCCGAACGGCTGCTGATCGACGGCCTGGAACAGGCGGTGCCGCCGGTGCTGCTGTCCGGACACCATGCACAGATTGCGCGCTGGCGGCGCGAACGGTCGCTGGCGCTGACATTGCGGCGCCGGCCCGATCTGATCGCGCAGGCCCGCAGCGCAGGCCAACTCAGCCGGGACGATGAGCGCTTTTTGTCGAGTCTCGGGGTATGATCAAAGGCTTTGCGATCCTCTGCCGGGTTCCAAGTGGTCAGCTTCATGTTGATCGCGCACCGTGATCGGCCAGCCGGCCGATTGCATCCAACCATCCCGCCCGCTGCACGATCGCCTCGGAGAAGACCTTGAATTTGATCGACATCCTCGAGCAGGAAGAGATAGCCCGTCTCAACCGCACCATCCCCGCGTTCGCCCCCGGCGACACGGTCATCGTCAGCGTCAACGTGGTTGAAGGCACGCGCAAGCGCGTGCAGGCCTACGAAGGCGTCGTGATCGCCAAGCGCAACCGCGGCCTGAACAGCAGCTTCATCGTGCGCAAGATCTCCAGCGGCGAGGGCGTGGAACGCACCTTCCAGACCTACAGCCCGCTGATCGCCGCCATCGAAGTCAAGCGCCGTGGCGACGTCCGCCGCGCCAAGCTGTACTACCTGCGCCAACGTAGCGGCAAGTCGGCGCGCATCAAGGAAAAACTCGCCTGAGCGCAGCTCAGCCTGCGGCTCAGCCGACCGATGTCGCCGCCCCGCATCCACGATCCCCGGCTCATACCGGTCGTCGGGCGGGACACGCACCTGCCGGCTGTTGCCCCTGACCGTCTCAAAGCGCCGGCCCTACGCCGGCGTTTTGCCGAGCGCGCCATCTGGCAGCCCGAGTTCGCCGGTGACGGCCGCATCGGCGCTGACCGCGCCGCCGCGCACGCGGCGGTGCTGGTGCCGCTGGTCGAGCACGCGGGCGACCTGCACGTCCTGCTGACGCGTCGCACCGACCACCTGCGTGACCACGCCGGGCAAGTCAGCTTCCCTGGCGGGCGCGCCGAACCCGCAGACGCCGACGCCGCAGACACCGCGCTGCGCGAAGCGCACGAGGAAGTCGGCCTGCCACGCGCGCAGGTCGACGTCATCGGCCACATGCCCAGCTACACCACGGTGACGAACTTCGTCGTCACGCCCGTGGTGGCGTTGGTGCGCCCGCCCTTCAGGCTGTCCGACCTGGCCATCGATGCCTTCGAGGTGGCCGAGGCCTTCCATGTGCCGCTGTCCTTTCTGATGGACCCGGCCAACCACCAGCGCCACCTCTTCAGCTTCGAAGGCAGCCAGCGGCAGTTTCTGTCGATGCCCTGGCAGGGTGTGGCGGCCGACGGCAGCCCGCGCGAGTACTTCATCTGGGGCGCGACGGCCGCCATGCTGCGCAACCTTTACCGCTACCTGTCGCTGTGACACCCCGCATCAGGGCCAGCCTCTATCATCGGCAGCAATGAGTTTCTTCGCCGTCCTGTTCGCGCTGCTGGTCGAACAACTCAAGCCGCTGCCCCGTGAAAACGGGGTCCACGAGACGCTGATGGCCTGGGTCCGCTGGGCCGGGCGCAATTTCGACGCCGGCCAGCCCCACCACACGGGGGTCGTCTGGTGCGTCTCGGTGCTGGTGCCCTCGGCTGCTGCCGCCGGTCTGTACCTGCTGATTGCGCACTACAGCCTGCTGCTGGGGCTGGCCTTCGATGTCGGCCTGCTGTACCTGACGCTGGGCTTTCGCCAGTTCAGCCACTACTTCACCGACATCCGCGACGCGCTGGAGCGCAACGACGAGGACGAGGCCCGCCGGCTGCTGGCCGAATGGCGTCACCTGGACGCCAGCGAACTGCCGCGCACCGAGGTGCTGCGCCACGTCATCGAGCACGCGCTGCTGGCCGCCCACCGCCACGTCTTCGGCGTCTTCTTCTGGTTCGTCGTGCTGTCGGCGCTGGGCCTGGGGCCGATGGGCGCGGTTTTCTACCGCATGGCCGAGTTTTCGACGCGCTATTGGGGCTACCGCCAGCGCAACATCGACACGCCCAGCAACGACAAGCTGCTGGAACTGTCGAACCGCCTGTTCGCGCGCATCGACCACCTGCCGGCCCGCCTGACCGCGGCCGGCTTTGCGGTGGTCGGGAATTTCGAGGAGGCCGTGAGCAGTTGGCGGCGCGACGCGACGCTCTGGCAACACAGCAACGAGGGTGTCATCCTGGCCGCTGCGGCCGGGGCCATGGGCGTGCAATTGGGCGGCGCCGCCGCGCCGGGCATCACGCCCGACCGGTCCAAGACCTTCGATGCCGGCGCCGCAGCCGACATCGCCGAGGCCCAGGGCTCGACGGCGGGCGTGCCGGCCCAGCCGGGCCATCTGCACAGCATCGTGGGCCTGGTGTGGCGCTCGGTGGTGCTGTGGATGATGCTGGTGGCGCTGCTCAGCCTGGCGAACGTGCTGGGGTGAGCCCGGACCTGGGGCCGCGCCTGCGCGCTGTTGCGCGCCTGGCAAACGCCCATGCAGGTCCAGCGCGCACCGGCCGGGCCAGGCCCATCCTCACCAGCGCTTTTGCGACAACTCGTCGAATAACTCGCTGTAGATGCGCTCGCGCGTCGGGCTGATCTCGCCGCGCGCCATGGCGTCGCGCACGCCGCAGCCCGGTTCGTGGCGGTGGCTGCAGTTGTGGAACCTGCAGTGGCCCAGGGCGCCGGCGAAGTCGGGCATCAGCCCGGCCAGCTCTTCGGGCGCGATCTGCCGCAGGCCGAATTCCTGGAAACCCGGTGAGTCGATCAGCGCGCCGCTGCGCTCGCCGTCGAGCCAGTACCAACTGGTGCTGGTGGTGGTGTGGCGGCCGGTGTGCAAGGCTTGCGAGATCTCGCCCACTTGCGCCGCCGCCTGCGGCACCACCAGGTTGATCAGCGTGCTTTTGCCCATGCCGCTGGGGCCCAGCACCAGCGTCGTGCGGCCGGCGAACAAGGGCCGCAGCGTGGCCAGCGCGACCTGCGGGTCCTGCTTCAAGGCCAGTTCGATGACCTGGATGCCCATCGCCACGTAGGGCAGCAAGCGTTCGCGCGCGATCGGCGTGCTGGGCAGGTCGACCTTGTTCAGGCCGATGACGGTGGGGATGCCGGCCGCCTGCGCGGCGATCAGGGCCCGGGTCAGTTGCGACTCGCTGAACACCGGGTCGGGTGCCACCAGCACCAGCAACTGGTCCAGGTTGGCCGCGAAGGACTTGGTGCGCCAGTCGTCCTGGCGAAACAGCAGGTTGCTGCGTGGGTCCCGGTGTTCGATGACGCCGCCGTCGCCCGTCGGCAGCCAGCGCACGCGGTCGCCGACCACCAGTTCGCTCTTCTTGCCGCGCGTCTGGCAGAGCACGCGCCGGCCCTCGGGCGTTTCCACCATCACGTGGCGGCCGTGGGCGGCTACGACCAGGCCAGGCCCCAGCGTGTCGGCGGGCTCGAGGTCAGGGCTGCGCGTGCTGCGCGGCGTCAAGGCAGCAAACCGTCGACCTGGGCGGCGCAGATCACATCGTTGATGGAGATGCCGCCGACCGAGTGGGTGCTGAAGCGCACCGTGCAGCGGTTGTAGCTGACCAGCAGGTCGGGGTGGTGGTCTTCGCGGTGGGCGATCCAGGCCACGGCGTTCACGAAGGCCATGGTGTGGTGGTAATCGGCGAAGTCGTGGCGCTTCTGGATGGCGCCGTCGACCAGCGTCCACCCGACCACCTGCGTCAGGTGGTGCTCGATGTCGCGAGGGCTCATCGGCGGCTGGCCGTCGAGGGGGGTGCAATGCTGCTGGGCCAGGGGGGTCATGGTGGGTCGCTCAAGCCGGTTGAAGTGTCACGGGCCCGCCGGCCGGGCGCGGTGCGGGCAGGGCGGCCAGCCGCTCGGAAGCCGGCGGGTGCGAGTAGTAGAAGCGCACGTAGAGCGGGTCCGGCGTCAGCGTCGCGGCATTGTCTTCATGCAGCTTCAGCAGCGCGCCGGCCAGGTCACTGCCGTCGGCCTGCGCACAGGCGTAGGCGTCGGCCTGGAATTCGTGGCGGCGCGACACCAGCGCCATCAGCGGCGAAACAAAGAAGGTGAAGGACGGCAACGCCAGCATGAACAGCAGCAGCGCCAGCGCGTCGTTGGGCGCCGCCAGATTGGGCCGCACGCCCAGGCCGGCGTAGAAGCCGCTCTGACCGGCCAGCCAGCCCAGCAGCGCCAGGCCGGCCAGGCTCATCGCGAAGATGCCGAGCATGCGCTGCAGCACGTGCTTGTGCTTGAAGTGGCCCAGCTCATGCGCCAGCACGGCCTCGACCTCGCCCGGCAACAGGCGCTGCAGCAGGGTGTCGAAAAAAACCACCCGCTTGGCCGAGCCCAGACCGGTGAAGTAGGCGTTGGCGTGGGCCGAACGCTTGCTGCCGTCCATCACGAAGAGACCTTGCGCGGCGAAGCCGCAGCGCTGCATCAGGGCCTGCACGCGGGCCTTCAGGGCCTCGTCGGCCAGCGGCTCGAACTTGTTGAACAGCGGCGCGATGACGGTGGGGTAGAGCACCAGCAGCACCAGGTTGAAGGCCACCCAGGCCGCCCAGGCCCACAGCCACCACAGGCCGCCCGAGGCGCCCATGATCCACAGGATCAGCGCGGCCAGCGGCAGGCCGATCAGCGCACCGACGGCCGCACCTTTCAGCATGTCCAGCAGCCACAGATTCAGCGTCATGCGGTTGAAGCCGAAACGCTGCTCGACGCGGAAGGTGGCCAGCCATTCCAGCGGCAGGTCGATCAGGCCGCTGATCAGCGTGAAGGCAGCCAGCAGCGCCAGCTGGTAGGCCATGGCGCCCCAGCCCGGCAGCAGGGCGTCGCGCAGCGCCGTGTTCAGTGCGTCCAGCCCGCCCAGCAGCGTCCAGCCCAGCAGCACCGCGCTGCCAAAGGCGGTGGCAATCAGGCCCAGGCGGCCCTTGGCCAGGGTGTAGTCGGCGGCCTTGTGGTGCGAGGCCAGCGTGACGGTGTCGCGGAAGGCCGCAGGGACCGCAGCACGGTGTTGCGCGACGTGGCGCATCTGGCGTGTGGCCAGCCACAGCTTGACGGCCAGGGACAACAGCAGGGCAGCGGCAAAAGCCAGGGTGACAACGGAAACTTGCATGGGCCGCGAGTGTAGGCTGGGCCAGAATCGGTGGCTCACTTCGCGGCTTTGCACCATGACCGACACCCCGTCCACGCCTTCATCCCCGGCCACCTTGGCCAGCAGTGACCAGAACCTGATCTGGGTCGACCTGGAAATGACCGGCCTGTACCCCGACCGCGACCGCATCATCGAGATCGCCGTGGTGGTGACCGACCCGCATCTGACGGTGCGCATCGAAGGCCCGGTCTTCGCCATCCACCAGAGCGACGCCACCCTGGCCGGCATGGACGCCTGGAACACCGGCACCCACGGCAAGAGCGGCCTGACGGCACGCGTCAGGGCCAGCACCATCGACGAGGCCGAAGCCCAGGCCCAGACCATCGCTTTCCTGAAGCAGTACGTGCCCAAGGGCAAGAGCCCGATGTGCGGCAACAGCATCTGCCAGGACCGCCGCTTCATGGCAGGCACCATGCCGCTGCTGGAAGCCTTCTTCCACTACCGCAACCTCGACGTCAGCACGCTGAAGGAACTGGCGCGGCGCTGGAAGCCGGCGGTGATGGACAGCTTCAAGAAAGCGCAGGCCCACACCGCGCTGGCCGACATCCACGAGTCCATCGACGAGCTGATCCACTACCGCCAGCATTTCCTGGCGCTCTGATGGCGCGGCGGCGTGGTGTCACACCCCTGACGCCGGCACTGCCTACACTCGGCGCATGACCGACGAAACCATGCCCGCGCCTGGAGCGCCGCTCGTGCTGGCCGACACCCCCGCTGGCCCGCTGACGCTGCTCAACCGTGAGCGCGCCATCCTGCAGTTCAACCGCCGCGTGCTGGCGCAGGCGCTGCGTGCCGACGTGCCGCTGCTGGAGCGGCTGCGCTACGTCACCATCGTGTCCAGCAACCTCGACGAGTTCTTCGAGGTGCGCGTGGCCGACATCATCGAAGCCACGCGCCTGCCCGGTTCGGGCGTGACGCGTCACGACCTGGCGCAGGTGGCGCAGGCGGCGCACGAACTGATCGACGAGCAGTACGCGCTGTTTAACGACGTGGTGATGCCGGCCCTGCAGCAGGTGGGCATCGTCGTGCTCAACCACGCCGACCGCAACGCCCGGCAGCGCGCCTGGGTGGCGCGTTTCTTCGAACAGCAGGTTCGACCGCTGCTGGTGCCGGTCAGCCTGGACCCCAGCCACCCCTTTCCGATGGTGGCCAACAAGTCGCTGAACTTCATCGCCCGTCTGGGCGGCCGCGACGCCTTCGGCCGCGAGAACCTGATTGCCATCGTCAAGGTGCCGCGCGCGCTGCCGCGGGTGATCCGCCTGCCGGCCGAGCTGTGCGAGGGCTTGCAGGGATTCGTTCTGCTGACCAGCGTGATCCGTGCTCACCTGGCCGAGTTGTTCCCGGGCCGCACGGTCGAGTCCTTCTCGCAGTTCCGCGTGACCCGCGATTCCGATCTGGAGGTGGACGAGGAAGACGTGATCAACCTGCGCCAGGCCATGCGCAGCGGCCTGACCACGCGCAACTTCGGCCAGGCCATCCGGCTCGAAGTCGTCAGCACCTGCCCGCCCGAGTTGTATGGCTTGCTGCTCGAGCAGTTCGCCCTGCCCGATGTGGCGCTGTACAAGGTCAATGGCCCTGTCAACCTGGTGCGGCTGAACCAGCTGATCGACCAGTCCGACGCCGACGCCTTGCGCTTCGCGCCCTACGAGCCCGCCTGGCCGCAGGGTCAATGGCCGCGCGGCACCTCGGTCTTCGAGCAGCTGCGTGCTGGCGACATCCTCCTGCACCACCCCTTCGAGAGCTTCGAGCCGGTGGTGCAGTTCCTGCGCGAAGCCGTGCACGACCCCGAGGTGCTGGCCATCAAACAGACCATCTACCGCACCGGCGCGCAGAGCGTGCTGATGGACCTGCTGATCGAAGCCGCCCGCCGCGGCAAGGAAGTGCTGGCGGTGGTGGAACTGAAGGCCCGCTTCGACGAGGAAGCCAACATCAACTGGGCCGAGCGGCTGGAAGCAGTGGGTGCCCAGGTGGTTTACGGCATCGTCGGCTTGAAGACCCACGCCAAGCTGCTGCTGGTGACGCGCCGTGAAGGCGCGCGGCTCAAGCGCTACGGCCATCTGTCCACCGGCAACTACAACCCGCGAACGGCGCGGCTGTACACCGACATGGGCATGCTGACCAGTGACCCCGGTCTGACGGCCGATGCCGACGCCGTCTTCCTGCAACTGGCCAGCCAGACGCGCGTCAAGACACCGCACCACCTGCTGACCGCGCCCTTTGTCCTGCACAAGCGCATGGTGCGCCACATCCAGCAGGTGGCCGAGGCAGCCCGAGGCGGGCAGCCGGCGCGCATCGTGGTGAAGATCAATGCGCTGACCGACCCGGGGCTGATCGCCGCGCTGGTGGAAGCGGGCCTGGCCGGCGCCCAGGTCGACCTGATCGTGCGCGGCGCCTGCATGCTGCCGCCGGGTCTGCCAGGGCGCACGCCCAACATCCGCGTGCGCTCGGTGGTCGGGCGCTTCCTCGAGCATTCCCGCATCCTGTATTTCCGCTGGGGGCCGGGTGACGATGACGAGGTGCTCTACCTCAGCAGCGCCGACTGGATGAGCCGCAACATGTTCCGCCGCATCGAGATCGCCTGGCCGGTGCGCGACCAGCGCCTGCGCCAACGCGTCATCGACGAGGGCCTGGTGCCCTATCTGCACGACCAGCGCGATGCCTGGCTGCTGGATGGCGAAGGGCGCTACAAGCGCCTGGCCGAATCGGGCATCAGTGCGCAATGCGCCCTGATGCAGCGCTATTCCTGAGCGGCCCAACAAGGCGCCCAAGCGGAGTCGGCTCGTCATGGACCTCATCCTGTGGCGCCACGCCGAAGCCCTGGACGGCCTGGACCCCAGCGCCGACCTGGCTCGCCCCTTGACGCCCAAGGGCGAGCGCCAGGCGGTGCGTGTCGCGGCCTGGCTGAACCGGCAACTGCCGGAGGGCACCCGCGTGCTGGCCAGCCCCGCCCGACGCACCCAGCAAACCGCGGCCGCGCTGGACCGCAAGTTCAAGACGGTGGCCGAGTTGGCGCCGGACGGCACGGTGGAAAGCCTGCTGCACGCGGTTCGCTGGCCCGATGCCCGTGAACCGGTGCTGGTGGTGGGCCACCAGCCGACCTTGGGCCTGACGGCAGCCTATTTGCTGGCGGCCCAGCCGCAGGCCTGGGCGGTGCGCAAAGGCGCGGTGTGGTGGCTGCGCGCGCGCGAGCGCGACGGTGTGCTGCAGGTGGTGCTGCACGCGGTCGTGTCGCCCGAACTCATCTGACGGCTCAGGCCAGGCGCTGCGGCGCCGTATTCGGCGGGTCGGCCGGCGACAGCGCGAACATGCCGCGGTAGTCGCGCACCCACTGTGCCACCAGCGCTGCCGGCATGGGCGCGGCGATGCCGGTGCCCTGGCCGATGTCGCAGCCCAGATCCAGCAAGGTGCGGGCCTGGGCGGGCGACTCCACGCCCTCGGCCACGACGGTGCAGCCGAAGGTGCGCGCCAGGCCGATGACGCCTTCGACGATGGCGCGGTCCTGGGTGTCGTCGAGCATGTGGTGGACGAAGCTGCGATCGATCTTCAGCACGTCCACCGGCAGGCGCTTGAGGTAGGTCAGCGTCGAGTAGCCGGTGCCGAAATCGTCCAGCGCGAAGCGCACGCCGATGCCCTGGCAGCGGGCCACCAGGGCCGACGTGGCCTCGATGTCGGCGTGGGCCGCCGTTTCGAGCATTTCCAGCTCCAGGCGCGTGGCCAGCATCTCGCTGTGGCGTGCCAGCAGTTCCGACAGGCGCAAGGCGAAATCGGGCTCTTGCAGGTGGCGCGCCGACACGTTCACGCTGACCGAGAAATCGAAACCCTTGCGCCGCCATTGCGACAGGTGTTCCAGCGCCTGCGCCAGCACCCAGTCGCCCACGCGCGACGACAGACCGGTGTTTTCGATCAGCGGCAGGAACTGCAGCGGCGCGACCAGACCTTGCTGCGGGTGTTCCCAGCGCAGCAGGGCCTCGAAGCCCAGCACGCGGCCGCTGCGCATGTCCACCTTGGGCTGGTAGTAGAGAACGAATTCCTGCTGGTCCAGCGCCTCCTGGATGCGGCCGATGGCCATCACGCGCTGCTCGGTGCGGCGACGGTGTTCGGGGTCGAAGAAGAGGTAGCCGTTGCGGCCCGACTGCTTGGCCTCATACATCGCGTGGTCGGCGTGGCGCAGCAGGGTGTCGGCGTCGCTGCGGTCCACCGGGTAGACCGAGGCGCCCATGCTGGCGGTGACCTGCACGCTGTCCTGCGCCGGGTCGATGACATAAGGCAGCGACACCACGCGCAGCACGCGCTCGACCGCCAGCCGCGCTTCGTCCAGCGTGCCGGCGCGCAGCAGCAGCACGAATTCGTCGCCGCCCAGGCGCGCCGCGGTGTCGGTCCAATGTTCGCGGCTGCGCAGGGCGCTGCGCAGGCGGCCCGCCAGTTCGGCCAGCAGGCGGTCGCCGGCAGCGTGCCCGTAGCGGTCGTTGACCGGCTTGAAGCGGTCCAGATCGAGGTAGCAGACCACCAGCAGGTAGCCGTCGCGATCGGCCGCGCGCATCGCCTCGTCCAGCAACTGCGACAGCCGGGCGCGGTTGGGCAGCCGCGTCAATTCGTCGAAATGGGCCTGCCGCTCCAACTGCTCACGCTGAGCCTGCTGTTCGGTGATGTCGCTGATCACCAGCACGTGGTAACGCAGGTCCTGGCTGGGCCCGCGCACGGTGGAGATGGTGGTCTGCAGGGTGCACAGCTCGCCGTTGCGGCGGCGTTCCAGCAATTCGCCGCGCCAGGTGCCGGTGTCGCGCAGGCTGCCCCACATCGCCGCGCGCTGTTGCCGGGCCACCGGGTCGGCGGGTGTCGGGCGCAGCAGGGACGGCACCGTGCCCATCACCTCTTCGCGCGCCATGCCCAGGATCTGGGTGTAGGCCGCGTTGACGTCCAGCACGCGCAGATCGGCATCGGTGATCAGCAGGCCTTCGTGCAGATGCTGAAACAGACTGACCGACATCAACTGACGTTCCTGGGCGTCCCGCCTTTCCTGGACGTCGGCCAGGGTGGCCAGCAGGCGCAAGGGCCAGCCCTCGCTGTCGCGCTCGATGACCATCATCGTGACTTCGGTCCAGCGCCAGCCGCTGCCATGCGGCATGCGCAATTCGAAGGTGCGGCGCCCGGCTTCGCCCGTGGTCAGCGCGGCCGTGGCCTCGGTGACAGCGCGGCGGTCTTCCGGGTGCACCTGGGCCAGCCAGGCTGCGGGTGTCCACGACCGGCCGACATGGGCCGTCAGCGAACGCCAGGCAGCAGAGGCAAAGCTGGCCTCGCGTTGCAAGTGCCAGTCGGCCACGCCCAGGCGCGAGCCGTCCAGCGCCCATTCCCAACGCTGGGAGCGGCCGCGCCATTCGACCATCGCCGCGTAGGCCACCAGCATGACGGCCAGCGCCGAAGCCATCCAGGCCGCCACGGCGGGGCCGGGGCTGCCACCCAGGCCCCACATCGACAGCCCCGAACGGGCGGTGGCGGCGCCCATGAGTCCGGCGGCCAGCAGACCGCTGGCGCCCAAGGCGAGTTGGCCGCGCAGCGCCAGCACCACCACCACGACCTGGGGCGCGAACAAGGCCAGCAGGGTCAGTGGCGAGCGTTCCGTGGTGGCCATCCAGAGCAGCCACAAGACCAGCAGCAGGGCCAGCAAGCCCGTCACGCTCTGCCGCCAGGCGGTGCCGCGGTGCAGGGCGCGCAACATGCTGCGGTCGAACGCCAGAACGGCCACGGCCGTGGTCAGCATGCCGAGCGACATCAGGCACCAGCCAGCGGCCCAGCCTTCAAACGCAGCCAGCCCCGCGTGACGCACCAGGGCGGTCCACACCGACGCGGCTGTGGCCAGCGGCAGCGCGGTGCCGATGACGACCGTCGCGGCCAGCGCAGCGACATCGGTCGCGCGTTCCAGGCGGGCATCGAAGCGCAGGGCCCGCAACTGGGCATGGGCCCCCAGGGCAGCAAGCCCCAGGCCCAATGCAGCGGCGGCGGAAGTCAGCAGGCTCCAGCCCAAGCCGGGCAGTGCCGCGAGGCACCCCAGCATCACGCCCGACAGTGTGGCGCGGCCGAAACGCCAGGAACCTGCCAGGGCCAGGCCGGCGGGCAGGGCGAGCGCATTCCACGGC
>Ga0136641_1000643_pt1 | contig 14860 bp, 14 predicted proteins | sample EliLak1302023Y_FD_115312 | JGI IMG/M metagenome (GOLD analysis project Ga0136641, IMG submission 115312) | Freshwater microbial communities from Elizabeth Lake, Yosemite National Park, California, USA - 13020-23Y | ecosystem: Environmental > Aquatic > Freshwater > Lake ...
CTCGAACTTTTCTCAATAGCGATCCTTACTCCAAAAAATCTCTTAACGCCTTACATGATTTTGTTATGGATACGATTGAAAAAGGCGTACCTGAAGATTTTGACACTGAGAACACAAATCGCTTTGTTGCCACTAGTAAAACACTGCGAACACTGGCTCGAATTAGTAGCCAATGGTATGGAGATGACCAAGCATTTTTAGATAGAGAATCTCTCCTTCGCGCTATCCCCCGCCTATCCGAAATGAAGAATTCCGAGCGGGCGCAACTTCCAGGTGTTTCAGAGGGGCGAGCTCGCCAACTCGTTGCAGGTGCGAGTGTGGCTTATGCGATTATGGAGACGCTCAACATTGAGAAATTGGAAATTTGTCCTTGGGCGCTACGAGAAGGTTTAGTTCTTAAATGGCTAGATTGGCATGCTCGATAATTCCTACTAAATAATTGGTGACTCATACCAATCAACCGCAACAATCTCCCCATCACGGTGATGTATTACCCAAGATTCTCCAGGCTCCAATTTCTGTTCAAGGGCTTTGAAATTCTTCTTACCGAGTAAAGCTTTCAGGATTTTAGGGAGTATCGGGTTGTGACTACAGAGCACGATTGGCTCATTCTTAGCAATTAGTTTTATTGCGTAGTCGATCGCGAGGGACTTGTCCTTTGCATATCCGTATTCACTGAGATCTTTTTTGTAATTTGCTGTGAGATCGAGCGTACGAGCTAGTGGGGTTATAGTTTCAATACATCTCATTGCATCAGAAGAATAGATTGCCTTAATTCCAAAGGGATAGTAGAGCGAGTGCATACGTTTTGCTTGATTCTGGCCCCGTACATCTAATGGACGATCGCCATCGTCACCATCCCACGCTTCCCTGGCAATTGCTTTGCCATGACGAAGGAGAACTAGTGGAATTGTGTCGGCGCCAAATTCTAAGAAGAAATCGATCATTTCTCGATCATCATCCAGAGTTAATTTCTTACGAGCCTCTTTCGCTTCCAACCAAATAGTTTGATCAATTTCATTGAGATCGATCTCACCAACGGGTTCGCCTAGTGCTTCTGCCGACCAATAACGAACAATCTTGTCGATGCCATCAACAAGATATGTAGTTCGGCCAATTTCAGGACCAAAAATTGCTGAGTATCCAGTCTCTTCAAGCACTTCACGATGTGCGCAGGAGAGCGCATGTTCGCCTGATTCAATCTTTCCTTTAGGAAGTGACCAATCATCATATTTTGGCCGATGTACCAGTGCGATTTCAATCTTCTTCTTGCCAGATTTGCGCCATAGGACTGCGCCAGCAGCAAGAATTGGTGAACTTAACTCTGCCATTTTTAGCCTCGATTCGAGAAGCGAGTAATCAAGGTTTCATGAAGGTTCGCTAAGTTTTCGCCCATTCGTTTCTTCCAAATATTTCCGGCTAATTCCCAACTCATTGTTGAATCAGATAAGCCAAGATCAAGAATGCCTTGCAGATACTTTTTATGCTCCGTCTTGGCTATACGAGCCAAGCTTTCGACTCGTCGATCTAGATTTCGATGCATTAAATCAGCACTTCCAATCCAATATTCATCATCTCCACCATTAACAAAGTGGAAGATTCGTGAGTGCTCAAGAAACCTACCAAGGATCGACCTCACGCGAATGTTCTCTGATTTTCCTGGGATACCCGGCCTAAGAGCGCAGATGCCACGGACTAAAAGATCTACTGAAACACCATTCTGGGATGCTTCATACAATTTCTCAACGAATGCCTCATCAAGTAATGAGTTCAGTTTCAACTGAATACCTGCAGGCTTTCCAGCCCGTTTATTCTCAATTTCATAATCAATCTTTGCCAACAGGCCATCGCGCAGAGTTCGTGGCGCTACAAGCAATCGCGAGTAATTCGAGAGGGGTGCAAAACCAGAGAGTTGATTAAAGATTTTCGTTAAATCTTCACCAAGAACTGGGTCTGCACTCAATAAGCCAAAATCTTCATACAGTCGAGCTGTTTTTGGGTTGTAATTTCCGGTGCCCACATGACAGTAGCGGCGCAAACCTTCGGCTTCATCACGGATAACAAGAGATAACTTGGCATGAGTTTTCAATCCCATCAGGCCATAAACCACATGGACACCAGCTGCTTCTAATTTACGAGCCCAGCGCACGTTAGCTTGCTCATCAAACCTTGCTCGAATTTCAATAACCGCTAAAACTTGCTTGCCAGCTTCAGCAGCTTCGATGAGCGCCTCGATAATTGGAGAATCGCCAGATGTTCGATAAAGCGTCTGCTTGATTGCCAATACTTGCGGATCTCGCGCGGCAGTTTCTAGAAATTGCACAACTGACGAGGTGAAAGAATCATAGGGATGATGTAGGAGAATCTCACCGCTTCTTATTGCTGCAAAGAATGGTTCATTTTCCTCTAAATCTAATTCGGCAAATGCAGCAGGAACTTTGGAGCGATACGGCGCATATTTGAGCACCGGAAAATCAAGATCGGCTAGGCGATTGAGGCCAGTTAAGTCAATCGGGAACTTCACATGCATTACATTTTCGGCATCTATTTCGAGCTCTGCCTGCAGCCGGGTAAGTAATTCAGGATCAATGTCTGCCTCAATCTCCAAGCGAGTGGGCGGACCAAATCTCCTACGTAATAATTCCTGCTCAAGTGAACTCAACAAGTCTTCTGTTTCTTCATCTTCAAATTCCAGATCCTGATTTCGGGTAAGTCGAAAGCTGTAGTGATTAAGAATTTCCATACCTGGGAAGAGTTTTCCTAGGTGTTGTGAGATTAATTCTTCAAGCGGAATGAATCGACCTGGCTTATTGGCGTCCGTGGGAATAAATCGTGAGAAAGAAGGAGGTACTTTAATTCTGGCAAAGAATTCTTCTTCGCGTTCAGGATTTTTGACAATTACTCCTAAATTAAGGGAGAGTCCGGAAATGTACGGAAAAGGATGCGAAGGATCAACCGCAAGTGGAGTCAGCACAGGAAAGACGCGATCTTCGAAGAAATTTGTTAAATACATGGCTTCAGAATCTGTCAGTTGCTTCCATCGGAGAATTTCTATGCCGTGGGTCGAAAGTTTTGGCAAAATTTCGGAGGCAAGAACTGCACTCTGGCGTTCTACCAATTCACGGGACCTCTTGGAGATGGCTCGAAGCAATTCAATTGGGCTAAAACCAGCGGTATTTTTTGCGGTAAGACCCCTTTCAAGCTTGCGCATAAGGCTTGCAACTCGGACCATGTAAAACTCATCGAGGTTTGAAGAAAAAATCGATAGGAATCTCACTCTCTCTAAGAGCGGGACGTTCGCATCTTCGGCTAATTCAAGAACTCGTTCATTGAAGGAGAGCCAGCTCAACTCTCGATCGGTGAGATAGGTCGATAATTCCATGTACTCAGGATCGCGTGATTGGCTTAACGCAGTATGGACAGCAGGTTTCGATTGAGAAGACTGATGGTTAAGCCAGGCTATTGGTTGAGAGTGTTTAGCACTTCGACCATCTCCGGAGGACACGCCTCGTACTCTGCGCCAAATCCAAGGAATGAGGAATGAAAAGAACCAGCGCCACCACTCAATACTGCGTGCATAGAGAGCTTGCTTCGGAGCAGTTGGTAGAGGTGTGCGCCATTGAAGATCAAATGGGTAATCAAGTTTTTCTAGTATTGCTTGAGCACTTCGATAATGCCCTTCACTATTGAGATGAAGTCGATCTGTTGCCAGGAAACGCAGATCAGATAGGAAGCCTTCTTCATTGGCATCGGCGACAATTGCACCAACTTCAGCTGCTACCGCTCGCACATTGCGATTAAATTCCCCAAAACGTTCTCGCCAAAGTTGAGCAGTTTTACCTGTTGAATCACTTGTCTTCTCTAGAACTGTGAATAAGAGAATCGTTGCACCACTTTTTGCAATTTCACGAACCGTATCCGTATACATCGTCAGAATCTGAGAGGATTTGTAATTTGGCCGAAGTACATCATTAGCGCCGGCATGAAAGGAAATTAAGGTCTCTGGTCCAATGACATATTCAAGTGCTCTAGGAATTTGATCAGCAACTACTTGATGAAGTAATTTTCCTCGGATTGCAAAATTTGCGTAAGTAAAATCCGAATTTTCAGCTGCAAAGACATCGGCAATACGATCTGCCCAACCGCGATAGTGCCCTTCAACAATGTCATCGCTCATTCCCTCAGTAAAGGAATCGCCTACCGCAAGAAATCGTGAGAAGCGCATTATTTTCTACGTTGTTCGTCAATCCAGAATAAGGAGATCGAAGTCGCAACACTTGCATTGAGTGATTCCGTGGCATTTCGCATAGGAATCGAAACGACAATGTCGCACTTTTCACTCACTAAACGAGAGAGACCTTTACCTTCGCTACCGACCACAATCATGATGCTCTCTGATGCAATTTTTAAATCAGAAATCCTCTCCTTTGATTCGCCATCTAGGCCAATCACAAAACAGCCACCCTTTTTCGCTTCATCAATTGTGCGAGAGAGATTTGTTACCTGGCCAATTGGCATACGTGCTGCAGCTCCCGCTGAACTCTTCCACGCAGATGCAGTCATAGCTGCAGCTCGGCGTTCGGTAATGATGACGCCATCGACTCCAAAAGCGGCGGCGCTTCGTACTACTGCACCTAAATTGCGAGGATCTGTAACGCCATCTAGAGCAACAATAAGTTTAGGATTTTTGGCACGAACCATAATTTCTTCAAAACTTGAATAGGCATAAGGCTTAATTGCAAGAAGGATTCCTTGCGAACTCCCTGAGAGGCCTTCAATCTCTGCCCGGTGTACTTCGCGAATCGGCAGATGAAGATCGAGTGCTAACTTCAAACTCTCTGTAATGCGATCATCAATATCAACACCACGTGCCACGATTAATTCAGTAGATGGAACTCCAGCACGGAGCGCTTCGACAACTGCATTTCGACCAGCAACTAATTCCCCGCCACCTTTAGGACGAACTGGCTTCTGACTGGGACGACGAGGTGCACCCTTCTTTGTGGCAGCCGCTTTGCGTTTTGCAGCTGCGTGATAGGGGCGATCTTCTGCTTTAGGTGTTGGACCCTTTGCTGACATGCGCTTCTTATTATTTCCACCACTTCCAGTGGTTGCGCCCTTCTTGGATCCACGAACTGCGCCACGTCGAGATGAATTACCGGCCATGAGTTACCCGATTTCTGTAGGTGAGATCGACCAACGTGGCCCTTGTGCAGTGTCTTCAATCAAAATCCCTAGTGCTGCTAGTCCATCGCGAATTGCATCAGATGCAGCGAAATCTTTACGATCGCGCGCAGCTTTGCGTTGCTCAAGTGCAAGTGCAATTACTCCATCGAGCGCCTTATCATTTTTCTCGCTGCCGCCCTGAGCAAATGCTGAATCCAATGGATCGCAGCCCAAAATTGCGAGTGCGCCACGAATCTCACTTGCAGCGCTCTCAATGGACTTCTGATCTTGGCTAGTAATAGCGCTATTGCCCGCGCGAAGTGATTCAGAAATCAGCGCCAAAACTTCTGGTACTGCTAAATCATTATTAAATGCTGCAACAACTGCGGGCGAAAGGCTTGGCTCAATCTCTTTACCAAGGATTGATTGTGCATTGTTGAGGAATCCTTCAATCCGGCGAAAAGCAGTTGCTGATTCTTGTAGCGCTTCAGGTGAGAACTCCAACATCGAGCGATAGTGCGCACTTCCTAAATACCAGCGCAATTCAATACCGCGCACACTTTTGAGCAACTCTTTGACTTGCAAGGTATTGCCCAGTGACTTACTCATCTTCTCGCCCGATGTTGTGACCCATGCATTGTGCATCCAAATTTTCGCAAAGCCGTAACCAGCTGCCTCTGATTGTGCAATTTCATTTTCATGATGTGGAAAAATTAAATCAAGTCCGCCGCCGTGGATATCAAAATCCTCACCAAGGTAGGCATGTGCCATTGCCGAACATTCCAGATGCCAACCAGGACGACCAGGTCCCCACGGTGTTGGCCATGATGGTTCGCCTGCCTTAGCACCCTTCCAGAGTGCAAAATCACGTGGATCCTTCTTGAATTTCTCTTCTGCATCATCTGCGGGAAGTAAGTCATCTAACTTCTGACGCGAAAGAGTGAGATAGGAAGTCAGCTTTCGCACTTCTAAATAGACATCACCATTGCCTGGTGCATAAGCAGCGCCACGTTCAATCAGTAGCGTCATCAATTCGATCATTTGAGTGATGTGGCCAGTTGCTCGCGGTTCGTAGGTTGGTGGCAGAACATTGAGCGCGGCATAACTTGCGGCAAACTCGCGCTCATACTTCATGGCAAGTGCCCACCAAGGCATCTTCTCAATCTCACTCTTCTGCAAAATCTTGTCATCAATATCAGTGACGTTGCGAATGAAGGTAGTTTCAAAACCTGAATGTGTTAACCAGCGGCGCAGAATGTCGAAATTTACGCCACTTCGAATATGGCCAATGTGAGGAAAAGATTGGACCGTGGCGCCGCAGAGATAAATCGAAGCTTTGCCGGCTTTGAGTGGCTTGAAGGGTTCGGTGGTTCGCGAACGTGTGTTGTATAACTGCAGCGAACTCATGGCTTAAGTCTATCGGGCGTAAATCAAAGCCGATGCAACCGCCGCAATGCCTTCGCCGGTTCCAGTCAATCCCATGCCATCGGTTGTTGTAGCACTCACTGAAACGGGGACTCCGCCTAGAACCTTTGAGAGTGCGGCAATTACTTCTGCTCGACGGCTACCGATTTTTGGTCGATTTCCAATAATTTGTAGCGAAACATTCGAGATAGCAAAACCTGCCGCACTTACTTTACTTACTGCTTCGGTAAGAAGCTTCTCACCACTTGCGCCAGCATATTCAGGGCGATCAACACCGAAGTTACTTCCTAGATCACCTAATTGAGCAGCAGCAAATAGCGCATCACAAATTGCATGCGCTGCCACATCGCCATCGGAATGTCCATCCACTCCGATCTCATTTGGCCAGAGCAAGGTGCCAAGCCATAGTTGGCGATCAGCGCTTCCAAATTTATGCGCATCAACGCCAACTCCAGTGCGAAGAGTTTTGCTGCCAGTGAGGAAATAAAGTGCCTGATGCAAATCATTTGGTGTTGTAATTTTTAGTGCACGCTCTTCGCCAATTACAGTTTTCACCTTAACGCCCATTGCTTCAACGAGAGCTGCATCATCTGTCGCTGTTGCTCCATCTTTATGAGCAGCAAGCAGAGTTGCAAAAGAAAATCCTTGTGGTGTTTGTACCTTTGCCAGTGAGGAGCGATTGGGTGTTGATTGCACAAAACCATCGCTAGAAATTACTTTGACAGTATCAACTTCTGGCAGGACGGGAATTACGCATTTCTCACCAGATGCTAAAGCCGACAATACTGAGCGCGCTAATTCTGAAGAGGCCAATGCGCGCGCTGCATCATGGACCAGAACAAATTCAGTCTCATGTGAAATTGCCTTGACTGCGATTGCAATACTTTCGCTGCGCGTCTTGCCGCCGGTGACAACTGTGATGTCACTGCCCACCAAAGCTCGAATCTGATCTTCAAATCCAGCCGGTGCGGTAATGAAAATTTCATCGACAACTGGTGCGAGCGCTGCCACGGCATGTTCAATCAATGTGCGATCAAGTAATTGAATGAGCGCCTTAGGAATATCTGCGCCAAATCGTTCACCACTGCCTGCTGCGGCGATGATGGCGGCGGTGCGCCCAGACATGGGAGGAGTTAGCTTGCCTTAGGAGGCAAGTACTTCATCAAGAATGACGGCAGCTTTTGTTTCGTCAGTGCGCTCAGCCAAAGCAAGTTCAGAAATCAGAATCTGCTTTGCCTTTGCCAACATACGCTTCTCGCCAGCTGAAAGACCGCGGTCGAGATCGCGACGATAAAGATCGCGAACAACTTCTGCCACCTTGATGACATCACCTGATGCAAGCTTCTCTAAATTTGCTTTGTAACGACGTGACCAGTTGGTTGGCTCTTCGGTGTATGGCTGGCGAAGTACGCCAAATACCCGATCGAGGCCGGCGCTATCAACAACATCACGCACGCCTACAAGATCAACATTCTCTGCTGGTACGCGGACTGTGAGGTCACCTTGGGCAACTTTAAGGACGAGGTAGGTCTTCTCTACACCCTTGATAACGCGGGTTTCGATATCTTCAATGAGTGCTGCTCCGTGATGGGGATAAACAACGGTTTCGCCGACCTTAAATGACATGTAACGCCCTTCGGTAGGCCCTAAGGATACCAGCAATTTGTGGGCGAAACCACCCCGCATTCAGCGCCTATTGAACGCAGAATTTATGCCTTAAGAATGACGCATGCGATACTTAGCCACTTGACAATTTGAGGAGTTTTACAATGCAACGCAAAGTGTTATCAGGTGTAATTGCAATTGGTCTCGCCTTAACACTTACTGCATGCGGCCCCGGTGCTGATGCACCAACGCGCAACATTCGTCAAGTAACAGATGGCATCGAAACTCAAATAAAGAATGGCAACACTGATATCAGAATTAGAAATCTAGTTGTAGTAACACAAGCCGATGGTTCAGCTGTTTTAGTTGGCTCAATTGTAAATAGTGGAGCAACCGATGATGCACTTCTTCGAATCACAATCGGTGGCGTTCCTGCAACAATCACCGCAGCGAACATCACGATGAAGCAAAATGATGTGCTCCGTTTTGAAGGTGCCTCAGCTAATGCTAAAGCAGTATCTGAAGGTGTAAACCTTCTTGCCGGAAGCAATACCCCAGTATCACTATTTTTCGGTAGCGCAGGTACGGCAAACGTTAATGCACTCGTGCGCAGCGCAGATGGCATCTACGCCAACATTACGAGGTAAAAGTTACTGGCTCTCCATCTTGTAGCCCAAGCCTCGAATTGTTTGGATCAGTTTTGGTTCAGTAGGATCGGCTTCAATCTTTGCTCGCAAGCGCTTGATGTGAACATCGAGCGTCTTTGTATCGCCAACATAATCGCTACCCCACACGCGATCGATTAATTGCATTCGAGTCAGAACGCGATCGACATTGCGCATGAGAAATTCCAATAATTCAAATTCCTTCAGTGGAAGTGAGAGAGTTTTGCCTTCCAAGGTTGCAATATGTCGCTCAACATCTAGCCGAAGATTTCCAACCTCGATTGAACTTCCTTCGAATTTCTCATCAGTACTTGATCCACGGCGAAGGACTGCATTAATTCGAGCAATTAATTCCCGAGAGGAATATGGCTTAGTTACATAGTCATCTGCACCAAGTTCAAGTCCCACGACGGTATCGATTTCAGAATCCTTGGCAGTAAGCATAATTATCGGGACTTCAGACTTGGTTCTGATCTGACGACAAACTTCAGTGCCGCTAATACCTGGCAACATCAAATCAAGGAGTATGAGGTCGGCACCATTTCGTTCAAAGTCATTGATTCCATCTTGACCACTCGCTGCCACGTCAACTTCAAATCCTTCTTTGCGGAGAAGGAACGAAATTGCTTCTGAGAAAGATGCTTCATCTTCCACAACTAATATTCTTGTCATTTAGCTTCCTCTATTTTGTTTGCTAGTTCTCTAACCGGTAGCTTGATATTGAAAGTACTTCCTACTCCAGGTGAGCTCCACACTGAAACCGTTCCACCGTGATTGAGCGCAACATGTTTTACGATAGAAAGGCCGAGGCCAGTCCCGCCGGTTTCCCGTGAACGTGCGGGATCTACTCGGTAAAAACGTTCAAAGATTCGCTCTGTATCTTTCTCATCGATTCCAATTCCTTGATCAATCACAGAAATTTCAAGAATTCCATCGACCACAACAGTGTTAATTGTGACCTTTGTCTTGTTGGCACTGTAATTAATCGCATTCTCCAGCAAGTTATGAATAGCCATAACTAATTGCTTTCGATCTCCATCAACACTTGCGTGAACTAATGGTCCCCGAAGTAATTCAATTTCTCGAGTCTCGGCGCTAAATTGCGCCTGATGAATTGCAGAGGCAATAACATCATCAACATCGACGACTAATGCATCAAGTAGTGGGTCTGCATCTTGTAGCCGAGAAAGATTAATAATCTCTTGAACTAAATCACTAAGGCGCTTGGCTTCTATCTGCATGCGGCCAGCAAATCGAGCCACATCTTCTGGACTGGTGCTAGCTTCCAGGACTGCCTCACTGAGAATTGAAAGTGCGCCAATAGGTGTCTTTAATTCATGTGAAATATTTGCAACGAAGTCACGACGTACCGCATCGATGCGAGCTGCTTCGCTCTCATCTCGAAACAATCCAAGCAGCAGCCCTTGATCACCTAATGGGGTGACGTTGACTGAAAGCAACCTTGTGCCTTGGCCAATGGGACCAAGGGGAACTTCTACTCGACCTGATTGTGCAATTTTTGTTCGCCGCACAACTCGAATTAATGCCAGAAGTTCTTCGCCTACAATTTTCTGATCGCGAATAATTCCAAGATTTTGTGCCGCTTTTGAAAAATAAACTGGGACATCTCCTGGGGCAAAAAGAACACTTGCTAAATCCAAAGCATCTAATAACTCGCGGACTTGTGATGAGATCTCATCTGTATGCGAGTATGCCTCGACTTGAATTTTCGATTTACCCCACGCCACAGCCCAATCGTAGAGAGTCTGAGCCACTCCAGTACTCCCTATGCTCCTTTCCCGGCTGGATTAACCTCGTGTTCACGCATTGGCAAGAAATTGTTCACAAAGCGTCACCGCTGCAGGGCTCATCTCCTACTACCCTTCCTCTATGAGAGATTCTTTCCACGAAGATCTAGACGCCATGAATTTAACGTTAATTCAAATGACGCAGATGGTCGGTACCGCGATGGACAGCGCCACTACCGCCCTGCTTACTGCCGACTTGGCACTAGCCGAAGAAGTAATCGCACAGGATGACCGTATCGACACTACTCAACATGATCTTGATGCAAAGACGCTCGACACTATGGCAAGACAACAACCAGTTGCTAGTGATCTTCGAATTTTAGTGACATCGCTACGAATGAGCGCAGACTTAGAGCGTATGGGCGACCTGTGCCACCACATCGCTCGCACTGCTCGCATGCGTTATCCAGCAAGCGCGGTTCCACCAGAGTTAGCTGCAACTATTCAGGGCATGGGAAATTCCGCAAAAGCAATTATTGAAAAGTTGGCAAAGGTTCTTGAAACTCGCGACGTGAAACTTGCCCTTGAAGTTGAGCGCGATGATGATGAGATGGATGCCCTGCACCGCCAGCTATTTATGATTTTGCTCGCTGATAACTGGCCACACGGCATTGAAACTGCAATCGACATGACACTCATTGGCCGCTATTACGAACGATGCGCAGACCATGCAGTATCGATTGCCCGCCGCGTTTATTTCCTTGTCACCGGCGAATATGCGCCAGCTTTAAATAACTAAGCCTTTCCTTGATTTGCCACTGCAGTAATTGCAGCTTGAGCCGCGGTTGGATCTAAATATTCTCCACCTTTTTTAATCGGTTCGAAATCTTCATCAAATTCATAAAGCAGTGGAATTCCAGTTGGGATATTCACTTCTGCGATGTCTGCATCAGATATGCAATCAATGTGCTTCACAATTGCACGAATTGAATTGCCATGCGCAACCACAAGAACAGTCTTACCGGTGCGCATGTCTTTAGTGATGTCACCGAGCAGGTAAGGAATTAAGCGATCTACAACATCTTTAAGGCATTCACTCTTTGGGGCAACGCCATCAATATCTGCATAGCGTGGATCATTACTTTGAGAGTAGGGATCATTATCAGAGATCGGTGGCGGCGGAACATCAAAGGAGCGGCGCCATAATTTGAATTGATCTTCACCATACTCGGCCAGGGTCTGCGCTTTATCTTTTCCTTGTAGTGCACCGTAGTGGCGTTCATTGAGCCGCCATGATCTGCGCACCGGAATCCAAGCTCTATCGCAGCCATCCAGTGCTAGTTGTGATGTATGAATTGCGCGGCGCAGAAGTGAAGTATGAACAAAGTCAGGCAATAGACCACGCTTAGCAATAAGTTCTCCAGCATTGCTCGCTTCTGTTACCCCTTTGGCAGATAGTGGAACATCTACCCAGCCAGTAAAGAGATTCTTTGCATTCCATTCGCTCTCACCGTGGCGCAGCAGAATCAACTTGTAACTACTCATGCGCCAATCTTCCCATACTTGAACTAGAGCAGGTGCTCAAAACCTTGCAGATTTGCCAATGACTCACCGCGCGATACTCGCCAAGCCCACTCACGACGAATCGCAGAGGTGAAGCCAAGTTCGAGCAATGGATTAAATGATGAATCTGAATATTCTAATACTGCGCCAATAATGCGATCTATTTCGCGGTCTATGACTGCAGCAAGTGGCAGACGACCAACGAGATAGATATCGCCATCGCTATTGATTGCAAAGGCGACGCCACGCATTGCTGTGTTTTTGCGCAGGCACCACTCATGAACGCCAGCGGCATTCTCATCTGGCCTGCGAATTACAAAGGCATTGATGCTTAATGAGTGGTCGCCAACAATGAGTGCTAGATGAGTTTGAAGTTTCTTCTCACCGGGCAGTGTTATCAGAAAGGTGTTCTTATCTTTACGTTCGAAATCAAGTGCGTGGGAGTCGAGGAATTCTTCAATAATGACGCGAGGATCGATGGCGGCCATTTAACTACTGACGCTGGAGCGCTGCGCTTGTCCTGAGAGAATACGATCGTAAATATCTAGTGTGCCTCGTGCTGTGGTTTCCCAACCAAAGTGCGATGCATGTTCGATGGCACCCATCGAAAGCAATACCCGACGTTGTGGTTCAACAAGTAAGCGAGAGATAACGGATGACCAGGCACGTGGATCGTGGCCATCGACCAATACACCGGAAATTCCATCAGCAACTGCGGTGCGAAGTCCACCGACAGCTGTGGCGACAACTGGAGTTCCACACGCTTGTGCTTCAAGTGCAACAAGTCCGAAGCTCTCTGAATAACTTGGCACACAGACTAAATCTGAGAGGCGATACCACTGTGGTAATTCTTCGCGGCTTACTGGTGGCAAGAAAGTAACAATCTCAGAGATACCTAACCAACTTACTAACTCTTTCATCCGTTCTACTTCGGCAGTATTGCTGCCTGATGCGCCACCGATAATGAAGACTCTCAATTTTGCACGCAAGTGTGGTGAGTGCTGCAACATCTGCGCTGTTGCTTGAATCAGAAGTTCTGGGCCTTTATGTGGCTGAATTCGCCCAACGAATGTGAGCACTGATGCATCTGCAGCAATTCCTAAATCTTGACGGGCTTTAGCTCGCCCAGTCCCCGGTGTGAAATTTGAAAGATCTACGCCAGGTGAAACAACATGAACGATGTCGGGACAGGCCTCATAGAGTGAGACCAAACTCGCGGCTTCAGCATCGGTATTGGCAATCAGGGCTGCAGCTGCGGCGACAATCTGAGTCTCACCTTGCACTCGAATTGGTGGCTCTGGCGTTTCACCTTCCGCAAGGTTGAGGTTCTTTACTCGCGCCATCGTATGCATCGTGTGAACCAATGGCAGCGAAGTATTTCCTTTGCCCATAGCACCGAGTGCGACTTTGCCGCTGATCCAATAATGGGAATGAACTATGTTGTAGTGCTGTTTTGCAAGAGCTGCCTTGAATTCTTCTGCAAGTGCTGGGATTAGTTCAGGCAGACGCTCCTTGGTAATTCCTTCAGCTAGACCACTACCTAAGTGATGAACTTGAACATTGGGTGCGAATTGAACAACATCTGGCAGATCGGGATTGGCTCGGCGAGTGAAAATATCTACAGTTACACCCATCGCAGCCATTCGCTTTGCGCTTTCTGCAACGTAAATATTCATACCGCCAGCATCGCCAATACCTGCTTGTTCCAGTGGCGATGTATGCACCATTAATGTGGCAATGCGGCCGCTCATAGCCTCAAGTCTAATGCGTTACTTCAAAAGCAGAAAGCCGAATTTTACTCTACGCGTGGAAGTGTGGCCCAGGTATACGCCTGAATCGGAAAACCATCGCGCGAAATATCAGTTGATGTAAAGAGTTCGCCATGGACCAATCCATAGAGGCGCTCACCTGCACCAATTTCATGAGCTGAAGGTGCAACATAACCACGATCTAAAACTAATTGAATTTTGGGACCATCAAATCTTCCTAACCAACCAGCAGTTGTTCCTTCACTTTGCGAAATCATTACCTCTAAAACATTATTTGGTCGCACACTCCAGAAACCAGTTTCAGAAGGCCCAACTGAAATGCGATGTCCATCAGTATCAATGATCCAAGTGCGGGAAAAATAGGTCAGAAATGGACGCCCGTCGTGACTAAAAACAATTTCCTGTTCGTATTCAAAACTCTCAGTGTCAGGATAATCGCCACGTCCTTTGCCACCCCACATGCCAACTAGCCAGGCAATTGGATTGAGATCTGGGTGTAAGCCTTCTGGAATTGTGAAAACCATTTATCTTCTTACCTATTACCCTTTCGAAGTGTGCTTACGCCGTAAATAATCAGAAAGATTCCGATGGCGATTGCAGCAATTGCCAGCAAGATCGAAGTGAATAACTCCACTTCCTAAGGATACCTATGCAGGAACTATTACCTCTTGGATGGCAGGGATGTTAGCGACAATTAATTCGGCCTCTATCGGCGTATTCCGTTTGATAAGAGCCAGTGCGATATTTCCCAACTCATGATGGCGCGCAACGCTGCCCATGAAGCCGACTCTTGCGCCATCTCGCTCAACATCACTTCCTGATGCAGGAATATCGACAACACTGCCATCTAGATGGAGCATCACTAAGCGACGTGGTGGATTGCCAAGATTGGCAATCTTTGCAACTGTCTCTTGGCCAC
>Ga0136641_1000645_pt1 | contig 14822 bp, 13 predicted proteins | sample EliLak1302023Y_FD_115312 | JGI IMG/M metagenome (GOLD analysis project Ga0136641, IMG submission 115312) | Freshwater microbial communities from Elizabeth Lake, Yosemite National Park, California, USA - 13020-23Y | ecosystem: Environmental > Aquatic > Freshwater > Lake ...
CAACGCGGACAACAAATACCAAAAAGTGGGTCGCAAGAAGCCCAACCCCTGGGGCTTGTACGACATCCTGGGCAATGTGGCGGAGTGGACCATGGACGGTTACAAGGCCGATGCCTACGCCACGCAACCTGCTGAGAACCCCTGGGTGCCGGGCTTCGCGGAATACCCGCATGTGGCCCGCGGCGGTTCCTGGGACTCCGAAGTGGATGGCCTGCGGATCGCGGCCCGCTGTAAAACCGCGGATGGTTTAAGCCAATTCCGCGGAGGTTTGAGCAACTCTTCGCCTTTTGGCGCTTTTAAGACAGTCTTGAGCGCCCGGTAAAACGGCCTTCAAGGCGGGCTGATCGCCGAGCTCTCAACGAAGTCGATCAAAGGGACTGTGATGGCCGGAGAGTCAGTCGCCGCGACGCTCAAGGCAACCGAGGAAGATGGTCCGTCGTAGCATCGGTTCAGCGGATTCGGATCCCCGACGGAATCGACAGCGGCCGCCGTTCCTGCCGGCACTGGGCTCGGGGAGATTGAACCGCTCCGAAGCACCAAACACTCGACCGAATGGACCACGGCGACCGAGTTGAAGTTGTTCGCCATGCTCGAGCCGTCGCTCCACGCGAAGTCCGCCGGGTTTCCGGTCGGATGGCATTGGCGGCCCGAGAAGATCCCCGACGTGAGCGAGCGCCGTATGATCGAGACGTCCCGGACGACTTGACCAACGACAACGGGCGACCCTTCCAGCATGTCCGCGAACTGGTCCGGGAGGGCATAGATCGCGTCCCCGATCGCCTCCCACCGATATTGGATCTGACCGGTGTTGCCGGAGAGGATTGGAGTCGCTCCGACGAGGTCGATCCCGCCACCCGAGGTGACGATCTCTAGGGCGGAATCGGCCCAAGCCGACCACGTCGTTATTCCGGGCGCTGGGAAGGGCCCGTCGTAGGTGATCGCGAAGTCCGAACCGGACCCCGCGCCGGCTTCCCAGGTTCCGGGCCCCGCAAAGGCGTTTGCGCCGTTCCGGACTACCACGCCGCCGATCTGTTGGAGCCCGCTTCCGGTCCTCATTTGGAGGCTTGCGGGAACCATGACCCGGAACTCGGTGAGGAGGTTCAATGCCTTCGAGAATCCCGCCGCTACTTCAGCGAACGGCATGGTCCATTGAAGGGGCCCAAACCCCTGCGGTTTGTCCGCTCTGGTTTCCTCCTTCCCAATCTCACTCGTGGGCCCGGTTCCAAGGGTCGAAAACCAGCGGCCCCCGGACGCCTGAAAACAAAGGTTTTCAAACGTGAAGGAGTAAAGCCCTACCGACCCGTAGGCGCACGAGTTAGTGACGCTCGTTTGGCCGTCGATGAACCCCTCACAAGCGGCGCGAATGTAGAGGTCCAGCATGGGGAAGATGTCGCTTCCCATCGGGGTGTCGGAATCGTCGCCATCGTCGTTCCCATCGAGCCACGGTTCCGGGACAAGGCGGACAAAGTTGAAGTGGGGCCACGCGGCCCCCCAAGGGCGGTCTGGTTGGCTTTGAATTGGAGAGTTCCATGACTCGTCGCCGAGCTTGATCGAGGCGTTGGTTCCGGTCGTGTCCTTGACGATCTTTTCCCGGAGGCCGTTCTCCCATGTCCGATAGCTTTCCGCGCGCAACGCTGAGACGTCCCATGTCGATGGGTCTCGGGCGATCGTTCCGGGGGCCCCGGAGTGGTGATGCACCCGCCCCTGAAGCGTCACCTTCACGAGGTCGCCGTCCATGACCACGCTTTGCACTTCAGGCCATGGTTCGAACACCCTACACGACCGGTAGAAGTCGCGCCGGGCCCCTTCGCATACGGTGTCGCCAACCGTGCAAAGCGCGCGGTTCGCTCTGCCCCCCGCCGACAGGGCCAAAGGCGTTGGCATATATCGGAAGCTTTCCGGGATCTCAGGAGTCAAAACCGCGGCGGGTGAGATCATCCGGTTCCCGAAGGCCACGTGCTTGACCACGACCTTGTCCAAAGCGATGGCCGGATCCCCGAAAACACAGCGGTCCATCATGCCTAGGTAATCGCTGAACGCCTCGGGCTTGTATATGCTCGCCGGGTTGTCTTTGTAGGGGAGGAGTTGAACCCCGAGAAGCCAGCGGTTGCTCCATCCTTGAGGCTCCGCAGTCGCCCGGATCCCGTCCGCTTCCCAGACTTGGCCGACGCCCGTGAATTCCGCCGTGTCCGAACGTCCGACAAACGTCTGCCCGACCCCGAACATCCGCCCGGCGTACGTGACCGCCTGCCCGGCTGTTCCCTGGACGATATACTTCCGGCCCCAAACGATCGCACCGGAGCCAACCTGGAAGCGGGACGGGGCGATCCCCTCGAACAGATCGACCGGGGTCGCATGGCTCAACCCGTAGGAATAGCGGTTGAACCAAAGGACCGAGTTCCCGCTCTCGATCGCGTAGCCCGCGAGTTGAGGCGCCGCCATCATTCGGACCGACTGCGAAAGCCTCCGGGCCGCATCGAAAACGGCGTTCGAATTGATCGGCCCGAGCGTCCCCGGCAATGCGACGTGCCCGAGTTGGGAGCGAATCACGCCCTCCAATTGGTAGGCGTCTCCGATCTCTCGGGAGAACTCGCAAGAGTCCCCGGATCCGTCCACCCAATCGCCGCCGATCACCCCGCCGCAACGGAGGATCAGGTAGATGTCTGCGAGGCTGGGTTGGTAGGTCAAGAGTTCCGTGATCTCGCACCGGATCTCTCCCGCCGTGTCGAACCCGGCGGAGGAAGCCAACCTGAACCCGAATTGTCCGCCCTCGCTTGGCCGGTCGAAGGTGAGGATCGCGGCGCCGCTCCCGTCCGCTGCAGGCGTGATCGTGATCACCCCGAGGACGTCCCCGCCCTTCAGCACCTCGACGTTGAGAACGCCGACAAGTTTTTTGACCCGAACGAAAGCGGAGGCGCAAACAAAACCCGGCGAGACGTTGTACCACGACCCGAGGCCGCCGACGGTGTTCTTGATCATCGTGCCCGCGGGGAGCCATCCCGCCGCTCCCGTGATCTCCCAGCGGGGGTAGCGGGGGGCCACGAACGCTCCCACCTCGATCCCGCGTTGAGGGCTTAAATGGTATTGAGTCGTGAGGACTTCTTGGACACGAAACGCCGCGTCACCCCATCCGCCCGTCGCTCTCTGGGAATCGGTCCCGCGGAACTCACGGATGAACGCGTTCAGGGCGCGGTCATAGAATCCGCTGTCGGTTTTGCGGAGCGACGGGTTTGACGTGTACGGTCCGTCGAGCCAGATCTTCTTCGGCAGGACGTCGACCGTTCCGTTGAACTTGAAAACGACGTTGGCGAATGGAGTCGAGACCACGCCGAGCGCATCGCCTGGATTGCTCGGGCATGTCCCATAACTTCGGACCGTCAACGACCCGTCAAGCTTCGTGAACTTCACCGTGTAGGAAGCGGTGGTGTCGTAAGGGGCCCCACACTGTCCGAGATACTCGGGGCCCGGAAGATAGTCTCCCCAACAAGCGGCCGCGGTTCCGGATGTCGGGTTTTGCCGGAGGTAGGAATGGGAGGCGGCCGCGGTGAGCGCCGGAGCCCCCATCCCGCCCGTCAACGGGTCGATGGCTCCGCGTTGTCGCTTGGCGAGCGTCCAGAGTTCCTCGGGCGATCCTCCGCCCGCGTCCATGTCGATGCCGCCAGATCCGGGATCCGAGATCCTCAGATCCTCAGAATCGACCCCCGCCGTCGCGTTCCCATAAACGAACGCCGGCATAGCGCTGGCGAGGTTCGCGCCTTCCGGATCTCCGGGCCCCGTGGCCGGGTATTCCGCGGCGTTCTTTGCGAGCATCTGGAAGACCTCGAAGAACTCCGCTTGCGTCGGGAATAAGAACCCCGAGGAGTCCGGATTCCGGATCTGCCGGAATGCCTGAAAGAGCGACCAAACGATCCGCCACGGGACCGACGGGCCAAGCTTGACGCGGTCGTTCATCGCGCGGGCTTGGCTCGCGTACACCCGAGAGGAAACCGGGTCCCCCGGCGCGGGCACGATCGCTCGGGTGTACGTGAACATCGAAGGGGATCAGGCGGCCGCGACCACTGCCTCGTAAGGGACGGAGGCGATCGGGCTTTGAACGCTCGGGGCGTTGAACATCCGCCCAACGAACGCCTCGCCGGGGAGGATTTTCGCGATGCTCCGCGCCGCGGCGCTGATCGTTTCTCGGACGATGATATATTGCCCCGCGGTGGTCGATGTGTTGTGGATCTCGACGAGCATCTCCGCATCCGGGACCGACCCGAGGGCGATCGCAGTGTCGGTGCTCGGGGTGCCGCTCGTGTATCCGTTCGAGTGGTTGTGGAGCTCGCTTGTCCGCGCGACGCTCACGCCGGAGACGCTGCATGTGATCGATCCGCCGGCGGCGTCCTGAGACACGAGTGAGGCGGTGAGGGTGGCTGTTCCTGCGGGCATAAGATTGGATTAGGTGAGGGTTTACCGGCGGTTGAAACTGGGATCAAACGAAGCGGGGGATGCTCGAAGCCTGTCGGCGCTGGACGCCACTTGATCGCGCGGGCCTCGATTGAGATCCGAGCGGGTGAGAATCCACCTGAGACCATGCGGTCCGCTGGAGGGTGTTTTGCCGGGTGTTGTCCTGAAGTTCCCGGATCGATTGAGAGATGGGCCCGTTGCCCCTTAGTGGTCGGCTCATGTGGTTTAGAGGATTGGTGCCCCGTAAATGAAGGCGTCGAACTCGTCGGCGAAGGTGTAGTTCGTCTCGACGCGGACGCGGTTCGCGTCCTCTTGGTTGAAGCTTGGCATTTCCTTGATCCAGAACCCTGCCATTAGGCGGTCGCTCGCCCTGATTTTCGACCTGATCAAGGGGATCAGATCGCTCTCGATCCGGAGCAATGCCCCGGTCGTGTAGAGGCCGCCGAAATTGTCGAAATCGACACCCGCCGCAGTCACCGATGCATTCGACGGGCAGACGTCAACCCTCGACAGCATCACGCCCGCAACCGGGAAACTATCCGACCCGAGACCGTAAGATCCCAAGAGTAGCTCGAACGTCTTCGTGTCGGCGGCCGCCGTCACTTTGTAGCGCCGCATTAGCTCCGTGAACGAGAGCTTCCACGAAGAGGTCGAGTCGACCGGCGTTGGGTTGTTGCTCGTTGTATCCCCTCGAACGAGCGCCTCGAAGTCTGTCCGGAACCTGTTCCTGGTTTGGGCATCCTTGAAGATCGCGATCATCGTGTTTCTCACGCGCGGGATCATCCAGAGCGGTTTCGTGAGCCGGGCGGGCTGAAGCTTCCAAACGGTGACGATCTGAGAATCCGGCGACGGCGGGTTCGCGGGATCGAGCCCTTGGTAAATTGCGCGGAGGATGTAGAAGGCGTCGCTGTCCTTGTACGGCGTGATCGATTTGATTCCGCCAAGTGCGGTCGCAAGATTCCAGACGACAGCGCGCTTCCCGAGGAACGAACGAGTCGCCGCCCAAATGAGCGACTGCGGGTCCTGGTGCGCCTCGATCGGCAATTCCAGGACCATGCTTCGCGGGTCGAACTTGGACGTCTTGACGTAGCTTGGCGGCTGGGACTGAACGATGGTGGGGAGAATCATAGCTCAGAATGCGCCCGAGATTTGAGACGGCAACGACCGCAAAAGAGCGGTGGCTTGCTTGAGCTCTGCCAACTGTTGTTTGCTCAACTCCGACAGATTGTCTCCGGCGCCGCCCACGAAGAGCCCGATCTTTGAAAGCTCATCCCCCGGCATCCTGTACCCGGTGTTGTTCCGGGACATTCGAGAGACTCGGTCGATCTCGATTTGCTCCTGTTGCCCCGTGAGCCGCGCGGCGATGAGTGAGCGCTGATCCGCGACCCCCGCCAGGGCGTTGCGGGTCTTCGCGGACTCCTCGACGTCATCCTTCGATCGGTCCAGATGCTCGTTGAGTTGCTTCTCTTGAAGATCGAGGCCCGCCAATTGGTTTTTGGACTCCTCTTCGGCAATGCCGCGGAGCCGCGCCGCGTACCGCGCGTTCGTGATCAATCCGAGCTCGAGCTTCTGCCGGAGTTGGGCCTTCTCCGTGTCGAATTCAGTCTGGGCGATTTCGGCGAGAACGTGGGCATGGTTCCGGGCGGCCTCTTCCTCCGTTTTGTAGCTCGTGAGGACCGCCGCTTTGATTTGCTGGATTAGCTCCGGGATCTTCGCCTGGACTCCCGAGGAGATGATCCCGCCGGCAAATGAGCTCGACCGCGACGCCACGCCGTTTTGATGAAGGAGGGTGAGAATCGTCTGGTCGAGGTCCTCCGCATTTCCGCCGCGGAAGGCTCCGCTCGTTCGCCCTTCCGACACGACGCCCCGGAGGCGGTTTAGAACCTCCGCGTTGTTGCCGGTCTGGGATCCCTGGATCGCGCCGTTGAGCCGGCGCGTTTCCTTCATTTGATAAAACCCATACGCGACCGCACCGATCCCGGCTGCAGCACCCGCTCCCGCGGCGAGAGCTCCGCTCCCGATCGCGCCCAACTGGGCAACCACCGACACGAGTTCGCGGAGCCGGAGGATCTCAATCCCGATGCCGTCGATCCCGAGAACTCGGGAGATGGCTCGGATCTTCAGCTGGGCGTTCGCGAGACGTTCATACTCAACGGTCGTTTGGGAGACGACCTTCGGGCCGCTCGCCGCGCTCTCGCCAGAATACGATTTTTTGTCCGCCAGGAATGAAGCGGGGTCCGACGCTAGGTTCGTTGAGGACCGGAAGAACCGCTGCGCCGATGCCGCCATGTTGTCGAGGCGCGCCGTTGTCGCGTCGGCTTCCTTCCGGACATCCTGGAAGTCTGCCTCGCCTTTGAACTTTAGCGTTCGTTGGTCGCCCATATCAGGATAGGGCGCGGAGCCGCGCCTCGTGTGTTTTCGCCCAATCCTCGCGGGCCTTTGTCTCCACGGGATCCGTCGCGCGCCGGAGAGCGTCCGCCTCCGCTTCCCCTCCGCTCCCGCCGATCTTGATCACGTTCCGCTCCTCCCAGCGGGCCAACCACAACCAGATCGCCTGCGCTACCGGAACGTCGAGCGCTTCCGGCCACGGGACGTTCCATTGAGCTGCGAGCGCTTGAGTGAGGAGAAGCTCGTGAGGCGTCCCCCGGCTTCCGTCGTCGCTTCCCCCTTCCGACTTTTCAAAAGGCGGAATGGTTGCCTCTCCCTCAATCCACCCCCCGATGATGTCGGCGTCCAGGAGATGGCGTCCCGCGCGGCGAATCGTGAACCACGCGATCGAGAGACGGCCACGACGCGTCCCGATTCCATCGGCCGCTTCCTGCCACGGTCTTGTGATCACGTACCACGCCATCGCGACTTGCCCGGCGGACGGGTCCTCCTCCCCTCGTTGAGCGAGGAACGGGAAGAACGGCGACCCCAACCGACGGAGCAACGCAAGGTGGCCAATCGTAAACGGCCCGAGGCGTCGCCCGGCGAGTCGCGCAATGGTTGGAACCACTGCCCGTGCAAACTGGTCTGACGGGGATTCGATCACCGGAGGATCAGGAAACCGGCGCCAAGACTCCCGGAACGTTCGAGATCGGCGCGCCGGTCCGAATCAGGGTGATCTTAATCTTCCAAGCGTCTCCCTTGCTCGGCGAGATGCTTCCTTGACCGTCGAACGTCCAATCGCCGTCGATGAACGCCGAGGCCCCGGTTCCGGATAGCGTGACGGTTGATCCCGCGACCGGCATTTTGAGATTCGCCTGCGCTCCCGCGACTGTTCCGGGGGATGCACCGTCCACAATGATGGCCTCAATCTCGATCGTGTCCTGTGGGTTCCCGTAGGCTTTCGCCATCACGTTATTGTTTCCGTCGAGGACTTCAACCGAGGGCGTTTTTCGCGAGAACGCCATGTTGGACACGACGTTTTGTGCGGTCGAAAGCTCCGCCGTGAGCATGTAGCCGTTGATCCCGATATAGCAGGCGCGCCCGCTGATTTTCATGGACATAGATTTTGTTCTTTAGGGGGTTCCGGAGAGTGCGACCGGCGTCTCGTCTTCGACTCCGAAGACGTACAACGACCGGAGAGCGATTTCGTAGCTCACGACCGGAGACCCCTCTTGGGGGGCCCCGATTAAACGAATGGGGGACGTTTCGGGAATCGGAACAAGCGGGGACCACCCGCCGCCCGGTGCCCAATTGAGAAGCGACAGGTAAACCCGGAGCGCGGCATTCGCAGCAGTGATCCTCGTCCCCTCTCCAAATTGGTTTTGGATCACGTTCTCGTTCACGATAACCGACACTTTCGCGACAAGTTCCGAGGCGACCTCTCCGCCCTGGATCTCCGGAGTCGAGACGATGAGGCAAAGCCCGAGCTTGGATTGTAGGGCGACCCGAATCTTTTGCTCGAAATCGGACAGGCGCTCCGTGAGGACTTCAACGGCGGGTGGGCCGGCGAATCCGCCACGATCGAGTAGGCGACTGCGGACCCCCTCGTTGAGTTGGTCGACGAGATCAAAGCCTTGCCACATATCAATTGAGGAGCGCGTCGGCGCTCTCTTCGACGGCGTCCATCGCCGCTTTCATTAAGGTCTCAACGCTCGGGACCGCGCTGGGGTCCGCCGCTTGTGTCACCTGTCGGACGACGAGGAACAGGACCTCTCCTACGACGCCCTTCTGTTCAATCGTGGTGATGATTCCGACAACGTTCCCCCGGTTTAACGGGATGAACTTCGTCTGCCCGTCCGCCCTCATCTCGCGAGCCGTTTTCCCGTACGATAACGGCGACACCGGGAACGCTAGGGCCTTTGCGTTGACGGGCCGGATTGTCCCACCATAGAGCTTTTGGAGGATTGGCGCGGGAATCGTCACGACCGCTTCGGTCTCGCTCGAAGTGACCGAGGTTCCCGCCGAAATCTTCGCCCAAAACCCCGTCTTGGGTGCTCCCAATTTGTTCGGTTCATGCTCGCGCCGGTCGAAGTGCTCCTGGACCGCCGATAGCATGGCCGCCCCGATCGCCTGATGAAGAACTCGGCCGCCGAGAAGCTCCCCGAGCTTCCGGATCGCCGGGGTCGCTCCGTTCTCCGTCAGGCGGATGTTGATCGAGGCGCTCATTCTGGGACGAGTTCATCGCCGGCGGCCTTGAAAAGCCCATGGACGACATCAAGCAACGCCCCGCGGAGCCCGAGGCTAAAGGCGGACATAGAGGCCCTGAAATTGTCCTTCAATCGGCGTTTAATGGCCGGCGCCGTGTCCATCGCGGCGACTTGTTCCGCGGGCGTGGCGAGGCCGTCCGGAGCTGGCGCGACCCGTTCCCGCTTTTGAATGACGCCAAGCCTCACGGCCTCGGCGCGACCGACCGACCGCCGCCCGTACCCGGTGTTGAAGTCGACGGGATCGTAAGGCAACCCGAACCGGCTAAGGTTCTCCCACACCGGGTCGTTGACGGGGGCGATCATTCGCCCGCTGTAAATCGTCCCGCCGGCGCGCACCCACCGATCCTCCCAGTAGCGGGGGTTCTCCGCCACGAGGGCCCCGGCTTTGATTCGATAGCCACGGGGAACACGGCGCGGGGAGATGCGTCGGAATTCCGCGCACGGAAACAGGAGGAGCGCCCCTTCGGTTTGCGCCTGACGCCATTGCCCGAACCCGTGAGCCATTCGAAGCTGGGTGTCGATGATCAGGTTCAGCCGGCCATCCGTTCGGAGGTCCGAGATCGTTCCCTCGCGTCCCGCCGCCGGCTGATAGTCGAGCGAATCCAGGAGTTCTTTAAGCTCGGTCCGAACGCTCGCGCGGTTCGGGAGTTGGCCCGGCGCTTGGCTGAGGCCCGAAGCCATCGTGTCGATGCGGTTCTTCACCACTTGCAACACCTCGGTCTCCATCACGCCCGCCGAGAACACCGCGCCCTGTCGCACCTGGACCGGCAATTCGGACAACTCCGCCGACGACATATCGTTGGGCAAAAGCTTCCGCTCGCTCGCGAATCGGAGCGCCTCGGCGAATGGTTTCTGGGCCGCCGAGATCATCGCGCGGTCGTGGTTGAGATCCGGAGCGTTCCCGACGCTAGGTCGATTGCGCCCCCCGTCGGGTTGAAGAGTGTCACCCTGCAGAGGTCGTTGGCCGTCGCGGCGCCCGTTAGGATCATCCCTTGGGTGTCGAGAGAGAACGAGGCCTGGACGATGTCTCCAGGAAGAGCGCCAAGGACGGTGATTCCGCTGAGTTGGATTGATCCGCCAGCGGCGACCGATGAGGGATCCCACGTCAGGGTCCCGAACCCTTGCACCGTAAATCCAACCTCCTGCCCCGCCTGCATTAGGCCCGGCGTGAATCCGGTGAGGTTAAGCGGGTTTCCTGTCGCGGGATCGACAAGGCGCGCGACGACATAGGACGTCGGCCCGTCGAGATAGATGTCGGTGATCAGCCCGTCCACCGGCGCGGGCGTTCCGAGAAGGTGAACAAGTTGTCCGGCTTGGTGGTAGCCTCCCAACATCCAATTGTAGACCGCCGATCCAACAAGGCCTCGGACCGCGTTCGTTGACGGTTGCGCGTTGCAATAGTCGCCCGGAACGGTTCGGGACCCCGAAGCGGTGATGATGATCGGCCGCGGCGGTCGTTGGGATTGATCCATGATCACGTCCCCGAGCGAGAACGTCTGCCCAAATGGGACACCGTTCGTTGACCAAAACACCGTCCCGGCGTTGTGCCCTTTCTGAGACGGCGAACTCACCGGGAAGTTGTTCCCGCTCGCCTGGATCGTGAGGTTCGATTCGCTGGGCGTGTCCTCGAATTCCGAAAAGGAAAACGACGGCGTCCCTATCGGATTCACCGCCGTGTTGTTTTTGACGACAACGGGAAAGCGGGTGTCGGCCGTGTAGTTCACATTCCACGACCGCGTGAAGTTCATCACGAACGCGGTCTTGCCCCATGGCGCGCGCGCGTAATTGTCGAGGATGTTCCACTGCCCGCGCCCGGTTGGTCGAAGCGATCCGGCGTGGAGAACGTTCCCCTTGATCGTTCCGATCGGCATCGGTTGAAACACGGCGGTCGCCGCGGCTCGAAGTTGGAGCTCGGCATAGATGTCGCCGGTCTCGAAGACGTTGTTTGCGATCGTGTAGCGATCGACCGGAGCTTGCGGCCCGTCAAACCCGCCAGCGAAGAACGCCCCGACCCCGAGGATCTGCTGCGTCGACGACATTTTCGCCCCGTAGTTTCCCGCAACCGTGAACCGTTGAACGCCGATCATCTCGACGCATGTCGTCGTGAGGGGCTCTGCAAGAACAAGCCCGCCCCCGGTCGTCGTGACGTAGCTTTCGTCCATGTCCGCGAACCGGTTCCCCGAGACCACGACGTCGGTGTAGTACTCGGCGTGGATCCCGTAGCGGGCGCGGGTGATCGTGTTGTCCTTGATCGTCGCGAGATGTATCTGGTTTGTCTCGTTTCCCCAATTGTCCGCCGACCAACCGGCGACTGAGAGAGCGAACCCGCCGAACCCATTCGATCCGTTCCAAAGGAAGTGGATGTTGTCCAAACGGTTTCCGGTGAACTCAACGGATCCGTCGGCGAGGTTTGGCTCCCATGCAACCCCCCCGATGAACATGTTGGTGAAGACCGAGCCCGTGACTCGCCCGCGACGGCAGAAGATGTTCGTATTCGGAGAGCTCATCGCGTTGTTCTCTCGGATCACTCCCGACCCCATGTTCTCGAATCGGCACCGATCGACATGGAAGGAATTCATCACCGCATCCTTGGAGATGTTGATCGCCCAACCTCCGCCTACGCCGATGAAGTTAAGGTCGCGAACGTAAACGTCGCCGCCGAGAAACTGCATTTTCCGCGGCTCCCAATCGTATCCCAGACTCACCAGTCCTCCGCCGTCAACGACGACGCTCCCGGCAAAGACCCAATAGTTCGGCCCGCTCACCGTTCCGCGGATGTGGATCAAGCGGTTGGCTGGGACATTCAACGCGGCGCCGTGGTAGGTCCCCATGTAGGTCGTCGTCCCCGCCGGGAAGGTGATCTCCTGCGTCGCGTTCATGGCGTCCTGGACTTGGATCTCGTCGTTGGTCGAGCCGTCCGATTTCGCGCCGAAGTCCCGAACGTTGAGCGCTCGGCGATCGCGCCTCACCCAATAAACGGTCGGCGAATCCGTGGTCGCAAAACAGGTTCCCCGGTTCGTTCCCGTGATGTCCGCGGGAAGCGAGTTTGTCGGGACGAGATGAAACGTCCCGCCGCCGTCGCCCTCCTTCGCGAAGTATCCGCGGACGAACACCGTGATGTTCGTCGTCCCCGATAGGGAGTCGGTTCGGGTCGCGAGGAGATCCGCAATCGAGTTTACCGATCGGCTCGCCGTTAGGCTGTTGAGCGCGTTTTGAGCGGAGGCGATCGCGGCGTTGTATGCGGTCGCGATCGATGCCGGAAGTCCGGCAACCGACGCTGTGAGAGACGCGATCGAGGCGTTCGCAGAGGTTGAGAGCGACGAGATCAGTCCGCTCAAATAGTTCGAGCTCGTGGTGATGTCCCCAACCCTCGCCGTGTTCGTCGCCTGGATCGCCGACACCAGCGAGTTGGACGTCCCCGAGATTCCGGAGGAGACGCCCAAGATCGCGCCGTTGAGGTAGTTCGACGTGGCATTTATGTCGCCAATCCTCGCCGAATTCGTGGCGATGAGCGCGGCCACAAGGCTGTTTGACGTGCCATTTACCTGCCCGGCGGTTGCGCGGAAAAGGAGGTTGGTGTTGAGGGCGAAGAAGTTTGTCGATGGCCCGGTCAGGATCCCGTTCGTCCCGGTGATAACGCTGAACGTCTTCGTTGACGGCAGCGGGCTTTGCGCCATGCCAACTAAGGCGAGGAGGAACGACAGGAGGAACGGTAGGTGTTTCACGGGATCAAGAGAGGTCGGGGCCGGAGAATGCGGCGGCTCCGCCGCTAACGAACATTGTGTGCCAAGTCGTCGTGGTTCCGTTGAGGAGTTGGAGCTTCCGGTTCAGAAGGCGCGCATTGCCCGGAGCGGAGACGCCGGCGGATCCGAACGACAACGAAGGCGAGCTAGAGCTTCCGGTGAGTTGTGGAGCGAACCACGCCTGGGCGTCGTCGTCCCAAAGCTCCCAACTTGTCGCATTCCATCGGGCATTTAATGCGCCCGACACGACGCCGGCGTCGTCCACCGAGAATGCCGGCGATGAGACATCCCCGGAGCATCGGACAACGTGAAACGTCCCGTCGCTCGCATCGAGGACGAGGGTGTAGTTCGTCTGGAGGAGGTAGTTCACGAACGTCACCCCGCCGAGCACCGCCACTCGCGCCGTGGCGACGAGGCTTTCCAAAAGGTTCACGCTGTCGTCGTCGGGGACGGTGATCGTGTCCGGTTTCTTCGAGTTGCCGATCCAGACTTGATAGGTCCCACCGAATAGCATCGTGCTGAAAAACCCGGCGCCGTTCGTCGTCACGAGGACGTCGTCGGTCGGAACCACAGCCCCCGTCCGGATCTTCGGGCTATTCGACGTAGGACGGAACAGGACGGTCGAGAGCGTGAGCGCTTGACCGTTCGATTTCCGGACAAATGAGAGGACCGTTGCCATGGGCTACTTTTTGCGACGGGATCCGATCGCCTTGGCGACGGACTCGGCCGCGTCCTTTTTGATCTCGTCAACCTTTGCGGCGGCGGCGCGTTGAGCCTTTCGCCCCTCGATCAATCCGGCGGCGTGAGCCTCGATCTCCGCGTCGTGTTCCATTTGTGCGGTGATCTTGCGCCGAATGGCCCACGGGATTTCTCCGCCGTTATCCTGCCCGGCCCCGCGACCGGCCTCGTCGAGCGCCTGCCGAAGTGGGGCCAACTCTTCCCCCTTCAGCACGAGCACATAATCTTTCTCTGGGATGAGATTGAAGGTCGCCGGTCGAGGCGGGAGCTCGTCGGAAGGCTTCGCAGGCGGCGGGGTTTGTTTTGGGGTCATTGTCTTCAGGGTTGAATCTTGGGAAGTTCAGGCCATTCGGCGGCCGCGATCCCGTCGGCCAATCCGGAAAGATCGGCTCGGGCGGCCGCATACGATTGCAGGGCGCGCAATTGCTCACCCGTCACGGCTTTCGATTCGACGTCGACTCGATTCGCGATTGTCTTCGTCACTTTTCCGTTGCCGTCGGTCTCGGTGACGATCGTGAGGTCGGCGTACGCGATGACGGCGGACTCCCCCAAGACCGGATCGTAACTGATGCTCACCCCGACGGCTGTCCGCCTCGTTTTGGTGTTCTTCGTGATCCCGGATTCGGTCACGTCGGAAATGGTGATGGCCATGGGGATGGGGTGTTAGTTGCGGGCTACTTTTCGGGACAGCTTCTCAAGCTTTGCGTCGAGCTCTTGGATTGCGGAGACGAAGACTGGGAAGAGTTTCCCGTAGCCCGCCTCAAGCCGGTCCGGGTTCGCGTCACAAACGAGCCCCGGAACGCGGAAGTGTTTCTGTTGAACCCTCTGAAGTTGTTGGGCCATGAATCCGGAGTCCCGGATTCCGACCTTGGATCCATCGCGGGACTTCCAGTCAAAGAACCACGGCTCAATGTCGCGCACGAATGCGAGGCCGCCGCGAATCCTCCCCGTCTTCTCCTTGTCCCGTTCATCGGACAACGACGTGATCGTCGTCACCTGACATCGGAGAGTAGAGACCGAGGCATTGCCGAGCGTCACCTCGTTTGTGCTCGTTGCGGTCAACGGCTGGGCATTGTACCCAATACACGTCACGTTACCGGATCCGCCGGTGAGGCTGGTGCCTGCGCTGGACCCGATCGCGGTGCATTGGCTGAAGTTACCGCCCCAGAGTGCCCGGTGGCCGACCGCCGAGTTGTCGGTTCCGGCAACGATTGTGACCAGGGCTTGATTCCCGACGCCCGTGTTATTCATTCCGGTA
>Ga0136641_1000646_pt1 | contig 14818 bp, 9 predicted proteins | sample EliLak1302023Y_FD_115312 | JGI IMG/M metagenome (GOLD analysis project Ga0136641, IMG submission 115312) | Freshwater microbial communities from Elizabeth Lake, Yosemite National Park, California, USA - 13020-23Y | ecosystem: Environmental > Aquatic > Freshwater > Lake ...
CCTGTACGAGGGCTATGCACCGCACCGCGTACCGGTGTTGGTGGAAGTCCTGACCGACAACCTGAACCGCGCCGCCTCGGAGATGCGGGTGCTGTTCCGCAAGGGCCAGCTCGGCACCTCGGGTTCGGTGTCCTGGGACTTTGCCCATGTCGGCCTGATCGAAGCCGAGCCGGCGGCGCCCGGGGCTGACGCCGAACTGGCCGCCATCGAGGCCGGCGCACAAGACTTCGAAGCCGCTGACGAAGACGGCGTGGTCGTCTTCCTGACCGACCCGACCGATCTCGATCTGGTCAGCCGCGCGCTGCCGGCCCAGGGCTTTGCCGTGTTGTCCGCCAAGCTGGGCTACAAACCCAAGAACCCTGTCCATCCGGGCAGCCTGAGCGCCGAACAACTGGACGAGGTGGAAACCTTTCTGGCGGCGCTGGATGCCAACGAAGACGTGCAGCACGTCTACGCCGGCCTGCAAGGCTGATGTCCGCACCGCCCCTGGTGCCAACGCCCCCCCCACACCCCCATGACCGCAGCCCCCGAACGCCCGCCCCTGCCTGATCACCTGTCGGCCGACCCGCGCAGCCCGCACCACGTGGCGGCCGTCTTCGAACACGAAATCGGCATCCGCTTCAACGACAAGCAGCGCTTCGATGTCGATGAATATTGCCTCAGCGAAGGCTGGGTCAAGGTGGCGGCCGGCAAGGCGGTGGACCGCCGCGGCCGCCCGCTGACCGTCAAGCTCAAGGGCAGGGTCGAAGCCTTCTACCTCTGAAGGCCGGCGCCCGGCCCCGGCGCGGGTCGCCGCGCCGGGGCTGTCAACGCAGGGTGTCCGCGGCGCGCGCTGTCAGCAAGCGCTCGTACAGCTGCGCATACTGCCGCGCCGGGCCTTGCCACGACAGTTCCTGGCCCATCGCCGTGCTGACCATGCCGCTCCAGGCGCCGGGCTGGGCCCGTACGGCCATGGCGTGTCGCACGCAGCGTTCCAGTGCGGCCGGCGTGGCGGCCTCGAAGCAGAAGCCCGTCGCCGTGCCGCCGGCCAGCGCCGGGTCACTGGCATCGACCACCGTGTCGGCCAGCCCGCCCACCCGTCGCACGATGGGCAGGGTGCCATAGCGCAGACCGTACATCTGGGTCAGGCCGCAGGGTTCGAAGCGCGAGGGCACGGCGATGGCGTCGGCACCCGCGATCAGGCGGTGCGCGCGCGCTTCGTCGTAGCCGATGAAGACATGCGCCCGCCCAGGGTGCGCCTGCTGGGCCATGCGGAAGGCGGTCTCCAGCGCCGGGTCCCCGGTGCCTTGCAGGGCCAGTTGCAGGCCGGCCTGGAGCAAGTCGCCCAGGCAGGCCAGCAGCAGGTCCAGCCCCTTTTGCGACGTCAGCCGGCTGACCAGGGTCAGCAGCAGCGCGCGGTCGTCGATCTCCAGGCCCAGCTCGGCCTGCAGCGCGCGGCGGCAGGCCAGCTTGCCGGCCATGCGCTCGGCGTCGTAGCGGTGGGCAATGGCCGGGTCGGTGGCCGGGTTCCAGATGGCCACGTCGATGCCATTCAGGATGCCGCTGACCGCACCGCCGCGGCTGCGCACCGCGCCGTCCAGCCCGCAGCCGAATTCGTGGGTCGCGATTTCACGCGCGTAGCGCGGGCTGACCGTCGTGACGTGGTGGGCGAATTGCAGACCCGCTTTCATGAAGCTCAGCTGGCCATGGAATTCCAGCCCCGTCGGCGACATCAGGCGCGAGGCCGTGCCCAGCATCGGCCAGTCGTGCATCGAAAACAAGCCCTGGAAAGCCAGGTTGTGCACCGTGAAGACGGTGGCTGCCCGGGTCGGCGGGTGTTCGGCGATGTAGGCGCAGGCCATGGCCGCATGCCAGTCGTGGGCGTGGACGATGTCGGGCGTCCATTGGGGGTCGGCATCGCCGGCCGCCAGGTGGGCGGCCACCCAGCCCAGCAGCGCGAAACGTTGCAGGTTGTCGGGCCACTCTTCACCCTGGCTGTCCTGGTAGGGGCTGCCACCCCGGCGGTAAAGGTAAGGCGCGTCGATCAGGTAGACCGGCAGCTGGGTGCCCGGCATGCGGCCCTGCAGCAGGCGCACGCGCAGGGCACCGAAACAGGAACCGATGTCGATCACGGTGCGCGCGCCCTGCACCGCTTCCAGCATCGCGGGCAAGCCGGGCAGCAGCAGGCGCACGTCGGCCCCCGCTTCGGCCTGCGCCACCGGCAAGGCGGCCAGCACGTCGGCCAGGCCGCCCGTCTTGACCAGCGGAAAGACTTCCGCCGCCACATGCAACACTTTCATCCGCCACGCTCCGCTTGCTGCCCGTCGCGCGACATCGCGCGGGCACTGGCCGGCAGCTGCGGGCCCTGGGCCCTGTCGATCGACTTCATGAAGAGTCTCCGTTGAGAGATGCGCAACAAAATTACAGATTGATCACCCGGCTGCGGCCTCGATCACACCGCCAGCAGTCAAAAATATACAACTTAAGTCACTTGAACTATGAACGTCAACATGTTGATCACAATGCAGTAATCAATTCAAGTAACCTGGGTTTTGGCAGATCAACCGTCATGCAAAGGCCGGAATCTGTAGTGAAACTACTTTTCAGCAAGCGCACCCGTCATTGACGTTCTGCCCGCCGTTCAGAGACACTCGGGCACACCCCGCACGATCCTTGCATACGCCACCAGGCACCCCCTCGCCTCGACACCATGCCACACCAAACCCGCCACGCCACCGCTCCTGTCGCTGGCACCGCCGCCGGCACCGACTCGGTGAACCGCCACCTGCTGACCACCGTGGGTGCCGCGCCGGAAACGGCGTCAGCCACCGAGATGATGCTGGCAGTGTCCCAGGTCGCGCGTGAGCAGTTGTCGCAACGCTGGGTCGCTGCCGACAGCGCCGACCGCAAGGCCAAGGCCCGCCGGGTCAACTACCTGTCGATGGAGTTTCTCATCGGCCGCACCCTGTCCAACGCCCTGGCCGCGCTGGACCTGAAAGGCGAGATGGGCGCCGCCGCCCGCGAGCACGCCAACAGCCTGGAAGACCTGGCCGCCACCGAACCCGACGCCGCCCTGGGCAACGGCGGCCTGGGCCGCCTGGCCGCCTGCTTCCTGGACAGCATGGCCACGCTGGAGTTGCCCAGTTTCGGCTATGGCATCCGTTACGAGTTCGGCATGTTCAAGCAGAGCATCCACGGCGGCCGGCAGGTCGAGTCGCCCGACCCCTGGGTGGAAGACGGCACGCCCTGGGAGTTCCCGCGCACCGGCGTGCATTACCCGGTGCGCTTCGGCGGCTGGGTCGAACCCGCCACCGACCCCAGCCTGGTGCCCACCTGGCGCCATGCCGGCGAGGTCAACGCCAAGGCCTACGACATGGTCATTCCCGGCCACGGCACCGAGCGCGTCAGCACCCTGCGCTTGTGGAAGGCGGTCGCGCCCAGCCAGATCGATCTGCATGCCTTCAACACCGGCGACTACGCGCGCGCCGCCGAGTTCAAGAACCAGTACGAGAACATCAGCTGGGTGCTCTACCCCAACGACAGCACGCCGGCCGGCCGCGAGTTGCGCCTGCGCCAGGAGTACTTCTTCACCAGCGCCAGCATCCAGGACATCCTGGCCCGCCACCGGGCTGAGCACGGCCAGCTGACGAATTTGTCGGACAAGGTGGCCGTCCACCTCAACGACACCCACCCGGCCATCGGCGTGGCCGAGCTGATGCGCCTGCTGGTCGACGAGAACGGTTTCGGCTGGCTGGCCGCCTGGGCCGTCACCAAGAAGGTCTTCAGCTACACCAACCACACGCTGATGCCCGAGGCGCTGGAAACCTGGCCGGTGGCGCTGATGCAGCAGGTGCTGCCGCGCCACCTGGAAATCATCTTCCGCATCAACGCCGAGTTCCTGGCCGAGGCCGCCGCCCACCGGCCGGGCGACCACGACTTCCTGCGCCGCCTGTCGCTGATCGACGAAGCGGGCGAGCGCCGGGTGCGCATGGCCCACCTGTCCATCGTCGGCAGCCACAAGGTCAACGGCGTGTCGGCGCTGCACTCCGAGCTGCTGGTCAAGACCATCTTCTCGGACTTTGCCAGCCTGTGGTCCGAGCGCTTCACCAACCTGACCAACGGCGTGACCCCGCGCCGCTGGCTGGCCCAGGCCAACCCGAGCCTGAGTTCGCTGATCGACAGCACCATCGGCAGCGGCTGGCGGCTGGACCTGGACCAGCTCAAGCGCCTGGCGCCGCACGCCGAGCGCCCCGACTTCTGCAGCGCCTTCATGGCCGTGAAACACGCCAACAAGGCCAGGCTGGCTGCGCACATCGGGGCCAGCACCGGCATCACGGTCGACCCGGCCAGCCTCTTCGACGTGCAGGTCAAGCGCATCCACGAATACAAGCGCCAGTTGCTCAACGTGCTGCAGGTGGTGGCGCGCTACCAGGCCATGCTCGCCGAGCCGAACGGCCCGAACGGCGCAGGCTGGGTGCCGCGCACCGTGATCTTCGCCGGCAAGGCGGCCAGCAGCTACACCGCGGCCAAGAACGTGATCCGGCTGATCCACGATGTGGGCACGGTGATCAACAAGGACCCGCGCATCGGTGGCCGGCTGAAGCTGGTGTTCATCCCCAACTACGGCGTGTCGGTGGCCGAAGTGATCATGCCCGGCGCCGACTTGTCCGAGCAGATTTCCACCGCCGGCACCGAGGCTTCGGGCACCGGCAACATGAAACTGGCGCTGAACGGCGCGCTGACCATCGGCACCGACGACGGCGCCAACATCGAGATCCGCGAGCAGGTCGGCGACGACAACATCTTCATCTTCGGCCTGTCCACCGCCGAAGTCGTGGCCAGCCGCGCCGCCGGTTATCAGCCGCTGCGCCTGTACGAATCCAAGCCGCGCATCAGGGACGTGCTGGACGCCATCGGCAGCGGCCAGTTCTGCGAAGACGAACCCGGCCGCTACCGCGCCCTGGTCGATGCCTTGCTGTGGGGCGGCGACCACTACATGCTGCTGGCCGATTTCGACAGCTACTGCGCGGCGCAAGCCCGCGTCGATGTGCTCTACCGCGACCCCGCAGCCTGGGCGAAGCAGGCCATCGCCAACGTGGCCGGCATGGGTTACTTCTCGTCCGACCGCACGATCGCGGAATACGCGCGCGACGTGTGGGGCATGAAAGCGAAACAGTGACCGAAGACGCGCTGCAAGCCCTGGTCGCCGGCCGCCACGGCGACCCCTTTTCGGTGCTGGGGCCGCATGCGGGTCCCGACGGCAAACGGCTGGTGCGGGCCCTGCTGCCGGGCGCGCAGGCCGTGCAGGCGGTGGCCGGCGCCCGCGCCTGGCCGCTGGCGCAAAGTCACGTCGACGGCCTGTTCGAAGGCGCCATCGGCGCCCAGGGCCTCTACCAGTTGCGCGTGCGCTGGCCAGACGGCAACGAAGCGCTGATCGACGACCCCTACCGCTTCGGCAGCGTGCTGGGCGAGATGGACGTCTGGCTGCTGGGCGAAGGTTCACATCTGCGGCCCTACGAGATCCTGGGCGCCACGCCGCGTGAACTGGAAGGCGTGGCCGGCACGGCCTTCGCCGTGTGGGCGCCCAACGCCAGCCGGGTCAGCGTGGTCGGTGATTTCAACGCCTGGGACGGCCGCCGCCACCCGATGCGGCTGCGCCGCGAGTGCGGCGTCTGGGAACTCTTTCTGCCGGGTGTGGGCGCGGGCGCGCGCTACAAGTTCGAACTGCTGGACGGCAGCGGGGCGCCGCTGCCGCAGAAGGCCGACCCCTATGCCCGGCAGGCCGAATTGCGCCCGGCCACGGCCAGCATCGTGGCCGCGATGCCGCCGGTGGTGGGTCCCTCGCCTGCCCGCCAGCAGGCCAACGCGCTGGACGCGCCGGTCAGCATCTACGAGGTGCACCTGGCCAGCTGGAAACGCAAAGACGGCAACCGCTGGCTGAACTGGGACGAACTGGCCGACGAGTTGCTGCCCTACGCGCAGGACATGGGTTTCACGCACATCGAACTGATGCCCATCAGCGAGCACCCCTACGACGGCTCCTGGGGCTACCAGACGCTGGGCCTCTACGCGCCCACCGCGCGCCATCAGGTGCCCGGCGACGCGGCATCGCCTTATGGCAGCGGCGCGGGCTTCAGCCGCTTCATGGCCCGCGCCCACGCCGCCGGCATCGGTGTGCTGCTGGACTGGGTGCCGGCCCACTTTCCCACCGACGCCCATGGCCTGGCGCGCTTCGACGGCACGCAGCTGTACGAATACGCCGACCCGCGGGAAGGCTTCCACAACGACTGGAACACGCTGATCTACAACTTCGGCCGCACCGAGGTGCGCAACTTCCTGGTCGGCAATGCGCTGTACTGGCTGGAGCGCTACGCGGTGGACGGCCTGCGCGTCGATGCCGTGGCTTCGATGCTCTACCGCGACTACAGCCGCAAAGCCGGCGAGTGGATCCCCAACGTGCATGGCGGGCGCGAAAACCTGGAAGCGATTGCTTTCCTGAAGCGCACCAACGAGGTCATCGGCGGTGAACGCCCGCAGGCCATCACGCTGGCCGAGGAATCCACCGCCTTCCCGGGCGTCAGCCGCCCGACCTACGCCGGCGGCCTGGGCTTCCATTTCAAGTGGAACATGGGCTGGATGCACGACACGCTGCAGTACATCGCCCGCGACCCCATCCACCGCCCTTACCACCATGGCGAGATGACCTTCGGGCTGGTCTACGCCTACACCGAGAACTTCGTGCTGCCCATCAGCCACGACGAGGTGGTGCACGGCAAGGGCAGCATGCTGGCCAAGATGCCCGGCGACCGCTGGCAGCAGTTCGCCAACCTGCGCGCCTACTACGGCTTCATGTGGGGCCACCCGGGCAAGAAGCTGCTCTTCATGGGCTGCGAATTCGGCCAGGCGCGCGAGTGGAACCACGAGCACAGCCTGGACTGGCATCTGCTGCAGGACGACCCGCACGCCGGCCTGCAACGCTGGGTGCGCGACCTGAACCAGCTCTACAAGGCCAGCCCGGCGCTCCACGGCCTGGACTTCAGCGGCGAAGGCTTCGAATGGATAGACCACGACGACGCCCGCCGCAGCCTGCTCAGCTTCGTTCGCCAGTCGGCTGACGGCCAGCGGATGCTGGTGGTGTGCAACTTCGCGCCCACCGTGCACCACGGCCTGCGCCTGGGCGTCCCGGTGGCCGGCCGCTGGCGCGAATGCCTGAACAGCGACTCGGCCTTCTACGGCGGCGGCAATGTCGGCACGCCGCTGGGTGAAGCCCGCAGTGACGCCGTGGGCAGCCACGGCCGCGCGCAGTCCATCGTCATCACCCTGCCGCCGCTGGCCACGGTGTTTTTCGAGTGGACCGCTTGACCGTTTTGCCGGCCGCCCTGACGCCCGCCGACCCCTCGCCGACGCTGGAAGCCGGTCTGCCCTGGCCGATGGGCGCCAGCCACGACGGCAGCGGCGTCAACTTCGCCGTCTTCTCGGGCCACGCCACGCAGGTCGACCTGTGCCTGTACGACGAGACCGGCCGCATCGAGGTGGCCCGCGTGCCGCTGCCGGTGCGGTCCGGCGACGTCTGGCACGGCCGCCTGCCCGGCGCGGCACCCGGACTGCTCTACGGTTTGCGCGCCCACGGTTCCTGGCGACCCGACCGCGGACACCGCTTCAACCCGCACAAGCTGCTGCTGGACCCCTGGGCGCGCGAGATCGTCGGCCAGATCGACCTGCGCGGCCCGCACAGCCCGCACTACGGCGCCGACCGCGAACACCCGCAGCACATGGACCCGCGCGACAACGGCCGCGACGCGCTGAAGGCCCGCGTGGTGGACGACCACCCCGACTGGCAAGGCGACCGCCCGCCCGGCACGGCGCTGGCCGACAGCGTGATCTACGAAGCCCATGTCCGCGGCCTGACCCGGCTCATGCCCGGCGTGCCCGAGGCCCAGCGCGGCAGCTACGCCGGCCTGGGCAGCGACGCCGCCATCGCCCACCTGCAACGCCTGGGCATCACCGCCATCAGCCTGCTGCCGGTGCAGCAGATCCAGGACGAGCCGCGCCTGTCCGAGATGGGCCTGACGAATTACTGGGGCTACAACACCCTGGGCTATTTCTGCCCCGACCCGCGTTACGCCTCGACAGCGGCCCCGCGCACCGAGTTCCGCGAGATGGTGCGCCGCCTGCATGCAGCCGGCATCGAGGTCCTGCTGGACGTGGTCTACAACCACACCCCGGAAGGCGACGAACGCGGCCCCACGCTGAGCTGGCGCGGCCTGGACAACCGCAGCTGGTACCGGCTGCCCGACGGCGACCTGCAGCGCCACGAGAACTGGAGCGGCTGCGGCAACACCGTGGACATCCGCCACCCGCGGGTGCTGCAGATGGTGATGGACAGCCTGCGCTACTGGGTGCAGGAGATGCACGTCGACGGCTTTCGCTTCGACCTGGCGCCCGTCCTGGGCCGTGGCGACAGCGGCTTCGAGCGCGACGGCCCCTTCTTCAAGGCCGTGCTGCAGGACCCGGTGCTGCAGCGCGTGAAGCTGATTGCCGAGCCCTGGGACATCGGCCCAGGCGGCTACCAGGTCGGCCAGTTCCCGCGCGGCTGGCTGGAATGGAACGACCGTTTCCGTGACACGGTGCGCGCCTTCTGGCTGGGTGGCGACAGCACGCGCGGCGAATTCGCCCTGCGGCTGGCTGGCAGCAGCGACCTCTTCCAGGCGCGCCGCCGTTCGCCACTGGAGAGCGTGAACTACATCGTCAGCCACGACGGCTACACGCTGGCCGACCTGGTCAGCTACGACCTGCGCCACAACGAAGCCAATGGCGAGAACAACCGCGACGGCCACGGTCACAACCTGAGCTGGAACTGCGGCTGGGAAGGCCCGACGCAAGACCCCGAGGTGTTGCGCCGCCGGGCCCGCCTGCAACGCGCGCTGCTGGCCAGCGTGTTGCTGGCCCAGGGCACGCCCATGCTGGCGGCCGGCGATGAACTCGGCCACAGCCAGGGCGGCAACAACAACCCCTATTGCCAGGACAACGCCATCACCTGGATCGACTGGTCCCGTGCCGACCAGAGCCTCATCGCCTACACCGCCCACCTGCTGGCGCTGCGCAAGCGCCTGCTGCCGCTGGCCGGCCGCTGGTACACCGGCGTGCAGGATGCGCAGGGCCAGCACGACCTGACGTGGCTGCGCCGCACCGGCGTGGCAATGACCGCCGCCGACTGGGACAACCGCATGTCGCGCATCGTCGGTGCGTGGATCGGCCAGCCCGGCCGCGGCGATGGCGCGCTGCTGCTGATGGTCAACGCCCGCGACATGGACGCCAGCTTCCAGTTGCCGCCCGGCAACTGGGTGGCCGAACTGGACAGCACCACGCCCGATGGCCGCAGCGACTGGGTGCATGCCGCGCGCACCGAATACATCCTGCCGGCGCGCGCCGTGGTGCTCTTGCGCGACGACCGCGGCGGCTGAGCGGCCGCTGCACCCACCGACCGGCGACCACCTCGACAGCGATCCCGACCAGGACATCCACCATGCGATTCCCACGCGCCAGCGGCGTGCTGCTGCACCCCACCTCCCTGCCCGGCCCGCACGGCTCGGGCGACCTCGGCCGCGAGGCCTACCACTACGTCGACTGGCTGGTCGGCGCCGGTCAGAAGCTGTGGCAGATCCTGCCGCTGGCCGGCATCGGCCCGGGCAATTCGCCCTACATGAGCAACTCGGCCTTCGCTGGCAATGTGCTGCTGGTGGATTTGTTCGAACTGCAGACCCAGGGCTGGCTGGGCGCAGCCGATGTGGCACCGGCGCCCGGCCTGCAAGCCGAGACCGTCAATTTCGCGGCGGTCTATCCCTTCCGCATGGAACGCCTGGCGCGCGCGGCCGCCTGCTTTGCCAGCGCCGCCACCCCCGCGCAAAAGGTCGAGTACGCGGCATTTCTGGCCGCCCACCGCAACTGGCTGGACGACTACGCCGTCTTCATGTCGCTGTGCGAGGCCTGTGACTGGCAGGACTGGTGCACCTGGGAAGCCGGCCTGGCCCAGCGCGACCCGCAAGCGCTGGCCGCAGCGCGCCTGCAGCACGCCGAGCGCATCGCCTTCTGGCAGTTTGCGCAGTGGTGCTTCTACCGCCAGTGGGCGGCGCTGAAGGCCTACGCCAACGGCCAGGGCGTGCAGGTCATCGGCGACACGCCCATCTTCATCGCCTACCTGAGCGCCGAGGTCTGGGCCAACCAGCACTTGTTCGAACTGGACCAAAGTCCGCAAAACCGCGGCCGCGCCACCGTGGTGGCCGGCGTGCCGCCCGATGGCTTCGCCGCCACCGGCCAACGCTGGGGCAACCCGCTGTACCGCTGGTCCGAACACGCCAAGGACGGCTACGCCTGGTGGGTGGAACGCATACGCCGCACCTTCGAGCTGGTGGACATCGTGCGCATCGACCACTTCCGGGGCTTTGCGGGCTATTACGAAATCCCAGCCAGCGAACCCACCGCCGAGCGGGGCCGCTGGGTGCCGGGGCCGGGAGCCGCGCTCTTCACCGCCATCACCCAGGCGCTGGGGCCCATGCCCATCATCGCCGAGGATCTGGGCCTCATCACCCCCGACGTCGAAGCCTTGCGCAAGCAGTTCGCCTACCCGGGCATGCGCATCCTGCAGTTCGCCTTCGGCGGCGACGCCAGCAACGGCTTCCTGCCGCACAACCACGAGCCCGATACCGTGGTCTACACCGGCACCCACGACAACGACACCACCACCGGCTGGTGGGCCAAGGCCAGCGACTCCGAGCGCCACTACGCCCGCGGCTACCTGGCCACCGACGGCCACGACATGGCCTGGACGATGATCCGCGCCGCCATGTCCAGCGTGGCCGATACCGCCGTCCATCCGATGCAGGATGTGCTGGCCTTGCCCACCGAGAGCCGCATGAACTGGCCGGGCCAGGAGTCGGGCTGGTGGGTCTGGCGCTTCCAGTGGAAGCAGGTGCAGCCCTGGCATGGCGGGCGGCTGCTGGAGTTGTCGCAGCTTTACGGGCGTGCGGCCGGCATGGCCTGAGCCACGCCGCTCAGCACAGCCCACCGCCGCGCGCGCATCCGCTCAACGGCGCGCCGGCGGCAGGTCGGTGCAACTGCCGTGCGCCACTTCGGCGGCCATGCCGATGCTTTCGCCCAGCGTCGGGTGCGGGTGGATGGTCTTGCCGATGTCCACCGCGTCGGCGCCCATCTCGATGGCCAGCGCCACCTCGCCGATCATGTCGCCGGCATGCGTGCCGACGATGCCGCCGCCCAGGATCCGGCCGTGGCCGTGGGCTTGCGGGCTGTCGTCGAACAGCAGCTTGGTGAATCCTTCATCGCGGCCGTTGGCGATGGCGCGGCCCGAAGCGGTCCACGGGAACAGGCCCTTTTTCACGGGGATGCCCTTGGCCTTGGCCTCGTCTTCGGTGAGGCCGACCCAGGCCACCTCTGGGTCGGTGTAGGCCACGCTGGGAATGACGCGCGCGTCGAACTGCGCCTTGCTGTCGCCAGCAGCGACTTCCGCAGCCACGTGCGCCTCGTGCACCGCCTTGTGCGCCAGCATGGGCTGGCCGACGATGTCGCCGATGGCGTAGATGTGCGGCACGTTGGTGCGCATCTGGACGTCCACCGGGATGAAGCCGCGGTCGGTGACCACGACGCCGGCCTTGTCGGCGGCGATCTTCCTGCCGTTGGGCGTGCGTCCGACGGCCTGCAGCACCAGGTCGTAGACACCCTCGCTCTTGACGCCGTCGAGCCCTTCGAACAGCACGCGGATGCCCTCGGCCGTGCCCTCGGCGCCCACGGTCTTGGTCTTCAGCATCAACCTGTCGAAGCGGTGGGCGTTGAACTTCTGCCAGACCTTGACCAGGTCGCGGTCGGCGCCCTGCATCAGGCCGTCGAGCATCTCCACCACGTCCAGCTTGGCGCCCAGCGTGCTGTAGACCGTGCCCATCTCCAGGCCGATGATGCCGCCGCCGATGACCAGCATGCGCTCGGGTTTCTGGCGCAATTCCAGAGCGCCGGTGCTGGTCATGATGCGCGGATCGTCCTTCGGCAAAAACGGCAGCTTCACGGCTTCGGAACCGGCCGCGATGATGGCGTTCTTGAATTTGATCGTCTGCTTTTTGCCGTCAGTGCCGGCCACTGTCAGGTGGAACGGGTCGGCGAATTCACCGGCGCCCGTCACCACCGTCACCTTGCGCATCTTGGCCATGGCGGCCAGGCCACCGGTCAGCTTGCCGACCACCTTGTTCTTGTGGGCCAGCAGCTTGTCCAGGTCCAATTCGGGCTTGCCGAAAGTGACACCGAGGTCGGCGAAGTGGGTCACTTCGTCCATCACCGCGGCCACGTGTAGCAGCGCCTTGCTGGGGATGCAGCCGACGTTCAGGCAGACGCCGCCCAGCACCGGGTAGCGCTCGACGATCACCGTCTTCATGCCCAGATCGGCCGCGCGGAAGGCAGCCGAATAGCCGCCCGGGCCGGCGCCCAACACCAGCATGTCGCACTCGATGTCGGCACCGCCGGCGTAGCTGGCCGCAGCGGGTGCGGCAGCAGCGGCTGAAGCGCTGGCGGCGGGCGCGGCGACGGGCGCCGCTGGGGGCACAACAGCCGCAGCGGCAGCCGCCGCGCTCTCCAGCGCCAGCAGCACCGAACCCATCGCCACCTTGTCGCCGATCTTGACTTTCAGTTCCCGGACGACGCCGCCCGCCGACGACGGGATCTCCATCGAAGCCTTGTCGCTTTCGACGGTGATCAGGCTCTGCTCGGGCTTGACGGTGTCGCCCACCGCCACCAGCAGTTCGATGACGGTCACTTCGGTGAAATCGCCGATGTCCGGCACCAGGATGTCGATCAGGGCCATGCGGGTCTCCTTCAGTCTTTCTTCTTGAACTTGAATGTGTGCACGCGGGGCGGACCGGCTGAACTGGTGTCGAACTCGCAGCCCGCCAGCACGCCCGCCTCGGCGATTTCGGCCGCACTGCGTGCCTTGTCGTAGACCGCATGCATGGCGCCCAGCGCGAAGCGCCGGCCGGAGCCGATGGCCCAGAAGCGCTCGAACTCGAAGACCTCGCGGTAGCTTTCGACGCCAAAGATGCCCTGCGCGTTGGCCACCAGGATGGAGTACTGGCTGCTCTCGTAGGGGTCGCTGTCGTGCTCCTTCGTGTTCATGAAGAAGCGGTCCTTCAGTTTGGGATGCAGTTGCAGAAAGGTGTCGAACAGGCCGTCACGCGTGTCCAGCCGGCGTTCCTCCGGCGTCAGCGCCGACAGCGCCTGGCGCAGCACCGGCAGGTGCGCCGTGCTGCCCACCGCGCCGACCCAGGAATCGGCGATGGCGAACATCTTGTCGTTGGCTTCGTAGCCCGGCGGCAGGCGCATCTCGCCGAAGGTGATCAAGGAATCCGATGCGATGGCCACGGTGTTGCCCTTGCGGGCGACGACCACCGTGCTCAAAGCAGCACCCTTCTGAAGTCACCCAGCAGCTGCGCGAACGTTGCCGCAAAGCGCGCACCCGAGGCACCGTCGATGACGCGGTGGTCATACGACAGCGACAAAGGCAGGATCAAGCGCGGCTGGAAGGCCTGGCCGTCCCACACCGGCTTCATCGCACTCTTCGACAAGCCCAGGATGGCCACTTCAGGGGCGTTGACGATGGGCGTGAAGTCGGTACCGCCGATGCCGCCCAGGCTGCTGATGCTGAAGGTGCCGCCGGTCATGTCGGCCGGGCCCAGCTTGCCGTCGCGCGCCTTCTTCGACAGCTCGGCCATCTCCTGCGCGATCTGGGCGATGCCCTTGCTGTCGGCGCTCTTCAGCACCGGCACCACCAGGCCGTTGGGCGTGTCGGCCGCGAAACCGAGATTGAAGTACTTCTTGTAGACCAGTTCCTCGCCGTCCAGGCTGGCGTTGAAGGTCGGGTGCTTCTGCAGCGCCGCCACGGCGGCCTTGATCACGAAGGCCAGCATCGTGAACTTGATGCCCGCCTTCTCGTGCTCCTTGTTCATCTGCACGCGGAAGGCTTCGAGTTCCGTGATGTCGGCCTCGTCGTTGTGCGTGACGTGGGGAATCATCACCCAGTTGCGGTGCAGGTTGGCACCGCTGATCTTCTGGATGCGCGTCAGCGGCTTGCGTTCGACGGCGCCGAACTTGGCGAAGTCGACCACCGGCCAGGCCAGCAGGCCGGGAATGCCACCGCCGGTCGCGGCGGGTGCCGCAGCCGGCGCCTTGCTCTTCTGCGCCTCGGTGCGCAGGTCGCCGGCCATCACGCCCTTGACGAAACCCTGCACGTCGACTTGGGTGATGCGGCCTTTCGGACCGCTGCCCTGCACTTCAGCCAGCGGCACGCCCAGTTCGCGCGCCAGACGGCGGATGGACGGCGAGGCGTGCGGCAGTGCGCCCTTGGCGGCTGTCGGTTCGTGAGCGGGCATGGCAGCCGGCGCAGTGGCTGGCGCGGGCGCAGCGGCTGCAACAGGCGCGGGCGTCGCTTCCATGGGCGTGGCAGGCGCAGCAGCCGCCGGCGCGGCCGCGGCCGCACCCAGCAGCATCACCACCGGCGTGCCCTTCTTGACCTTGTCGCCCACCTTGACCAGCAGGCTGTGCACGACGCCGGCGTTGGAAGACGGGATCTCCATCGACGCCTTGTCGCTCTCCACCGTGATCAGGCTTTGCTCGACCTTGACGCTGTCGCCCGGCTTGACAAAGACCTCGATGACGGTGACCTCGTCGAAGTCGCCGATGTCGGGTACCACCACCTCGATGGCGGCCGAGGCCGCAGCGGGCTCCGCAGCAAGCACAGGCGCGGCAGCAAGGACAGGGGGAGGCGCGGCCGCAGCCGGTGCAGCCA
>Ga0136641_1000647_pt1 | contig 14804 bp, 18 predicted proteins | sample EliLak1302023Y_FD_115312 | JGI IMG/M metagenome (GOLD analysis project Ga0136641, IMG submission 115312) | Freshwater microbial communities from Elizabeth Lake, Yosemite National Park, California, USA - 13020-23Y | ecosystem: Environmental > Aquatic > Freshwater > Lake ...
ACTTCTTGATTTGTGCCATTGGCAACACCATGTTTTTCGGTAACTTCAGCTGATCTTTCGATCCGGCGATCAGCAATCAGCAATTCTGACTTAGGAACTCCCGCTCGCAATAGTCCTGACAACAGGGTCTCCCCCATCACGCCGGCTCCAATAATGGCAGTCGTCATTTCGCAGTCCCTAGCCTTTGGAAACTAGCGAACGTAAAAACAGTGCAAGGTTTGATGGCTTTTCTGCCATGCGACGCATTAAGTATGGGTACCACTGATCCCCATAAGGAACATAAATCCGAACTTTGTGGCCCAACTCAGCTAACCGAACTTGTTCTTCGGGGCGAACTCCCAGCAGCATTTGAAACTCGAACGTCTCTTTGCTTCGACCACTTCGCAGAGCTAACGCTTGGGCGATCTGGATCAGACGTGGGTCATGAGTCGCCAGCATAGGGTAAGCGTCCGATTCAATCAAGGCCCGCATACTGCGTACGTATGCCTTATCAATTTTGCCACGATCCACAAAAGCAACATCTGCTGATTCCGCGTAGGCACCTTTACATAGTCGTATCCGTGAATCGTTGTAGGAATAAGCCGCTACATCGTTTTCAGTTCGATGCAATTGTGCTTGTAGCACGCCGCCTGTTGTAGGGAATTCTTTTCGAACTTGCGACAAGATTCTTAAAGTGGAATCAATCGTGGTGTGATCTTCCATGTCGAAAGTGACGGTAGTTCCCAATTGTTTTGCGATAGAACAAATTTCTAAGGCATTTTCGAGAGCGATACTTTCGCCGCTATCACCGAGAGCTTGACCGACTGCAGACAATTTAACCGAAACTTCAGCGCTATCTGAAAGACCGGCGCCAGACAATGCGCGAAGCACGTCCTTGTAATCAGCAACTGTTGTATCAGCGGCGGCGCGGTCTAACGTGTCTTCGCCAAGTCGATCGACAGTTGCCAAGAGTCCAAGTTCATGAAGGTTTTGAACCGTTGAAACAACGTCGGTGGTGGTAGTTCCCGCTACGAATCGATTTACAACACCGCGACTTAGGGGCGAAGTAGAAACCAAGTGCTCCAACTTTTCGCTGCGTGATGCGGAAACTAGTAACTCGCGAAGCATGGCTCTCCCAATCATGGTTGTTCGATTTTTAGATCTAGTCCAACTTTACGCGCTAATTGGGCAGCTCAGCATCGTCAGCAAACCAGTCCAAGCGACGCAGGATTATTCCTTCCCGGAGCGCCCAAGGGCAAATTTCTAAACTTTCCAATTTTAAAAATGCCATTGTCTCTTGAGCAACTATCGCGCCCGCGAGCAACTGTTCGGCCCGGCCGGTAGAGATCCCAGGTAACTCGGCTCGTTGCGCGTAATTCATCTCAGCGATTTTCGGCACCCATATATCAAGAGTCACTGCGGTCAAATCCCGCTGAACTCGCTGACCCTCACTTGCGGGCGCAGAGCCACCAAGGCGGGCTAACTGTCTAAAGGTTTTGCTCGTGCCAACTGCATGATCGAATTCACTTTTTGCCAATTGCAAAAAATCTGTCTCTAAGGTTTTTCTGATGTGACTTCTTAACTTCTCGATTTCATGCGAATTCGGAATTTCAGATGTGAAGAAATCGCGCGTTAATCTTCCGGCTCCCAGTGGCGTCGAAAGTGCCAGCTCTGGATTTTCATCTGGTCCAACGGCTACCTCTAACGAACCGCCTCCGATATCCGCTATCAACAATCTGCCAGAGGACCAACCGAACCATCGCCGAACTGCCAGGAAAGTTAAAATTGCTTCGTGTTCACCATCAAGAACCTGCAAGTCAATACCGGTTTCAGACATTATCTTTTCCAGAATTGCTTCAGAATTCTTTGATTCTCTAATTGCCGAAGTAGCAAATGCTAACAATTCATCGCAATCATGATCCACTATGAATTTATTGCATTCATTGAGCACTTCAATTAAAGATTTCAATGATGATTTCTTCAAGTCGCCGTCATTTTTTAGCTGTTCTGCTAGGCGAAGTTCGTATTTCTGGGACAGCGCGGGAATTGGAGCTGCTCCAGTGTGGGCATCCACTATTAATAGGTGAACGGTGTTTGACCCTACGTCCAACACTCCCAACCGCATAGCCAAACTTTACTAGTTGATGTGGTGCAGTGCAGTGCTGCACACTCAATCGCATTACAATTTAGCTGTGGTTGAAAAGAATCAAGATTTCCCTCGCGCCTGGGTCGAATTCGTTGACCCCGAAGATGACACAAACTTGTATCGCTGCGATCTGACCTGGTTAACGAGTCGTTGGACTTGCATTTGGGGTAATGGCTGCAAGGGAATCGACAAAGAAAATCCTGATGTTGGTTGTTGCAACCTTGGCGCTCACATCGCTGACAAAGAAGATCTAAAGAACACTAAAAAATATGCTGCAATGTTGACTCCGGAAATTTGGCAAAACCATAAAGAGGGTCACAAAAATGGCATGTTTGAAAAAGATGATGATGGTGCGAAAAAAACTCGCGCATTCAACGGTGCCTGCATTTTCCATAACCGCAACGACTTCGAAGGCGGAGATGGCTGCTCGTTACACATTCTCGCTGGTCAGCTTGGCGTAAATCCTTTAGTAACCAAACCACAAGTTTGCTGGGAACTTCCAATTCGCCGGACTTTTGAAGAAGTAAAGCGTCCTGACGATGTAGACATCATTGTGATTGGAATTGAAGAGTACAACAGACGTGGCTGGGGTCCCGGCGGCGAAGACTTGGATTGGTATTGCACAACCGCAACTGAAGCACACGTCGGAGCGCGTGCGGTGTATCAGTCATATGAACCAGAGCTAACTGCGCTTATGGGCAAGAAGGCATACAAGATTTTGGCAGACCATTGCCAAGCCCGGGAAGAAACAATTGCGGCAGCAAAAGCCTCAAATAACACTCGAGTCATAAAGTACCTTGCAATCCACCCAGCAACGCCAAAATCTTAGACACTTGATTCACAAGCCTCGTTAAACCTCATAGCCCCACCAAACGATCTGGCTGTCAGTACTGGCGCGTAACCTAGGGGCATGGCTAAAGCAGTTCGCGCAACTTTCAAGTGCACCGAGTGCGGCTGGAATGGCCACAAATGGGTTGGGCGATGTCCAGAATGCCAAGCCTGGAGTTCAGTAATTGAATCCTCGACAGCTGCCAGCGGCGCTGGATTGCGCACTTCAACTGCTGGTATTGCCCCTGGAAAACCCGCTCGCCCAGTTAAAGAGATCCCACTCGGCGAAGTTGAACGCACTTCCACTGGGATCGAAGAATTTGATCGGGTCCTCGGTGGTGGATTGGTAGCGGGCCAATGTGTATTGCTTGCTGGCGAACCCGGCGTAGGAAAATCTACTTTGCTACTAGAAGCAGCAGATAAGTTTGCGCGCGCATCTGGCAAACCGCGAAAAGTTTTATATATTTCTGGCGAAGAATCAGCTGAGCAAATTGGTATTCGTGCCAGACGAATCGGAGTGAACGCTGAAACATTACTTATTGCCGATGAAACTGATTTAGCCGTATTGCTCGGTCACGTAGAAGACGTGGATCCAGACCTCTTAATTGTGGACAGCGTGCAAACTATTGCTTCGGCAGAATTGGATGGCCGGGCCGGTGGCGTAGCTCAAGTACATGAAGTTACCCAAGTACTCACTCGGGCTGCCAAGAGTCGCCGAATGCCGTTACTACTTATTGGCCAATCAACGCGCGATAACTCAGTTGCCGGTCCTAGGTCACTCGAACACCTTGTCGATACGGTTCTAACTTTTGAAGGTGACCGCGGGACCCCTCTGCGATTACTTCGAGCTAACAAAAATCGCTATGGGCCCGCGGATGAAGTTGCCTGCTTTGAACAAGCTGATGATGGCCTGCGCCAAGTGACAGATCCATCTGCGTTATTTCGTTCGCAACGTGACCAAGCTATCCCTGGCACCTGTATTGCGATTACGCTCGAAGGTCGCCGGGCGTTGCTAGTAGAAGTTCAGGCACTAACTACAACCAGCCCGGGCAATAACCCAATGCGCCGAACCACGGGATTTGATAACGCTCGTGCGGCAATGTTGATTGCAGTAACCGAACGGGCCGCTCGCCTCAAGTTATGGGATAAGGACGTCTACCTAGCTACAGTTGCTGGCGCCAAAATTTCCGATCCGGGCGCCGATTTGGCAATGTGCCTTGCAATTACCTCAGCAGCCAGAGATTCCGCGCTTCCAATCGATCTGGTAGCTATTGGAGAAGTCGCTCTAAGTGGCGATGTCAGACCAGTGCCTGGCATGAACCAGCGCTTAAGCGAAGCTGCCCGAATCGGATTTAAGACTGCGTTCGTACCGAAAGGTACTCGTCTGCCATCAGGGCTCAAAGGGCTGCGTCTTATCGAAGTTGGCTCACTTGCTGATGCGGTAAACGCAATCTAAGTTTCTCAGCACTTGTTACAAAATTCTTAGTAACAGCCGTAGACTCTACTCAACTCCAGTGAGAAAGAAATTTCGTGGCACCTAAAGAGCAAGTTAACTCTGATGAATTATTGAGATCGGTTTTGGCGCAAGTTGCCCCCGGAACTGAATTACGCGATGGGTTAGAACGAATTTTGCGAGGTAATACTGGAGCGTTAATCGTTTTGGGTCAAGATAAAACAATCAATGCAATCAGCAGTGGTGGGTTCGATGTCGACATTGACTTTACTGCAACTCGATTGCGTGAATTAGCAAAAATGGACGGCGCAGTAATTTGTGATCGTGATGCCACAAAAATTATTTCAGCGGCAGTTCAGCTCTTACCGGATCCTTCGATTCCAACAAATGAACAAGGCACCAGGCACCGCACAGCTGATCGTGTATCCCGGCAATCAAATTTGCCAGTATTAAGTGTTAGTAAGTCCATGCGGATCATCGCACTCTATCTTGATGGTTTACGTTATGTGCTCGAAGATTCAGCCACCATACTTTCCAAAGCCAATCAAGCGTTGGCTACCTTAGAAAGATATCGTGCCCGATTGGATGAAGTTGCGGGCTCGCTGTCCACTATGGAAATTGAGGACTTAGTGACAATTAGAGATGTCGCCACTGTGGTCCAAAGACATGAAATGGTACGACGTATCTCAAGTGAAATTTCAGCCTACGTCGTTGAACTTGGTACCGATGGCCGTTTGCTGTCATTGCAACTTGAAGAGCTTGTCTCGGGAACTGCGGCCGACCTTGGTTTCATAATTCGGGATTACATGCCAACCGGTGGACGAAAAGCTAACAAGGCTGAGGGTATCCTCTCAGGAATAGCTGAACTTGATGCGGCCTCACTACTAGATGTTTCAAACATTGCTGAAATTATTGGTTTGCCAAGTGATACTGAATCCCTTGACATCTCAGTGCATCCGCGCGGTTTCCGTCTACTTGCTAAGGTACCTAGACTTCCAGAACAAATCTTTGAAAACTTGATTCAACATTTTGGTGGCCTGCAAAATTTACTATCAGCATCAGCTGAAGAACTTCGTGATGTTGAAGGTGTTGGTGAGACCAGGGCCCGTGCGATTCGCGAAAACTTGTCCCGGGTTGCCGAAGCTAGTTTGCTAGAGCGTTACGTTTAACGAAACCTTGCTCAACGGTTCAATACTTAACGGCTCTCTGCTGTACCGCTCATTACTGAACGACGAATTTTACGCCATCGCTATTTAAACTGGCATTTCTACCATGCGCCCAATAAGTGCCAGGCTCAGCCATATTTCTGACTTTGCAACCCTTCGCAGTTTGTTTGCCGACCCACACAACATTTACGCTCCATTCTTGACCTGGGGCAAGTTCTACTAAATCTTTATCGGTGCTTGGATTGCAGTGATCTGTTGACCAAATCAATGCTGGGCCAGAAATAACAGTGACTTCATTTGCGCCACTGCCCACATCTCGCTTACACATTGTCGTAGAAATATTTTTGACAATCATGTTGATGTGAACGCCTTCGCCGACGGATGTGGTCTCTCTATCAACCACTACTCGAATGGACGTGTCCGCATCGGAACATTCACCCTGGGAAACGGCGGGAACGGTTGGCTGGACAGAAGGTGTAAGGACAGTGGGTTCAAGGACACTAGTGGTTTGCGATTCCGAAACACTCGGTGCAGGTGTTAATTCTGGCGGAGTAACTACCGCGTTTGGACTTTGCGAAGAAGAGGCAGCGCTCGCAATCGGATCGTCACCACCCGAGAGACTGTTAATTAAGACGATCAAAGTAACTAGCGCGGCCAGTCCAACTAGCAAACGTCGACGCCAATAAACCTGAGGTTCTTCAGGACCAACTGGACGCACAACTCCGCTCACACATTTAAGGTAGTCAGCAAATGCCAACAAAAGCGGTAGGCGCGAGCAAGCGAAGGTAAGGAATCGAGAAGTTTTCGACAAATCTGGCTCGGCCACTACGTCGAAAAAGCTGGAATTACTTTTCCGACGTGCACGCCACCACCGAATAGTTCTTGGCTATCTAACTGACGTTCAACTTCTTGGGACACCACGCCCATAACTCTCTGCAAAATCGACATTGCCACAACGATGCGAGCTCGATCAGCTCCGTCGTCAATCTTTAGCGCGAGCGCTCTGCCATCACCAAGGCCAATTCCATAAACCGCTTCAGCGCCATCTTTAGCGACCAAACCAGGAACGCCCTGCATAAGTTTGGTGACATCTCGTCTAGTGCCACCAAGGTACAAAGGATTTTCTTTTATCGCCGTTGCGATCTTCATTTGATCTGCATCAGCAGCTGGTCCAGCAAACTGCGAGAACGATCTTGCAAGTCCCGTTAGTGACATTGACATTAACGGTGCGCCACAACCATCGACTCCGATGTGCTCAACTTTTTCGCCAGTTACGGACTCGATGGTTTCGCGGCAGGCTTCTTGCATTGGATGATTTGGTGTCAAGTAGTTGTTAGTTCCCCAACCATTCAACACTGAGGTAAATAGCATTGCAGAATGCTTGCCACTGCAATTCATGTATAGCGATGTCTTTCCCAGGCCAGCTGCCAACAAAGTATCCCGCTGAATTTCATCCAGTGGCCAATCTGCTGGGCATTGAAGTGCAGAGGTATCTAAATTTGCGGCATTCAGGATATCTTGAACTCCAGTCAAGCGAAAATCTTCGCCACTATGCGATGCACAAGATAAGGCAAGTAGTTCATCACGAAGTGGCAATCCATTTCGGACCATGGCTAGACCCTGCATCAATTTATTTGATGAGCGCGGAAACATCGGACTTTTAACATCGCCAATGGACCATTCGACTTTTCCTTGGGCATTTACTACGACTGCGCTACCAAAGTGTGTGCCTTCGACTAGTCCGCTTCGGACCACATAAGCAACTGGAACTGACACTCCCCTATAGTTCCACGTAATCACCGAGGATGAGTGCGAAGTCTGCCTTTTACAGGGCAGAATATAACTATGCGTGCAGTTGTTCAGCGAGTTGATGGTGCCAGTGTTGTTGTCGAGGGCGAAACCATCGGGGCATTTGAGGGACCGGGCCTTCTAGTTTTAATTGGGGTAAGCGTAGAAGATGATGAGAGTAAGTGCGCCATACTGGCCGACAAAATTTGGAAGCTGCGAATTTTTGAATCGAATGCGTTAAAAGCAGTTGGTAAAACTGTTAGCTCCGAATCTGTTGAAGTTGCCGCGGCAGATGCAAACTTGCCAATCTTGGCGATCAGCCAATTCACCTTATTTGCCGATACTTCAAATGGCCGACGTCCAACTTGGCAACAAGCCGCGCGTGGTCCGCAAGCTGAGCCATTAGTTGAAAGTGTGGTTGCGAAATTGAGAGACCTAGGCGCGCATGTTGAAACAGGGAAATTTGGCGCAGACATGCGAATTAGCGCAGTTTGTGACGGCCCAATGACTGTCACTTTGGAAGTTTAGTTATTCAACAATTACCGTTTGGCTGGCCGCAACCGTGCCTGCAGTTAGCACGACGTCAGTAGGAACAGATCGCTTGATAACTGCCAAAGCAAGCGGTCCACTTTCGTAATCTTGCGTGACAGAAGTTACTCGACCAACTTCTTTTTCACCCCATAAAACTGCATCCCCAATTGTAGGTAATTCATTTGTCGAGCCATCTAGTTCAAGCTGAACTATTCGACGTGGCGGTTTTCCTAAGTTGTAAACCCGAGCAACTGTTTCTTGTCCTCGGTAGCAACCTTTGTTTAGGTGAACTGACGAACCGATCAATCCAACTTCATGCGGAATCGTTTTGTGATCAGTCTCGAAATTTAGGCGTGGCACACCAGCACGAATCCGATGTGCTTCCCACGCCCAAGTGCCAACTTGAGTATCTTGGCTCATAACTTGAGTTAGTTCATCCCGCGGAACAAAAAGTTCACTGACTTTCCAGTCCGCTGGCCGGGTGGCGACATACTTATCGCTAACTTGTGAGCCATTCACGAACGCACCGGAAGAATGCCATACCGGATAGGAATCTGATTCAATCCAACCGGGCGCACCGACAATTGCAATTTGGTCGGAAACATCGGTCACTTCAACCCGAAGCATGAACTTCATTAACTCAAGGTATTGAATCAGATCGTTTATCGTTCCTGGCTCACAACTAATCCAAATTGTTTCATTGTGTTCAGCCACATGGATGTCATGTTCAATATGACCGTGCGGAGACAAAATCAAAGAGGTTAAGTGAGCGGCCGGAGACTCGAAGTCTTGGGTCGTAATGGAATGTAGCCAAGATTTTCGATCCGGACCGGTAACTGTGACAACTCCACGGTTGGAAAGATCAACGCGACCACGTCCAGCAACGAGTTCGCGCTGTTCCTTGAATGGTTCACCGTAATGCCATGGCAGCGCAGCATCAATGCTGGTTTCGTCCATGTGCGGAATAGCGGTCATACTTCATTCTCTCGCAGATAGCCGGAACTGGACACCTGTATTAACTCAGGTATACCTGGGGATGCCTGATGTTCGCTGACAACTAAAGAAGTTTCTGTCGGTCCATGCAGGTTGCACACTGGCCGTGAACCGAGACGTGAGCGACATCCGTCTCAAACCCAACTTTTTCTCGCAGCATCTGCACAAACAATTCGGCGGCATCTGCAGGAATAGATTGCACGCTTTGGCAGGTGTCACATACCAAATGAATGTGAGCGTCATTATCAACTGAGTGATATGTGGGAGCGCCATGACCGATGTGAGCATGAGTCACTAACCCAACTTGTTCAAGCACCTCTAAAGTCCGGTAAATCGTAGAAAGATTAACTGCTGCTGCAGTTTTTTGAACCTCTGCTAGCAACTCTTCTGGGGTTGCATGTTCAAGTGTGTTCACTGCTTCCAAAACCAGTTGGCGTTGTGGCGTAATTCGGTAACCCTGATTGCGAAGTACATCATCCCAATTGTTGCTCATGGCACCATAACCTTAGTTAGATGAAATGATGCATGCGACTTCATGGTGTGCCCCTCGGCCGCCATGTCATAAACCCATCCGATGTTGCCGTCGACTAGACCATAAATTCGTTCGCCAGAATCAACTTGCTTGGCAGAGGAAGTTCGCAAAATAGCGTCAGTTTTTAGTTCCACCCGAGCGCCTGTGATCTGGGCATTTTCCATGCCAGTAATTGTCACTTTGCCAAACCAGGACTCCAAGAATCCAGTTGGATGAGCTAACAAGAATTCGACTTCGTTATCTGGACGTGGCCGCCAGAATCCACTCTCTAGGGCAAGCGGACGAACTCGTTCGCCTTCATCATCGAGTTCCCAAGTACGAGACCAGTGAATCAAAAATGGGCGACCATCAGAATGGATGCTGAGTTCCTGGCCAACCTGAATGTCAGATTCCATACTTGGATATCCAACGACCCCAACTCCAACCCAGGTGCCAACTAGCCAGGACAACGGAGCTAAGTCTGGATGCAATTTTGTGCTCACGATTGACCCTTAAAAAGTTTGAAGACCATGTACGACGCATACCCAGTAATGGAAAGTGAAGCCACGACTAGCAACCCGGTATAAAACGTTTCAGCCATGGGCCCAAGTCTATCCGCCCAGTATTGTCAATTAAGTAGCCAAGCCGATGGGTGAACCTGTTATGAATAACGAAGAGATTAAAACTATTTTGGAGCAAGCAACTGCCGTCGCAGTAATTGGTGTTTCCAGCAAGCCAGATCGGGCGAGCCACCAAGTTGCTGCTTTTTTAATCGAGCAGACCCACTTTGATGTGTACTTGATTAATCCAAGCGCCTCCGAATTCATATTGGGTCAACCGGTTTACAAGTCTTTAGCTGAATTACCAATTGTTCCGGACATCATTGATGTATTTCGTAAAGCCGAAGACATGCCTGCAGTTTTCGAATCTGAATTCCCAGCGCTTGCGCAAGCTACTTTAGGTAAAACTTGGTGGATGCAACTTGGGATCGTAAACGATGAAGTTGCCAAACTTGCTACTGATGCTGGGATGAAAGTCGTGATGGATCGCTGCATCAAAGTTGACTATCTGAATTTAATTCAAGAGGGCCAATAATCTGCAAGACAAAGGCTGGCTTTAACCTGAAAGCCAGCCTTTGTCTTGGGTAAACCTATTTGCTTAATGAAATGTCCACATCCAAAACATTGCCGAGTGTTGCTTTGACTTGAGTGCGACTCGTTGCGCCAGGGATCAAAGCAACAATTGTCCAATTACCTGCAACGGTAAAAAATCGAAACTCACCTTGCTTTGAAATTGGAACTTCAGCTACGAACTCGTCATTTCGATCAAGTAGGCGTGCGTATCCAACACTTGCTGGTGCATCTCCGGAAGTGACTACCCCCTGGATGACTGCCTGCGTTGTGATATCAATGTTGTCTAGTGATACACCACCAACGACAGCGCCACATCCGCTCATGCTGTGCCTGGTTCGTCGCCAACAGCAACTGGAACACCAACGAGTGAGCCATATTCGGTCCAGGAGCCGTCATAGTTACTTACATTCTTAACACCGAGTAGTTCGTGTAAAACAAACCAAGAGTGTGCCGAACGTTCGCCGATTCGGCAATAAGCAATTGTGTCCTTAGTTAGATCGACACCAGCACCTTCGTAAAGTGCCGTTAGTTCATCAATAGATTTGAAAGAGCCATCATCGTTTGCAGCCTTACTCCAAGGAATGTTAGCTGCGGTTGGGATATGGCCACCGATTCGAGCTGCTTCCTGTGGCAAGTGTGCTGGGGCGAGTAAGCGACCTGCATATTCATCCGGACTACGAACATCAACTAGGTTTTGAGTGCCAATTGCCTTTAGGACATCGTCGCGGAAAGCACGGATTGAGAGATCTTGTTCTTTGGCTGAATACTTCGTGGCAGTTCGGCTTGGAACTTCACTAACTAGTTCGCGACCATCCAATTCCCACTTCTTACGTCCACCGTCAAGTAAGCGAACATCACCATGACCATAAAGCTTGAAGTACCAGTAAGCGTAAGCAGCAAACCAGTTGTTGTTTCCGCCGTACAGCACAACAGTGTCATCGTTTGATACACCTTTGGCACTTAGCAACGCTTCAAACTGGTCTTTGTTTACGAAGTCACGACGAATCGGATCTTGCAGATCAGTTTTCCAATTAAGTGCGATGGCATTTTTAATGTGATTGCCACCGTAAGCCTCGGTGTCTTCATCCACTTCAATGAAAACAACTTTTGGATCATCTAGATGCGACAGCGCCCATTCGGCGTCTACTAGTGCTTGGTTACTCATTCTCTTCTCCTTGTTTGTTCCTAAGTTTTGTTATGAAAAAATTCGCTTGCCAATTAGATACATTTCGCAGCCAAGGCAAAAGTTAAAAGCTGAGTTTAAGAATGCTGCGCCCAAAGCGAAACCAACTGCGATTGTTGCTACTAATTCAGCTCCTAGTAAAAGCGCGACTAGGCCTGTTGCTGCAAAAAGAAAACCCACAAGTTGGGCGAACTGTGTTGGCTCAACTGCTTCGAGTTCAGTCGGCTTCCCAAGTTTTGGTGCTACTAGCTTGCGATACAAAATTCCGTACGGTTGAGCATGTAATCCAACAAATGCACCCAACGCGAAAACTATTGTTTGAATACCCAACAAGACAACTGAAATAGTTGCCGGGATTGTGAGCAGGATGCTGGCCAAAACAGCTGTAGTGATGACGGCGCCAAAACGTGGGCCACGTGGATCGATTTGCTTGCTCATCTAAATTCCTTAAACAGTTTCGATTGGCTTTGCTGGATTAATGCAGGCCTCTCGGGTCTGCGGAATTAGCTGCACATACACATGTCAGAACCCAGCCGGCCGTAATCAACGACCCGACGCTTGGTAAGAACCTTTCCACCTGACATGCCTCAACCTTAGGCCAGTTTGAGCAGGTATAAAACTGGAAATTCTCCTACTGCAAATACTTCGCAATGGATTTTAAGTTGGAGAATCTCGCCATTCCACCTAAGTTCGGAAGGATTGGTTTAAGGGGAGTGCGAATGTCAAGTGGTGCTTACGTCCTACTTGCAGTTCTCGTGCTATCGGCCGCTTTTGGGATTTTTCGAAAACTAAGTGATGGCAAACTTCGGGGTGAGATTGTTCCGCCACTTCAGGGGCTAACTGAGCACCTTCACTTGGATCACGACCATCCACCACAAGTCACTTTCCTTCAATTTTCTTCCGAGTTTTGCCAGCCTTGTCGCGTCACAAGCGCACTTCTCGAAGAGTTAACAAACAACTTCCCCGCTATTTGTCACATTGAACTCGATGTCGTGGAACACCTGGATCTCGTTAAGACTTACGGCATTTCTCGGACACCCACTACTTTAATTATCGATAAAGACGGAACCGTTCACTTCCGGGCAACTGGTGTTCCTAGGAAGGACGAGCTGACCTCGGCCATTAATGAATTAGTAAATAACTGAATTCATTGGGTAAACCATCCCAATTCAAGCCTTTTTAGTTCTGCCCTAGACTTAAGCAACGCAACTTAATGAGTAGGTGACGGTATGGCTCAGGTCCTGTTACTAACTCGCGCGCTCACTCCTTCCAGCGCAGTTTTACCTGGCCTTGAACTCTTAAGCCACCACATAAAGGTCATGTCGCCAGAACCAACAGCCTTAATCGCAGCGCCAGAGGTCGATGTAATTCTGATTGATGGCCGCACCGACTTACCGGCCGTTCGAAGTTTGTGTCGATTGTTGGAAACGACTGGAAACACATCACCAGTGATTTTGATTACCACTGAGGGTGGGTTGGCTGCTGTAAACCAAGAATGGGGTTTAACCGACGTGCTTTTAGTTGATGCCAGTCCAGCTGAGATCGAAGTTCGCATTCGTCTGGCAACCACCAGAGTTGACTCCGTCAGCAGCTTTGTATCTGTAAGTGAAATTAAAGCCGGTGAACTTTCAATTGATGAAGCAACTTACTCGGCAAAACTTCGCGGCAGAACGCTTGACCTAACTTTTAAAGAATTTGAACTACTTAAATTTTTAGCGCAACACCCAGGTCGAGTGTTTTCTCGGGATCAACTACTTAGAGAAGTTTGGGGATACGACTATTTTGGCGGAACTCGCACCGTTGACGTCCATGTTCGACGTCTACGCGCAAAGCTAGGTCCAGAGAATGAAAACTTAATTGGCACAGTGCGCAACGTAGGTTATCGATACGTAACGTCACCTGTGAATGACAACGAGTCCAGCGAAGTTCTTGTTTGATCTATGTCATTTGAAGTTTCGACATTAACTCGGTTGTCTGAAATCCAAACCGAAGAAGTTGTCCAGCTTGCATTTGCGGCAGCGGCAATCGATGAGATGGCTCCACTTTCCGAACATGTACTGATTCATTTACATCATGGCGGAGATGATGCCGATGAACATTTAGTTGCCACCTCTGATTCTGGAAAAATAGTTGGTTATCTGCATTTAGATCAAACCGATACCGTTGCTGGCTCGGTCGTTGAGGTGGTTGTGCATCCTGACTTCAGACAACAGGGCATCGGCACATCATTAATTGAGACTGCAATCGCCAAATCAAATGATCCGAGAATGCGGCTTTGGGCGCACGGTGAGTTAACAAGTGCCTACACTCTGGCCGCAAAATTAGGATTTGCTAAAACTCGGGAGCTTTGGCAAATGCGCAGATCGCTCTTTGCACCATTACCTAAAGCAAAAGAAATTGATGATCTAACCGTTAGACCGTTTCAAGTTGGCGTGGATGAACCAGCTTGGCTGGCTCTCAATTCCTCTGTATTTGTGGATCATCCCGAACAAGGTCGTATGTCAGATGCGGATTTAGCAGTTCGAATGTCAGAGCAATGGTTTGATCCAGCTGGATTTCTCATTGCAACTCAAGAACATTCAGGTGTGCAAGTCATGATCGGATACCACTGGACAAAAGTTCACGGTGGCTCCGGCAATCACGGACATTCCGAAATCGGAGAGATTTATGTGCTCGGAATTTCTCCCGATCTTCGAGGTAGTGGGTTGGCAAAACTACTTAGCGTGCGAGGTTTGGAATATTTACGAAGTCAAGGATTGCCAGCTGCCATGCTCTATGTTGATGCAGATAATAAGGCGGCTATTGGCCTATACGAATCCCTTGGCTTTGCTCACTGGGACACCGACGTGATGTTTAGGAAAGAGCAGGCGTAACTAAAGTCTGACCTGAATTAAATTCTTGACGGTGCCCATCAACAAAGAGCCAGGCTGACTGCCGACCCTTCACTTCCCACTCAAATGGTCCACCAACAATTGCAGTATCTTCATCGATTCCTACAACGCTGACTCCATTGGGAACCTTCATAAATCTGGTCATGAAATCAGGTAGCCGGGCAAACATTTTGTCGAAATGTGGCAAGACCCGGATATGGGG
>Ga0136641_1000648_pt1 | contig 14798 bp, 11 predicted proteins | sample EliLak1302023Y_FD_115312 | JGI IMG/M metagenome (GOLD analysis project Ga0136641, IMG submission 115312) | Freshwater microbial communities from Elizabeth Lake, Yosemite National Park, California, USA - 13020-23Y | ecosystem: Environmental > Aquatic > Freshwater > Lake ...
CAAGGAATTGTCTCAGTTCGGATTCTTGAACTAGCGCAGCGCACTGCCGATGAAGCGATAGCTATGGCTCGAATTGAATCTGAACAACTAATGGTGGCCGCAAAACTTTCTTCTGAGGAACTTGTTTCTGAAGCGAAAGCCAACGTTGCAAACATTACTCGCGAGTTCGAAACCCAGCGCGTAGCCATGGAACGTCGAGTTGAAGAATTGCGTGCCTACGAACGTGAGTACCGCGGTCGTTTACGTAGTTACCTAGAGGGCCAGCTTCGGGAACTTGAATCAAAGAACATCAGCGGAGATCGTCAAGTAACTGATGATTAAGATTCAATAAAAAATAAGGCCTGGGAGTTTCTCGGGCCTTATTTTTTATGTGTCTAGGCTTTTGAAATCAAAACCTCTAAACCAAGTTCCTCATCGGTAGCTGTTGGATTAGCAACTGATCCTTGTTTCCAGGTGGTGGCTAACACTTCACTTGCAACGAGTTCGGCATGGGCGGTCAACGCAGCAATAGTTACGTCAGCATCAGAATCCCAAGTCACAGTAATCCGATCGCTGATATCAAGTCCTGAAGTTTTGCGAGCATCTTGAATCAGGCGAGTCACATCTCGTGCGATACCTTGACCGATTAATTCGGGTGTCAGCGCAAGGTCGAGTGCGAGGGATTCGCCAGAGTCACTAGCTACTGTCCAGCCTTCGCGCGGCACCTCTGTCACAACAACATCATCGGGACTGATTTCTTGCGCAATACCTGCCACGAGCACAGTAGCTAAGCCAGTTCTCAATGCCTCAACTAATGCATTGGCATCGGCAGCAGCAATTGCTGATGCGATCTCCGGAGTGCTTTTGCCGAACCTGGCTCCAAGTGTCTTGAAGTTTGCCTTCAGGCTCACATCAACTAATTCATCGGTGCCAGACAGACTTTCTAGCGTCAGCACATTAACTTCATCCCGAATTTGTGCTTGTAGACCTTCCGGCAAGGTATCCCAACCTGGCGCTGCAACTAGAGCGCGTTGCAATGGCTGCCGAGTTTTAACTCCGGATGCTGCGCGCGCTGACCTGCCAAGTTCAACTAGGCGACGAGTTAAATCAACTTGATCTCGCAAAGTGTCGCTGATCTGATCCTCTGACCATTGTGGCCACTGGCTCAAATGCACTGATTCAGTGTCTGAACTTGTGTACAAGTCTTGCCACACTCTTTCGGTGATGAATGGAGTAAACGGAGCCATCACTTGAGTTACTACCTTCAAGCAGTAATGCAAAGTACTAAGAGCCGCGTGATCTGCATCCCAGAAGCGACGACGAGAGCGACGCACGTACCAGTTACTTAAGTCATCCACATACTCAGCAATGAAGCGACCCGCACGCTGAGTATCGAATTGTTCAAGGGCCTGATCAACATCTCGAGCTAGGCGAGTAGCTTGCGAAACCGCCCACTGATCTAAATCAGTAAGTCCATCTAGTGATGCGGTTGTACTGTCCCAATCGCCTGCGCGAGCGTACAGGCTTTGAAACGCAACCGTGTTCCAATAAGTAAGAAGTGTTTTGCGAACGACTTCGGCAATTGTGCCGTGACCTACTCGACGCGCACTCCAAGGAGACCCACTAACAAGCATGAACCAACGAAGCGCATCGGCGCCATGTTCATCCATCAACCCGATGGGTTCTAGTACGTTGCCCAAGTGTTTACTCATCTTGCGGCCATCTTCATCAAGGATGTGCCCAAGGCATAACACGTTTTCGTAAGAAGATTCTTCAAAAACCAAAGTGCCAATTGCCATGAGCGTGTAAAACCAACCACGCGTTTGATCGATAGCTTCGCAAATAAAGTCTGCTGGGTAGCTAGCTTCAAATGTTTCCCGGTTATTTTCTGGATATCCCCATTGAGCAAATGGCATTGCGCCAGAGTCATACCAACAATCGATAACTTCTGGAACGCGTGTGGCAGTACCAGTGCATTCAGGGCATGCAAACGTCACATCATCTACGAAGGGACGGTGTGGATCAATAGTTAAGGTTTCATCTCCAGCAAGTTTCGCAAGTTCAGTTCGTCCACCTACACAAGTTAAGTGATTCTCCTCGCAGCGCCAGATTGGAAGTGGCGTTCCCCAGTACCTATTACGCGAGAGCGCCCAGTCGACATTGTTGTTTAGCCAGTCACCGAATCGCCCAGCCTTGATTGTGTCTGGGAACCAGTTTGTCTTTTCATTCTGTGCAAGTAATTGATCTTTAATCTCGGTAGTCTTTATGTACCAAGATGGCTGCGCGTAATAAATCAGTGCAGTGTGACATCTCCAGCAGTGTGGATATGAGTGCTCGTAAGGCAAGTGTCGAAATAGCAGACCCTTTTCTTCGAGTAGTTCCACTAAACGCGCGTCAGCAGTCTTGAAAAATACTCCGGCAACTTCAGGAATGTCCGAGTCAAAAGTTCCGTTCGGCAAAACCGGATTAACCACGGGAAGTCCGTAAGAGCGACAGAGTGCAAGATCCTCGGCGCCAAAGGCAGGAGCCTCATGGACAACACCGGTGCCGTCTTCGGTAGTTACGAAGTCTGCCAATAAAACGGTGTGCACCGGAGCATCAGTTTCTGGGAAAGTTACCCAGTCAAATGGCCTCTGGTAACTAGTGCCTTCAAGATCTCGACCCTTGATAGTTTCCAAAACTTTTGAATCTTCGCCGAGGACTTTTTCACGCAAAGCTTCAGCCACTATTAGGAGTTCACCATCAGATGTTTGGGCAACTACGTAATTAACCTCTGTATTTACGGCGGCCGCTGTATTTGAAATCAAGGTCCAAGGAGTAGTGGTCCAGATCAGCAGTGATACACCAGAATATTTCTCCGTCAGCGGTCCAGTTGTAACAGGGAAGCGAACGTAAACTGAAGCATCAACTACATCTTCGTAACCCTGCGCTAGTTCGTGATCAGATAATCCAGTTCCACAGCGTGGGCAATATGGCGAAACTCGGTGATCTTGAACTAAAAGTCCCTTATCAAAGATTCGCTTAAGGCTCCACCAAACACTGTCTATGTATTTCTCATCCATAGTCCAGTAGGCCTGGTCCATGTCAACCCAGTAGCCCATGCGTGATGTCATACTTTCAAATTCATCAACATGGCGAAGTACTGATTCCTTACAGCGCGCGTTGAACTCCGCGATCCCGTACTTCTCAATGTCTTGCTTGCCGGTGAAACCTAATTCCTTTTCAACTGCAAGTTCAACAGGTAGGCCGTGGCAATCCCAGCCCGCTTTACGAGGAACGTTAAAACCCTTCATTGTCCGATAGCGCGGGAAAATATCCTTAAAGACGCGGGCTTCGACGTGGTGCGTACCAGGCATGCCGTTTGCAGTGGGAGGACCTTCATAAAAAACCCAGCGCGGTCCATCACTGGTGCGTGCAAGAGATTTATGAAAGATGTCATTGTCTTTCCAGAACGAGAGCACATCGTGCTCCATCGCTGGAAGATCAATCTTCGCGGGTACATCGCGGTATGCCATCGGTTTTCCTGTCGCTTCTGGTCAACTTTCACGGCCACCTTTTGGGCTTACACCGTCCCCAATTCGCTGATTTGGTGCTGTTGGCTGTGCGCTGGATCTTAATCATCGTTTCACCGACTATTAGTAAAGATTAGTGGGAAACGCTCGTTATTCCCATTTCGCAAGCCGCTATTGGCTAGTTCTAGGAAACGAACTCCCCAACTTGAGTCGAGAAACTTTGAGACTAGAAATTCCCAAAATTTGGCAAAAATTGCGTAAATTTACGTTTTGACGTACCTCACAGCGGGCATTGAGTAGTGGACTCGGTAGAGTCTAGGATCTTAGTAGATAAAACTTAGGCTTTAACTAAAGGGGAACACCATGGTTGTAAAACCAGCTAAGAAAGCAGCAGTAAAGGCAAGTGCAGCCAAGAAGGCTCCGGCTAAGAAGGCTCCTGCCAAAAAAACCCCTGCGAAGAAAACCCCTGCCAAGAAGGCTCCAGCTACTAATGCTCCAGCCAAAAAAGCCCCTGCGAAGAAAGCTGCGCCAGTTAAGCCAGCGAAGAAATCTGCGCCAGTTAAGCCAGCGAAGAAAGCTGCGCCAGTTAAGCCAGCGAAAAAAGTTGCAGAACCAAAGCCGGTAGTTGTTAAGGAACCAAAAGTTACCAAAGCTCAACTTGCCGCCATTGCTAAAGCCGAAGCAGCAGCAGCAGCAGCCTTAGCTGGTCCGCCGGTTCAAGTTATTAATCCAATCGGATCCGTGGGTTTGCCCTCAGTTCGAAAGGCTGTGCCTGGTAAAAAGGCTGCACCAAAACATCCAGTTGTCCAAGAAGATGAATCTAACTGGACCAAGACTGAATTAAATGCAGTGCGCAAAAAACTTACTTCTGAAGCCGAAGAACTTGCAGTTGAAATTGCCCAAGCCGAAGAAAACTTCCATGCCTTAATTATGGAAAGTGGTGAAGGCGCCGGCGATGATCAAGCTGATGCCGGCACAAAGACTTTCGAACGTGAACACGAGATCTCAATCCTTTCTAATAAGAAAGACCTGCTGGATCAAACCCATCGCGCCTTGGATCGAATTGAGGCCGGAACTTATGGTGCCTGCGAAAACTGTGGCAAGCAGATCGGAAAACTTCGCCTTCAGGAAGCCAACCCACGCGCAACTATGTGCATGCCTTGCCGCGAGCGTGAAGATCGTTCCTAACGTCGTGTATCGTCGCCAACTGCTCGTAACTGCACTAATTGTCACGCTACTAGATTTGGCGACTAAGGCGTGGGCAGTTTCGCGACTAGAAAATCAATCAGACATCAAGGTAATTGGCGAGTTTTTGAAATTCTCTTTTGTGAGGAATCCAGGAGCGGCTTTTTCATTTGGTACGAACGTCACCTGGGTATTTACCTTGATCGCAATCGGAGTCAGTATTGCGATTTTGGTTATTTCCAGGAAAGTTTCAAATCTGGTTTGGGCAGTTGCACTGGGTGGCTTACTTGGTGGGGCTATTGGCAACTTAATAGATCGAATATTTCGAAGCCCTGGGATTTTTCATGGTCATGTTGTGGACTTTATTTCGCTGCCGAATTATCCGACATTCAATGTCAGCGATAGTGCTGTCGTTTTATCTGCCATTGCAATGGTGATTTTTTCGTTGCGTGGCATTGAATACCAAAGTCCAAGTGCGTTGCCAGCGCAACAAGATGCTGAGCAAAAATGATTCGCACTTGGCCCATTGATGAAACGCTTGCTGGTGAACGCTGTGACGTGGCATTGTCTCGATTGGCGGGTGAATCACGCGCAACTTGCGTTACCTTGCTAGAAGAAAAGCGGGTGACTCTGAATGGCAAGATTGCGCAAAAAAGTGCCCGCTTATCATTCGGTGATGTGATTGAAGTAGAACTTCCGGACCCTGGTATGTACGAACCAGAACCTACGGTTGAATTGCCAATTGTTTTTGAAGATGACTCATTCGTAGTAATTGATAAACCTGCGGGTGTGGCAGCTCACCCAAGTCAAGGTTGGTCCGGTCCAACAGTTACGGGCTCATTAACTGCTATGGGCACGGTGCTGACTTCATTTGGTCCAACGGAACGCAAGGGTATTGTGCATCGATTAGACGTTGGCACCAGTGGGTTGATGGTGGTTACTAAATCTGAACGAGCCTACGTCAGCATTAAAGATCAGTTTCGAGATCGTACTGTCGACAAGATTTACCACACCTTAATTCAAGGCAGACTCGATCCTATTAACGGAACTATTGATGCTCCGATTGATCGACATCCGTCATCGTCATATCGATTTGCAATCATGAGCGGTGGCCGACCAAGTATTACCCACTATGACACTTTGGAATCTTTTGCATACGCATCATTGCTAGAGGTTCACCTAGAAACTGGACGAACCCATCAAATTCGAGTTCACATGTCTGGCCTTCGACATTCGTGTTGTGGCGATCTGACATATGGCGCCGACCCAACTCTGGCTGCCAAACTTAAGCTTGAGCGCCAGTGGCTACATGCCGTTCGCCTAGGTTTTGAGCATCCAGTTTCCGGCGATCGGGTTAGCTTCAATTCCGAATATGCCCCTGACTTAGCGTTATCCCTGGACTTGGCGCGGAATCTGTAGCTAAGGCCACGCAAAAGTCACTCCGACCCACTGCACTTTCTTGTCACAGTTCGCAGGTAACCTAGGGGAGCGTCCTTCCTCTCGCGTACTTACCCTCCAATCCAAAAGGAACTATTCCTGTGAGCAATGACTCGTTTGTGCACCTACATGTGCATACCGAGTATTCAATGCTCGATGGCGCAGCCCGCCTCACGGACCTTTTCTCAAAAGCCGATGAACTTGGCATGCCAGCTATTGCAATGACCGACCATGGCAATTTATATGGTGCATTTGAATTCTGGAAAAAAGCGCAATCATCAAATGTAAAACCAATCATTGGGATCGAAGGTTATTACGCTCCGCAAGGTCGCAAACTTCGCACGCCATTTGATTTTGGAACTCCAGCTGTTGACGACACTTCATTAGACGGCGCCGGCCGAGGTCGATACAACTACACCCACATGACACTTTGGGCTGAAAATAATGTGGGACTTCACAACTTATTTCGCTTATCAAGCAAAGCAAGCCTCGAGGGCTATTACTACCAACCAAGATTCGATGCCGAATTACTTGGGCAATATGGAAAAGGATTAATCGGCACAACGGGTTGCCCATCGGGTGAAGTTAATCGATGGTTGCAAGCTGGTAATTTTGATCGGGCATTAAGAACGGCGGCAACTATGCGCGAGATTTTGGGCCAAGAAAATTACTTTGTTGAACTTATGGATCATGGCTTAGGTATTGAACGCCGCCACCGCGAAGACTTGCTGAAAATTGCTAAGAACTTGAATTTGAAACTAGTAGCAACAAATGATCTTCACTATGTTTATCCCGAAGATGCCCGAATGCACGAAGTATTACTTTGCATAGGCACTCGAGCCACAATGGATGATCCAAACCGATTCAAATTTGATGCCCAAGACTTCTACCTAAAGACTGCAGCCGAAATGAGAGAGGTCTGGCGCGAACTTCCAGAAGCATGTGACAACACATTGTTAATTGCTGAGCGCTGCAATATCAATTTTGTAGAAGGTCAAGATCTCTTACCTTCCTTTCCAGTGCCGGCTGGTGAGACTGAAAACACTTGGCTCGTTAAAGAAGTAGAAATCGGATTAAAGCGCAGATTCAACAGTGAAAAAATTCCAAGCGAACATTTGGAAAGAGCAAAGTTTGAACTAGCAGTCGTTGAGCAAATGGGATTTCCTGGCTACTTCTTGGTAGTTGCGGATCTTTGCAGACACGCTCGAGAAGAAGGTATTCGAGTTGGCCCAGGACGTGGCTCGGCAGCTGGTGCACTAATTGCTTGGGCACTCGGCATCACTGAGCTCGATCCAATAAAACATGGATTACTTTTCGAACGCTTTTTGAACCCAGAACGTATTTCAATGCCTGACATCGACATTGACTTTGATGAACGTCGCCGCAGCGAAATGATTCGTTATGCAACGCAAAAATACGGCGAAGAACGAGTAGCCCAGATCATTACTTATGCCTCGATTAAAGCCAAGGCAGCTGTAAAGGATTCAACTCGTGCACTCGGCTTCCCGTACGCACTTGGTGACAAAATTACTAAGGCCATGCCTCCCGGCGTTATGGGTAAGGACATTCCGCTTTCCGGAATCTTTGATCCCGAACATGATCGCTATAGCGAAGCCGGGGAATTCCGAGATTTATACGACGACGATGCGGATGTACGCGCGGTAGTCGACACTGCAAGAGGTATCGAAGGCCTTAAGCGACAGCCTGGTGTGCACGCGGCCGGAGTTATTTTATGTAAAGAAGAATTAATTGACGTTTTGCCGGTCTGGCGAAGAGATCAAGACGGAGCGGTAATTACTCAGTTCGATATGGGTGCTTGTGAATCCCTTGGACTACTCAAGATGGACTTCTTGGGGTTGCGAAATCTCACGGTGCTTGATGACACTTTGTTAAACATTAAAGCTAATCGAAGCGAAACCGTAGTTCTCGAGGAACTTGGACTAACAGATCCCAAGACTTATGAATTGTTGGCTCGAGGCGACACTTTGGGAGTTTTCCAACTCGATAGCGGGCCAATTAGATCCTTGTTGCGATCTATGAACCCGGATTCATTCGAAGACATCTCCGCGGTCCTGGCTTTGTATCGACCTGGTCCAATGGGTGTAAATGCGCACACCGATTACGCAGACTATAAAAATAAGCGTAAAGCTCAAGTTCCAATTCATCCAGATCTAGAAAAGCCGCTTGCAGGAATTTTGGGTGATACGTACGGACTTATTGTTTACCAAGAGCAAGTTATGGCTATTGCCCAAGAGGTTGCCGGGTACACACTCGGTCAAGCAGATCTGTTGCGTCGCGCCATGGGTAAAAAGAAAAAAGAGATTCTGGACAAGGAATACCTTCCATTCGAAGCGGGCATGAAGGAGCGCGGATTCTCGCAAGTCGCAATCGATAAGTTGTGGGAAACCCTGGTGCCGTTCTCGGACTATGCGTTTAATAAAGCGCATAGCGCGGGTTACGGATTGGTTTCATACTGGACTGCTTACTTGAAAGCTAACTATCCCGCGGAATACATGGCTGCCTTGCTCACGAGCGTTAAGGATGACAAGGATAAATCCGCGGTTTACTTAAATGAATGCCGTCGAATGGGAATCAAGGTTCTGCCGCCTGACGTGAATGAATCTGATGTTGATTTCACTGCGATTGCGACCGATATTCGCTTTGGCTTAGCAGCGGTTCGAAATGTTGGCGTCAACGTAGTCGAATCGTTGAAAGTCAGTCGAGTGGCAAAAGGAAGATTCACTTCATTTGGCGACTTCTTGGCGAAGGTCGATGTTCAGGTTTGCAATAAGCGAGTTATTGAATCTTTAATCAAAGCAGGAGCGTTTGACTCCCTTGGTCATACTCGTCGCGGTTTGTTTGCAGTTCATGTTGAATCTGTAGATTCAGTTTTGGATACCAAGAAAGCCGAAGCGATTGGACAGTTCGATCTTTTCGGAACTTCAGCTGATTTCTCCGATGATTCAATCGGTGGCATTGAAGTTAGTATCTCGTCGGAAGAATGGGATAAGAAAACATTGTTGGCCCAAGAGCGTGACATGCTCGGACTTTATGTCAGCGACCATCCACTCTTTGGAGTCGAACATGTATTGGCAATGAGTACTTCGATGCCAATATCGGGAGTTGCAGATGCTTCAGATGGCGCGGTGGTGACTCTTGGAGGTCTGGTAAGTAGCGTGCAATTAAAAACCACCAAGCGAACCGGCGATAGGTGGGCGATTGTTTCCCTCGAAGATCTTGAAGGTGTTGTGGAAGTCATGGTCTGGCATAACACTTTTACAAAGTTCGCCACATTACTTAATGATGATGCAATTTTGCTTATGAAAGTAAAAATTGAAAAGCGCGATGATGAAGCCCCTAGGGTTGCTGCACTTGAAATTTCTGTACCAGACATTAGATCTACTTACTCTGGTCCAGTAAATGTCTACATCTCGGAGACTCGAGTTAACGCTGCTGTTATGGATTCATTGCGACAAATCCTCAGCGCTCACCCCGGCACAACTGAAGTACATCTAACTGTGGTTCAGAAAGATAAATTTGTTTCGGTAAAAACGGATGACAAGCTACGAGTAGCTCCGTCCCCGTCCCTGTTCGCTGACTTGAAGGCCTTGCTTGGTGCTGCATGTTTAGAAGCGCCAGTTTTACAAACCAGTTAGACCGCAATTTCGGCAAATACTGCAGATAGCAGTGCAGCTAAATCGTTGGGTGCAAGTTCAATGTCAAATCCACGCCGGCCACCACTCACAAGAATTGTTTCAAAATCCTCAGCGGACACATCAATGACAGTAGTTAATAATCGCTTTTGACCAAGGGGACTAATTCCGCCAACTACGTATCCAGAAAGACGAGCTGCCTGCGCTGGATCAGCCATAGTTGCCCGTTTGGCACCGAGTGCTCGAGACAGTGACTTAAGACTCACTTGTTGGTTTACCGGAACTATTGCGACAGCAAAGGACTCGTCCACATTGGCGATCAAAGTTTTGAAAACTCGATTTGGATCAACGCCAAGTTTTTCAGCAGCCTCAAGCCCAAATGACGGTGAATTTGGATCATGGGAGTATTCATGCGCAATAAAAGTCACTCCTGTCGTAGCAAGCAATTTAGTCGCTGGAGTACCGGTGGCCATAGCAACAAATCCTATGCCAACTAAATCAAGTTAAACTTTGGAATATGTTGTCAACATTAGATTTACGCGGTGGCTCTCGAAAGGCGTCCGATCTGCGAAATCTAGTGCCACGGGCAAAGTTTGACCTTGATTCAGTTGTTGAACAAGTACGTCCGATAGTTGAAGATGTCCGAGAGCGTGGAGTTGCAGCCGTCCAAGATTGGTCGGAGAAATTTGATGGTGTCCGAGCCCCACAGATTCGAGTTCCACAAGAGGTAATTGATAAATCCCTCGCGGACCTTGATCCGAAAATTAAGGCTGCGCTTATTGATGCAATTGCGCGAGTTCGAATAGTTCACGAACATCAACGCCGAGAGGACTCAACCATTACGGTTGCACCCGGTGGAACTGTGACTGAGCGCTGGTTACCAGTTCAGCGGGTAGGACTATATGTTCCGGGTGGTGTTTATGTTTATCCGAGTAGCGTGATCATGAATGTTGTACCCGCGCAAATTGCTGGCGTTTCTTCGCTTGTTGTTTGTTCACCGCCCCAGAAGGATTTTGGAGGCTGGCCACACCCAACTATTTTGGCCGCGTGCGCGTTACTCGGTGTTACCGAAGTTTATGCAGCAGGTGGCGCGCAAGCGATTGCACTCATGGCACATGGCGCAACCGGTGATGTCGAAATTGAACCGGTCTACTTAGTAACTGGCCCAGGCAATATGTATGTAACTGCCGCTAAGCGAATGCTCAAAGGCTTAATTGGAATTGACTCGGAAGCTGGTCCCACTGAAATTGCAATCTTGGCTGATGATTCTGCAAATCCAGACTTTGTTGCCGCAGATTTAATCAGCCAAGCAGAACATGACGAAGTTGCTGCATCTGTTCTCGTCACCGACAGCGAAGAGTTAATGAAAGCAGTAACTGCAAGTTTGGAGCGCTTAGTTCCATTGGCTATGAATAAAGATCGAATCCGGATTGCACTGACGGGACAACAAAGCGCTTTTGTTTTGGTTGATGATTTGGATCACGGTCTAAATGTTGTTGATGCATATGCTGCCGAACACCTTGAGATTCATACTCGAAATGCCTCTGAAGTTGCTCGACGAGTCAATAATGCTGGCGCAATTTTCGTGGGAGATTGGTCGCCGGTGTCATTGGGGGACTATGCGGCTGGCTCGAACCATGTTTTGCCTACCGGTGGTTGCGCCTGCCATTCATCTGGACTTTCGGTTCAATCATTCTTGCGCGGAATTCATTATGTCGAGTACGACGAAGCCGCATTAGGCGATATTGCCCAAACCGTAATTACGCTTGCTAATTCAGAAGGCCTGCCTGGTCACGCAGCAGCGATCGAAATTCGGGCAAAATGACGAACTTGCCCATTCGAAAAGACCTGATCGGCCGGTCTCCGTACGGCGCGCCACAAATTGATGTGCCGGTTCGGCTAAATACCAATGAAAATCCATTCGGCCCATCACCAGAATTGGTTGCTGAGCTTTCAAAAGTGGTTTCTGAACTTGGTTCAAAACTGAATCGATACCCGGACCGTGAGGCAAATGAACTTCGGGGCGATTTAGCAAAATATTTAAATAGCGAAAGCAAAGTAAATCTAACTGCCGAAAACATCTGGCCCGCAAATGGGTCAAATGAAGTCATGCAGCAACTGCTGCAACTTTTCGGTGGACCAGAAAAATCTTTAGTGACTTTTGATCCCACTTACTCGATGTATGAAGATTATTGTCGCAATAGTTTCACAAACTATTTGAGCGTTCCGAGAAATGAAGATTTCACGATAGATAAAAAAGTAATCGATCATGCACTTGCCTTAAACCCTGACATTCTTGTTTTGACTTCACCGAATAACCCCACCGGAACCGTGATCGGAACTTTTGAGATTGATTACTTGCTCGAAAAATTCTCTGGTGTTCTGATCGTTGATGAAGCCTATGCAGAATTTCGGGCTTTAGGTACGCCATCAGCCGTAGCTAGGCTCGGGGAAAATCCTAATTTAGTTGTAATCCGAACTATGAGTAAAGCATTTTCATTTGCTGGAGCCAGAGTTGGTTATGCTGTGGCAAACCCAGAAGTGATTGATGCAATTCAACTAGTCCGGTTGCCGTATCACTTATCAAGCGTTACTCAAGCGGTAGCCAGAGTCGCGCTTCGCTACAGCGATCAACTGCAAAGCCAAGTTAACTTACTTCGGCAAGAACGCGATGACCTCGCAGTTTGGTTGGTGGCTCAAGGTTTTGAAGTGGCTTCAAGCGGAGCAAACTTCCTGCTATTTGGCACATTTGGTGATCGCAACCTGGTGTGGGAACAATTGGTTGAACAGGGCGTTCTAATCCGCCAAACTGGTCCTAGTGATTGGTTGCGAGTAAGCATTGGAACTCCAGAAGAAAATTTGGTATTTAAAACTGCGCTATTGCAGGTAACTAATCGAACTAACGGAGAGTAATCAAATGGCCCGCACCGCACGGATAGAACGCAGCACAAAGGAAAGTTCTGTCTTGGTCGAACTCAACCTAGACGGCACCGGACAAATTGACATCGAAACTGGTGTGCCATTTTTTGATCACATGCTTTCCCAGTTAGGCCGACACAGTGGATTCGATCTAAAAGTTATAACTAAAGGTGACGTTGATGTGGACTCACACCACACGGTCGAAGACACTTCGCTCGCAGTTGGCGAAGCAATTCGCACTGCACTTGGCGACAAGGTTGGCATCCGACGATTTGGTGATGCTTATGTTCCATTGGATGAAACAGCCTGTCACGCGGCAGTTGATTTATCCGGGCGACCGTACCTTGTTCACGAACAACCCGAAATCGTAGAGTTGATCGGCACTTTTGACACCACATTGATCCGTCATATTTGGGAATCGATAATCGCGACGGCACAGATTTGTATTCACATTCGAATTCTCAGCGGCAGAAATGCACACCACGTCAGTGAAGCTCAATTTAAAGCGGTAGCCCGCGCACTCAGAGACGCAGTCGCAATCGACCCGCGAGTATTAGATGTGCCATCAACAAAGGGAAGTCTCTAGGTCGTGACTTCGGTTGTCATCCTTGACTACGGATCAGGAAATGTTAGATCGGCGCAACGGGCAGTTGAGACGACTGGCGCTAAAGTATTAATTTCGGCTGACTTCGAGAAAGCATTAGACGCTGATGCCTTGCTAGTTCCAGGTGTCGGTGCTTTTGCGGCCTGCATCGAAGGAATTAAGAAAGTTCGCGGCGAACAGATAATTGGCAGGCGCCTGGCAGGTGGTCGACCAGTATTAGGAATCTGCGTTGGCATGCAGGTTCTTTTCGAACGAAGTACGGAACATGCGCCTGAGGGTTTCTTCGAAGGTTTAAATGAATGGCCTGGCACTGTAGAAAAACTTGATGCTCCAGTTCTCCCTCATATGGGGTGGAATAACGTTACGCCTGCTGCTGGTTCCCAAATGTTCAGTGGAATTGAGAAAGAAAGGTTCTATTTCGTTCATTCTTATGCTGCTCGAAAGTGGGAACTTGATCCGCATGAAATGCTGGCAGCTCCGAAAGTGAGTTGGGCAAACCACGGTGAAGACTTTGTCGCAGCTGTTGAAAATGGGCCGCTTTGGGCTACGCAGTTTCATCCAGAAAAATCAGGCGAAGTGGGTCTGACATTATTAGCAAATTGGATAGCTGCAATTAAATGAAGATACTTACACAAATTCGGAGTAGTCAATGAAATCCCTAATCTTGTTACCTGCAGTTGACGTAGCAGATGGATTGGCAGTTCGCTTAGTTCAAGGTGAAGCCGATAGTGCAACATCATTCGGCGACCCGCTAGCTGCTGCACTTGACTGGCAAGCAAGCGGCGCTCAATGGATTCATCTAGTAGACCTTGACGCGGCATTTGGTCGCGGCGAAAATCGAAATTTGTTAACTGAAGTAATTGGCAAACTTGATGTAAACGTAGAACTTTCAGGTGGTATTCGCGACGACGAATCGTTGCGAGCGGCCTTAGCAACGGGGTGCCGTCGAGTGAACCTAGGAACGGCTGCACTGGAAGATCCCGAGTGGACCGCGCGGGTAATTGGTGAATTTGGTGATCGAATTGCGGTGGGACTAGACGTTCGCGGCACGGTACTTGCTGCCCGTGGTTGGACTAAGGAGGGCGGCGACATTTGGGAAACTCTCGAACGCCTGGAATCCGATGGCTGCCAAAGATACGTGGTGACCGATGTAACAAAAGATGGCACACTTCGTGGACCCAATGTGGATTTACTAAAACAAATGTGTGAACGAACAAACATGCCAGTTATTGCTAGCGGTGGAATCGCGACTCTTGAAGACCTCATTGAACTCAGAGCCCTAACTGAAATTGGTGTCGAGGGCGCAATTGTTGGTAAGGCACTTTATGCTCAGGCCTTTACTTTGGAAGAAGCCATTGAAGTTTCCGGACTGCAGGCATAGTTAATGACCGTTGCAATTCGCGTAATTCCATGTCTGGATGTCGATGCCGGTCGAGTTGTAAAAGGCGTCAACTTTGAAAACCTAACTGATGCTGGCGACCCAGTAGAGCTAGCTCGTCGATATGGAAA
>Ga0136641_1000649_pt1 | contig 14774 bp, 10 predicted proteins | sample EliLak1302023Y_FD_115312 | JGI IMG/M metagenome (GOLD analysis project Ga0136641, IMG submission 115312) | Freshwater microbial communities from Elizabeth Lake, Yosemite National Park, California, USA - 13020-23Y | ecosystem: Environmental > Aquatic > Freshwater > Lake ...
CATGCATCATTAGAACACCAACTGTACCAGCGAATATGACCGCTAGAAGCATTATAAAGCCAGAATACTGCTTTATGGCTTCAGAAGCTACAGACATCTTGTATTCATAAGGGAACATTGTGTAATGTTGCCATAAACCAAGACAAAACATTGAGACTGCGAGGCCTCCTAGCACATAAGGTGATAGCTTAGGCAAAACTGCGAACAAAAATATGGCACCAAGGACTAAAACGATTAATGATGGAATGAACAACTCCATTCTCTCTAATATGTTTCACGATACGTTAGCAACTCCTTTCGACAACAATACCGGTGGAGGCCAAGTTCATCGAGAACCTTTCCCTCTGGCGTGGAAGGGAGCTTTGTCTCGTCAAGAATGAGAAGAGAAGCCGGCTGTCCTCCCCGGAGTTCCTTTGTCCGACGCTCGTAGTAGCGCCAAAGATCGGCTAGGACATTTCCACAATTCATGCAACGGATAGGAATAGGCATACGGTTTCTACTACCCGGGATTTAAGCAATTTTTTGTGTAAGTTTATCGCAATGCGTAGAATTCGCTCAAAATGAACCCTTCCAGGAAGTCAGAGATGTCCTCCGTTCTGTTCTCCAGCGGTTCATACAATCAACGCAATCACGCTCGCGACAATATCAAGAAGGTTGAGGCTAAGATGGGTGATCTTGAAAAGAAGATCGCCGATCTTGAGTTTGTCATCGCAACGCTGCAGAAGACCGGTCTTGGTTCTTCTGGGGGCTCAGGTACAGTAGGTCCTCAGGGACCTCCTGGACCTCAGGGGCCCATGGGACAGCAGGGTGTTCCTGGACCCCAGGGACCGGTAGGTTCTCTAGGACCTCAAGGTTTAATGGGAGCGCCGTGTTCGTGCCCTTCTACGTCTAGTTAATCTACCACCCTTTGCTAAATTTCGCTTTCTTACAGTAGATATTGTATTACTAATGTCGGTAATATGACGTTGAAGTGGTTGGATCCTAATTATCGTATTGGCTATCTCCTTTTCAGCATCCTTATATCGACCAAGGTTGTATGTGGCATTTACTTTTTTTCCTGCGCGGTGATCTGCTAGAGCTAATTCCAGTTCACTTTTCTTTTTAATTCTGCAATTGTTTGGTTTGCCCTATCAATCTGATTGAAGGCTTCGCAAGTCATTAAATTTAGTTTCATATGATAAAGCCATGCTACAAGACTAGTTTCTTTAAAGTGGGAACACTAATTTGTATCGAGTGTTGATTTAATAAATACTTTGCCAAGGCTGGCATAGAAAGTTTCGGAAACTTTGTATACGATGCCTTAATTTCATCCAATTCTTCCTGGGACCATTTTGATTTCTTTTCAGATGACGAAGTTAAAACAGACCGTTCCATTCCATCTGATGTCTGAATTAAAGGGCCCACTGTAGCTTCTATGTGTTCTTCATCGTGGCATTTGTCGCATAAGACAACCAAATTCGCCTTCGAATGGACGTTTGTTCCATCTTTGAGATGACCTGAACTGGAAGCGAGATGGCGTTCCTTGATATGATGTACCTCAAGACCCTTGGTTTCACTAGAGCCACACTTTTCACATTTAATTCTCAAAATATTCGAATTCCAAGAGGACCCCACAGATTCAGAAAGTTCCGTCTCTCCCGCTAAACTTTTTCTAAAACGAATTGCATCTTCCAAAATATCATTTGGGATCCGCATAGCCTTCGCTACTTCCAGTCCATAGAGTGACGAGCCAGGCCCTTCTCTTAAGGTTCTATGATACACTAACTTGTCTTGTAAATGGTCATATTCTACATGTAAATGCCAAATCTTGAGACCAGGATCTTCAGAGACCTCCTTGATTTTTGAAAGGCCATGTAAGTGAGTTGCGAATAGAAATCGAGATCCACGTTTAATTAAACCTTTGAGGCCCGCTGCCACTAAGGCAGTAGCCGAAGTTGTCTCAGTTCCTGAACAGAGTTCATCACCTAGCACTAAAGACTTAGGACCAGCCTCTCTAAAGATATCACGCATCTCAGACATTTCTACTGCGAAAGAACTCAATCCCATCCACAAGTTATCAGTATTTATAATGCGTGTATGGAGACTTTGGAAGGGGACTAACTTCATCGAAGAACAAGGAACAAAGGAGCCCCCTTGGGCCAAGAGGGTCGCAAGACCCACGGCTCTCATTAAACTAGACTTACCAGAGGCATTCAAGCCATAAAGAAGCCACGACTGTTGTGGTGTCAGCGAAATATCGTGTTGAACATACGCTATCTTTCTGTCCTGGGCTTCTAATAAAGGATGTCTGAGGCCCTGGATTTCTATGGATCCCTCTGAACCTTCTTGTATAATAGGTTTCGAATAACCGTACTCTTTGGCTACCTTGGCTAAACCTATATTCACGTCTAACTTCGTAATCCAATCTGATACAGAAATCCATTGTTCAAAGATTTGGTCTGCCAACTTAGATCCATGTTCTACGAGTTGGACTGCCTGTTTCTTCTTGAGAGCTTCACGAAGTCTTTGAAGGACCACATAGACTTGATCTAGTTCACTTGACTCCAGATGAGAGCCTGTCTTATTGAGTTTTGCTACGCAGTTTGGAGGTAGCTTACCAGAGGCATTCAGTGTCTGAAGAATACCTCTGGGCCCCTTGATGACTAAGGAAGCTTCACGAAACTCTGTCTTAAATGTGTCTACAGCTACATTACAAAGTCTAGCAATTGTTTCTATCCACGAATGTAACTTTGACCACTGCTCCTTGATTTGCTGTTCTAATTGGTCTAACTCAGGGCAAAGACCATTTAGAAATAAAGAAGTATCTTCAGATGCTAAGTAGACCTTGTCTACGCTAAAGACTTTGAATACCTGTTCATAGAGTGGCTGAATGCCTTTATGACAATCTGGTATCCATTTCATCGCCTTGAATGTAGTGTCAAAGGCAATCAAGTCAGTGCTTTGTAATTGGCCCTGTTGTATTTTTCTGTAAAGACGGTCAACATCGGTCATGGTTCTTAATCGTTTTACAATATGGTCATATTCTTTCTTAGTCCACTCTTCAACGGCGTCCAAATTGGCTCTAATTAGTAGAGGATCAGCAGATGGCTTTAGTAACCTTTCTCTCAAACCTCTGTGACCCATTGGCGTTTGGCATTTATCTAAGAGGGTTAAGACGTCCATTTTATCAGACCCTTGAACAATCATATGGAGTTGTACCAAAGCATTTTCTCCTAGTCTCATGGTGGAGCCAGGAACCCATGGATAAACCAATAGCTGTCCTAGTTTCATAGATGGCCATAAGTCTTTTAGCGAAAATAGAAGAGAAAGTAGTGCGGTTTCAGTCCTAGACCCAGGGGCTAGATGTAGGGCCACGTGAGTGGGCAACAAGGATTTTAGAGAACACTGCTCTTTCAAGAAGGTCTCTCTGAAATCTGGCTTTATCCAGGCACCAGTAGTGAGTGCCTCGCGTCTGTGAAAGGTTGTTCCTATAGAACACCCTAGAATAGACTTAATCTTGATTTCATTGATATCTTCAAAGCGACTAGAACCGGTTGTAGACCATAGGACTTCTCTGGGCGGGTATAGTTCCATGAATTGTACGATATCGTTAGACGTCCAGGCTTCCTTTGAACCTTGGGCCTTGGTATCAAAGACATGAAGATGACCCGTGGTTAAATCTAGGGCAACAGTTGAGATATAAGGTGCTTCTTGTGCGTCTTGTTCAGTTAATGAAACAAAGGTCAAATATAAGTCCTCTCGAGTTGCAGCCTCTACGTGAGTTCCTGGGGTTAAGATGCGTTCTACGTTACGCTTGACTACCTTACCTTGAACATTCTTGACTTGTTCGACTAGGACCACCGTCCACCCCATCTGAGTAAGTCTAGCAGCCCATTTGTGAACGGAGTAATCTGGAATTCCTGCGACAAGACCATCGAGGCCATCTGGACCCTCTCCTTTCTTTACAGACACCTTGAGGCCCAGAAGATCCACTAGTTCTGAGAAACTAGTCTTACCCATGTTTTCTGTTTGAGACTCAGGGTCCATTACGTCATACATCTCATAAAATATACCTACCATGAGAAATATGGCTACTTTTTGGCCGAACTTTTTTGTATGTTCTGTGAAGTTTTCTAGATATTCCTGATACATGTTGGGCATTGTACTTATATATATCATGGGCGCTTTAGACTTTACTAAAAAAATTGACTTTTTTGGTCATTGTATTAGCCAGCATAATGGCGGATAAGAGTGTTCTAATTCTTCGTATTATGACACATGTTGTTCCAGACTGTTATTATGAGAGAATGCTTGGTGAGGAGTGTATGGGAGTTGATGAGGCGGAGACTTACCATAATTTCCTTGCGTGGAACAAGTCATGCCTTGAGGAGCTTTCGTTCGAGGATGTCAGGTGGGTCTGGGGTCTCTGCCAGCGTCTTAATAATAATGAGATTGGAATGATGGATATGGAGGACTGTGGTATTTGGAAGGCTGACGCAATCTTCTATACTCTAAAGAAGAACCTGGTTATCGTTCATCCTAGATAGTAGAAGTGAATTGGATGATTAGACCAAGTTGTCTCAGTTAAGACCGTCTCAAGAAGTTTTGCCTTTTTTAGAAATTTCATATTCTGAGGGGTTCTATATGTCATGTAGACCCCTGAGAATTCATTGGCGATTTTTTGTTCCAAGAGGTCTGCTACCCAGTCATCTAAGCACAGATTATCTGCGTGTAAGACATTGTATGGCTTATATGATTCGTTCAACATATCACCTTGCCAGATTGTAACATCTCTCTTTTGTTGTGAAATGCGATGTTCACTGATTTCAACACCTTCCCATTTAGAACCAGGCATCTGTGTCTGAAGATGGTAAATCAGTTCACCATCTCCACACCCTAAATCAAATCCGTCGATTTGGTTTACGTAAAGGTCCAAGTGTTTTATAATTGTCTTCAGACCCTTTTCTGTCAAGGAGCCATACGTTAGTGCCTGAAGGCCATAACGTTTGACTTCATCTTGTGGTAATTCAAAGAGGACAGGATTGAGTTCAATCATATAGGGTTAGGGTCATAGGGCGAAGCCCTATTTTTCAATTTTATCAAATAAGTAATATGGCGCTAGCATCTATGGAGCGGGTCATAGGGTGGCAGCCCTATAGTGCCTGGTCCTTTAGCAACATGAAATCTGCGTACATCGAACGCAACATCTTTTCAGGGGCCTTTGACTTTGTCTGGATAACCCCTTTCTGAACAAGATACTCACGAACACTTTCCATGGATTTCTTTTCGGTTTCATCCTTGACTTTTTTGGCTCTCGTAAAACGATGTGTTAAGTTACTTACGTTTAATTTAATACGCCTCGCCTTTCTTGTGACAGCTCTTTCTGGTTCAGCTTGTCTTTGTAATAACTTTGGTTGAAGTTTCACGCGGGATTGTTTGGGGGGATTTAGAATTACATTAGTGTGTAGTTGTGGCGGTGCTTGTAGAGGGGGTGGTGGCTGAACCTGTGGCGGTGGCTGAACCTGTACCTGTGGTTTTACGATTAATTTCACTTCAGCGGGTTCGATATGAGGTTTAATAGCCAACTTCTTCGCTTGTTCAATAAAGTCATCATCTTCTTCTTTGACTGGATTGCGCTTCCTTCTGGAACCTAACCCAGAAGCCTTGAGCCGGGCACGCGTAGCATCTTCTGCCGCAGACCCCGTAATTGTCAGGCTCTTTATAGACGCGTCCATCTTAGTTTTTCATGAGACATAAATAGGTCCAATTAAAACGAGCCACGGTTTAAAGCCTTTATTTTATGGTAGCCATAAAAATTGATTAATCATAAGACAGAGTGAAATGTACACATGTCGTTACCGGATCATTCTAAAATTCTAGATTCATTCTTTCAGCAGATGGATAAGAAGCAGATTATCTCACACCAAATTGAGTCATTCAACCATTTCATTCTTCACGATGTCCCTGAAATTCTTCAAGCCACAAATCCCGTTATAATCAAGGGGTCTCCTGAGATTCCTTTGTCAGGCCCTCGGTCAGTCCTAGCCTCAGCCACGGGACTTTCCACTTCTGCTGCCAACGCACTCATGGGTCAGACGGCTGAGGACGCGGCCGCAACAGCTAGTGCCGTGGCCACTGCTACAGCTCAGCGTGCTGCCGTTCGCTACGAATATGAGGTCCAAATCGAGTTCGAGAATCCTCAACTCAGAAAGCCCACAATCTTTGAGAATAACGGAGCCGTTCTACCGATGCTTCCTAATGACGCTCGCCTTCGTAATCTGACCTATGCCTCTCCTCTTACAGTGGACATCAAGGTTACGACTATTCGCACGGATAACCAAGATGGTCGCAAGGCTACTCACAAGCGTGTGTTCCCTAATGCGCATTTGGGGAAGATACCAGTAATGGTTGGAAGCAGTCTATGTTTGCTTCGTGAGCAGAAGCATGTTCACCCCATGGACCTCGGCGAGTGTCCAGAGGACGTTGGTGGCTACTTCATTGTTGGTGGTGGTGAGCGCACTATCATTTCGCAGGAGCGTATGTCTGAGAACAGACCTGTTGTCTTCCGTAATAACCGTAATCCTGCGAAGGAGTGGGAGGTCATCGAAGTCAAGTCGATTGGTCCCATGAATGAGCAGGTCCCCAAGTCAAACTCTGTTCGCATCCAGTATCACCCTAAGAACCAGCAGATTATGTATCTCCGTGCTACCATTCCCAGAATGAAGGCTGAGATCCCTCTCTTCATCCTCTTTAGAGCCCTCGGTGTTCTCCAGGATGAGGTCATCGTAAAGATGATCCTAGGCAATGACCAGGACCAGGTGTTTGAGTCTCTGATTGTGGAGTCCATCACAGAGGCTGGTGCAGTGTTAACCCAGGAGGACGCTCTCATGTGGATGAAGAAGCATCTGAATGTGTGGACGGGCAAGCCTGCGCGCACTATCACGGTGGAGGACTTACTGCGCGACGAGCTCTACCCTCACATCGGTGGCCTCCAGGATTGCTATGAGAAGGCCTGCTTTCTTGCGCATATGACACGGCGTTTACTATGGGTGGCATACAAGCGCATCAATAATGACGACAGAGATGCCTATCCCAATAAGCGTGTGGATTCTCCTGGCTTCCTCTTAGCAAATCTGTTCCGCACATTCTTCCAGGTCAAGATGTTGAAGGACATGAAGGCATCGATTGCGAAGGAAATCCACAGTGGCTCTTGGAAAGCCACTGGTTCCTTTCAGGAAATTGTAAACATGAGCAACTTGTACAAAGTAATCAAGTCCACCATCATCGAGATTGGCCTGAAGTCTGCTTTATCAACAGGTAACTTTGGGTCAGCCAAGGTCGGTGGCCCGCCCAAGATTGGTGTATCACAGGTGCTTGGTCGCTTGAACTATGTGTCTTCTCTGTCACACTTGCGTCGTATTTCGACACCGATTGAGAAGACCGCAGGCAAGCTCATTGCGCCCCGTAAGCTCCACAACACTCAGTGGGGTTACATCTGCCCCAATGAGACACCAGAGGGTCATTCAGTTGGTGTAGTGAAGAATCTGGCTTCAACCGCCTGTATTACACAGTTCTCCAATACGGGCGTTGTTCTCGAGTTCATCCAGGCGATGCCTGAATTCAAGGTAATTCGAGGGCTACCCATTGAGGAGATGTTCACTGGCGCGCGTATCTTCGTGAACGGCAAGTGGATTGGTATGTTCCCTCCTGAATCAGCGTTGGAGTGCGTGAAGCGGTTGCGTAAGGCCAAGCGCTCAGGCTTCATCCAAAGACAAATTGCGATTGTCTGGAAGCCTACAGTGAAGGAACTCTGGCTTTCAACAGAGGCAGGTCGTCTTGTGCGTCCTCTCTACTTCGCTCCTGCGCTTCTAGATATTGCTCGGTCTCCTGAGCCTCTTCGGGCTGAGCTACTCGCATCAATTGCTAATTGTAAGAACTGGGAGGAGATCCTACGTTGGGAGAGCCCTGCGGGACATAACTTGATGGAGTATATTGACGCGGGTGAGACTGAGCAGGCCATGATTGCGATGGATGCTCCTGATTTGATTAAGATGCCTGCTGTGGAGGCAGATTCCTATTCCCACGCTGAGATTCACGCCTGTGTAATCCTAGGGTCCATTGCATCCACTATTCCCTTCCCTGACCACAATCAGTCGCCCAGAAATGCTTACCAGTGTTTGGGAACAAATGAAAAGGTTCTTATGGCAGATGGAAGTGAAAAGGAAATCAAGGATGTATCTATTGGAGATGAGGTAAAAGTATTTAATCCAGATACTCTTGAGATTACAACTTCCAAGGTGGAATTCCAGTTTATAAAACCAGCTGATAAACCAGTTTACCGTCTAAATTTCAGTGATTTATCTTCAATTGTAGCAACAAATGACCACCAGTTTATTGTAAGTTTCAATTCAAGTGACCGTAAGTGGAGGACTGTGCAGGAGGTACTTGATGTCAGTGGGAGAAACTTATCATTCTGGAAACTTATTGGTGATAAGAGTGATACGGTAAGACTTGATAGTTGGGAGTTAATCGATGAACAAATTGAAGTGGCAGATATTACTGTAGAATCTGAGTATCACAGTTTCATTACAACAGGTGGACTTTTAAGCCATAACTGTGCTATGGGTAAGCAGGCCATGGGCGTGTTCGCCCAAAACTATCAGGAGCGGTTTGATGCTCTAGCGCACATGCTCATGTATCCTAACTTGCCTCTAGTGTCCCCCAATATGGGTAAGCACTATGGTGCCTATTCGATGCCTTCTGGTCGTAATATTGTGGTTGCCATCATGGCCTATGGTGGCTACAATCAAGAAGACTCCATCATGATTAACAAGGGTTCCTTGGACCGTGGCTTGTTCCAGTCGGTGTTCTTTAGAACATATAAGGATGAGGAGAAGAAGAACCAGTCGTCAGGTGAGGAGGAGCGCTTTGGTCGCCCTGATCCCGAGATGACAAAGCAGCTTCGTAATGGTAACTACGGGAAGCTTGGAGCGGATGGTTTCATTCCCGAGAATACCTTTGTGAATTCAGATGACATCCTCGTGGGCAAAGTGGTTCCGCTCAGGGTTCCAACGGGTATGGTCTTACCTGCGGGCGCCAAGAAGTTCCGCGATGTCTCGCGCACGCCGAGAAACAATGAGAGCGGGTTTGTCGATAAGATCTTTAAGAACAGGAACGGCGAGGGTTACTCCTTCGTCAAGATCCGTATGCGTGAACTCAGAACTCCCGAGATCGGTGATAAGTTCTCGTCAAGACATGGTCAGAAGGGTACTTGTGGTATGATCTTGGAGCCCGAGGATATGCCTCAGACTGCGTCAGGCATCATTCCTGATATCATCATCAATCCCCACTGTATTCCTTCTCGCATGACGATAGCACAGCTTATGGAGACCTTGCTAGGGAAGATTGGTTGCCACGCAGGCTGTCTGGGTGATGGCACGCCTTTCAACAAGAAGATGACCCTTGATGGCTTGGCTAAGGTTCTCCGAGATGACCTTGGACTTGAGCCCTACGGCAACGAAATCATGTATAACGGCCATACTGGAAGACAAATGGAGACTAACATCTTCATGGGCCCTTGCTTCTATCAGCGTCTCCGCCACTGCTCGGCTGATAAGCTTCACTCGCGTGCCTGTGGACCCCTGGTTATGCTTACTCGGCAACCGGCTGAGGGGCGTGCCCGTGAGGGAGGTCTCCGGTTTGGAGAGATGGAGCGTGATTGTGTGGCAGCCCACGGTATTATGGAATTCACAAAAGAGAGATTCATGGAATGTAGTGATGGCTTCAATTGCTATACTTGTAGAAAGTGTGGCCTCTTGGCAATCGCAAATCCCGAGGCGAACATCTGGCTCTGTAAGGGTTGTCAGAATACAACGGAATTCGCATCCATCCAAATCCCGTACGCATACAAGTTGCTGGTCCAAGAGCTAGAAACGATGAACATCGGTTCGCGTATCTTTACCCAAGGTGCCATCGAGGATGTGGAACAGCCTCTGAAGAAAATTGTTGAATAATTAATCGCGTAAGATTAATTATACTAGAAAACTTATAAAATAAGTTTTCCGACTAATATATAGAAATGGACGCTCTACCCCTCGTTGCAGAGTTCTTCGGCACATTCTTGCTTCTAATGTCAATCTTCGTGACTGGCAATGCCTTCGTCATTGGTGGCACATTGGCACTCGTTGTTTTATTATTAGGAGGTGTCTCTGGTGCCCACGTCAACCCCGCTGTCTCAGTGGCCATGTTGCTCAAGGGTGCCATCTCCCCCATGGAGCTCGCTACATACTCCGTTGCCCAGTGCGCTGGTGCCGCCGCCGCGTGGTATGCCTATAAGACCCTTGCTTAAGCTTTTTACAAAAAGCTAGCAAAAAATACTTAATAAAAAAATATCTAATTTTCTTTTTATACAAGTAAATTAGATGTCATCTAAGAAATATAACATAACCAGTCATTCAGTTATGGGATGGGCGAAGGGTGAATTAGAACATGTAGGTCGTATAGCAGCTGTAGAAGACCCCGACATTCAGTATTCTTATGCGCAGAGCACAGTAAATGGAATGTTACATTTGCGCGATGCGCTTTTTCAATTAGTGAATGATCCTAAATATGGTGAAAGAAAGGGTGAACTCTTGATTACACATGATAACGTAGTTCGTGTTGTAAAGCATTTAATCAAGGAATACAAGGTGAACCTGGATGAAATCAAGGCCTTCAATACACGCAAGGTCCTAGGAGACTTGAGTTACTTGAAGGGTGGTTCAAGGACAAGAAAGAATCGTAAGGTCTAAACAATCTTCCATTTTCTAATTACAGAATGGACGCATATAAACAATATGCCATTTCAGCCATGTTGGCTAAGTTTGCATATAGTAATTCAGACACTCTAGGAGACCTTTGGTTCAAGATGCGTGATTCCAAGCGTGATGTAATGACAAATGTCTTCAAGGGGGTCAAGGAAGTCCCTGAGTTTTATAATGATAAGGATACAGGGGCCTATGCGTTTTCTATGCTAAAGGATAGAACCTTGTACTTTGTCTTCCGTGGAACTAATGATGCCCAGGATGCACTGGTAGACATAGACTTGATCCGTGTTCCTTTTTTTGAAGGACAGAAGCAGTCTCATATCAAGGTCCACGGTGGATTTAAGAAACAGTTTGATGCTTTGAAGGAGGGTATCTTGAAGACACTAACAAAATACATGAAGAATGTTGAGACTGTACAATTTGTTGGACATTCACTTGGTGGCGCCTTGGCTACCTTGTTCGCTGGACATGTTGCAAGATTTCACCGTGGATTTGTAGACGGATTTCAGCGGGAAGTGAAGGTTGTCTGTCATACCTTTGGCTCACCGCGTGTAGGAAATAAACATTTTGTCAGATGGTTCCAGGAAAATGTAAAAGATTGCGTTCGTATCATGAACATGAGAGACCCTGTGGCTCAGATGCCTTTGTCCGCTTATTTCCAGCACGTCTCAGACGCTGTCTGTATTATGGATGACTTGACAGTCAAGGATGTTCCTGATGGCAAGTGGTATTGGCGTCTCGCTAATTTCAAGATTAATGTGTGCAAACCTGTCTTGGCCCATTCATGCGACCAGTATATCGAGAGACTCATGAAGCTCTATATGAATTATACGAATTTGAAGAAAACAGATGATACCACTTTGGTTATTAAGGTTGTTGATGAGCCTGGGGCGGTTGTTGAGTGAGCATAAAGAGTATTCAATATTTTATTATTATTAATTGTTGCTTTATATAAGCAATTAATAAGAATATATATAGATTAGTAGCTACCAATAGATTGGTCATAAAATAGTTGTATAATTTCTACTGTTTTAGGTATATTATCAATCCAATATTGAAGTTGATTTTTCAAGCAAGATAATCTATTATTCCATTCATTTTGTTTATTCTTTTTAATTACAGCCATACCTCTACCATCTATACCCCAGCAGGATGTAATTCTATTACCTTTTTCATCTATATATGCATCAGGATTGAAACGAAGAAATACTATTGGGCGATGTCCAACATCCTTTGATATTTCCATTATTCGCTTGTTTTCACAAGAGCATTCATAAGCACTATGTTTTTTCTCATCAGTTTCAATAATTATACAATGTGTACCAAAGTCTGCGATGTCATCAGGGCGGCGCTTAGAACATCCACCTGCTATCTGTTTATCAGATATAAATGATATATCAGGAAATGAGTCCTTTATAAACTTAGATACAGCAGATTCCTTGGTCTTATAGTTTCTTGCATTAGGTTTATCTGGATATATATTAACATAACAATGAAGACAATATCCATCATATTTAGGATTTGAACTGCGTGTATAACATAAGTGTGTTTTACAGTATGCATGTTTAATATCAACATCATCATGGGTTTTATGTGTAAGACATCTAATGGCACTAATATCACCAAATTTAGCAAATGTAGGAATTACATCACATCCATCAAACTCACATCGTCTTATTCTTGAAATAGAAACATCTGTTTTATGACTAGAACAATATTGTTTCTTTGTGTTTGGGTCAGTATATCCAGGCTGTAATTTACATGCAGCATGATCGCACCTTTTATGCCTAACATCAACCATCCCATCCTTTTTATGCTTTGAACAATATCTACCTATAGTTTCACCTTCTTTATTGAAGTTAGGTGTATTCTTACAATCTGGATCCTCACATTCCCTTTTTATGAGATTAACCATCCCTTCTTTTTTATGAGTAAAGCAATAATTTGCTTCGCAGTCAAGCATACCATAAGAAGGTCTAACTTGGCATTTATCCTCCTTACAACAAGGATGCTCTACATCAATCATCCCATCAAGTTTATGTTTCTTGCAATATTTTCCAGTTGTTTCACCTTTGTAATTATAACAGGGGCTAACATTACAATTATCATGTTCGCAACATATTTTATCTATATCAACCATACCAGCCTTCTTATGTTTGGAACAATATTTGCCAGTTTTTTCTCCAGGTTTATTGAAACCTGCTGTTGTTTTACACCCTTCCTCCTCACATACCTTTTTATATACATTAACCATATCTTCTGTTTTATGGTTTCCACATAATCTACCCTTCTTCTCACCTTTATTGTTATACATAGGAATTATATTACATCCTTCTATTTCGCATAAGAAGTTATTTATTAACTTAATCATATTATCCTTTTTATGTATATTACAATATTTTGGTTTTTCTCCATCCACATTAAATTCTGCTCTAATAGAACAGCCTTCTTCAATACAAGCATATTTTATATTAATCATACCAGGTAATTTATGAATTTTACAAAATCTCCCTTTCCCCCCTTTGCTATCATATGTAGGACTAGCAGAGTTACATCCATCAGATTCACATGTTTTACTAATAACTCTTTCTTTCTTTTTCTCTGAACCATGTTTACTACAGAAATGTTTTCCTGATTCTGTATTTGTAATACTTGCCCTTAATTTACAATCTGTAAATTCACAAAATTTATGACAAACATCAATCATTTCAGTAATCTTATGTGTTCCGCAATACTCAGCAGAGCTACCTTTTAGCCCATAAGTTGGGTGTTTATTACATCCATCTGTTTTACATTTTCTAACCATTTTATTGTTAAAAATATATCAATTAATACTATCAATTTTACCCTAACAAAAATTGAGCCACATATAAGTAAATGCAATACTATCCTCATAGACCAAAATGAATTTCACAGATGAACAGAAGTTAATTCTGTCTCAAAAGAAAGGAAGTTTCAAGGTTTTGGCTGCAGCGGGTTCAGGAAAGACCTCAACAATGTCATATTTGGTAAAAGATGAGATTGTTTCTAAAAGAACTTCTGAATGCGATATTGCCTTTATTACATTCACCCGTTTTGCGTCTGATCAGATTAAGACAAAGTTGCGTAAAATCATGGAACGCTGGACAAAGGTTCTCTGTGGAACATTCAATGCAACTATGTGGAAGTTGCTATTTCAGGCAAAAATAGAACCTCCTGAACCTGTGGGCCTATATGATGCTAGAATGGAACAGGGTGAGAAGTTCTTCCTTGATCTAATGCGTAACAAAGACCCACGTCTTCTTAAGACACTCCTTGGATACAAGATCCTAATTGTCGACGAGTTTCAGGATTTGGATGAGGCCCAGTTCGAGTTTGTAAAGCTCTTCAAAGAAATTCAACCAGGACTGCGTATCATCGCAATCGGCGACCTTGCCCAGAATATCTACAGGTTTCGTGGAACTTCAAATGAATTCTTGAGAACTCGCCTTGAAGAAATCATTCCTGATCTCAAGTGCTTTCAACTTACTATGAATTTCCGTAGTTCTAAACACATTCTCCGCTTTGTAAATCGCCTATTCAAGGAGGAAATCAAGGATGGTCATATTCTACCTATGAGTGCACCTGATGAGGCGATTGTTGGATATAAACCCAGATACTTTGAATATGCCAAAAGCCCTGGGAAGGGTGTAGGAGAATATGAGGAACTCGTTGTTCAGACGCTTCTACCAATCCTCAAGGATGCAAAGAAGAATAGCAAGTCTGTTGTGCTTATCTTTCCAATTCTCAAGTGTGCTTCATTTCAGATGATTACTGGGTTACTACGTGGATATAGCAGGCGTGAAGGATATTCCTTTGATATCCATCAGATTGCAAAGGAGGATGAGACATGTCTAACTGTAACCTTTGACTATGACCCAAAGGATCCTAAGTCACCAATTCAATGCTCATCATTCCATGCTTCTAAGGGCCTCGAATGGGATGTTGTTGCTATCATTAACATGAGTGATA